>Ga0316201_10002639_pt1 | contig 12851 bp, 10 predicted proteins | sample CS6wburrow_MG_FD_204516 | JGI IMG/M metagenome (GOLD analysis project Ga0316201, IMG submission 204516) | Coastal sediment microbial communities from Delaware Bay, Delaware, United States - CS-6 worm burrow | ecosystem: Environmental > Aquatic > Marine > Coastal > Sediment | place: USA... | reverse complement strand
CGAGCCCGAAGTCATCGAGGTTTTCGACGCGCTCTATGACTTGGTGTTGAAGCAGGCGCCGCTCGAACAGGCCTTCGTCGACCGCCTCAACCAAACCAACGAGGCGCTCGGTCCGAGAATCGAAGAGGCGGTCAAGGCGGTTGCGGCCGCGCGGCTCGAACGCAAACGCTTCATGGAAGCGCAACGCAAGCCTGGAATTGACTAGCGGCGATCGACCGGTAGCATCGTGGATGCGAACCCAGCGGCTTCCCTCCAAGCCCGTAGACTGGCCTGTCGACGCGGGGCGCGATCGACTCATTGGTGATTGGCACATCTTTCAGCGTTCGGGGGGGCATCGGACCAGCACCGACGACCTGATTACCGCTTGGTATGCCGTCCATCGAAATCCGGTGACCCCGGCCCGATACCTAGACCTCGGTTGCGGAGTGGGTTCGGTGCTCCTGATGGTCAGCCACAAGCTCCGCCCGAAGAACGCCCTCGGGATCGAGGCGCAGGCTCAATCGGTAGCCATGGCAAGGCGCGCCGTCGCCGAGCTTCCAGAGCACGAAGGCCAAATTGACGTGAGACATGCGGATTTTCGCGAAATCGATTTTGGCGGCGAACCGTACGACCTCATCACGGGGTCCCCACCCTATTTCCCGCTCGACGCCGGCGTGCTGCCCAACGACCCGCAAAGACGCGCATGTCGATTCGAGGAACGTGGCGGAGTGGAGGTTTACGTGGAGGCGGCCGCCCGAGCGCTGGGCGAACGAGCTCGGCTTTACGTGGTATTTCAGACGCGTTGGAGCGAGCGAGTCAGCACCGCGGCGGCGGAGCACGATCTTCACCTGAGCGGGCGGGCAGACTTCTCGACGCGGGCCGACAGGCCAGAGCCGTTCCTCACGGTGTTCGAGCTTTCGCGACAGCCAGCGGAGGTAGCTCATCGCGTTCACTGCGCGGTGCGGGATGCGGATGGACGCATCAGCGCCGAGTACCAACGAATCCGGCGAGAGCTTGGCGTCGCCGACGCCTAGTTCGAGTCGTGCTTCGTGACGAGGTCTTGGGCGATCCGTTCGGGGACGGCGTCGTAGTGGCTGAGCTCCATGGTGAAGCTGCCGCGACCCTTGGTCATGCTCTTGAGGGTGGGCTCGTAGTCCATCATGTCCGCGAGCGGAACTGACGCCTTCACGACGGCCGCGCCACTGCTCATCATGTCGGTTCCGAATACTCTGCCGCGGCGGCTCGAAAGATCACCGGTGATCGCCCCGACGCTGTCGCCTGGCGTCGTCACCTCGATGTTGACGATCGGCTCGAGGATTTGCGGACTGGCCTTGAGGAATGCGTCTCGGAAGGCAAACTTACCCGCGGTCCGAAACGCGATTTCCTTGCTGTCGACGGAATGGGTCTTGCCGTCGAAGACGGTCACGCGCACGTCCTCGATCGGATAGCCCGCAACGACGCCCTGCCGCATGATGTCGCGAACGCCCTTCTCGATCGCCGGCATGAAGCCCTTGGGGATCACTCCGCCGACGATCTTATCGACGAACTCGAAACCCGCACCTCGTTCGAGCGGCTCGACGCGAAGCTTGACTTCGCCAAACTGACCGGCACCGCCACTTTGCTTCTTGTGCCGGTAGTGACCTTCTGCCTGCCCCATGATCGTTTCGTGATACGCGATCTTCGGCGGCTTGGTTTCCACGTCGACGCCCTGGTTTTTGATGCGCTCGATCACCAGGCTCAAGTGCATCTCGCCTAAACCATGGACGACGAGCTCGTGGGTTTCGGATTCGAAATGCGCCTCGAAGGTGGGGTCTTCCTCGCGGATCCGGGCGAGGACCTCGGTGATTTTGTCTTCGTCGCCGCGGGTCTTGGGCACGACGGCGAGGCCGTGAAGCGGGGTGGGGTACGGCAGCGCCTTGTGGTGAACGTGGTCGAGGGCGTGATCGTCGTGAAGGACATCGCCGAGGTGTAGCTCCTCGATCTTGGCAATCGCTCCCAGGTCACCGGCAACGATTTCGGTGACGGGCTCGCGCTGCTTGCCCTGCAACTTGAAGAGGTGGCCGAGCCGAATGGGCTTTTTCCCGTCGCCGATGAAGAGCTGGTCACCGGCCTTCATGGTGCCCTGGTACACGCGACAGAGGCACAGTTTGCCAAGGTAGGCGTCCGTTGTGACGTGAAAGACGCGGGCGAGGAGCGTCTTGGTCGCATCATCCGTGTAGACGAACGGCGTTTCGTCTTCTCCTTCGCCAATGAAGAATGGGCGCGGGTTCCCTTCAAGGGGGTTCGGAAAATGTCGGACGATGATGTCGAGTAGCGACTCGACCCCTGCGCCGCTGAGGGCGTCGGCAAAACAGACGGGGATCACGTGAGCCTGATCCATGGCGCGTTCGAACGGCTCGTGCAGCGCTGCGTAGTTTGGCTCTTCCCCCTCGAGGTATCGCTCCATCAGCGCGTCGTCGATCTCGACGATCTGATCCAACAGCTCCGTATGGAAGCCAGCTACCGGACCGAGGTCGCTGTCGCCCTCCCCGTTCAACAGGCAATCGATGACGGACTTGCCCTCGTTCGCGGACAGGTTGATCGGAAGGCAACCGCGGCCGAACGCTTCTTTGAGCTCACTCAGGAATGGACCGAGGTGAGCGACGCCTTCTCCAATGTGGCTGACCACGATCGCAACCGGCAGGTCGAGGCTGCGGGCGAGCTTCATCAGACGCCGGGTCATGCTGTCGATCCCACGCTCCGGGTCCATCACCAAGACCATCGTCTCGGCTGCCGGAAGGCAGGCGATGGCCTGACCGATGAAGTCAGGCGCACCCGGAAGGTCGAGAATGTTGATGCGCTTCCCTTGATGGCTGGCGTGCAGGAGCGTCGAGTACACGGAGTAGTGGTGCGCTTGCTCTTCTTGCTCGAAGTCGCTGGTCGCGGTGCCGGCGTCGACGTTGCCCTGGCGACTGATTTCACCAGCGCGGAACAGGAGGGCTTCAGCGAGGGTCGTTTTTCCGCTCGAGCGCGGGCCGGCGAGGAGAACGTTGTGGAAGTCGGCGGTGTCGAAATCGGGCATGGCCGCTTATGAAGCAAATGTTGAGCATAGCTGCAAGCCGGCCGTGCCGATGGCCGCCAAATCAAGTCTCGAGGATAGCCGCCGGGACGCCGATGCGGCGCAGCGGGCCCGCAAAATCCTCGGGAACGACGCTTTGAAACGTGACGCGTTTGCCGTTCGCGGGGTGCATGAACGATAGCCGCCGCGCGTGGAGCGCGAGCCGGTAGAGGCCCAGCTCGGCGCGGTACCGACGGTTATCCGGTCCGTTTCCGTATTTGACATCGCCGGCGATGGGATGGTCGATCCGTCGAAGATGGCGACGGATTTGATGACGACGCCCGGTCTGGGGTCGCGCCTCGACGAGAGAGAGCCGTCGGTCGGAAACGAAGAGTGTTTCGTACTCGGTCAACGATTCCACGTCCGGCCCGCCCTCACGTTTGGCCATCGGGCTGTCGATGACGCCATCTGGCGGAGGCGTGCCGCGGACCAATGCCAAGTAGGTTTTCTGCACCGTGCGCGTGCTGAATGATTCGTGGAGCGTGCGGGCATGCTCCGATGATAGGGCAAACACGAGCACGCCGCTGGTCGCACGATCAAGACGATGCACCGGGTAGACCCACTGACCAATGGCATCGCGCGTCAGATTGAGCGCGAAGGTCGAGCCCTGGTCGTCACCACGATGAACGGAGAGGCCGGAAGGCTTGTCGACGACGACCACGGCGTCATCACGATAGAGCACGTCGATCGCGGTCGGGATGGGCGCGGCGCGCGGTGCGCTCGGGTCCGAAGGCACGATGAAGCTCGGCATCAGTCGCTGGGCTCGAGCCCGACCAGCTGTGCGATCTGTGGAAAGTCGACGGACTGAGGCTGCTGCTCCGCCGCATCTCTGGCGCCCATCGCGCCCAGCGAGCCCCAGCCGCGCACTCGCCCGATGATGCTGGCCTCCCCGCCTCGAAGCTCGGGGCGGTCGAGGAGGCTCACCGCGACGAATCGACCGGGGCGTTCGGCGCGAAGCGCGAAGAGTACAATCGTCAAACCACAAAGCACGAGGATGGCGATCTGTTTCGAGCTGAGCTCGGCTTCTTCACTAGGGCAGGGGCCCATTTCCGGTCGAGAAACCGCCCGGGTATCCGTAGGAATCAAACGCCGCATATCCGTAAACATAGAGGCCCAGCGGGTTGGGTGCCGACAGCGTGTGAGAGCCGACCGAGATCGGGACTTGAGCGGTGGAGTATCCGGTGCCCGCCAGCACCGTGAAGGAACCCGCGGGGATCGGCGCTCCGTCGAGCAGTACGTTGCCAGCCGTCGCGTCGTTCGTCAGCGCCACGATGTTGGAATAATTGACGGGGAAGCCTGACCCGGGTGTCGCAAAAGTGTACCTCCGAATGAACTGCGCAGCGGATGGAATCAACATCATGAAGGGATCAGAGGCAACGCCATCCCACTGGGTGCCGTTCGAGAACTGCGACACGAGGATTGGTGCGTTGGCGGCAATTCGGTAGCTGCCGGCGAGGTTCCGTTCCGCGAACTCGCCAGCATTCAACGTGAACGATTCGGGCGCCGCGCCTTCTAGCTGCACCTGGGTGCCGTTCTGGTCGGCCATGATCCGGAACGTGTCGCCACTTGTGCGGGTCGCCAGAGGAACGGTGAGCGCTTCGGTGCCCCAGATGGAGATCGGCGGGAGCTGCTCGACGACATGATCGCAGAAACCGGTCTGCTGGTTGGGGATGTTTGCGCAGAGATTGCCGCCAAACGCGGAGATCGGTCGATCCGATTCGATCAGGGAACCCGTGAGGTCGCCAGCGGACTGCAATTGATATGCATCCAAGGGCCTCAGCACGACCGTGTAGGGGACCCCAGCAGGCCGGGCACCGGCGTCGGCCGCAGGCGTTATCGTCACCGTCGTGGGCGTCGTCGTGTCGCCTTCGAAGGCCGGGACCGCAGCGATCGCAAGCTGCGAGGGGCCGTTGACTCCGCCGGACCAAGCCGCGACGCGGTAGCGCTGGCCCAGCACCTCCGTGGGTAGAGCGGCGAATGCGTCGGTCGACAGAAAAACACGATTGAGACCGTACACGGTGATCTGCTCTTCCGAGGTCACCCGAATAGCTGCCCCTGCCTCGACGACGTCGGTCGACCTGATCTCCGCAGTCGACGGCACAGTCACCGTGGTGACCGTTCCAGGTGTCACAGAGAACGGTTGACTGAATCCCACGGCGGGAACGGAAACCACGCCGTTCGTGGCCTGCGGCCCCGACAAGCCCAGGGTCAGGAACGGGATCAGGTAATTCGATTCAAACGCGATGATGAAGTCGGTGCCCAAGAGCTCGTTCGTCCTGCATTCGCCCACCGCGCAGACGCCATTGCCATTGTCACAAACGGTGCCGTCTTGGAGCTCGGTGTTGGTGCAGACGCCGGCGCCTGTGTCGCACAGGCCCACCGTGCACTGGTTGTCATCATCGCAGTCCTGGTCGAGGCTGCATTCGATGTCAGGCACGCACGTGTTGCCCTCGCAACGTTCGCCTGCATCGCAGTCTCCATCAACGCTGCACTCGATGTTGAGCATGCACTCATTGGCGGCGCAAATCTCGCCCAAGGCGCATTCTTGGTCGATGTTGCATTCGACGTCCGGCATGCACTCATTGGCGAAGCAAATCTCGCCCGCGGGGCAGTCTTGATCGACGTTGCACTCGACGTCCGGGACGCACTCTTTGGCGACGCAAATCTCGCCTACGGGGCAGTCTTGGTTGACGTTGCACTCGACGCCCGGCACACAAACGTTGCCCGTGCAAACCTCGCCCGCGGCGCAATCTTGGTCGATGTTGCACTCGACGTCCGGGACGCATTCATTCGCGACGCACACTTCGCCATCGATGCAGTCTTGGTCGACGTTGCATTCGACGTCTGGCACACAGAGGTTGACGACGCAGATCTCGCCGGCGTCGCAGTCTTGATCGACGTTACACTCGACATCCGGCACGCAAACGTTTTGCTCGCAAACCTCGCCGCCGTTGCAGTCTCCGTCGAGCTCACAGTCCACGACCTCCCCATCGACGCAGGTGATCGCGACCGTCCAATCGGAGATGCAGTAGTCGAACTGGTCGTCGCTTACCTCCACGCGAACCGCATGGGCGCCCGCACTTCTACAGGTGTAGATGGTCTCCGATGCGCTTGCATTGGCAATGGACCCGTTCGTCGCCTCCCAACGGTAGAGGATCTCGTCACCCTCGAGATCGACGGCTGATGCCGACAGCGCGATATCGTTGCCAACGGAGGTCTGAAGCGGGGCCACGACCACGCGGACGAGGTCGGCGCAGAAGTTGAACTTCCCGTTGACCCGAACCCCCCCGAGAGTCTGGGGTGGCTTGCAGTTGAGCATGACCATGACGTTGGTAGAGACGCCAGGGCTGACGTCGAACTCCGCCCAGCCCTCGCACGAGGTGCCCTCGTCGACCGACGTTGCAGTCATCGTGATGAGGTAGTTGCGTCCGGATGGGATTCCAAACACTTCCACAGAAGGCGTCGACCCGAGTGCGCTCGTGTTGATGGCTCCACTGATCGGCGTGATACCGTTTCCACGAACCTCCCACGAGACTTGGTTGATCGTGATGTCACCCTGCAGCGCGAGGTTCACGTTGAGTGAACCGGGTTCGCCTGTCGTCGACTTGGTGGCGCAACCTGCGACGACGAGTGCGGCGACAAAAAACAGAACTAACCACGAAGTCGGACGCGAGGCCGGCATGAGCTCCTCCTAGGGGGGACGGGGAGCTGGACGTTACCATTGAGCGGTCTCGAATCTCCATAGGGAAGGCCACTAGTCGATGAAAGATTCGAAGCCGCAGCCCAACCGGGGCGAACGACGGGATTTCATCGGGTAGCCAAATGTGAGGCAGCTTACGAAGGTCCGAAAAGATCCAAACGACGAGCGCGTCTGCCGACAAAGTCACGACGGTGTTTCGCGATGTCGGAGCGCGCTCCCCGATGATGCTAGGGCTACCGCAGCGTGTTGACCGCCTCGACTACGATTCTGAACACCTTTTGCGCTTTCGCATTTCTGCGAGAACGCACGCTGGGCGCTGAACCTGGGTCCCGCCGAGGCGAGGATACACAAGCTCGTGTTTCCGGCCTCGCGGCGGCTTGCGTTCAAGGCGCTTCGGGTGAACTCGGAGGAGGAGGCGGCGAGTGGAAAGATCGGGGATGCGTGGATCGATCCGGCCTTCCAGGCCTTGTCAACAGCGACGGTGGGCTGCTCGATCCGCCCTCCATGATTGAATCGCCCCTCACGCTTCCAAACGGCGGTGCGGGGCTTCTGATCACGGGCAACGTGATGATCGACCGACGCTTTTTGGAGCAAGCGGGCAATGTGGTCTTGGACGCAAGGAGTAAATTTGGAGCGTTTCAAGAATTCGCTCGACGCGCCAAGTCCGGCGGAGCCAAGGTGTTCATGCAGGTTAGCCATCCGGGCCGTCAATCGAGCTTGTTCATCACGCGCAAGCCGGTCGCGCCTTCGGCCGGCGACGCGGTCAAGATAATCGCTTCGTTTGAGAAGCCACGGGCGCTCGACTTCGGTGATGAACGAGGTGCTCTCGAGTGGCGCGGTCGATGTGATCGGCCTTGCTCGGCCACTCGCCGTAGACCGAGATTTTCCGGCGAAGCTCATTGCAGGTGACCCGTCGATCGTATCCGCGGTGAAGCCGGTTCGTTTCATCAAAAAGCAGTTCAGCGCCATGGCCGATTCGGGTTCTCGCGATGTGCTCCTCAAGTGCTTGAAATCAAAGGGCCCGTGGGTGGTGAGCGTGTCCCCAAGGAGCGGCCGGTCAGAGGACGGTTTCTGGGGCGCCCTCGTCTTCGCTTGGAGCCTGCTCCAAGCGAAGGCGACGGATGCGGCGGCGACTGACGTCTAGAACGGTTGCGACAAAGGGCCCGACGAGCACTTGGTCGCCGGGCTTTGCCATGCGTCCGAGGCGCGCGGTGACGTGGCCGCCGATGGTGTCCTCGTCTTCGGCCTCGTCTTCGCTGAGCTCGAAATCGAGCCGGTCGCAGGTTTCGGGGACGGACATTCGGCCCGCGATTTCGTAGACGCCCTCCTGCACCTCTTGGAACTCTCGGTCGATCTCATCGAACTCGTCTCCGAGCGGCCCGACGATCTCCTCGAGCGCGTCTTCCCGGAAAGCCAATCCGATGACGGTCCCGCGCTCATCGACGACGGCTGCACAGTGTTGCTGGTGGGTTTGCAGCTCGATGAGAAAGTTGGAAATCGACATCGTGTCGGGAACGAAGACCGCATCTCGGGCCAGCTCGCGGAAATTCAACCCCTTTCCGTCGAGGGCCTGCTGCATCACATCCTTGGTGTGCACGAAACCGAGGATCGTGTCCAAACCGACCTCGCAGAGCGGCAAACGGCTGTGCCCACTGTTCCGGATGACCGCGACGTTTTCCTCTTCGGTAAGGCCCATGGCGAGGTATGCCACGTCGATGCGCGGAACCACGATGTGCCGGACCTCGAGCTCCATGATGCGAAAGACGTTCCCGGTGACGTCATGCTCGAGCTTGGAGAGGTGCCCCGCAGCCCAGGAAAGCGCGAGCATCGATCGAATCTCATCCGAGGTATGCGTGGCCTCGTCGCCATGATGCGCGGGCAGGCCCGCCAGGCGCAGCAACCAGTTGGAGATGCTGTTGATCACGGTAATGAAGGGGGTGAAGACCCAGGTGAAGAGCTTCAGCGGCAGAGCCGTGCGCAGGGCGGTCGACTCGGCCCTACGAAGCGCCCACATCTTCGGCGCCTGTTCGCCCACGGTCATGTGAAGGACGGTGATCACGGCGAAGGCGATAGTGATCGAGACGATTGGGACCCAGGCCGCATCCTGGGCAACTTCGACACCGAGCCCATCGAGCGCAGCGATGAGGAGAACCGAAACTGCGGGCTCGCCCAAGGCTCCGAGAATCAGGCTGGCCAGGGTGATCCCGAGCTGGCACGCCGAAAGGTAGCGATCCATGTGCTTGAGGATGTGCTGGACTATGACCGCGCTTCGGCTTCCTTCTTTCGCCAGGTTGTCGATGCGCGTGGCACGCACCTTCACGAGCGCAAACTCCGTGGCAACGAAAAAGCCATTGAGGAGCACGAAGAAAAGCGTTGCGCCCAAGCGCCACGCAACCCCGACGGCATCTAACTGTGTGTGCGGATCGCTCATGGCATGCGACTCGCTCGCATCTTTGACGTTTCGGGCATCTTAATCCTCTATACCAGCTTCTTCGGACGGATCAGCGCGCTAAGAGGCCGCGAGCATGTCGGCGAGCAAGGTTGCGAGCCCCAGAAAGGTGAAAAACCCCACAATGTCGGTCACGGTCGTGAGAATGATCGAAGAAGCCGTCGCTGGATCTCGGTTCAGCTTGACCAGCACGACGGGGATGATCGCCCCGGCGCCCGACGCTGCGACCATCGATATGATCATCGCCAAGAACATGACGAATGCGAGGCCGAGATTACGGCTCCAAATGTAAACACCGACGGAGGTCACGATGGAAATCGCGATTCCGTTGACCAAGCCGACGATCAGCTCTTTGACCAGCACCCGAAAGCCCTGTGACACGCGGAACTCTCGCAGGGCCAGCCCGCGCATCGTGACCGCGAGGGCCTGAGCCCCGGTGTTTCCGGACTGACCGGCAACCACTGGGAGCAGAACAGCGACAGCCGTGAAGCGAGCGATCGTGCCTTCGAAGAGGCCCACGACGGACGCAGCCAAAAATGCGGTGACCAGGTTGATGTTCAACCAAGGAAGCCGGCTTCGTACACCGACCCACGGTCGCGACAGCGCGCGTTCTTCCCGCGAACCACCGACCATCTGCTGCAGGTCCATGATGGCATCGGCCTGTGCAGCCTCGACCAGGCCGACCTGTCGAATGATGCCGACGACATGGTTCTGAAGGTCGACCACCGGTAGGCTCGAGAGGTGGTACTTGTTCAAGAGCTCGACCACCTCTTCGCGCGAGGTCATGGGATGGACGGACACGACGCGCGGGCTCTTGAGCTCGGCCAACTGTTGGTCCGGTGCTGCGCCCACGACGTCTTGCAGGCGCACCACGCCGCTGAAAGCCCCCTCGTCGTCGACGACGACGAGGTCTGATATTCTTCGATTGCGTAGCTTCTGTATTCGCTCGAGGGCATCTCTGACCGAGGTCTCTTTGGTGAAGACAGCGACCCTCGCGTCCATGATCTGGCCCGCGGTGCCCGGAGGAAAGGCGAGGATTTCGTTGATTTCTTGTGACAGGGAGGTCGAGAGCGCACCGAGCAGGTCGGAACGCGTTTCTTCGGGGAGGCGTGCGAGCAGGTTGGCCGCATGTGCAGGGTCGAGCCCGGACACCAGGTGGTCCACGCCCTTCTCTCCTGCGGCCGACAGGACTGTCGCGGCGTAGTCCCCTTGCAAGTAACCAAGAACCCGCGCCGTCGTCTGCGGCGATTCGACGGCGAGCACGGCGGCGACCTGTTCGGGCGCGGCACTCTCCATTTGCCGCGCCACCTCCCCGGGATGCAAACGCATGAACTGCCCGACGACCTCGTGAACCGCGGTGCTCATTTGCGCCCCCGATCGGCTTCGCCCGACCCCATGACGACCGCGGCCGCCGACTCGACCAGTCCACGCAGCCCGATGCCATAGAGCTCGCCCAGGGCCGCAGCGGTTTGGGCGGCGTGATCCTTGTGCCCGGTGTCCAGCATTCGCTCTTCGAGCTTTCGGATCGACGCGTAGCGGAGGACGCCGACGAAACGTCCTCCAGATTCGACGACGGGCAGCGCGTGGAATTGCTTCCACGCCGGGTGGTCCAAAATCGCCTGCCAGGTAGCGCGCGCAGAAACGGATTGGACGGGACGAACCGCGATCAGCCCGAGAAGCTGATCGGGCCTTGCCGCTACGAGCTCGGGCAGGTTGACGACACCCACGAGCCTTTGGTCTTCAGAGACCACGTACACATAGTGCAACGCGTGCTTCGCCGCCCTGCGGAGCCGGGTCAGCGCATCGCCGGCCGAGACGGTTTCGGCGATGGCGAGCCCCTGCGGGTCCATCAGTGCGCCCGCGGTGTCCTGGGTGTAACGCAGCAGATCTTTGTTTGCCTTACGCGCCGCCGGACTCAGCGATTCGATGACCCGCGAACGCGGCTCCGCGCCCATCGCGCGAATGATCGAAGCGGAGACGTCATGGCGGGTCGCCGAGAGGGCCGTTGCAGCTTTTTTCAGCTCGACGAGCTCGAGGGAGCTCGCCGCCAACGGAGGCGCGAGCCACGGGAGAAGCTGGGCCAAGCGATCGAAGGAAAGCTCCTCCATCACCTCTGCGGCATTTGCCGCGGAGAGTGATTCCAACACCCGTGCGAGCTCGGCCGGGTGCGCATCCGCGAAGGCCTGGAGCAACCTCGATTCAAGCTCCACGGGAACCCTCCTCGCTCAAGAGCACGCAGCGTGCATTCACGAAATCTCGACCTGGAATCGACATCTCACCGTCGACGGTCTCCAACGAGACCGCAGTCCGGCTCGTCCTCACGATCCGTCCTTCGTCCTGGCCGAGACGAACCCGCTGGCCCATCCGGTGGGACTTGTTCACGTAGTGCATCGCCAGAATGTCCGCCACGATGTCGCGGGCCCCGAGGCCGAACGCCAACGCCGCAGCCGCGAGTGTGGCCGCCACCAAGATCATGAACACGGCGCTCAAAAGCGACACATCCAAACCCAGCCGCTCTGCCGCAACCAGGCCGGTGGCGATCACGATCGCCAGCTGCGCGAAACGAGCCAGGCCTCGGGCTTGCGATACCGGCAATCGAATGGCCGTCTTGACGATCGCGTTGCGCGCGAGCCGACCTGCGACGATGCCAACGAACAAGATCGCAGCGGCGAGCGCCAATCTCGGCAGGTAGCTGGCGAAGGCGCCGACCCAGCGGCTGAAGACCGCAATATCGAGTGCATCGATGGCGACCATCGAGGTGACCAACAGAACCAACCAGTACACGCCACCGGCAGCCACGTTGCCCACGTCGTTGTCGTCGACCGCCTCGGACCAGGCCGCGCGGCCCGTTCCCGAGGGAATCTGCGCGGCAAGCCTTCGAAAAACCCGGCGGACGACTCTACGGAGGGCCCAGGCCAAAACCCATCCCACAATCAAGACGATGAACGCCGTCACCAGGTTGGGAAGCGCAGCGATGAGGCTCAGCTTCCACTGGGTCAGGGAAGACAGGATTTGGTTTGTCGTCTCGTCGAGCTTCATGAGCATTCTCCGGCTGAGTCAGGGCGACCGGCATCTCCAAATGCCGGCGCCCAGGTGCATGGTTCAGGGTACGGTGGCGATCAGTCCCCGCTCGCAGCGACGTTGCGGTCTCGAGCCCAGCTCGCCTCGTCGGTGCCGGTCGCCATTTCTTCTCCCACCGAGTTGATTGAAATCCGGCTCGAATTCAAACCGAGCGCGCGCATGTAGTCGTGAACGGCTCTGGCGCGTCGCTCGCCGAGGGCGATGTTGTATTCCTCGGTGCCCCGCGGATCGCATGCGCCGGTCAACATGAGCCCACCTTCGAGCCCTTGACCTCGGAAGCATTCGACGGCCTCCTGGACCGATGCGAGTGCCGTGCTGTCGAGCTCGGCGGAATCGAAGGCGAAGTAGATGGTCTGCAGCTCGCAGCGCACTTCTTGGACCTCGACCGGCTCGGGCTCGGGAGGAGGTGCCTCGGCCCCGGTGGTGACCTCTGGCTCGGGCTCCTCTGCCTCCTTCTTGCAGCCTACCATCGGCGCGACGCTCAAAGCCGTGCAGATGGATATGGTCAAAACCGTGTTCAGATGCATTTTCATGTTCGTTCGCCT
>Ga0316201_10002638_pt1 | contig 12852 bp, 7 predicted proteins | sample CS6wburrow_MG_FD_204516 | JGI IMG/M metagenome (GOLD analysis project Ga0316201, IMG submission 204516) | Coastal sediment microbial communities from Delaware Bay, Delaware, United States - CS-6 worm burrow | ecosystem: Environmental > Aquatic > Marine > Coastal > Sediment | place: USA: Delaware... | reverse complement strand
ATAAACTAAGAATAAGAATATTAAGCTAATCATATCGAGTTCTGATATCCTAAGGGTCTTAATGAAATCGAACCACGTAGTAATTCCTAACTTGTTGGCTATCATGTTGGCTAATATCGCCACTGTTAGGATGCTGTATCCTCTCAATAGTAAGGTTAGCCATTCATTCATTTTATTTTATAATACTGAAGGAGCTTATCCGCTGCGATCAGGAACGCCATATACCAAAAGAAGAGGTATACCCACGCAAATTTATCTCCAGCTACCACCATCTCCTCTAGGAATGTGCTGAAGTAATGAGCAACGAAGATAGACGCGGTCAGTCCTGGATAGTATAAGAGCTTCTTCTCCTTCACTTGATCATACCCCAGTAAGCGATCACTCCAACTATTGCACCGGAGATAGCTGCATTCGTCCATAACGCGCAGTCTGGTCTCAGCATGAATATTGCATAGGTCACGACTGCTACCAGGAATGCTGAGTATATGCTTGTGTTCCTTGCTTGTTTCTTGGTTACCATATTAGTTCCTCCTTTAACAGACTAGTACTGTCAAATAATATGTGCTGCCAGGAGCTGGTTCTTTGCCGCCCGGGCTCCAATCCAGAGTGTATGCTCCATCCCAGATATAATCTGCTGGATCTGTGAAGGCGACTCCGCTTTGTAACACATTAGATATGCTGTCTGGGGCGAGTGGCATTTGGTCTGCTGCTCCGACATATCCTCCATGGGTCACGGTAAATTGCTCGATTTCGCATTCTGTCCCGCCTTCACTCATCGAACCAATCATCTCAGGCCTCCAGTTTAACGGGTCCCCTTCACATACCCATTGGAACAGTTCCAAATCTGCGTTGCTCTCGGATAATTGATCGTTATGGGCTTGCAGCTCCCAATACCCACCGGTCGTATCAAATTCGTAGTAGCTATCCCTAGATGAACTTTCATGGGCTGTGCTTGGGCCTTCTATCCTTGTATCAACGCCATTAACTTGATAATTCCATTCGTATTTGAATTTCCCTTCAACAAGAGTTGTGCCCCAGTTTAGGATTATCCCTGAAGGAATCTCCATTGATTCTGTGGCTATTGATTGCCACCAGCAGTTTTCTTCGTCTCCGTTGTCTTGGGCACCACAGTTTGTAACCGAGACTGTAACCAGATTGGTTATACAAGAATCTGATATTGCCCTAATTTTAAATGTCCCTACTTCATTCACTGGCACATTCTGCGTAATTTTGCCGTCTGAATCTGTTGTCTCCTGGCCCCATAGTTCCCAACCTGCATTATCTTGATTTAGCCCTATATAGAATAAGGTGTTAGCTGGGCCGTTTAGATTTGCTGTGGCTATGTCACCTGTACAATATGATGATTTGTCGAATGTGATTTTGCATTGGTTTGTGCCATCAATGCCTTGAGTATTAAATAAATCTATCTGATCGCCTGAGAAGTTGAAGGTTTGCCCGCCGAACCATCCTTGGTTAGCGCCGTATATGATTATTACTATTATAGCTGCTAGTAGTATAGTGTTTAAGTCTATCCCTTTGTAGCTCTTCTTTTTCTTGCACTTCTTCCTTTTATTTTTCTTCAATTAATAACCTCTTTCATCTTCTTGGCTGCCCTGAATTTGATTACTTTGGTCTTAGGCTTAGCTTTGAACATCATCTTTTCCTTAGTGAACGGATTAACGCCCATCCTTGCTTTTCTAGCAGGTTTAACTTTAATCGTGAGTATCCCCACGTCTTTGATTACTGCCCTGCCGTTCTTTTTTACGTCCATTTGGATCTGTTCCCGGAACTCGTCCATCAAGCTCTTGCGCTGTGATTGAGTAATTTCACAAGGTTGGGCTTTCATCCTTCGTTTCTTGGATTTGCCTCTTCCTGCTACGAATTTCTTACCTTTCTTTGAACGTCTTAAATGTGGTCGTTGCCTTCTCATTTTTTTCTTCTCCTTCTTTTTTTAGGCTTCTTCTTAGCTTCTGTGTAGATCAGGATAACACCAACCACTGCGGCTAGTATAACCAGAATAGTTATCGGGCTGAAGTCGCTTTCGTCGCCTCCAATAGTTAACCCTTTAAGCGCATTCTCGCCAGTGCCTTCGGTGTTGACGGTATCTGTTGTTGTCTCCCTTATAGTGACATAACAAATCTTATTCTCGCATTGTCCTACATAACAATCGCTATCAGACTCGCAGCCTGCGACTGCAATCTCGTCCCCTGGTAAATCAGTAGCTACATAATATCCGATCGAAAGTTGTTTGAATAAAAATTCTTCACCTGGAACAAACTCGATGTATGGTGCGATCTCTACCACATAAACACCAAGCTCATCGTTAGGAAGGTCTAGTCTTTCAGTATTTACGCCATAATCGTATGGTAATTTTTTGGGAGTAAATTCAGTTTGGATATCTCGAAGCTCTTTATTGACCCTGAGATAATACCCGCTTTGGTCTAAATCCCACAGATTGTTTCTTATGGTTAAGGAAAGTTTTCCGTCCCCGTTCAATTCTTGGGCTTCTTGATAGTTTAGATCGATTATATCTAATAGCCCCTTAGCGGTTACTGTTACTGTATTTGACCAATCCTCTTCTTCCCTGAATGTATTATTATAGAATGTTATTTGTGGTTCTCCATCTACAGTCTTAGTCCGATTTCCATAATAAACTCCCCTTCCAGTCATTTGATATTCGAAGTCGACGTAAGTCGTTTGATATTTTTCTCCGCCTTTTATTGTGAAAGAGAAATCGCCCCAAGTTACGTCTGCTTCATAACACGTTTGGTCTGTATTGTAGCCTCGATCTGTACTTCCTCCGCATAAGAACCTTGGCTTACTAATATAGAATGCCCTCTCTGCTACTTGCATACTTGTCTTTTCTGCATTAGTAGTTACTGGGAATTGATTCCCGTCTGTCTTAATTTCTATGATTACTGGTTCCTTTAATACTACTGTCTTCTCAACTAAGACCTCATTGATAATCTGTTCAGGCGTGCATTGTATGGATGCGTAATTGCATTGATTATTATCACAGCTTACGATTGCATCATCACATTTAGCCGGCAAAATACAATCCGAACTTTGTTCGCAGTATAGTAAGGTAGGGGTTGGTATCTCCTGGCCAGCTACAGAAACACATTTTCTAATAAACGTATCGTATGCTTCCCCTACGCCGCATCGCTCTGTCATATCTGTAACGTATTTGGTGACGTAATCGATCTGCCAATATTGGTCTGATGGGATATCCAAATTCTCTCCTTCGGCTAGTTTTTGAGTGATCGATCCTTTTTCGTCAGTAAACCCTTCATCAGAGAATATTAAAACCCCTAAATCTTGTGGACAGAATTTAGTAGGTGTGTATGTTAGGTCTTCTATATTGATAGTTTGTCCCCCATCATACTTATCCCTTACAACAACTTCGGTGCTAGGATCTACTTCGCAGGAATAGTATGGTTGATATTTGACATAATCTATATACATGTCCCTGCCTTGGAAGGATATTTTTGCTGGGCCTGGTTGAACGCCCGTGGCTATTTCAATTCCGTCCCTCAATACTACAAATTTTGATAGATCCAAATCATCGTACCTTTTGATTTCCAGTAGCCCGTCCCAATCCCGCCTTTGATCGTCTGCTTCGTGTTGAACGATGATTCTTTCCCAAGGAATATCATCAAACAAGGGGATTCTAAATTCGCCAAAATATATTTCCGTTGGATACCTCTGGGGGGGATAACCTACCTCGTATTCCATTGCTTTAAGGCGTATTTTGATGTCATCTGTTGTGAACTCTTTGGTCGAGGTTATCTTATTTTTTCTTGAAGGGCCAGATAATATGACTCCGTCTCCTTCTTTATAACAGCTTTCTCTTGCTAGTTGGCCCCCTAAGCTCCTATCATCTAAAAATAATTTCCCGTCTATAATCTGTAATGGTTGCCCTGGGCCGCCTGCACAATATTGCTTCACATCATAATTATCTACTTCCCAAAGCTGTTCTGCGTTCCCTCCTCGATCTACCCCATAATCATATTTACACCAAGTTGTATATCTTCCATCTTCTGCAATCGGACAAGACGTTGTTGTTACGTCCAAACAATATTGTAAGGGGACATTTCTAGGATTCAGCCAATTATAACATATATTGGGATTTGAGTCTGGTGAGAAAGTTGCAACTTTATTATATTTTAAAGCTAAGAGGTAAGCGTCTCCTGTCAATCCTTCTGCTTGGCTCTCATATGTTGGACCAGCAGCGATAGGGACATTGAAATCGTCATAATATAGGTAATTATCTTCGATCACATTCTCTCTGCCAATATTTGTAAAGAAGAAAAGATATGCCGCTAACCCTAGGATTAAGTACAAAAGAATGTTGTTTTTCTTACCTCTTGCCACGTTTAACCCCTCCTGCCCCTGCCGGGCCACCTGTTAGGAATAGTGCTAATGCGATGACCCCTAATATTATTACAATCTGGTTAGTTTTTTTGTCGTCGGTTCTCTCGATCCCTAATATCTCTTTCACGACGTCTGGGATAGCTTCCCTTTCATTATCTTCTTCCGAAGCCGTTCCTACTGCCCCATATGGGTTCGGGCTTGGTTGTTGGGTAGTGTCGTCTCCGATCGTGAAATTTAGAGATTTGATAGTCCCATTAACAAACCCATCATTTGCTAAGCAAGTAAACATCCAATCTTCATTCGTTAATGTTAGATTAGATGAAAGGTTTGAAACCTGGTAGACTTGATATGGTGCTGTTATCCCTGTATAAGACCCACTTAATTCTGGGGTCGCGTTCCCTTCTTTATACCAAGCGAAGTGTATAGTTAGGTCTTGATCGTCTGCATCGTCCGGAGTGCAATAACCCATTAAATCTTCACCCGAGCCATATGAAGAAGGCAAGACTAAAACCGTTTCTATACTTGGTGGTCGATTGACTATCGTTTCAGCTGAAGAGTTTGTCCAATTCCCATAATAACTATGTTCATCAGATGTTCGCCATGCGCAGATTATAGTATTATTTATCTGTGCAGATATCGCTGAAATGGATAGGGTTGCGCCGGTTTGACCAGCTACTATTGACTCATTCAAATACCACTGATATTCCCTGTTTGATACTATCTCTGAATCGCTTTCGTTGTCAGTATAAGTTCCAACAGTGCATGTTGCAGTTGAGTCTATGTATAATGGGGTGTTGAGTGTAGGTGCTGTTAGTGTAGGTCTTGTGTTAGGCTCCCAGGTATCCATTGATTGGTTAGAGCATCTTCCTTGATCGTCGCAAGCCCAGGAATACCAAGTCTGTGTTCCCGAGAGCAGCTCTAATCCATCCTGCTGGCATTCCCCATTGCCGTCTGTCTGGTTCAATTCAAAGCAGATGCAATTGCTTGTATTCGTTGTCCCGTTATTTTGCCGACATTCTGAATCGTTTGCGGTGTACGACACGAAGAAATGGACGTAATCATTCGGATCCGACCAAGTTCCGTCATAGGTGACATTTGTATCATCGTTAACAACTCCTGCGCCGTTATCATCTGAGATGTAATTCCCAGGTTCGTGGTTGACCTGCAGCTCTCCTGATGAGTAATCAACACTAATTGTTGACCCGTCGTCGGCTACACACCACATATAATATGTGCTCTGGTCCCAATTTGTGACGTTTATGTTCTGTGTTCCATCATTTGATGTATTGATGAAGCCAGTATAATTGATATTCTGTCCTGTGGCGTTATCGTCGGCATAGCAAGATATATTCAAGGTGTCCGAATCTGCGTCTGTTGCCGACCAAGTAACGGTGAAATCTTCATCCCTGTTCTCATCAGATACTCCATTCGGTTCGATTACGGTGATAACTGGGGCGGTGTTACCGATATCGCTTATTGAGCTATTCAGGATAAGTGAATTGACTCCGTCTGCTACTGCTCGGCACCTGACCATTATATCGTCGTCCTTGTTACAATTAGGGTCTCCTGCGCAGCCAGTATAGTTACTGGAATTTGACCAAGATTGTAATGTTGTGGATTCGTTGCCTATCTCGAATTGGAATTGGTAATATATTGAGTCCAAATCTATGTCCGTCGACCCTGATGCAGTTGCTTCAAATGTGTCAGTTTTGCCGCCTTCAGTTAGATTGCATAATGTTGGGACGGTTGGAGGCGTGTCTAGGATGGTTACTGTGCTAGAGTTTAATTTGCTACTATTTCTTGCCCCATCTTGTGCTAAGCATTGTAGGATTATATTGTCTTCCTTTACGAAACTGTCTGCAGATAGCGTTGAGACTTGTGTATCTATCCCTGAATATGAAGCCACGGTATTTGTATAAAGAACATCTACTGGATCTCCTACAGTATTCTGAGTCCTTGCTGTGACAAGTTTTCCATCATCTGATAAAATACCAATAGCTGTTACATCTGACTCGTTTCCATCTCCACCAACTCCATCCCCAATCTGTTTAGTGACACAACTTGATGGAATATCATCAATCTCACATAAAGTAATTTCACTTTTAAATCCTGTCTCAGTAAAGGTTGCGACCTTATCTCCTGGAACAAGCACAACATTACCATCATTTCCGTCTGAAGTAGTGCTTCCTTTACTCACACAATTCGCCATATCTTCATCGCATTCATAAATTTGCTTCCCATACAAAAAGATCATATTTCCATCTTCTTGTTCAACAAATGGAATTGTCTCAGCTCCGTTAGATTGATACCAATTAAAAGTCGGATGATTCGATACATTACAAGTGCTAAGATCAGTCAAACTATCGCACACAGCAAAAATATTTCTTGAAGCAGTCGTGTTATACATACCTACCAAGAATTTTCCATCTTGTCTTTCAATTATCTTTCCTACTCTCACCTGTGAATCAACAGTGCTGGTAAATCCTGGATAATTAGAACAAGAAGATCCATCTTCACTACATATCGTAATGTTATTATAGAAATTACTATACCGATAAAATCCTACAACCTCTCCACTCGATAATTGTGTAAGTGAAACCTGATCTAGTGGATTTCCAAGTCCAGTATGTATTGTAACAGAATTGCTTTTCGTAGTCATATTATGATTCCAAGTATCAATATAATGTGTCGAACCTTGGATATGGAAAGTATAGATATAGTTCGTCCCTTTGATGATGTCATATTGTTGTCTCGCATAAGAAATCCCGATACTTACCTGTCCAGAGCAAGTCGCAGTATCCGTATAACATCTGATTCCTCTCACCAAAGTTGTTCCACCAGATTTAAATCCTGTGTAAAGGACATCTTGTGGTCTGCTGAGTTGAATGACCTTTGGAGTTCCTGTGTAACCATTTGATGTCGAACCATACCCAATATTCAATTCCGAATATGTAGGTTCATACAACCCACTATCAATACTGACATCATTCTTGAACCACTCGTAATAATATGTCAGGCCGTCTCCGTCGCTATCAGTCCCATTACAATATCCGACCAAGTCTGTATTGTTGTAGGCAGTAGTCGGTGCGATTCTAGACGTGCTCATTTCTGGGAGATAGGCGATCGTTATCGAATTTGTCGAATTAGTAACAGCCGAATAGTCTGTCCCATCATATGCCTTGACGCCGCAAGACCATACGTCTCCACCTGTCAATACTGTAGGGGTTGCTTCCACGCTATTATTATACCAAGTCGTGTTGTAAGTCAATGCCTCCAAGTCTATGTCTGTGCTGTTAGTAAAATTGCAATATATCGTATCCCCTGGGTATACTGTTGTTGGAGATACTGTAACCCCTGTTGGTACAGTAGGCGCGGAGTTGCTTATAGTAAGCGTTGATGAATTAAGCCATGATGAATTATCCTCTCCATCATATGCCGTGCATCCTAGGATGATTGCGTCGTCCTTGACGAAGCTTGATGCTGTTAGCGTTGATACTTCCATCTCGCCTATATTGAATGGATATAGCTTCGATGCCCCTTCATTGTAGAGCTCTGCTGCTTCCGTATTGTTTATCGATCTGTTCCACATAGAAATTTGGTCGAATCTATACTCTCCTCCAAATCTTGTGTCGGCTATAAGCCCACCATATGTGTTGAAATACACTTGATAATCTGCGTTTAAATCATCCCAACCGCAATCGGCGCAATGTGTGTCTATTTCTATAGTGTCATTGACCCATACCACAAGATTGCTTGTTGGCTTATCATAGGTAATTAATAGTCTATACCATTTATCGGTATACCAAGACGTTGTTGATCCGTTGAAGGATGCGTTGTTGTATGTATTATACCCACCATTATCTACTATAACCCCTAGTGCCCTTTCTCCAGTTGCGCCTACTCCACCCATATATAATTCTATACGATTGCCGGTTCCAGCCCCTTCGTTATTTATAATTCTCTCAAAGTAGGCTGGGGTTCCGGTTGCGTCGCTGATTTCGACTGTTGGTTGGATCCACATCTCTGCAGCCCAGCTACCGAATTGTGCTTGGTCAATATCCGAGTCCGTATAGAAATAATCCCCTCCATTCGTTGCGTTTATTGAATAGTCGCCAATTGCTGCTGAACTTGTCCACTCCATTCCTACTATTGTTGCGTCAAAGCTGTTTGAAGTACTGTCTGCTAATGATGTTCCACTCCCTTCAGTCATACTGTAATGGAAGTATAATCCATCAGTCAATGATGAATTAGGGACAGTATATGCTCCGGTCGAGATGCTGACGTCGTTCTTGAACCATTCGTAATAATATTTGCTGACTGCTCCGTCCGAGTCGGTTGCATAGCAGGTTCCGGTTAAATCGGTATTGTTGTAAGCAGTCGCTGGAGTGATCGTGGTAGTGTTCATCACAGGGGCTACATTTCCTGCAGGCGCCGCCACTTCAGTGGAGTTGATGCCAGTGTCTGCTGTTGCGGAGCCTGTTCCGGAAGTAATAGTAAGATTATCTATCCTTAAATCTCCCCCAGCACCAGAGGAAGCAATTGTATATGTCTCATTCGATGCTAAGTTATGGTTAGCGGTCCCTTTAAATACGCCATCTAATGAGAGGTTCGCTTTTTTATTTGCGTGGTCTAAGATTAGGTTTACATTATACCATTGCCCAGTGTTTATAGGAATAGACCCGAGGTCTGGCTCGATTGTCATAGCAGGAGTACCTGAAAAATCTACAGCCATTGCTCCAAATTTAATGAAATTTGGATCGGACCCTGAATATTTAAAATCGAAAGAAACATTACTGATAGGATACTCTGAATCAAAAGTAGCTGAAGAAGACGCCCCAAAACATAAAAGATGAGTAGAGGAATAAGAACAAAATGTACCTGTGCTTGAATAATTGTATCCTTGGTCGTTTTGGCTTGCTGCAGTTTGTACACCGTCTGATTCATCGAAGTCGTCTATTGATGTTGTAACCGCGCCTGCAGATTGGCTCAACGAACACTCGAACTTCCATAGGTCTCCAGTTGTTAAGCCAGCAGTATCTAAGTACGCGACCTGCTGCATTGTATTGTTTACTGCAACTGTCGCGTTTGTACCTGTAGCGTTGAAGGTGCCGTTCCTATACCAATTATAGTAATACGTTGGAGCGCTTGCGTTCAGGAAAGTAGAATTACATTTACCCACTAGCTGATCACCTTCTAATGATAAATTACTTCCTTGAAGTATCCAGGAGCTAGAGACGGTTACTGGTGTTGAATTAGTGAATCCGGAAGTGTCCTCGCCATCAAAATGTGCTACACTACACATCATACTGATGGATTCCGATCGTCCTGTTACGGTTGTCTGGTTCTCGTAATTCGTGTCCTCTACATCATCAAAGTACCACCTGATATAATTCTGGAGCGAATCTGCGTCGGCGTCTGTTCCGTTGGTGATATTGCATACTACGTCTGTTCCGTTATAGATGGTGGTTGGGAGAAGAACTACCGCCACTGGGCTAGTCGGTGCTGTATTGCTTATCGTAAGAGGAGTTGAATTGAGTCCAGATGTTGCTTTTGTTTCTCCAGATCCATAAGTTATGGTAAGGTTGTCTATATAGAGGGATTCTCCAGCGTTGTCTTCGAACCCATATCCTCCTCTAAGCGCTTCCCCTATTCCTGTCCAATTGTACCCCATTCCACTATTGTTGTATTCGTCTCCATCAAAGGTTATATTCAATGTCTCTGTTGAATTACTGATAGTAAGTGTTAAATGATACCAATTATTGACTGCATAGTTTCCTAAGACTGGGCTGAATCCTCCTGCTTGATAACCCATATCTCCTGATATTGTGAAATCTATATAGACTTGGCAGCTAGCTTCACCTAGGCAGAACCATTTGTTGCCGCCAGAGTTATCCCATTTAATATCCATATCCATCTGGAAAGTTTCGCTTGGGAAATCGTACAAAGCATAGTTAGAAGCCCCTGAACAGTACAGTACATTGTTTTGGTAGCTACATCCATTATCGCCATAATTGTACCCCATATCGTTTTGACTGGACGTTGTAATTGCCCCATTAGCTTCATCGAAATTATCTATCACTTCTGTTACTTGTCCAACAACTGTAGAATTGGAACATTCAAATATCCAAGTATCTCCTTTGTATATATCTGTTGAATTGATGTATGCTACCTGTTGAAGCGTGTCGTTAATTATTGCTGTCGTGTTCTGTCCAGTGCTATAGAATGTGCCGTTCCTATACCAATTATAGTAATATGTGCCAGCTTGGTATATCGTGGAATTACAGCTTCCAACCAACGTATCGGCTGTATATGCGATCGATGGTGTGATTATGGATTGATTGAAAATTATTGGAGGGTTAGGGATTGGTGTAGCTATCGTCGTGAAGTTGAACGGCCCATACGTAGCGCAATTTGGTTCTGCATCGCATAATGTAACATTGTACTGGTAAGTCGTGCTGGCGGTTAGCCCTGTAATATTGATTAGATGTGTCGTAAGAAGACTTGCTGATGATTCTGTTCCGCCAGTCAAGCTGGAATTGATACCATAATTTACAGTGATGTTCGCTGCTTCGTCAGTGCCGATCGTTAGGTCAGCAGTAGTATCAGTGGTTGTATTCGTATTGCTTGTAATAGTTGGAGCAGTAGTGTCGTTTACAGGTCCCAAATCATCGTACTCAAGAGGCACATTGTCGTTGTATAGTTCCTGAATCTCCGATGTTGTGAGTGACCTGTTCCAAATACCGAAGAACGCTATTTGTCCGTCCTCCATAGGATTGTCTGGGGAACCGCCAGATTCTTCAGCACAAATCCCTCCTTTCCAACCAGGAGATGTCCCAAACTCGAACTTGCTATCCCAGTTCGCTTCGGTCACGTTGACGATGACTGTCCCGTTCCTCCAAAGAGTGTACCTATAATCCGTGTCGTATCTCTGGCAGACGTGAATAAATTTGTTGTAAACATAAAAATTTGATTGAGCAGTGTTCCATACTGTGTCACCGCTTGCTGGCCGAATTTCAGTAAAGGCATTTAATGGTGTAGACACATACGCTTTCAGAGTCATATATTCTGTGGCTGCGCCTCTGAACGCCCAAAACGTTTCATAGAACGAAGTAGAGGTCAGATTCACGTATCCACACATAGTGATTCCGTTAGCATAATCTGTGGTTAAGTACTCAGCATTAGCGTCGTTGAAATAGAGTAGCCCACCACTGCACTGAGCAACTCCGTTCCCGTACCCAGAGGCTGAGTATGTGACCGAGCCTGATAAGGTAAGGTTCGACAATACGGCTCCTTCGGCTTCCCAGTTCCCGTCAGCGAAGTCGTGCCACGAGACTAGACCATCCGTCAATGTGCCTGAAACTGTTGGAATTAGGGCTGCTAGAATCAACACGGTTAGTATGAAGGCTTTTCTCATTTTATTATTACCTCAGGTAATGCGTAAATGGGTTGATGCCTTCGTACCCGTGCCAGAATCAACGGATATGATATTTCTTTTCTTTCTAGTATATATATTTTACTGATCATCTTATATAAACCGTCTTTGGTGGCTTCTTTTTCGCAGGAGGCGCGTATAAGAAGAGATACCAGAATGCCCACAATAGTATAAGGAAAAATACTAACTTCAAATCATCTGACCTAAATGTTGGTCGTTCCCTTCCCTCTAAAAACTCTTCTAGAGTTCTCCCTTCCTCTTCAGTTACGTTTATTTTAGGGGCTACATATCCTCCCCCGCCACTTTGTGCTTGATACACTACCGTGAAGTTTATCTTATTGATTGAATTATTGTTACCAGCTGGATCGTAACAAAGGATGTAGTATTCATAATCGCCGTTACCAAGGTTCCTAGATATTGTGTTTGTGCCGCCATTTATAATAGCTGTTTCGTTTTGGATGTAAGTGTCGTCTAAGTATAATTGACAATTACTAAGTTCGTCATTATCGGAGACATTGAATATGAAATCTATGATTGGAGAAGAAGACCAAACCTCGTCTTGAGTTGGTTGTATGTTTGTTAAATTTGGTGGTGTTACATCGATCGGATCAAAGTGACCAATATTTGCAACATAGCTAGTAGAGGAAGCTTGCCCGGAACTACCTTGCTGATATGTGGTTGTTGCCCTTGTGAGATAAGTGGTTGATTCGGAATATGTCCCTGCCAGCCCATAATGATAGGATTGAGCCGAGTAGTTATCTGAGTCTATCTCGAAGGCAGTCGCTATAGGAACCAATAGCAGCAATATCAAGACTACCTGTTTAACCATAGCGAGCTACCCCGTTCTAATGAAATCTTGTAATCCTGTGAAGTATTGTGGATGATTGAAGGGAACCCAGAGCTTGTTATCATAGCGTTATTTATTAGTTGAAGTTGGCCTGACCCAGTAATCTTGATTTGCCCGGTCCCGATGTCCCTAACCACGTTATCACAGATTTGGAGGTCCGAGATGATCCAATCTTGGTTAGGAGTAGGGTTACATTGTT
>Ga0316201_10002637_pt1 | contig 12852 bp, 15 predicted proteins | sample CS6wburrow_MG_FD_204516 | JGI IMG/M metagenome (GOLD analysis project Ga0316201, IMG submission 204516) | Coastal sediment microbial communities from Delaware Bay, Delaware, United States - CS-6 worm burrow | ecosystem: Environmental > Aquatic > Marine > Coastal > Sediment | place: USA... | reverse complement strand
GACGGCTTATCGTCTCGCCCGAAGGGAGCCACCCCAATGCGCCACTGCGGCGTTGCAGTCCTTGCCAAGGGCGCGCCAGTCCCTGCGGCCTGCGCCTTGCATTGACGCATTGGGGTGGCTCTGTATCCATCAATATCACCTTGACGGAGTACTAGTGTACCCCGCCACTGATATTGACCCATTCAGCGAGCCAGGCAGCGGTTAGCCGCAGCAAAAGTAGGCGCCTTAGGCGAGGCCCGCCTCGCGGGGAATGGCCGCTCCCTTTCCAAGACGCATAACGCAGGGGATGACCGCTGCCTGGCGCGCCCGCGGGGAGCGCCTCCACGAGGCCATTGCAGCGTTCCGATCCTTGGAAAGGGCATGCCATTCCCTGCGGATCGCACCTTGCACTGACCTCGAGGGGTCGCTCTGAATGGGGCAATATCAGTGGCGGGGTACACTAACAGGTTGATTGGTGTTCTGGTGTTCTATATTGTTCTGTTCTGAGAATTGACTAAGCAATAAAATTGTTCCGGGCACCAGAGCAGAACAGCGCCTGGTCCGGCGCAGGCAGACTGAGAAATCAGTGCTATTCTTTTTTTAGTGGGCCTGTTTCATCGACGGCAGGTCGTAAGCATCGAGGAGGATACTTCATGGCACCAACAGACACAGCATCCGGATTTCCGCACGCCCCGGCAGATTGGGATGAAAACAGCGCTGTGGATATGGCCCGCGAAGACGGCCTGGAGCTGAATGAGCATCACTGGGAGACACTGCGTGCTTTGCAGGAGTACTGTTCTCGCCACGACTGCAACAAATACAGCGTACGTGAACTTCATGACGCACTGGATGAGAAGTTCCATGAGCACGGCGGGTACAAGTTCCTCTATCGCCTGTTCCCGGGTGGCCCCATTGCACAGGGTTGCCGGCTTGCCGGGCTTGAGCCACCAGCAGGTGCGGTGGATAAAGGGTTTGGCAGCGTCGTTTAGGGTAGATCTGTTTTAGAGCACTTTTATAAATAAACGCAACCGATCATGAATGGTTTTATTCTCCCTCCGGGCGAGGGAGAATAATCCTCCGGGCCGCTGATCGATCAGGCTGTTCGTTTTCCGCGCACGCTTCCAGTTTCCTGTGTGGCAGCGGGTTTTAGTCTTAGTCCCGTCTTCTTGTCGCCAGTCACGATTTCAAAAACGCTATGGTTTCGCTCACAATAAGCGAACCGTTCAGAAAAGTTGATCTCAGTGCGCTTATATCGCCCAAAATCCATACGCCGTCTGTTACTGGTCGGATTTGTGCTGGTCATCCTGCCATTGATAGTGGCATTGATCCATGCCACCTACTCGGTGGATCAATTGGTCGCCCAGGGCCAGCGTGCACTGTTTGCGACCGTGCGAGCCACTCAAAGCAGTCAGGGGCTGGTCGAGTCCATCACCGATATGGAGCGAAATGCACGCCAGTACAAGGTGCTGGGTGATATCGCCTTGTTAGAGGTGTATCAGGAAAATCACCAGATATTTCTTGATACCGTAAATCGACTGACCGAGCTGAACCTGCCTGAACAGCAGCGACAACGCCTTAATCTGGTTGTCGAGCGCGAAAACGGTATCAATGATGTTCTGATCAGTTTTCCTTACGATGCGCCGGAAACAGCGCTTGCTGTAGATGAGTTTGTGGGGCTGGCCCGTGATATGCGTAATATGCTGTCGGATAACCGCAAGCTGGTGGAGCGTGAAGTTGCACGCCTGGAAGCCAATGGGGCTGAGGTGCAGCGGAGCCTGGTGGTGCAGGCAATGGCACTGGTTCCCGGTGCACTGATATTGACCGCCGTCTTTACTCTTTTGATAACCAGACCAATCCGTCAAATGGACCGTGCTATCCGTCGCCTCGGAGATGGTGATTTTTCCAAGGCCGCAGAGATTGTCGGGCCACGCGATCTGGAACAGCTGGGTGAGCGGCTCGACTGGATGCGTACCCGCCTGCTGGAAGTCGAACAGGAGAAAAACCGCTTTCTGCACCATATTTCCCATGAGCTGAAAACGCCACTGACTGCAATTCGTGAAGGCGCGGAACTTCTGAACGAAAGGGTGGTTGGCAACCTGAATGCACAACAATCGGAAATTGCAGCAATTTTGCGAGATAATACCGTTCAGCTACAGAAGCTGATTGAAAACCTGCTGGACTTTAATATTGCCAGTTCGCGGGCTTCACAACTGCATGTCGAGCGGATATCCCTGCATCATCTTATCGAGTCTGTGCTGGCAGACCATAAAGTCGCCATGCTGGCCCGTCAATTGGTGCCGGATGTGGAATTGCAGACGGTGAACATGGATGGAGACCGTGCAAAACTGCAGACGCTGGTGGACAATCTGCTTTCCAATGCCATCAAGTTCTCGCCTGAACAGGGGCAGTTACGGGTGCGTCTTGAGGAACGGGAGGGGCAGGCTGTTGTCGAGGTGGCGGATGCCGGCCCGGGTATACCGGAACAGGAACGCCGGCGGATATTTGACGCATTTTATCAGGGAGCCTGTTCAGATAATGGTCATGTGAGAGGTACCGGTTTGGGTTTGGCTATTGCGCGGGAGTATGCCCAGGCGCATGGTGGGTATATCGAGGTCATCGACAGTGAAGATCAGGGGGCTTGTTTGAGGGTGGTGTTGCCAGTGAAATTGTCCGGGGTGGAGTGAAGCTTGCGTATTAGTCTGATATTTATAGTTATATTTCTGCTGGGTGCTTGTCAGCCGGTAACCGTGCAGCACAATGAAGGCGTAGTGCCCGTCACCTTGAGGGTGGACGATGCCGCATACTGGCTGGAAGAATGGCACTGGGTTTCCGGTTTGCCGGGGGGGCAGCAGCGAGAAGTTCTGGTGAACAGGGAGCGTGAATTCCAGCAATCCGCCACCCCGCGCAACCGCCTGCGCCTGGCTCTTTTGCTGGCGGAAGGTCCCGGACCTGTTCGTGACCAAAAGCGCGCGTTAAAATTGCTGGAAGAGATGGATATGGCGCGGGCCAGTGACAGTGGCAAGGCGTTGTCAGCGCTGTTGCAGCAAGTCATCGCAGAGTCTGACTGGTTCATGGGGAAAATCAACCACTTGCGCGCGAATTTGAAGGAGTCCGAGACGCGTATAGAAGAGTTGGAACGCCAGTTGCAAGAGCTGACTACCATTGAACAGAATATTCAGCTGCGCGAAATACCGCAATAATCGGAGGGAACAGGAATGAGTGCTTGTCGTTATCGGATTATGGTGGTTGATGATGATCCGGCCCTGCTGCGGCTGCTGTCCATGCGCCTGTCAGTTGTGGGCTACGAAGTCGCTGCTGTGGAAAGCGGTGAAAAGGCGATCGCACAGATCGCTACTTTCCAACCTCACTTAGTAATCACGGACTTGCGTATGGATGGCATGGATGGCATGGCGTTGTTCGACATGATCCGTCGACGTAGTCCGGCGCTTCCAGTGATCATTCTCACGGCTCATGGTTCCATTCCCGACGCAGTGCACGCGACCAGTCGGGGGGTGTTTGGTTATCTGACCAAGCCGTTTGACAGCAAGGATCTGCTGGAGCAGGTGACCCGAGCATTGCGGGTCACTGGTGAGCAACACGGGCGCCGTGAAGAAGAACTTGTCGCAGAATGGCGTCAGGATATTGTGACGCGCAGTCCGCTGATGGAAGACCTGCTGGGTCAGGCCCGTCTGGTGGCTTCCAGTGAGGCCAGTGTCTTCATTCACGGCCAGAGCGGCACCGGTAAGGAAGTGCTGGCACGTGCCATTCACAGCGCCAGCCCGCGCTCAGACGGTGAATTTGTCGCTGTGAACTGCAGTGCCATCCCGGAATCACTGTTTGAGTCTGAGTTTTTTGGTCACGCCAAGGGCTCTTTTACCGGCGCAACGCGCGATCACAAAGGTCTGTTTCAGGCCGCTGATGGCGGTACCCTGTTTCTGGATGAAATCGGTGATATGCCGATGAGCTTCCAGGTTAAATTATTGCGCGCCATTCAGGAACGTAGCGTTCGACCCGTAGGCTCCACCCAGGCGGTCCCTGTGGATGTGCGTATTATTTCCGCGACTCACTGTGACCTGGATGAATTGCGCAAAGACGGCAGTTTTCGCGAAGATCTGTATTACCGGCTCAATGTCGTGGCGCTGGATATCCCGTCCCTGATCGATCGCCGCGAAGACATTCCCCTGCTCGCCAATCATTTTCTGGCCGGCCTGGACGATGCAGTGAAGAAATCGGTAAAAGGTTTTGCGCCCGATGCCATGGAGGTGTTGTTGTCGGCACCCTGGCCGGGTAATGTGCGCCAACTTTTCAATGTTGTCGAACAGGCAGTGGCATTCACAACCACTTCGTTGATTCCCGCCAGTCTGGTGCAGCGCGCATTACGCGACGAGGCTGATGCTGAAATGCCGGCTTTTGCCGATGCGCGATCCCATTTTGAACGTGAGTATCTGACGCAGTTGCTGCAGATTACCAACGGTAATGTGAGTCAGGCTGCGCGTATCGCCAAGCGCAACCGTACCGAGTTCTACAAGTTGTTGCACAAGCATCATCTGAATCCCTCGCAGTTCAAGGCCAGCCGTGCATCCTGACAGCCTGTCTCCATGTGGCGACAGTGCAACTTCTTGTAAATTAATCTGTTTGTTTGTTTGTCCATCATTGCTGTCGTCATAAGGCGACGAATTTGCCTGGTGGCGATATCAGACGGCGATGCCTTGACGGCGGAAAAGCCTCCAACAGCGGGCTTTTTCAGCGTGTTCTTGCGGATGGCACAGCGTTTGCTGAATAAATATTCAATTGAGTTCGGTGGAGAATAATGAAAAGTCCAGGGTGGGTACTTACGTTCTCGGTTTTGCTGGTGCCGCAGAGTTTTGCCGATTCGCCGGCTTCAGTGGATGCGCAGGGTTTTATCGCATTCCATGACATCGACAGTGACCGAAATGGTTATGTGAGCCGAGTAGAGGCCCGCTCGGTGGTGGTTGTTGAGAATGCATTTGATACAGCGGATACCAACAGGGATGGTTTGCTGGATCGTGGTGAATATACGTCGGTACGACCGGTCGGAAAGGCCAAATAGGTTTTCGTGCCAGTGTACGTCCGGGTTCTGCGCTGTTTGAGGCGGACCCGGTTCCCCAGGCTGCAGAAATGCGGTGCTGGTGACATGCTTCCCTCCCGTCATGGGATATTACGCGGCCACCCCCGGCCGCGTTTTTTTTTGCCGCTTCTGTGCCGTCGGGATGCAAACAAGGGCGTGCATCGGTAAGCTAGCGCGCTGGGAGTGGGTCAGTTGTTTTAGGGATTTTGCTGGGGGTGAGCTTGTCGCGGTTTTTTTGGCCGGTTCGTGTCTATTACGAAGATACGGATAGTGGTGGTGTAGTATATTACGCCAATTATCTTAAATTCATGGAGCGGGCTCGTACCGAGCGCTTGCGAACGGCGGGTTTTGAGCAGGACCAGTTGCGCCAGGATCAGGGAATCTTGTTTACCGTGCATTCAGTCCAGGTCGACTTCAAACGACCGGCATTATTCAACGACACACTTGAAGTCAGCGCAGAGATAAGCGAACAACGACGTGCGAGCCTGACATTTTTCCAGGAAATCCGCCGTGCCGGTGAAAACGATGTGCTGTGTAGCGGGCACATTCGTATTGCCTGTGTGGATGCCCAGTCCTTTAAAGCGATCGCTATCCCTGATTTTATTCTTTCGGAGTTGACGCGTGTCTGCTGATTTATCCTTTTTTAGCCTGATTACCGGTGCCAGCGTGGTCGTACAGCTGGTGATGCTGTTACTGTTGTCGGTCTCGGTTATGTCGTGGACCATGATTTTCCGCAAGCGCACCGCCTTGATCGAAGCGCGTGCCGACGCTGATCAGTTCGAGGACCACTTCTGGTCGGGTGGGGATCTGGCCACGCTCTACCACAAGGTTGCTGGCGGTGGTGATAATTTACGTGGTCTGGCGAATATTTTCGTGGCCGGGTTCAAGGAATTCACACGCTTGCGCAAACGCAGCGGCAGCGATCCCATGGCCGTCCTCGAAGGCGCGCAACGCAGTATGCGTGTCGCCCTGTCACGGGAAATCGACGATCTGGAGACACACCTGTCCTTTCTCGCGACAGTCGGTTCAACCAGCCCCTATGTCGGTCTGTTCGGCACCGTCTGGGGTATCATGAACGCATTTCGTGGTCTTGGTAATGTGCATCAGGCTACGCTGGCGATGGTTGCGCCGGGTATCGCAGAGGCGCTGATTGCCACAGCAATGGGGCTGTTCGCGGCGATCCCGGCGGTCATCGCCTATAACCGCTATTCCAACGATGTTGAACGCCTGGAAAATCGTTACGACAATTTTCTCGAAGAGTTCTCCAGTATTCTGCAGCGTCAGGCGCACGATTAACTGACTCGCTATGGCCAGACAACGTAACCGCAATCGCCCGATGTCCGAGATCAATGTGGTGCCCTACATTGATGTGATGTTGGTGATGCTGGTTATTTTCATGATTACCGCACCTTTGCTGAATCAGGGTGTCGACGTCGATTTGCCGCAGGCCGACGCCGAACCTATGGACGATACGCAGCAGGATCCCGTGGTGCTGACTGTCGACGCCCAGGGGCGTTATTTTCTGAACGTCGGTGGTGACCCCGAGCAGGAAATCGATGCTGAAACCCTGTTGTTACGGACAGCGGCCGTGTTGCGTCAGCGTCCGCGGGCAGCCGTGCTGGTGCGCGGTGATTCCAGTGTGGATTATGGGCTGGTGGTCGCTGCCATGTCTCTGCTGCAGCAGGCCGGTGCCGCCAAGGTTGGTCTGGTTACGGAACCTTCAGGGGAGGGTGAGTAAATCCACAGCCTGTTGCGATTGTTGCGGGAGAAACCGCGGCCGTTTTTCTACGCAGTACTGGTGCACATGCTGCTGCTGGCAGTGCTGGTGTTCAGTCTGGATTGGGAAGCGGTGGTGAAACCGGGTGCAGAGCGCAAGAAAGCGCCGGTACAGGCCGTTGTGGTGGACGCCAATAAGCTGGATTCGGAGATCAAGCGACAGAAACAGCTGGAGCAGGAGAAGCAGCGGGCGGAACAGGAGAAGCTTAAGCAACTTGAGCAAGCTGCCAGGGCGGCGGAGCAAAAGCGTAAACAGGAAGAAAAGCGTATCGCCGACCTGAAGCGCAAGCAGGAACAGGAAGTCATGCGTAAAAAGGCGGAGGCGAAAAAGCAAGCCGAGGCAAAGAAGAAGGCCGAGGCAAAGAAGAAGGCTGAAGCTGAGAAAAAGCGCAAGGCGGAGCTGGCGGCAAAGAAAAAAGCCGAGGAAGAGAAAAAGCGCAAGGCGGAAGCCGAGCGCAAACGCAAGGAGGAAGAAAAGCGTAAGGCTGAAGCTGAGAAAAAGCGCAAGGCGGAGCTGGCGGCAAAGAAAAAAGCCGAGGAAGAGAAAAAGCGTAAGGCGGAGGCCGAGCGCAAGCGCAAGGCGGCCGAGCAGGAAATGCAGGCGCGGCTGGCAGCCGAGCAGGCGCGCATGGCCGCACAGCGGCAATCTGCTATGCAGCGTATGATTAATGAATATGGGCAGTACATAAAAGAGAAAGTACAGCGAAGCTGGATACGTCCGCTTGGCTCCTCGTCGGCATTATCCTGCACCGTGGAAGTGCGCCTGATTCCAAGCGGAGAGGTTATTGACGCACAGATTGTGCGTAGCAGTGGAAATCCTGCTTTTGATCGCTCGGTGGAAGCTGCGGTATTCAAGGCATCGCCTTTACCTGTTCCACCTGATCGCGAAGTTATGGAACAATTCCGTTCATTACGATTTGAATTCAAACCAGGTTAAATATGAAAACAATTTGGATCACTCTGCTTGGCGTTTGTCTTTACCTCCCCGGCTGGTTGCAGGCGGCGTTGACCATCGAAATCACCCAGGGTGTCGAGGGTGCGGTGCCGATTGCTGTCGTGCCGTTTGCTGCGCCGAACGGTCGCCAGCCCCCGCAGGACGTTGCCGGGATTATTGCCGCGGATCTCGCGCGCAGCGGACGGTTCGCGCCAGTGCCCGAGCAGAATCTGATTGCCCAGCCGGTGGATACCAGCCAGGTGCGTTTTCAGGACTGGCGGACGCTGGGTGTCGAAAACCTGGTGATCGGCTCACTGGAGACCGTTGCCGGCAATGAATACCGCATCCAGTTCCGTTTGTTCGACGTGCTTCGCGGACGCCAGATAACCGGTTACAGCATGCCGGCAAAGTCTGAGCAACTGCGCTATGTAGCACATCGCATCAGCGATATTATCTATGAGCAACTGACCGGCGAGCCGGGTGCCTTTGCGACCCATATTGCCTATGTGATTTCAGACTCAAAGAACGGCAACAAGGAATACCAGCTGCAGCTGGCTGACAGTGATGGCTACAACCCGAAAACCCTGTTAACGTCACGGCAGCCGTTGATGTCACCGGCCTGGTCGCCAGACGGTCGCCAGCTGGCCTATGTATCGTTCGAGAAAAAAGGGCGTGCAGCGATATTCGTGCAGGCTATTCATACCGGGAAACGTGAGGAAATTGTGTCTTTCGCGGGTATCAACGGAGCGCCTTCCTGGTCGCCGGATGGACGCAGCATGGCCATCACCCTGTCGCGCGATGGTAACCCGGAAATCTACAGCCTGCGTTTGAGCGATAAAAAGCTGAAACGTCTTACCACAGGTGCCGCAATTGACACCGAACCCGTGTGGTCACCGGATGGCAGGAGCATTGTGTTCACATCCGATCGTGGCGGCAGCCCGCAATTGTATCGTATGCCGTCCCAGGGTGGGCGTGCACAACGGATCACCTTTGAAGGGAATTACAATGCCAGTGCAGATTTTTCTGCTGACGGGAAAAGTCTGGCGATGGTACACGGGCAGGATGGGCACTATCAGATCGCCGTGCTGGATCTGGACAGTGGTCTGTTGCGGGTGCTCAGTGACGGACGCTTGGATGAATCACCCAGTTTCGCACCCAATGGCAGCATGATTATCTATGCCACAGAAACCGGGCACCGTGGTGTACTTGCGGCTGTTTCCAGTGACGGGCGTTTTCACCAGCAGTTCAGTTTAAGTGAGGGTAATGTGCGGGAACCGGTCTGGTCACCGTTTGTAACGCGTAAATAGAGTCGGGGTCGCACGCTGGCGCAGCACGCCGGCAGTGTTGGCTTCAGTTGAAAACTGGTCAGGTAAAGGAGAGAAGATATGAGATTTATACAGGCAGTCGCGATCGTGTTGAGTATTGGATGGCTGGCGGCTTGCAGCTCAACCGGTGACAAGAAAACGGGTGATGCGGCGGTTGTTGAGGATCGCAGTGGTGATGCCGGCATGGATGCCGCTACCGGTGATGCAACGGCTACTGCCGTCGGCGGATACAGTGACCTTACCATTGATTCTCTCACTGATCCCAGCAGTCCCGTGTCACAGCGGGTGATCTATTTTGAATTCGATAGCAGTGAAGTGGCGGAACAGGATCGCGAGTTTGTCGCGGCTCACGCAGCTATTCTGGCGGCGAATCCGAACCTGAAGGTGTCTATCGAAGGTCACGGGGATGAGCGTGGAGCGCGTGAATACAATATTGGACTGGGCGAAAAGCGTGCTCAGTCGGTGCGCCGTATGATGGAATTTCAAGGGGTTTTGTCTTCCCAGATGACAACGGTCAGCTACGGTGAGGAAAAACCCGCCGTTGAAGGTCACGACGAATCGGCCTGGAGCATGAACCGCCGTGTGGAACTGGTCTATGTGGCTTACTAGAACAGCGCTGGTATTCTGCCTGCTGGTTTATGCTTCACTAGCATCGGCGATCAGCAAGGACGAGCTGGAAGCCCGGGTCCAGCAACTGGAGCGCAGACTGGACAGTCGTGGCCTGGTCAGTCTTATGGAGCAGCTTGCCGCGCTGCAGCGCGAGGTCCAGCAGCTGCGCGGTGATATCGAAGTGCAGGCGCACAGTATGGAGAGTCTGCAGAAACGCCAGCGTGATCTGTATCTGGATATAGACCGGCGCCTGCACAGCGTGGAAGCCGGCGGCGTGCAGGGCGGGGCGGGTGACGTGCCAGGAACCGCGGCTGTGGTTCCTCCGCGTCCGATTGGTGCGACACCGCCAATGGCGCCGTTTACGCCCGCGGGGAGTTCTACCCCCGCTGCCGCCGCGGGCAGTGCCACATCTGCCGCACTGAACCCTGCAGAACAACGTAAGGATTACGATCGTGCCCTGGAGCAGCTGAAGGAGGGCCGTTATACGGAGGCTTCGTCGGCCTTTAAGGCTTTTCTGAAAAAATACCCGGGTAGCAGTTATGCCGACAATGCCCAGTACTGGCTGGGTGAAGTCTACTACGTTACGCGAGAGTTTCAGCCGGCTCTCAGCGAGTTTGGCAAGGTGGTTGAGGAGTACCCGGAAAGTACCAAGATAGCCGATGCAAAACTCAAAATCGGTTACATTCAGTACGAACTCAAAGACTGGGGCAAAGCGCGGGAGATGCTGAGCCAGGTAGTGCAGGTGTATCCCGGTACCACAACGGCAAGACTGGCAAAGGAACGCCTCGATCGCATGAAGCGGGAAGGACATTAACTACAACTTCCCGGGCTTCATCGCGTTGGCAAAACAGCCGTTCACAACCGTTTCCTGATGACTGCGCAAGTTGGCCGACAACTGTTTTTCCGAAAACAAATGTCGGCACAGCTTGCGCACATGCCGTGTCAGCGTGAAGGCAGCAGTCGCTGCCAGATAATGCAGTCCCCAAGCTACCCCACTCAATGAGAGGAAAAACCACTTTCGGCATGCACGGTGCTACCATTAAGGCTATGGAACCCTTGATCCGCGAGGTGCCGTCTGCCGTCGGCGAGCGCCTGAGAATCAGCGAAATCTTTCTTTCCCTGCAGGGCGAATCGACACTGGTGGGTTTGCCCACGGTGTTCGTGCGCCTGACCGGTTGCCCGTTACGTTGTCAGTACTGCGATAGCGAATATGCGTTTCGTGGCGGTCAAGTCATGGAGGCCAATGGGGTGGTCGCCAGGGTGGCTGCTTATCAGGTGCGGCACGTGACCGTGACCGGCGGTGAACCGCTGGCGCAGCCCGCCTGCCTGTCGCTGCTGTCGCGCCTGTGTGATGCCGGTTACCAGGTTTCCCTGGAAACCAGTGGGGCGCTGGATGTCAGCGGGGTGGACACCCGCGTCACCAAGGTCATGGATTTGAAAACACCCGCTTCCGGGGAGATGGACAAGAACCGCTATCAGAATCTGGACTGCCTGACTCCCCGTGACCAGGTGAAATTTGTTATCTGTGATCGTGCTGACTATGACTGGGCACGACAGATACTCGATGAGTACCACTTGCCCGGGCGCTGTGAGGTGCTTTTCTCTCCCAGTGCCGGCCAACAGAGCGCACCCCAATTAGCCGAATGGTTGCTCGAGGACCGCCTTGCGGTTCGCTTTCAGATTCAATTGCACAAAATTCTCTGGGGTAATGAACCTGGGCGCTAAAGCCGTGGTTCTGCTGTCCGGTGGCCTGGATTCGGCAACCGTACTGGCAATCGCCCGGGATCAGGGATACCGCTGTTATGCCTTAAGCCTGGATTACGGCCAACGTCATCGTGCCGAACTGGCTGCGGCAAGACGGGTTGCCGCGTCGCAGCGGGTCGTGGAACACAAAATCATTCCGCTCGATTTGACCAGCATTGGCGGTTCCGCCTTGACGGATTCCACTATAGACGTTCCCGATCACTCAGCTGACGGTATTCCGGTCACCTATGTCCCGGCGCGCAATACCATTTTCCTTTCTCTTGCGCTGGGCTGGGCGGAAGTGCTCGGTGCCTGGGACCTGTTCATTGGCGTTAATGCTGTTGATTATTCCGGTTATCCGGATTGCCGGGCGGAATATATCGAGGCCTTTCAAGACCTTTGTCAACTGGCTACCCGTGCTGGTGTCGAGGGTGGATCTTTTCAGGTACACGCACCACTCATCGAAATGAGCAAAGCGGGCATTATTCAGGCCGGTAATCGTCTGGGTATGGATTATGGACAGACCGTATCCTGCTACAGTGCCGACGAAACCGGACGGGCTTGCGGCAGATGTGATGCCTGCAGCTTGAGAGCGCGTGGGTTTGAGGAAGCAGGTGTTGAAGACCCGACCCGTTATCGGGATTGACGCTTGATCCCAGGCGCGTTTTTTTCGGGTTGTGTTGGACAGAGGCTTGTCATTTTTCGCTGGTTCGGTATCATGCCGGCCTCTCATGCGGGTCGTTAGCTCAGCTGGTAGAGCAGTTGGCTTTTAACCAATTGGTCATAGGTTCGAATCCTATACGACCCACCATTAAATCAATGAGTTATGAGGCTGCTGTGTAAGGCTGGAAGTCTCAAGTCACGAATAAGTCATCATCTGACAGTCATGTTGTCCGGCGGCCTCGAGTGAACACCAGCCGCTGGCCGGAACTCCTGGCTATGGTGCCGGCCGCATGCAGGCCAGGTATTCAGCGCCGTCCTGGTGCTGGTGGTAAGCCATAGCCTTGCTCTTGCAGCGGCACTTCCGGGTTAGTGCTTTGCGTCAGCGTAGGTCACGACGGGCGCGTATGACTGCGCCTCCCCGTCTATATCCGTCTCAAGTTGGTCAAATGCCTCTGCTATCGTCATCCGTTTCATGCCAACCTCGTCCAGTATTTTGATAACCCTGGTGTCGCCTTCCTCTGCCAGCCGTACATAGTGACCAAACCGCTTTACGATTACCGGGTCAACACCCAGTATCTGCAGAGCAACCTCGATATTAGCCGGCATCGATGACATACCCGTTTGATTGTTCATAACCGCGCCTCCTTGAACAGAGACAACTGCAAGTTGTCGATATCCTCATACACCCTGCAAATCATTTTTACGATTCATCGTGCTTTCCTAGTCACTTAATG
>Ga0316201_10002636_pt1 | contig 12853 bp, 16 predicted proteins | sample CS6wburrow_MG_FD_204516 | JGI IMG/M metagenome (GOLD analysis project Ga0316201, IMG submission 204516) | Coastal sediment microbial communities from Delaware Bay, Delaware, United States - CS-6 worm burrow | ecosystem: Environmental > Aquatic > Marine > Coastal > Sediment | place: USA... | reverse complement strand
GGCACCTCCGGTCACGTTGCGGCCAAAAAGCAGACCTTGAGGACCGCGGAGTACTTCGACGGATTCGAGATCGAAGGTGTCGATCACGACGCCGTAAGTCGTACCCATGAAGATGCCGTCGACAAATACGCCAACCGTCGGATCAACGGAAGGGATCGAGCTGTTAATACCCTGGCCGCGGATCGAGAAATTCTGGACACCAGGAAAGGTGCCCACTGACTCGAGCTGCACGTTCGGCATGACGTAGCTCAGGTCCTCCACGTTCGTTACGAACATGGCATCGAGCTGCGCGGCACCAAACGCCGTGATGGCAAGTGGCACTTCCTGTATCGACTCCGCGTCGCTCTTCTTACGGGCGATCGTCACGATCTCCTCGAGGAGCGCCCCTGCCGCGCCTTCCTGGGCTGCCGCAGTACTCGGTAGCGAAAAAGCAACAAAGACGGATGCCATAGCGACGAGCGTATTCCCTAGATATCCGGACAACGCTTCTAAATTCTTGTTTTTAATTGATTTTCTCACGACGAACCCCCATTCCCCGAGTGTTGATGACATCAAGCATACTGTTGTATGGGCAACCATGCCAAGAGTAAGGCAGAAAAAACCCGGCGCTTTGGCCATGAGGTCGGCAGACCCTCAAGACAACGCTTAGAATGCGAGCATGCAATCAACGTCGGAAAACCCGGCCCGACGGAGCATTCGCAGCTTCGTACGTCGTGCCGGACGCCTCACCCCTTCGCAGCAGCGTGCCCTGTCCGAATTCTGGTCAGCCTATGGCCTGGAGTTTCAAAACCGTCTACTGGATTTTGACACGCTATTCGGACGACGCGCCCCGATCGTACTGGAAATCGGTTTTGGTAATGGCGACACACTGGTTGAACAGGCGCGCGGGTCTCCCGGTCTGAACTTCATTGGTATTGAGGTCCACGAACCCGGGATCGGACATTGCCTGTTGAGAGCGAATGAGGATGGCGTGACCAATCTCAGGCTAAGCAGACACGATGCTATCGAAGTGCTGCGCGAACAGGTGCCTGCCGAATCCTTGCAGCGCGTCAATCTCTATTTTCCAGACCCCTGGCCAAAGAAGCGCCATCACAAACGCCGCATCATTCAGCCGACATTCCTGGAACTGATCCACAGCCGACTGGTAGCCGGCGGCACGCTGCAGATAGCAACCGACTGGGCGAACTATGCCGAGCATATTGACGAGATTTTCGAGCAGTCGGAGTTGTTTAGTTGCGACGAACGCCGTGAACACGATGGCGATCAGCCTCTCGATCGTCCACGCACCAAATTCGAACAACGCGGCCTGCGGAAAGGCCACCGTATCTTCGATTGGCGATACATCAAGGCACCAACCGGGTAGGACGCTATCGGTCCCTGAAGCGTTCCGGAGCTGGTGTCGCCGCTTGTCTTACATGCTGCTAGGGCCGGTGACGTAAATGACGTTGTCTCTGACTTCCACATCGACGCGGCGCAGCGAGCCACCCGACCCGGGACCTGCGAAACAGCGGCCGGTTTCGATGTCGTAGGTTGCGCCATGCGACGCGCAAATAATCGCGCTCTTGTCTTTGGTAAGAAACTTGTCCGCCGACCAGTTCAGCGGATGCCCAACGTGGGCGCAATAGTTCTGGTAGGCAAAGACCTTGTCGCCCTGCCGCACGACAAAGCCACGAAACGGCCAGTCGCCATCGCCTATCTGAAATTCGCGACAACCCGGGTCATCGAGTTCCTGCAACCTACCAACGACGACTTCCAGATCGCTCAATGGATGGGCCCATCGCCGACCAGCTTGTCGTGGCGCCGCGAGACGTAGATGGCGAGAATGATGGCCGGCACGCCCAGTGCCGCGGCATACAGGAAGAATCCCAGCCAGCCGAGCCATTCCTGCATCTCCCCCGAGTAGCCGGCAATAAACTTCGGCAGCAGGGACATGATGGAGCTCAATAAGGCGTACTGCGTGGCCGTGTAGGAAACATTGACGAGACTCGACAGGTACGCGATCAGCACCGTTCCGCCGAAGCCTTGCGCGATATTGTCGGCACTGATTGTTACGGCGAGCATCCAGAGCTTCGGGCCAGTGATTACCATTGCCGCAAAAAACAGGTTGGTACTCGCTATCAGGATGGTCGCCGTTACGATGCATCGCGCCACACCAAACCTGAGCACGGCCCAGCCGCCGAGCCCGATGCCCGCGATAGTAACCCACGCCCCGTAAACCTTGGCGACCGTCGCTATTTGCGACTTGGAGTAGCCGATGTCGAGATAGAAAGGGTTCGCGAGTATACCCAGCACATAGTCGCTTATGCGGTAGAACGAGACGAATACCAGCAGTACCAGCGCGAACTTGCCGAAGCGGCGCACAAAGTCCATCAACGGTTCGACAACGCTGACCAGGAACCAGCTAGCCGCTTTTTCAGCGAACGTCTCTCCCTCGTAGGCGCGGACCGTCGTTTCGACAGGCTCCTTGCACAACAACGTCGTGAGGACGCCGATGCCCATGCAGCCCGCCATTGCGAAGTATGTCGCGGACCAGGAGGCATACTCAGCCATGTACAGCGCCCCTGCCATACTAATGAGCAGCGAAATGCGATAGCCATACTGGTACGCGGCTGCCAGAATGCCCTGCATATCGGTCGCCGCGGATTCGATACGATAAGCATCGATGACGATGTCCTGCGTCGCGGATGCAAAGGCAACCGCGAAAGCGATCAGGGCGAACGCCTGGATGTTCTGTGCAGGGTCAACGCCGGACATGACGACCAGTGCAGCACCGATCGAGAATTGCGCGAGCAGCATCCAGCTGCGGCGGCGACCCAGCAGGCGCGTCAGCAACGGCAGCCTTGTGGAATCGACGATTGGCGCCCACAGAAACTTGAGGCTGTAGGCAAATCCCAGCCACGCGAACGTGCTGATCGTGCTGCGCTCCACGCCCGCTTCCTCCAGCCAGGCGCTGAGCGTCGAGTACACCAGTGGAAACGGCAGGCCCGCAGAAAATCCCAGGAAAAAAATGACGACGACCTTTTCCTGCAGGTAATGCCGCCAGCCGGGTGACGAAGATGCGATTTCAGCCTGCATAGACCCAGTCGTAGTCCATGATGAGCGGTGCGTGGTCAGAAAAGCGTTGCGCCCGATAGATATCGGTCCGCAGCACCTTGTCCGCGAGCCCCGGGGTCACAACGTGGTAGTCGATGCGCCACCCGACATTATTGTCCCAGGCTCGCCCCCGATTGGACCACCAGGTGTATTGATGCGGCTCCTGCTCGAGCGTTCGGAATGCGTCGGTGTATCGATGTGCACCAAACACCTGATCCATCCAGGCGCGTTCTTCCGGCAGAAATCCCGAGTTCTTCTTATTACCGCGCCAGTTTTTCAGGTCAGCTTCCTTGTGCGCGATATTCCAGTCGCCGCAAATCACGTATTCGGAGCGGCGGCGTTGCAACTTTTTCAAGTGCTCCGTGAAGGACTCCATGCAGCGGTACTTGGCCTGCTGGCGCTCTTCACTCGAAGATCCGGAAGGCAAATACAATGAGACGACGCTGATGCCTTCAAGCTGTACCTCGAGGTACCGACCTTCGGAATCGAACTCGGAATCACCGTAACCGCGGACGATTTTTTTCGGTTTGTGCCGCGTATAGACAGCCGTTCCACTGTAGCCCTTCTTCTCCGCGTCTTCGTAATAGCAGTGATAGCCAGCCGGAGAAAAGACATCATCCGTTAGTTGATGAACCTGGGCCTTGGTTTCCTGGATACAGACCACATCGGCTTTCTGCGCTGCCATCCAGTCGAAAAATCCCTTGCGGGCCGCGGCACGAATGCCGTTGGCATTCAGGCTGATAACGCGAAACAAAATCGATCTCCTGTGTCATACTTCCTCGGGTCGCGGCCATAATACAGAAGACCAAACGGATGCGTGGGTACAAGCGGGAATTCATCGAGCTGGCACTGGAACTTGGCGTACTGCGATTTGGCGAATTTACGCTCAAGTCCGGTCGTGTCAGCCCCTATTTCTTCAACGCCGGACTTTTTAATACCGGTTACGCAGCAGCAAAACTGGGTCGCTTCTACGCCTCGGCAATCGCAGAATCGCGCGTCAGCTTCGACATACTGTTCGGCCCCGCTTATAAGGGCATTCCCCTGGCAGCGCTGGCCGCTGCGTCGCTCGCAGAACATCATGACATTGACGTGCCCTACTCCTTCAATCGCAAAGAGGCCAAGGCGCACGGTGAGGGCGGTAGCATCGTCGGCGCGCCATTGTCCGGCCGAGTGCTGATCATCGACGACGTTATTACCGCGGGAACCGCGGTTAGAGAGGCGTACCAGATTATCGCGACCGCGGGCGCAGAGATCGCCGGGCTGGTTATTTCGCTCGATCGTCAGGAGCGAGGCCAGGGGCCCTATTCGGCGGTTCAGGAACTCAGGGAATCACTGGGAATGCCGGTCATTAGTATCGTTCAGCTCGACGATTTGATCGATATTCTTGAGGAATCAAGCGAATATGAACAGTACCTCGAGCCTGTCCTGAGCTATCGTAAGCAATACGGTGTAATTTCGTAAGTCTTTGATATTTAGGAGCCATTTGCCAGTTTACAGGCGCTCTAAACTCCATTATCGTGCAATAACGAGAACCAGTCCCGGTCTCAGCGTCGAAATTGCTGGCATATTAAACTCATGCGAAAAATGAATTTCATAATTGTGCTCTTGCTTCTGGCGCCGTTTGCCAATGCTCAAAAGGACGCAACCAAGGGCTACTTCAAGTGGGTAGATGAAGACGGTGTCGTGCATTATGGCGACAGTGTTCCGGCAAAGTATCGCGATCTACCCAAAGAAGTCGTGAACGACTACGGCGTTCAGATCGACTACCTGGAAGGCAAGAAGAGTCCGGAGCAGCTCGAAGCAGAGCGCCTGGAAGAAGAACGCACCCAGAAGATCGAGCTGCAGCGTCGGGCAGACCAGGCGCTGCTGGCGACCTACCTGTCTGTTGACGAAATTCTCTTGCACCGGGATCGCCGCGTAGAGCTTTTCCAGGCTCAGGCGAGGGTGACGGAACTCTATTTACGGAACCTCGATCGCCGTCTGAAAAGCCTGCGTGCCGATGCCTCGAATTTTCAGCCCTACAGCGAAAACCCTGACGCGCCAATGATCGCCGATGATCTCGCCAAAGAGCTGCGGAAAACCAAAGAGATCATCGACCGCCACGAGCGCAACTTGAAGAAATTCAAATCGGATGAACAACAGATCATCGCGCGCTTCGAAGGCGACATTAACCGCTTCAAGACACTCCGCGGAATAAATTAGTCAGGCGGTTCCGGAATGACCGAAGCCACCAGCGCCTCGGTCCGTTTCGTTAAATTCATCAACAACCCTGAACTCAACCTGTTCCACGGGCACGATTACCATCTGCGCGATGCGTTCGGCGGGCTGGACTTCGTAACTTTTCGAGCCGCGATTCCAGCACGAGATGTAAACCTGGCCCTGATAGTCCGAGTCTATAAGGCCCGTCAGATTGCCGAGCACGAGTCCGTGCTTGTGGCCGAGGCCGGAGCGCGGTAGCAGGACCGCGGCCAACCTGGGATCTGCAACGTGGATGGCAATACCCGTTGGCACCAGTACCGTCTCGCCCGGTGCAACGGTAATCGCCTCGTCAATGCAGGCACGCATATCGAGGCCGGCCGAACCGTCGGTCGCGTAGTGCGGCAACGGAATGGTGTCGCCCACGCGGGAATCTAGAATCTTCAGTTCGATGGATCGCACGCTGTCGTGTCCTTAGTCGATGTTCGAAATAATTGTCAGTCGCGGTTCTGTATGTGCGGAGCTAATCGCGTAAAAATGTTGTGCCATCAGGTCAACAAGTTCTCGCGCAAGTTCGACTTTCGCCGCGCGCGGAAATTCCTTCTTGCCACTCTTCCATAGCACTGTCGCCGCGTTGTCGTCTTTGTCAAAGCCGTGGTCATCGCCAACCCTGTTGGCAACAATCATATCGAGGTTCTTTGCTTCGAGTTTTGCGCGCGCATGATCCTCCATGTTTTCCGTTTCAGCCGCGAATCCGACGGTGAAAGGCGGATCATCTAGTGCGGCGACAGAAGCGAGAATATCGGCGCAGCGAACAAGCTCAAGACTGAAAGTTTCACTGTTCTTCTTGATCTTCTGCGCCTTCGTCTCAGCAGGCCGATAGTCGGCGACGGCGGCCGCAGCGATAAAGATGTCTGCACTCGCCACATATTCATGCGTTGCTTTGAACATTTCTTCTGCGGTGTTGACCTGCACTACCTGCATACCGGGAGGTGGCGACAGATTGACAGGACCGCTGATAAGAACAACGCGGGCACCCTGCGCCGACGCTGCGCGTGCAATTGCATAACCCATTTTGCCGGAGCTACGATTGGTGATGTAGCGTACAGGATCGATTGGCTCACGCGTTGGACCCGCCGTCACGACAACGGTACGGCCCTCCAGCGAACCGTCACCCTTGCCAACACTCAATCCGCAGACCGTGGCAGCAATCACATCCGGATCCAGCATACGGCCGGCCCCGGTTTCACCACAGGCCTGCGAGCCGCTGTCCGGTCCCAGTATGTGAATACCGCGCTGTTCCAGCAGATCACGGTTGGCCTGCGTTGCCGGGTTATTCCACATCACGTGGTTCATTGCCGGCGCCAGTGCAAGCGGCGCTTCTGTCGCAAGGCAAATGGTAGTCAGCAAATCCGGTGCGGCACCGCTGACTATTCTGGCCATTACCTCCGCGGTCGCCGGCGCGATCAGAACCACGTCTGCCCACCGAGCCAGCTCGATATGGCTCATGGCCGCCTCGGCTTCCTTATCCCATAGATTGGAGCGAACCGGCCGGCCGGAAACGGCCTGCAGCGCAGTGGCGGTCACGAATTCTTCGGCTGAGGCAGTCATTACGATCTGAACCTCGGCATTTCGCTCGCGCAGGCGCCTCACCAGGTCAGGCGCCTTATACGCGGCAATGCCCCCTGTTATGCCTAGAACGATATTCACGGTTTGCTCTCTTGCGGGCCCAGTGTCGGAGCTTAGCCCGAGCCCGTCAGGCATTTCTACTCGAAACCCGTGGTCCCGACCAATTTGAGGCGTTGTGCCGGGACCACGATGTAAAGCAGTCTGGATAGCGTGGATAACGCGGGCGACCTCAAACCGAGCGATACTGAGCTTCTGACAGCCGTTTTGGCCGTCGGCGCCGGTCGGGTGAGCGCTGCTGATATTGCGACCGGGCTCCTGCGTCGCTTTGGCAGCCTGCGGAGCCTGCTTCAGGCTGACGCGGGTGAGCTTCTGTCATGTGCGGGTATAGGTCACTCTCGACTCGCGGCGTTGCGGTCCTTGCCGGAGCTGGCGCGCCGTTACTACGCCGAATCTCTGCCCAGCGGCGAGACCATTCGCAGCCCGGCAGATACAGAGGCTTTTCTGCAGGCCCGCATGCGAGACCTTGATCACGAGCTGTTCTGCTGCCTGTTTCTCGACAACCGCCATCGGGTTCTGAGCTTCGACGAGCTCTTCCGCGGCACCATAGACGGAACATCGGTCTATCCCAGGGAGGTCGTCAAAGAGGCGCTGGCTATCAATGCGGCAGCCGTCATACTCGCCCACAATCACCCATCCGGGGTCGCCGAGCCAAGCCAGGCCGATGAGCGCATCACGAAGCGTTTGAAATCGGCCCTGGATCTGGTCGATATCCGCCTCCTGGACCACCTGATTATTGGTGATGGCAAAGCCACCTCGCTGGCACGCCGCGGCCTTCTTTGAGGCAACTTTGCCTCAGCCGGGCCCAGGTGCTTGTAATGCCATAAGCAGGCTGGTATAAAGTCTCGCTCTCTGCCCGCCTAGCGTGGGCAACTTTTAGTAAAATCAGAGACTTAACACCATGTCTAAGGTTTGCCAGGTAACTGGGAAGCGCCCGCAAAGCGGTAACAACGTTTCCCACGCCAAAAACAGGACCCGCCGTCGCTTTCTGCCGAATCTGCAGAACAAGCGCTTTTGGGTTGAATCCGAGAAACGCTTTGTGCGCCTGCGTATTTCCCACAAGGGAATGCGTATCGTCGACAAGCATGGCATCGACAAGGTTCTTACCGACCTGCGTGCTAGCGGCCAGCGCGTCTAGAGGCGGAGGAATAAGCTATGGCAAAGGGTAATCGCGACAAGATCAAGCTGGTATCGAGCGCAGGCACAGGCCACTATTACACGGTGACCAAGAACAAGAAGCTGCACCCCGAGAAGCTTGCGACAAAAAAATACGACCCAACGATTCGCAAACACGTCGAATATAAAGAAGCCAAGATTAAATAACGGCGACTGACGTGTTGTCGAGAAAGGCCCGCTCGAAGCGGGCCTTTTTATTGGTGCTGGCGTAATTCTCGCGAGCCGCGGCAGAACCGGTAACATCGACTCATGCCTGAACTACCTGAAGTTGAGACCAGTCGTCGCGGGATAGCACCGCACATCGTTGGCGCCAGAATCACGCGAACCGTAATCCGGCAGCGTCGCCTGCGCTGGCCAATCCCGACTGCAGTAGACCGAAACCTGCCCGGCGAGTCCGTGACCTCGGTTGATCGTCGCGCCAAATATATTCTCATCAACACAAACGCGGGCACGGCCATTCTGCATCTGGGGATGTCGGGTAGCGTCTGCATTGTCGACGTCGGCACGCCTGCCGGCGTACACGATCATTTCGATATCGAATTCGATTCAGGATTGATGCTGCGTTTCCGTGACCCGCGACGGTTTGGGTCGTTGCACTGGAGCAAGCAGCCGCTACAGCATCGCTTGCTAAAAGAACTCGGGCCGGAGCCGCTCAGCGGTGCCTTCGACGGCGATCATTTGTGGCAGCAATCCCGCGGCCGCAAGGTTAGCGTCAAACAATTCATAATGAATGCACACATTGTCGTTGGCGTAGGCAACATCTACGCCAGCGAGTCCCTGTTCCTCGCCGGCATCAATCCACGTCGTGCGGCAGGGCGCATTGCCAGACGCCGCTACGAGGAACTCGCGGACGCCATAAAGAATGTACTCGGCGAAGCCATCAAGGCTGGCGGAACGACGCTGCGCGATTTCTACGGTGGCGACGGAGAGGCAGGCTATTTTCAACAACAGCTGGAAGCCTACGGTCGCGAAAACGAACCCTGTCGTCGCTGCGACACGCCGATCAGCGCGATCGTTCAAGGCCAGCGCTCAACCTACTACTGCAAACGCTGCCAGACTTAGGTTATGGATCGCGGCTGGCGGCCGCTCCTACAACGGGCAATCCTGAATTCCGGGTCGCGGCAGACGCCAGGCAACAGCCGGCGTGGTCGTTAGGTTTGGCCGCAACGGGTAAGCAGCGCGTGCTTCACCTGCGGCGACACGAATTCCGAAACATCTCCACCCAACGCGGCAACTTCGCGAACGAGGCTTGAGGAAATGAAAGTGTACTTTTCGGTGGGTGTCAGAAAGACCGTCTCAACCTCTTCAGTGAGGTGACGATTCATGTTGGCGAGCTGAAATTCGTATTCGAAATCCGATACGGCGCGCAGACCGCGGATGATAACCGCAAGCTTGTGCTCTCGGGCAAAATCGACAGTGAGGCCTTCATAACCGGCGACTTCGACATTTGGTATGTCAGCCAGCGCCGTACTGGCGAGCTCAACTCGCTCCCCGAACGTGAACATGGGCGCTTTCGAGGCAGGGTTCGCCGCGATAGCGACCACGACCTTGTCGTACAGGCGCGCTGCCCTGCGCACGAGATCTTCATGTCCGAGCGTTATCGGATCAAATGTCCCGGGATACATAGCAGAAACGGTCATCATTCAAGTCCTGTCAGGCCTTTCGCCGTACCAGCATATAACGGACATTGCCGGCCGTCTTGTTCTTTAGCAATTGCCAGGTATCCGGGAGTACTAATTCAGGTCTGGACCGGGGCAGCTCAATGTAGATCAGGCAGGTATCGGCCAGGGCTTTACTCTCCTCCAGCAGTCTGCAGGATTCGTCGATCAGGTCGTCCGCGAACGGCGGATCAAGAAACACCAGGTCGAATTTCTCAGCCTGAGGACCCTTAAGGTACTGTTGTGCTTCCATATTCTGGACGTCGGCACCATCTGCGGCGAGCGCCTTTATGTTGGCTCTCAGGGCCGCAACAGCGCGCGGTGAATTTTCGACGAATACGGCGCATTTCGCGCCACGCGACAATGCCTCCAGACCCAGTGCGCCGGTGCCGGCAAAAAGGTCCAGGCAGCGCGCACCCTGAATATGCGGTGTCAGCCAGTTATACAGCGTTTCTCGAATACGCTCGGAAGTGGGTCGTAGCCCTGGCACGTCGGCGATATCCAACAGACGACTGCGCCAGTTTCCCGCTACAATACGCAGCCGTCCGGATCGGCTTTTGTTCGATTTGTTTCGTTTGGCCATCGTCTTCCTGATGCAGGAACCGCTGCACCGTCAAGGTGAGATAACGTATATCCATGTTTGCCAAGAAAGAAAAGCCCGCCAAGCGGGAAGGCTTCATAAAGCGCCTCCGTGCTCGCATCAATCGCGGCGATAGCTGGCTCACTTATGATCTCGCAAACCTCGCGCCAGGCGGCAAGATTGACGAGGACGTTCTTGATGAGCTTGAGTCCCTGCTGGTCATGGCGGACGTCGGTGTCGATACGACTGAGCGCATCATAGCCGACTTGCAAAAACGGCTCGCGCGCAACGAGCTTAAGGACGTCGAAGCCCTGCGAAACGGACTCGGCAGTTCCCTGCGGGAGATTCTTGCGCCTGTCGAGCAGCCGTTAACGATTCGCCGAACCGGCGGCCCATTCGTGATCCTCATGGTCGGCGTTAACGGCGCCGGAAAAACAACGACGATTGGCAAGATGGCGCGGCGCTTCAAGGATGACGGTTACTCGGTGATGCTGGCTGCCGGCGACACGTTTCGTGCGGCGGCCGTCGAGCAACTTCAGGCATGGGGCGAGCGCAATGATGTCCCGGTGATCTCCCAACAGGCTGGCGCCGATCCGGCCGCGGTTATTTTCGATGCCTGGGAGGCGGCACGGGCGCGTGGAACCGACATCCTGCTCGCAGACACCGCGGGTCGACTGCAGAGTCAAGCCGGTTTGATGGACGAATTGGCCAAGGTCAAGCGCGTCATAGCCCGTCGCGACGAAACCGCACCGCATGAAGTAATGCTCGTGCTGGACGCCAGCCAGGGTCAAAATGCGCTGGTTCAGGCCGAGAAGTTCCACGCCGCGCTGGGCCTCACCGGCATCACGGTAACCAAGCTGGACGGCAGCGCGAAGGGCGGCATTCTACTCGCGATTGCGGATAAGCTAAGAATACCGGTGCGATTTATCGGCATCGGTGAAGCCGCCGAGGACATGCAGCCCTTTTCTGCCGACGAATTTGTGGATGCGCTACTGGCATCTGGTAACTCTTCCAGCTGACAAGCGACGATGATTCAACTTGAGAACGTCACTAAGCGATACCCCGGTGGACAGGAAGCTCTTTCCGGTCTCAACCTGTCTGTGGACAAGGGGGAGATGGTATTCGTTACCGGCCACTCGGGCGCGGGGAAGAGCACGTTGCTGCGGCTGATCGCATTGATCGAACGGCCGACTGGTGGCCAGGTCATCGTCGACAATCAAAACACGCGACGGGTCAAACGTCGCAAGATCCCGGCCTATCGCCGTCAGATCGGCATGGTATTTCAGGATCACAAATTACTCTACGATCGCCGGGTATTTGACAACGTTGCACTACCGCTGATCATTGCGGGCGTCAGCCGTCGTGACGCGGGTCGGCGGGTGCGTGCCGCCCTGGATCAGGTCGGCTTGTTGCATAAGGAAAAACAAAACCCGGAGACCTTGTCGGCAGGCGAGCAACAACGCGTGGGTATCGCACGTGCGATCGTCACGCGCCCGAAACTCCTGATCGCCGATGAGCCTACCGGCAACCTGGACCCCGATCTCTCGCTCGAAGTCATGCGCATTTTTCGCCGCTTCAATGAGGTCGGCGTCACGCTCCTGATCGCGAGCCACGACATCAGCCTGATCGACCGACTGGGATGCCGACGTATCGCTTTGGCAGACGGTCGACTCCAGGAGGAAGAGGCCGACGCATGGCTGTGACGCGAAATGCCGATGCAGTAGCGCCGGTTCGCTCATCGGGACCGCTGTCTATCTGGGTGACAAGCCACGTGAGCACTGCCGTCGGCGCCCTGGGTCGTCTTTCACGTCAACCGTTTGCGAGCCTGATGATTATCCTGGTTATTGCCGTCACCCTGGCACTGCCGGCATCAATCAACCTCGTCATCAAGAATGCGCGAACCGTTAGCGGTAGCTGGGACAACGCTCTCGATTTCGCAGTATTCCTGAAACAGCCAGTGACGCTCAATGAAGCCGAGACGCTTGGTCGGCTTATTGGACAGCGCGCAGACGTCGAGAACGTGCAGTTCATATCAGCCAATGACGCGCTTGCCGAGTTCAAGCAACAGTCGGGCTTCGGTGAGGCGCTCGAGCAATTGCCGTCAAACCCTCTGCCGCACACGCTGGTGGTGCGCCCGAGCATCGGCAATACGACTGCTACGCTTTCGTTGTTGCAGGAGGAAATCAGTAACCTCCCCGAGACCGATCACGTGCAGGTCGATACCGAATGGGTGCAGCGGTTTCATGCCATCCTGGACATCGTCCGGCAGGCGATAGCCATCGGCGCGGCGCTGCTGGCAATAGCTATTGTTGTCGTCATCGGCAACACAATTCGGCTGGACATCGAAAATCGCCGCGATGAGATCGAGGTGACGAAGCTGATCGGCGCGAAAAACGCCTTCGTGCGACGACCATTTCTCTGGACCGGTTTCTGGTACGGACTGTTCGGCGGTCTGATGGCATTG
>Ga0316201_10002635_pt1 | contig 12856 bp, 12 predicted proteins | sample CS6wburrow_MG_FD_204516 | JGI IMG/M metagenome (GOLD analysis project Ga0316201, IMG submission 204516) | Coastal sediment microbial communities from Delaware Bay, Delaware, United States - CS-6 worm burrow | ecosystem: Environmental > Aquatic > Marine > Coastal > Sediment | place: USA... | reverse complement strand
TCCGAGATCATGCGGGAGATCATCGCGCGTTCAATTGGCCTGGATCCGAGACAGAAAAAGAAACAAGCCAAGAAAGACGCTGCCTGACACCGTCTCCCACTGGTCTGAGTTGTGGTCGTAACTCATGATGGGCGATGAACCGACGTTCCAGCCGCCGCTGGCAAGATCAATTGCCGGCGTACTCAGAGATGGCAGGAGAAAAAGGCGGCTTGTCCTGTCCAATTATTACCAGGGGTGTCCCATCTGGATGTACCAGTAGTAGTCCTCGGGGCCTTGCGCGACATCCAGCCCGAGCCAGACATTTTGTGCTGCCAGCGCGCGAAAGCGCAAGCCGACTCCGTAGGCGCGAATAGTCTCATTTGTCTCATGGTGATCCTCGCCCGAGCTTGTAAACCCGGTGCCAGCGAAGGCTACACCGGCCCAGCGCTCGGCAAATCTGTAACGTGCTTCAACTTCGAAGACGCCCGCTGTGTCACCCTGGAAGCGAAGTGCCGGTATGCCACGCAGCGATACAAACGGTACTGCATAAAACGGCGCGTCGCCCTCGACGGTAGAAGTTTCGAATCGAAGTCCCAGCACCGTTTTCTTTGTCAGCTTGTGAAACGAGTTGATCTTGATCTTGGCATTCCAGTAATCAAAATCGCTGCCGATGGCATCGTCATATCGCCACAACGTGAAATCGTAAACCTGCCCCGTGCTGGGCATCATGCTGTCGTCGCGGATGTCGTACGTTATGGCGCCAGCCACTCCGACGCTCGTGAAGTCGAAATCAAACAGGCTCGCGGGCGGTTCATCGCCCAGATCGAATCCAAAATTCACATCGGCTTTGAGTGCTGATAACGACAATCCGAAGAAGGCATTGCTCTCACCGATGCGACGCTTGACGTTGCCGAAGATCAGGTCGCCGTTCAACTCGAAGTCGAACGGGATGTCGCTTACAAATATGGCGGCGTTGACGCGCATCGATGCCAGTGCGCCGACAATGCGGTACTTGTCATCCTGTAGAGAATTCGAGTGGCCGATGCCGATTGCCGCAGTGTCACTGCTGGTATACGCAGCGAATACGCCAGTCGCGGTTGGAGGTGGCTTGGGGCGCCGGGCGACGTTAACGATTGCGCTACCAGTCGTGATTTTTGGCCGATCAGGCGCATCCTTCTTGTGAAAATAGACCAGGCCAACGCCGAGCCCTTCGCCAATAGCCGGTTCAGTGATCACGATGGGCAACGCGACGAAACCGCCGCCGTCGCTTTCTTCCTTGGTACTGGTGTGTTCCTCACTGACGCTATCATCGGAACCCTGTGCAAAGCTCGTCGCCGCCGCGAAAGGGAGCAACATCGTGTGGAATATCAGATTATGGATCGCGCGCATAGGTGGCTATGATAGTAGAGATTCGCGCAAAAGAATAAGAGCGGCTTCTACTATGCGAACATCATTTATCGGCCTTGGCGTCATGGGGTACCCCATGGCGGGTTATCTGTCGAGATCGGGCCAGCTCACGATCATGGTCGGCGGCTGCGATGCATAGAGTAATCGCCGCCCTGTATCTATTTTGCTCTGTCGCCTCGTTTGCCGACGAACCACCCGCTGATGAAATAGAAGAAATGTCGCCTGCCGAGTCTGGTAACCCGCTGCCTGCCAGGGAAGATGAGTGGCGCTTCACGATCGCGTTTCCAATGATCTGGATGCCCGACATTGATGGCAAGATCCGTGGTGACGAGCGGATCGATTTCAGTATTTCATTCGACGACATCCTGGATAACCTGAGCTTCGGCCTGATGTTCGAGTTGTATGCGAATCGGGGTCCCTTTGGCCTGGCATTTCGGACGAACTTCATGCAGGTCGAGGACGAAAACTCACGATCGGGATTACTGGATACGAGAGTTCAGACGAATCTCGATATGGGGGTCAGCGACCTGCTCGCGTCATTCCGTGTGCATGACAAGGTGCGTTTGGTGACGGGTGTTCGGCATATCCTGGCGAAAATGGAGCTGGACATATACAGCACGCTGGGCGGCAATGAGGTTTTTGCCGAGACGATCGTTATCACCGACGATAATCAGTTTGACTACCTGGTCGGCATTAATTTCAACCACTGGATCAATGACAAGTGGGGTCTGATGCTGAACTCAGACCTCGGTATCTTTGGTGACAACGATCGCGATTTCAGTACTGAATTTCGGGCGTTGTACCGCGTTGGCGACCTTAACAACTTCTGGTTCGGCTATCGTTACCTGCAGATCGGAAGCGATGTGAAACAGAATGGCATTGAGTACAAGGTCGACATGATTCAACACGGGCCGACACTGGGTTGGGCTTTCACGTTCTAGTTACATCGATAGTATGGCCCTCAGGCCGACGATCCACACAGAACTCTCGCCCGGGTCATTTGCGGGATTGAAGATTACCTGTACGTCAGGTGTGATCGAGAAGTTCTGCGACAGCTGGAACTTGTAGGACGTCTCGAGCACGGTTTCGCTGCTGAGCCCCGGGCCGAAAGTTTCGCGTGACGGTTTCGCCCAACCGGCGCCCACGGTCCACACCTGGTCGAAGCTCTGCGTCATTTCGACGCCGGCGCTGATCGAACTCTCGGCAGCAACGCCTCCGCCACCGTCGGAATGGCCGAAACGAACAAACGGGAAGTACTTGTCGTTGAGTTGGTAGGCGGCACTGACGGCCCATCCGCTGCCTTTCGAAATGCCGGCCAGTGTGCGTTCGTCCTTCTCCCAGTAAGTGAATTGCACGCGCTTCGCATTGCGCTCGTCGAACGATGGCGTGTAGCCGACTTCAACAGCCTTGAGCCATTCGCCTTCCTTCACCGTATCCCAGTCGAAATCGCCACTTGCGGCATTTACATCGTGCATCTGCGCACCGAGCCAAACATTGTCGGTGACAAACCCTTTAACAACACCGCCGATAGCACCTGTGCCCGTTGTCGGCAGCGTAGGGTTGAGGATGAAGGAGCGGTTCAGAAACCCACGGGAGAACGTCTGGAACGGGAATGCATCGAGGTATACATCGAATGCCAGGCGACCGACGGCATAGCCGGCACGGCCGCCCGCAAATATCTGCGTCCAGTTGACGATCGGGATATCGAGATCGAAATTGTCGGAATAGGCGAAGCCCGGGACAACGGTCGCAATACCGGTTGCGGATCCCAGCGAGCCCGGCGCCTGGTAGTTACCGAAGTTCTGCCGGCTTTCCACGCGCCATTCGAGGCGGCCCGAGTCGCCGTTGTCCTTGTTGAACACGGTCCAGTTGCCAAAGAAGCGGAATATGTTGCCGAATGCGTCGCTGTCACGCCCGTCGAGGCTCGAGCTGGCGTCCTGGTACAGGACATACAGCTGCGCGCCGAGCGATACACCATGCTCTTCGTTAATTCGGCGCTTCCAGTCGAAATAGGGCTTCAGCCCTCGTTGCAAGCCATCGAACTGAAACGTTGACTCACGTTTTTCGTCGTTGCGCTTGAGCGTCTGGCTGACGCCTTCAGGGCCGCCGAACTCCTTGACGTCCATGTATCCGGACTGCGTGCCATCATCAGTTGCCGCTTCTTCGTCGGACTCTTCCTGGCCAAAAACAGGCTGCACCAGCAGCAGCACAAGAATTAATGTCCCGAGCTTGGTCATAGTTTCAGAACGCGAACCGGGCGCGGGCGTTGAACATCCACAATGAACTCTCGTCGGTATTCAGCGCGGGGTCCTTGATGTATTGAACGTCTGACGTAATTGCCGTCCGGTTGCCGACAGGCACCCGGTAGAACACCTCGACAGCAAATTGGTCATCGAGACCCGGACCAAATGTATCTTCATTGGGTTCGCCCCAATTGACGCCAACTCCGAGCAATCCGGAAAACGCCTCCGTCTGGCGGCCCATGCCAAAGCTCAGCGATTTTTGCAGCAAGCTGCCAGCTTCGTCCGTGTAGGCGCCGCGAATGAACGGCATGTAGTTCTCATTGAGGTAGCGCGAATAGGAGAACGCGGCGCCCCAGCCGCCGGCAACACCCAGTTCGTCCTGGCGATCTTTGTGCCACAGCGTCAGGTGCGTGTTGTCAAAGATGATGCGGTCTTTTGACGTCGTCCAGCCGATCTCGACGCTCGTGAAGTATTCGTTGTCACTGAAAAAATTGTCGAAACCATCAAGGGGACTCGATGGATCACCATTGGTGTCGGTGATGCCGCCAATCACGTAGAGGTTGTCATTGATCATCGTGCCGTAGGCGACGCCGACAGCCGCATCATTCGGCAAGCCGATCGCCGCACTGCCAGTGCTAAACGCAAAGTTCATGAAGTGCAGCCATGGGCTGGCCAGCGCGAAGGCATCGACGTAGTCGGTCACGTCGAGCACGCCGGCGATCAATGTCGAGCGACCGTCATTCATACGCTGACGCCAGTAGAAATTCTGGGTGCGGAAATCGCTGTCGTTGAACGGCGGTTCCTGCAGCCCGACGTAGCCCATCTGTCCCAGTGAGAAGTCGAACGGTGATGTATCGCCATAGGCGTGGCGGTGCTCGAACTTCCAGACGAGCGAGCCATTGCCGTTGCGGGTCAGATCCCAGGCGCCATAAACTCTGGCAATGCCGCCCATGCCGGTGCTATCGGAGAAAGTCTCGTTCGCCGACAGAACGACGCCCGTGTAGTCGATGGTAAAGCCGAAGCCGTGCTCGTCCTTTAGGCGTTTCTTCCAGTCGTTCCAGGACTCTTTGTCTTTTTCGAGCTGGTTTTCGACAGCGTCGGGACCACCGAATCTGGGGCCTGACGCCTGTTGTGCCGCGGCTGCAGCTGCCAGCAGCGAGAGTCCGAAAGCGAGAATCAATTGTGTGCTCAAAATTGCCACTTTTATGTCGTCGAGAATTGTCAGTTGCTTAGGATATGGTCTTGATTGCCCCCAAACTTGACAATTTTGTCCTAGAATCTTTCTAAATTTGACAAAAATGCCAAGAATGATCGACAGCGCGTTGCTATTTTGTCGCAACTTGCTGCTGACCAGCCCGTGGCACAGATTACAAATATGACAAGCAACCTGCCACTGATTCGACTAAGCGCCATCAATCCGTTCCTCCTGGAGTTACGCCGTCGTGGTGTCGACGTGAAGCCATTGCTGGCTGATTTAAACCTGCCGAGCGAGATACCTGCGTCCGATGACCTGTTTGTCGCGTCGACGACCATTTACGAACTCGTGGAAAAGTCCGCGGAGCTGGCTGACGATCAATTTCTCGGATTTGCCATTGGTAGTCAGCTCGACCTGGCGGCCTGGGATCCCATTGCTACTGCCACGGAACGAGCAACCTCCGTAGGCGAGTTGTTGACCATGTTCTCGGTTAACGCGGCTGAGCACTCCACGGCGACCGGGTTCTATCTCAGCACTGACGGCGAACGGTCTACGTTCGGATTCAACCGTGTCAAGAAACCGCCATTTTGTCCGGGCCAGAACGATGCTTTTTACATGGGCTTCATGTTGCAGCTCCTGAAGCAAGCCACCCATAAACACTGGGATGCAACACAAGTCATGTTCAGGGTCGCTGATCCAGCGTGTATTCCCGCCAACGGAGATGCGTACCGCGTTGCCGAGGGGGACAGGTCAGGTGTGCAGATTACCTTTCCCTCACAATGGCTGTTCGAGCGATTCAAGAAGTCGCATTTTCAGGCCGGTGTCAGTGAGGAAATGCGGGACGAGATCCCGCAATCGCTGGTCGAATCGGTTCGCAGCGCGCTGCGTCCCCATCTGCACAAGAATGACCTGACCGCCGACAAGGCCGCGAAGATCTGCGGCCATGATCGTCGCAAGCTCGCGCGAAGGCTTCGGGAAGAGGGTACGACCCTGTCGAAGGAAATCGCACAATTGAGGGCGAGCAAGGCGCAACAGGACCTGGAGCGATCGAACCAGCGGATCGCGGAAATCGGCGAAAGTGTCGGCTTCATGGATCCCACCGTATTTTCACGGGCCTTTAAGAATTGGACCGGACAATCACCACAGGAATATCGGCGCACTCACAGATTGCCGAAGTAGAAAGGAGAGAGGAATGAAGAGCGTATCAAGATTTATATGGGCAATAATTGCCTCGGTGCTAGTGGCTATGCCATTTGTAGCGGTAGCCCAGGACGAACCGACGCAGGTGCTGTTTACGAACGTCAATGTGTTTGACGGGCATGCAGAAGAACTCGCGGTGGGAATGAATGTTCTCGTCGAGGACAACCTGATCAAGCAGGTATCCGAAGAATCCATTTCAGCGCCGGGAGCGACAGTCATTGATGGCGGCGGCCGAACGTTGCTGCCAGGGTTCATCGAGGCCCACGCACATCTCATGCTGATGGGTCCGTCCTTGCCGGCTATGGAAGGCAATACGACGTGGGAAGATTTCGCCATCCACGGAACCAAAATGGCCGAGATGTACCTGATGCAGGGCTTCACCACGGTGCGCGATGCTGGTGGTTCGAACGCCGGCCTGCGCCGCGCCATTGATTCGGGCATGATCGTGGGGCCGCGCTTTTATCCGTCCGCCGCGTTTATCAGCACCAGGGGCGGTCACGCAGATTTCGCAAACTACACCTCACCGGTCGGTGAATCGACCAATTTTGGCCGCTTGAACATGGCGCAGGAAGCCGACAGTGTCGCCGACGTGCAGAAATTCGGCCGCAACAACTTCCGCATGGGCGCCACGCAACTTAAATACATGCAGTCCGGTGGTGTGGTTTCGGCCTTCGATCCCTGGCAATTGGTTGCCGGATCGCAGGAAGAGATCGAAGCGGCGGTTCAGGTCGCAAATGAATACGGTAGCTACGTGATGGCGCATTCCTACAGGAAAGAGGCAATCATGACTGCGCTGAATGCGGGCGTGAGATCGATCGAGCACGGCTTCTCGTTCGATTGCGAGATATCCAAACTGATGAAGAAGAAGGATGCCTACATCACCACCAATCTGACGGCTTTCGATCCCGGTCTTCTGGACATTCCCGCTGTCGCTAATGTCCCGGCGAGCCTCGCCAAGGCGAAATCGGCGTCGGCGACATTCGCGAACTACATCCCCAACATGAAGAAGTGCCCCGCGAAGCGCGCCTTCCAAACCGATTGCGTCGGCTCCGTTGCCGCCTGCAACATCCAGATAGCGTACGAGAAGCACTTGAACAACGAATTCTTCGGGCCCCATACGTCGCTGGTGACGATGACGTCGGTCGGTGGCGAGCTGGTTGCGTTGAGCGGTGACTTTATGAACCCGTATCCGGACGCGAAGCTCGGCGTAATCGAGGAAGGGGCCTACGCCGATATCCTGATCGTCGATGGAAACCCGCTTGAGGATTTCTCGGTCGTCGGCACGGGCGACAAGTGGTTTGGCGCGGAGCCACGCCCGGAAAGCCCCGAGACGATTCGCATCATCATGAAGGACGGGGTGATCTACAAGAATACGCTCTGATTCGGCGATGACCTGCTGAAGTAACGAGCTTCAGCAGGTCAGTCGGGCCCGAACCGACCTTGTTGGTCGATCTTTTTGAGAAGCGAAGGCAAGCCACATGCGATACATCATCATCTCCTGCATCGTTCTGCTATCAGCAACGGTCCACGCACAGGTCGAGCAGCCCGATGAAGGCGCTGCCGGCAACACTACCGAACCGTCGGCCGAGGAAATCGCGGCTAATCTCGCCAACCCGAACACGCCACTGGCCAGCCTGACGTTCAGGCTCCAATACCGGACGTTTGACGGTGATCTGCCCGAAGCATCCAGCCAGGACGGCACGACGCTGGCATTTCAGCCTTCATTGCCTTTCTCGCTCGACAATGGCGACCTCGTCTTTTTCCGTCCGAATATCCCGATACAGATGAGCACACCCGTCCCGGATCCCGCTGGCGGATTCAAGAGCGAATCCGGTCTTGGCGATATCGTCTTCGACGTCGCCTACGGTCGAACAACGAAGTCGGGCATATTGTTTGCGGGCGGATTGGTTGCTTCATTACCGACCGCGACCGAGGACGCGCTTGGCACCGATCGATATTCGATAGGGCCCGAATTCCTGCTCGGCAAACTTACGGAAAAATACGTGGTCGGCATATATCCGAGCCATCTATGGGATGTCGGCGGCTCTGGCGATGCCGACGTCAATGTGACTAGCATGCAGATATTCGGCACATATCTCCCAGGTGGCGGCTGGAACGTCGGCACATCACCCATCCTGAGCTACGACCATAACTCGGACCAGTGGTCGATCCCGCTCAACTTCACGTTTGGCAAGACCGTTATCTGGAGCGGGAGGCCATGGAAGCTCAGTGCTGAAATAAACTATTTCGTAGAGTCTTCAGACGAGTTTGGGCCGGAGTGGTTCATCGGCCTCAACGTCGCGCCGGTTGTTGAGAACGCACTGGCGAAGTGGTTTCAATGACACGGCTGCCTGCCTTTTTGGCGGCATCTTGTGTTCTGCTGGCGATCTGCGGGTCGGCGCTGGCCCAGGTTGTTGATCCACAAAATGTCCTGATTCGAAACGTGCACCTCGTCCTCGCCGAGGGCGAGGAAAAAGACCTGTTGGTCAACATCCTGATTCGTGACAACAAGCTTGAGGTCATCAGCCAGGACACGATTCCTGTCGAGGAGGGTGCCAACGCGATCGACGGCCGCGAAGGCTACGTGCTCGGCAACCTCGTCATTGGCGAGACGCCGAGTTTTATCATCCTGAACCAGGATCCAAGAGAGAACTTCGAAGTAATACTCGACACGAGTCTGTTCACCGTGTTCGCAGTCCACAACGGTCAGCTTGTGCAAAACAACTTGTTCGAGGTTGCTGAAGAAGAAAAACAGGCTGAAGAAGAACAAGCGGCAGCAGTGGGTTGGCGGGCCTACAACCCGCCGCCCATGGCTCTGCCTTTGAACTACCTGGACACGACCAAGTTCAATCGCTGGGATTCGAAGTGGGTATCGGGATTATTTGTGGCGGGCATCGTGCTCGATCGTATGCATTGGGGCTCGCAGGACACCGAAAGCGAGGCGCATCACGGCAACCTGAGCCTGTTTGACGGTGGCGAGATTCGAGGATTCCGCGTTGGCGCCGTCGGCACGATCAACTTTGAGAACCCTTGGGTGTACACGCTTTTTGGCGCGACGAATTCATTCGACAAGGGCTTCGAGGTTCAGCAGCAGGAAGATTTCACAATGTTCGACTATCGGCTCGATATTCCGATCTTCGAGAATGTGAATGTCAGCGTGGGCAAGCAGAAGGAACCGATCTCACTCGAGCGCCTCATGCCGATGACGAACATCGCCATGCAGGAACGTACGTCGGTATCGGATGCGTTCCTGCCGTCGCGAAACTTCGGCGTGGTCGTGAGCGGCAACACGTTGGGCGAGCGCGTGAGCTGGGCGGGTGGCGTGTTCAACGACTGGGTCAACCAGCGCGGTGACATCAACGACAACACGACCGTGACGGTTGGCCGGCTAACGTGGTTGCCTATGATCACCGAGGATGAGAGCAACCTGGTACACCTGGGGTTTGGCGTTCGACACTCGAATGTGAAAAAAGGCCTGCAATTTCTCACCGAACCGGAATTCAACAAGTCACCGACATTCGTGGATACCGGCCTGATCGATGCCAACGAGTCTATGCAGCTGAATTTTGAAGCGTCCTGGCGCAAAGGCCCCTTGTGGATCAATGCGGAGTTCGTCGATACGGCCGTCGACTCGCCTACATCTGGTGATCTGGATTTCAGCGGCTACCACGCGTCTGCGACCTGGGTGCTGACCGGGGAAATGCGCCCCTATAACAAGAAGGGCGGTATCCTCGGTGCGGTGCCGGTCGCAAAGACGGTCAACCAGGGTGGCTGGGGTTCCTGGGAACTCGGGGCACGATTTTCGAGTATCGACCTTACTGACGGGCTCATCGATGGCGGCGAAATGGACATCTGGTCGCTGGGCGTTAAGTGGAAGCTGACGCCCGTGTTTGTCGTCGATTTGAACTATCGTTATACAACGCTGGATCGATTCGGATTTGAAAGCAACAGTGACGGTGCAATGCTGCGCCTTCTGCTACTGCTGGAATAAGAAGAAAAAGAAGAGCTCTTGTCGCTACGTTTTTTAGAAGGCGTAACCGGATTCGGATTGCCGGCCTCAGTTGATAATCGCCGGGAGTGGGTGCAATGTTCAGTTCTGGAAAGGAGTTATTTTGCGTACAGCGTTTATCGGACTGGGTGTCATGGGTTACCCCATGGCTGGCTACCTCGCGAAATCCGGCCAGGATGTCGTCGTTTACAACCGTACTTCAAGCAAGGCGGAAGAGTGGCGCGGGAAGTTTTCCGGCTCGTCGGCCGCGACACCTGCCGAAGCGGCGAAGGGCGCCGATATCGTCTTCACCTGTGTGGGCAACGATGACGATGTTCGGGAAGTCATCCTGGGTGAGCAGGGTGCGTTGGCTGGTATGTCGGCAGGTTCGATCCTTGTCGATCACACAACGGCGTCCGCGAAACTGGCTCGTGAGTTGGATGCCGTCGCAGAAGAGAAGGGCATTGGCTTTCTCGATGCGCCGTTGTCCGGGGGACAAGCCGGCGCCGAAAACGGCCAACTGACGATCATGGTCGGCGGTGACAACAACGTGTTCGAACGTGCACGACCAGTCATGGGCTGTTACGCAAAAGCGATCACACTTATCGGTCCGGCAGGACATGGGCAGATGGCGAAGATGGTCAACCAGATTTGTATCGCCGGTGTCGTCCAGGGAGTTGCAGAGGGCCTGCACTTTGCGAAGAAGTCAGACCTCGACGTGGCAAAAGTCATCGAGGCCATCTCAAAGGGTGCTGCGCAATCGTGGCAGATGGATAATCGCTGGCAGACGATGGTCAATGGTGAATTCGAGTTCGGTTTTGCCGTAGACTGGATGCGAAAGGACCTTGCGATCGCACTGGCGGAGGCAAAAGAAAATGGTGCTACGCTGGAAATGACGGAACTCGTGGATCGCTTCTATGAGGAAGTCCAGGAACTTGGCGGTAAGCGCTGGGATACGTCGAGCCTCATTGCGCGGCTCCAGGAATAATCATGTGGAGGATCAGAATATGAAAAAAGCTCTAGCAATGGGTCTGGCCCTGGCGATGCTCGCGCTCTCGAGCGCAAATGCCTGGGATCCGGCGAAGAACGAGGAGGACGTCGCTAAAGGCCAGGCTACGATAGACGCTCTGCTTGAGAGTAATCCGAAAATGCAGCGTTACTTTGACGCGGCTGCCGGCTACGTAGTAATCCCGACGGTCGGTAAAGGCGGCTTCGGTATTGGTGGAGCCCGGGGCAAGGGGCTACTTTATGAAAACGGTGAGCCGACAGCCGAAGTGACGATGACTCAGCTGTCTATCGGTTTTCAATGGGGCGGGCAGGCTTACAGTGAATTCTTGTTCTTCGAAGACGACAAAGCGCTCGAGCACTTCAAGGGTGGCAACTACGAGCTTGGCGCTCAAGCGTCTGCGGTTGCGGTAACGGCTGGTGTATCCGTTGATGCAGGCTACGAAAGTGGCGTCGCCATCTTCACACAGGCCAAAGGTGGCCTTATGTACGAGGCGGCTGTCGGCGGGCAGAAGTTCAAGGTGAAAGGGCTTTAGCGACTCTACATCGAGAAGAGCGCCCTCAGCCCGAACACCCAGACTGAACTCTTGTTCGGATCGTTGGCGGGATTGAACACCACTTGTACGTCGGGTGTGATCGAGAACTTCTTCGATAGCTGAAATGTGTATGACGTTTCGAGCACGGTCTCGTTGTCGAGGCCGGGTCCGAACGTTTTTCGTGATGGCTTGGCCCAGCCGGCGCCAACAGTCCAGACGTTGTCAAAATGTTGTGCGATTTCTACGCCGGCACTGATGGCACTCTCCGCCACAACGCCAGCGCCGCCATCAGAGTGGCCGAATCGTATGAAGGGCAGGTACCTGTCCAGCTGCCGGATAGCGCTAACGGCCCAGCCGCTGCCCTTCGACACGCCCGCGAGCGTACGCTCGTCTTTTTGCCAGTAGGTGAACTGGATACGGTTATTGTGTCGCTCAGCTGCCGAAGGTGCATATCCAATCTCGACAGCCTTCAGCCACTCTTCTTCTTCAACCGTGTCCCAGTCAAACTCACCACTCGCCGCGTTCGCATCAAAAATCTGGGTGCCTAGCCAGATGTGATCGCTTACGAACCCTTCAACTACGCCGCCAAGAGCGCCTGACCCGGCCGTTGGCATGGTCGGATTAATGATGAACGATCGGTTCATGAAGCCGCGCGTGTAAGTTAGAAATGGGAAGTCATCGAAATAGAGGTCGAATGCCAGTCGGCCGACCGAATACCTGGCCCGACCATTGGCGAAAACCTGCGTCCAGTTGAGGATCGCGATATCGGGCTCGAAGTTCTCGGAATAGCCGAAACCGGGGGAGAGTGCGGCAATTCCTGTCGCGGAACCGAGTGATCCAGGCGCCTGATAGTTACCGATGTTAGAGCGACTTTCTACCCGCCACTCGATGCGGCCGAGGTTACTGGTATCGTCCGCAAAAACTGTCCAGTCGCCGAAGAACCGATTGATGTTTCCGAACGCATCGCTATCTCGACCTTCGAGACTCGAGTCCGCATGCTGGTACAACGCATACACCTGCAGGCCCAGAGAAACGCTGGAATCCTCCTGACTCTGGACTGGGGCCGTCAATGCCAGCGCCAGTACAGCGACAGCAAACCTGGTCTTCAACTGAGCACTCCTGTGGCTCGGTAATACTTGCAGCGAGGAGATTGTCGGCGGGGTGAGGGAGTGCGTCAATACGCACAAAGGACTATGTAGTTATCGCGTTATAATGCGCGATACAGGGGTGGCCTTCGGGCCTGAGATCCAATCCGGGAACCCTTAGAACCTGATCCGGGTAATGCCGGCGTAGGAAGGGAATA
>Ga0316201_10002634_pt1 | contig 12859 bp, 10 predicted proteins | sample CS6wburrow_MG_FD_204516 | JGI IMG/M metagenome (GOLD analysis project Ga0316201, IMG submission 204516) | Coastal sediment microbial communities from Delaware Bay, Delaware, United States - CS-6 worm burrow | ecosystem: Environmental > Aquatic > Marine > Coastal > Sediment | place: USA... | reverse complement strand
GATCATCGCTTGAATCGAAATTACCTCAAAGGAGAGGCAGGCGACCGTGCTAATGTAATTCTTGCTGCTTCTGCCTACAATTTAGCTAAACTCCTGAAGTGGTTTTATTGTGCTTGTCATTTAGAGAATGCCATAGCTCTATTATTGTGTGATTGTTTTAGTGATGCTGAAAATATCCCTGTATATAGGTGAAAACTTCAGGGACGACTAGTTGGGGTTTTCTTTCACAGTCTTAAGAGACCAAAAAGCCTCATAAAAGAATGAGGCTTACTGTATGACTTAAGGGCAACTCTATTAATAAGACATTTAATCTAGACGCTAGTTTGAATCAATTTTTTTCGGCAGCGATCACCGACACTTCCACCAGCAAACTTTCACGAGCCATTTTAGCCTCTACACAGGCTCTTGCAGGCGCACAACCTTCAGGTAACCAATCATTCCAGACACTATTGAGATCAGCATAATCATTCATGCTTTTAAGATAGAGGGTCGCCGACAGAATATGGCGCTTATCACTACCCGCTTCAGCCAGAAGATTATCGACTTTTTCAAGCATTGTTGTTGTTTGATGCTGTATGCCTTGTGTCTCATCAGAGCACAATTGCCCAGACAGATAGATAACCCCGTTGTGCTTAACAATAGGACTCAAGCGTTCATTCGTTCCAATTCGTTTTATCATGATACTCCCTTGTAATTTTCAAATTTTTATACTGCTACATGTGATTATTTAGAGGAAAACTCGTTGGGCATTGCTTTGACTAGCGGCCAATTTGGCTGCGACGGAAGCGACTGCCAAGTCCTGAAGACCAACGCCAGTACCATCAAATAAGGTAATTTCTTCATCAGATTTTCGTCCAACGTGTGTTCCGTTGATAACTTCACCAATTGAAGTTATCTCCTGTTCAGTGATTAAACCGTTTGCTATAGCGTGTTGTGCCTCGCCGATTGTCATTGATTGCGCAATCTCGTCGGTAAATACAGTGGCAGATGCGACTAGAGCTGCATCGACTTCTTGCTTGCCTTTTGTATCTGTACCCATACAGGCTATATGTGTACCAGGCTTAATCCAGTCTTTCATCAACAATGGTTCGAATGCCGATGTGATGGTAATAATAACGTCAGCTTGAGCACCTAGCTCTTCAGGCTCAACTGCTTCGAATGGGATGCCTTTTTCATTGGCAATCGTTTCTAGATTAATCAGCATTTCTGGGTGTGGGTTCCATGCAACGATTTTTTCAAATGGACGTTGTTCGAGTGCAGCTCGAAGTTGGAAAGTCGCTTGGTGGCCTGCACCAACCATTCCTAATACTTTTGAACCTTCTCGTGCTAAATGTGCGATTGAAACTGCAGATGATGCAGCTGTTCTAATAGCAGTAAGATAATTGCCACCTACTAATGCCTGTAATTTACCTGTATCTGGATTAAACAAGAGAATTGAAGATTGATGGTTGATTAATCCCTTTTCGCTATTATGTGGCCAGTAACCACCCGATTTTACGCCAAGAGACATGCCTGCTTTATCGAAACCAGACTTAAAGCCATAAAGCGCATCGGCATAACCTATTGCTTCGCGTATTACGGGAAAATTATAGGCATCACCTTTTGCCATAGCTGCAAAAACGTTTTCTACAGCAGTAAAAGCAACATCACGCCCTACCATGGCCTTACAGTCAGCTTCTGAAACGATAAGAATACCGGGGTCTACTGGTGGTTTTTGCTTTGAATTACTCATAATATTTGCCTCTCAATGGCGATGACTATTCGTAGTCATCGCCAAAGCTATTCATACATTTATTGACGTGCTTTTAATATGCTTTACCGCGAGCAGACACAGGCCATAAGGTTTCAACCTTACCGTTACGCACGCCAACATACCAATCATGTACATTACAGGTAGGATCACAATGCCCAGGAACAAGCTTCAATGTGTCATTAACCTTCAATACACCGTCCGGATCAGCCACAACGCCGTGCTCGTCAGAACATTTGATGTATTCCACATCATTACGACCAAATACATAAGGCAGGCCACTATCAACCGATTGTGCTTTTAGCCCTGCATCAACTATCGCCTTGTCCGCTTTGGCATGACTCATAACGGTTGTTAAAATGAAAAGTGCATTTTCAAACTCAGAAATCTTCTCTCCACTTTCGTCTTTGATTCGTTGGTAATCAGCATCCATGAATGCATAAGAGCCGCATTGAAGTTCGTTAAATACACCTGAACTACCTTCGAAATAGTAAGAGCCAGTGCCGCCGCCGCCCACGATGTCACACTCCAGACCTTCGGCTTTCAACATATCTATGGCTTCACGCACCATTTCTATCGCTTTACCAGTAGCTTCTTTACGACCTTCATAACTTTCTATGTGTTGCATTGCACCTTGGTAGGCTTGTATTCCTGCAAATTTAAGACCATCTGCTGCATCAATTGCTTTTGCAAGATCAACAACAAGTTGGCTAGAAGTAACACCACAGCGTCCGGCACCACAATCAATCTCAACCAGACACTCAATTTGGGTACCATGCTTAACTGCAGCTGCAGATAAATCAGCGATATTATTCATATCATCGACACAGCATATAGTACGTGCGCCGAGTTTTGGCATTCGCGCAAGACGATCTATTTTAGCGGCCTGAGTTACCTGATTAGAAACCAGAACATCTTTAATCCCACCACGTGCAAAAACTTCTGCTTCAGAGACTTTTTGACAACATACACCACAGGAACCACCCAATTCTTCTTGTAGTTTTGCGACATCAACTGACTTATGCATCTTGCCGTGTACACGATGACGAACGCCCATGCTTTTCGCATAGTCACCCATGGTTTTAATATTTTTCTCTAGGGCATCGAGATCAAGCACCAAACAAGGAGTTTGGATATCTGCTTCGTCCATGCCGATGTGGGCTGGAATATCATAACCAACTTCTAATGTATTTGTATCTATATCTGTGTTTAATACAGCACTCATAATTTACTCCTAAATGTATTTAATTTTATGTTAGCGGTTAAGCCAAGGAAGTTTGTCTAAATCAACATTGCCACCCGTTATGATGACTCCCACGCGCTTACCTGCAAAAACTTCGGGATTTTTTATAATAGTTGCTAATGGCACGGCGCTACTGGGTTCCATTACAATCTTCATGCGCTTCCACATTAACTTCATTGCATCAATTATTTCATCTTCAGTAGCGGTGAAAATTTCAGTGACATGATTGCTAACAAAATGCCAGGTCAAGTCTTTCAGAGGTACTTTAAGGCCATCTGCAATCGTCTCTGGAGCATCATCGGCAATAATGTATCCTGCATGTAATGAACGAGCAGCATCATCTGCATTCAAAGGTTCAGCAGCATAAATCTTAATATGCGGCGCAATATTTGAAAGAGTCAAGCATGTACCAGAGACCATTCCACCGCCACCGATTGGCGCAATAACTATATCTAGATTTTCTACTTGCTCATTTAACTCAAGAGAACAGGTGGCTTGCCCAGCAATCACTCTAGGATCGTTATAAGGATGCACAAAATCAGCACCTGATTCAGCAACGACTTTTGCGAACGTTTCTTCGCGAGAACTAGTCGATGGCTCACATTCGACAATAGTTCCACCATAACCGATAACAGCATCTTTTTTAGCTTGCGGAGCGGTACGTGGCATAACCACAGTTGCTTTAATTCCACGTCGTCCAGCAGCATAGGATAAGGATAGCGCATGATTGCCCGACGAGTGAGTCGCAACACCTTTCTCGGCCATTTCATCACTCAGACCAAAAACTGCATTTGAAGCTCCACGTGCTTTAAAAACACCAGCCTTTTGAAAATTTTCGCACTTGAAAAAAAGCTCAGCGCCTGTCAGATCGTTGAAGTAGCTTGATGTCAAAACCGGCGTCTTATGAATATAAGGTTTAATTCTTTCATGAGCTTCCAACACATCATCATAAGTAGGAATGATTAAATCAGATGTGGTCAAAGCCGGGTCAATAGCGTGTGTCATTGAGTCTCTCCTTTAAGCCGCATTATTGGCAGTAGTGCGGTAATACTGTTGCGCTGCTGCTACTCCTGAACCTAATTTAATAGGGTAATTTAAATCAGCCATCGCCATTTCAATGGTAGCAAGCCCTGACAGTACCATAACGTCAGTCAAGGCACCAAGATGACCTATACGAAAAGCCTTACCATTCATTTCACCCAGGCCTATTCCGAATGACACCGCATAAGTACTGAATGCGTGCTCTGTCAGCTGATTGCTGTTGAAACCTTCTGGTACGTAAATCGCACTAACGGTATCTGAGTAGAGTTCGGGAGATTTAGCACAAAGCTCTAAACCCCAGGCAGCAACCGCCTGACGAACACCTTCTGCCAAGCGGTGATGGCGTGCATAGACGTTGTCGAGGCCTTCCTCAAACAACATCGCAAGGCTTTCTTTCAAGCCATAGATAAGTTGTAACGGTGGCGTATAGGGAAATCCACCGCTGGCATTTGCGTTACGCATGTCACGAAAATCAAAAAAAGTACGATGCAATTTGGCAGTTTCCATAGCAGCCAAAGCTTTTTGACTAACGCCTAGAATTGCCATACCTGTAGCCAGCATGAAACCTTTTTGTGAGCCGGATACGGCGATATCAACACCCCAGTTATCCATTTCAAACGGCATTGATGCGAGAGAACTAACACAGTCAACCATCAATAATGCGGGGTGATCACTACTATCCATAGCCTTGCGAACTGCAGCAATATCACTGCGTACACCCGTGGCAGTTTCGTTATGTGTAACCATTACGGCTTTATATTCATGCTGTTTATCAGCATTCAAAATATCAGCGAATTTTTCCGCAGGTGCCCCAGTTCCCCAGACACATTCAATAACATCCACATTCAGTCCGTGACGTTGGCATAAGTCTATCCAGCGATGAGAAAACGTACCGTAACGTGCAATCAGTACCTTATCACCTGGAGACAGGGTATTCGTGATACCAGCTTCCCAGCCACCTGTGCCACTGGCGGGAAAAGTAATGACTTCTCCTTCTTCTGTCCCAAACACTTTCTTGGCACCCGCAAGCACCGGGGCAAACGTTTCCACAAAGTCTGGCGCACGATGATCCCGCGTCTGAACATTCATGGCATGACGCAACCGGTCTGGAATATTGGTAGGGCCAGGTATGAATACTGGATTTAAATCAAACATTTTCTATCTCCTGCTTATCAAGTACTGTTGTTCTTAATTTCGAAAAAAATTAATCCAACTTTTTTATTTCAAATTCCTGTTTTTAAGGGTCAAGAACCTTTGAAACTAAAACAAACTTAGAGCAAGTTTTGTTTTTTTGCAATACGGCATATGTTTCGCATTGTGAAAATCATATTTTCTCACTAAAAAATGAAATTAAGATACTGATTTTATTATTTTTAAGTTGTTTTTAACAATTATTATATAATTCCCACATTGTGGAATATTTTTATAATGTGATAATATTGCATCCCACAGCGTTAATATGCACATACAGAGAGATAATATGAAAGGTGATGAAAACGGCTCAGCTATCCAGGTCATCGACAGGGCAGTGGCATTATTAGACGCTATCGCACGTTACCCGGATCCGGTACGACTAAAAATCCTAAGCGCAGAAACCGGCTTACATACCTCGACCACACACCGAATCCTGCACTCTTTAATCGATAATGGACTTGTTGAACGCGAGCCAAATGGTTATTACCGGCTGGGCGTTCGGTTGCTACAAATGAGCGTGCGTTTGCATACTAACATCGACTTACGCTCAATAGCCTTACCCTATATGGAAAAATTGCGGGACCAATTAGGAGAATCGGTGAACCTGACTATTCGTGAAGGCGATGTACTCATATACATTGAAAAAGCTGTTTCAAATAAAATGATGCACGTACAACAAGTGGTCGGTAGCAGGGCACCATTGCATGTAACCGCTGTAGGCAAATTGATGCTTGGCGCCGGAGGTACCGAGGAAATCAAAAGCTATATCAAACGCACCAACCTGCCCGCGTACACTCGCAACACACTTTCAAAACCAGATGCATTGGAGTCTGAATGCAAAAACGCTTTTAAGCTTGGTTATGCTCTGGACAATGAAGAGGCTGAGATAGATGTTGGCTGTATTGGGGTTTTAATATATGACAGCAGTGGTAGTGTTGCAGGTGGTTTATCGGTATCAGCCCCGATAGAAAGACGTCGTCTGGAATGGATTGAGGACGTGATTAAAACAGGAAAAGAAATCTCTGCGCAGCTTGGCTTTGCCTATTGAAAAGCTTAATTCACAGACTAGCCTTTTCGAAGCCGGATAATCGATCCTGCACAGCTGAATTTACATTTTATAAGATCGACATAGAAAACAGCCTAAAAGTGGGGGGGTGTCTTTTTAGATATTTTCAGAACCTTATTAGTTTAAAATCAGCTTAATTTTCCGATGTAGGCAATGGCAATGCAATGAACGACTTTATTCTCTATTCAATCCTTGCGTCTGTGGTTTTAACCGTAGTTGTGAATATTCTGCCGCTACTGTTTCCTAACGCGGCGGACAAAATTCAAAGAAAAATAGAAGAGAACGCGAAACGTGCCATTGAACAACACGAAGATGATAAGCAGCCTCGTGTCAAAGTCTTTTTCCCATGGAAAGTCATGCTGATCGGATCAATCGTACTGACAATTGTGCTGAACCTTATCAGTTATTTTGCGCGCTAAATGAGGTGTTAAACCTTTCTAGTACGATTGGGACAGCATGCCTAAAAGGCCGCTTTTCTTTTGCTTTGGCGGTTTTTCGACATTACGGATTTCACGGCTTTTTTCCACCAGCTGGTGAATAAGTGGCATTAGTATCACTTCAAGTACGTGGATCATTTGGCTGCCTGGTACTACCAGCGTTTTATTCCCGGACATGATTGCTTCCGGAATCAAATTCATGAGCTTAGGAAAGTCCGGATTTTCAATTTTCTGGAAATTTACCACAAGATAGCATTCTTCTTCGCGCGGCTCATCCATTGCCGAAAATGGATCAGACGTATCAACCACCGGAATCATCTGAAAATTAATGTGGGTGCGTGAAAACTGCGGGGTGATATGTTGAACATAATCTTTCATGCGCTCGATTATGGTTTCCCTGACTTGGTCCGGCGTGTAATCACGTAGCGTATTATCACGCTTCATTTTTCTGATCCATTCAAGATTGATATTGGGTGCAATACCAATCATCAAATCAGGATACTGTGAAATATCAATATCATCACAGATCGCGGCTCCATGTAAGCCACGGTATAAAAGCAGATCACTATTTTTCGGCAGCTTTTTCCAGGGGGTAAATGTGCCGGGTTCCTGATCATATTGTTCTGCAAATTTTTTGGTATGCAAATAGTAGCGCGCTAATCCTGTGCCGACCGTTGCATATTCAAAAAACAAGGATTCGAGCTTATTCAGATGATTAGCCGCTGGACCATAATGGCTAAGAACCTGACCTTGTGCCTTTGCATTCAGGATTTCCTGTTGCATCTGTTTGCGGTCATACCGATGAAAAGCACTACCCTGGATATAGACTGCCTTCACCCTTTCTCTCCAGAAAATATGTTCGAACGCCTTTGTGACAGAGGAACTACCTGCTCCTGAAGGGCTGATAATTGCAATAATGGGGTGTTCTGCCGACATAGTCTCTTCCTGTTTTGAATAGCGTCTCTGGCTATTTCATGATTATTCTTTAGCTTGCTCATCTTAGTTTATAAACGCAAGATTACTAATACCACAAAAGGCATACTCATTTATAGCAGGGCTGATGATTAAAAAACGGCCTATAAGTCGGGGGGTGTCTTTAAAATGAAGCAAATTTGGCATTCATGACATACATCACTTGTCCTGCACTTCCGTATTGATATAGTGTTTATAACTTTGTGATATCAATATATAAACGGAGGTGGGATATGGGACAAGAAGTTTCGCATTCACATTTTTCAAGTGAAGAATCTGCAAGCTTTGAAAAGCATTTACTCGGAGAAACTCGCCTCTTAAAACAAAAAATGCAAGTGGGAGAGTTTTCCTCGCACGAAGCAATGGGTGGATTTGAAGTGGAGGCCTGGCTGGTGGATAAATCGCTCCGCCCTGCTCCGGTTAATGATGAATTTTTCAAGCTGTTCAACAATCCCTTAGCCACTCCCGAGCTCGCCAGATTTAATATCGAATTAAATAATACGCCGTTGGCGCTGAAGGGCTCTGCACTAGCAGATTTTGAAAAGGAACTTCGGGCAGTGTTTGAAGATGCAGATAAAGCAGCCGAAAAGCTGGGAGCACATATACTTCTGACAGGCATTCTGCCAACCGCTGTGGCGGATGATTTCTGCCTTGAAAACATGTCGGCGATGAAGCGTTACAAGGCACTCAACAAGATCGTGGTTGACGCACGCAACAATGAGCCACTGGAACTGAATATTCAGGGAGAGAGTCATTTTCAACTAACAAAGCATTCGGTGATGATTGAAGCGGCGACCACTTCCTTTCAGATACACTTGCAGACTCCATGGCAACAGGCACACCTTTATTACAACGCTGCGATTATTGCCTCTGCGCCGATCATGGCAATCGCTGGTAATTCACCCCTATTATTTGGCAAGAAACTCTGGCACGAGACACGCATTCCATTATTCGAACAAGCAGTAGACACTGGCAGTGGTAAACCGCGAGTGAGTTTTGGTTCGGGCTATGCGGAACAATCTATCAGTGAATGTTTCGAAGAAAACGTACGTGATTTTCCGGTACTGTTACCGATGAACTTCGATAGTAATGCCGAAGACTTTAAACACTTGAGCTTACATAATGGCGTTATCTGGCGCTGGAATCGGCCATTAATTGGGTTTGATACTGATGGCACTCCACATGTCCGGATTGAACATCGCATCCTTCCCGCTGGCCCCACTATTACAGATATGATGGCGAATGCTGCATTTTTCTATGGCTTGACTCAAAGCCTGATGGAGCAAATCACTATCCAGGGAAAAATGCCTTTTAAAACTGCCAAAAACAATTTTTATCAGGCTGCACAGTTTGGGCTAAAAGCAAACATAGAGTGGGATAACAAAAGCTACGCTGCTGAATCACTGCAACAACTAATCGTAGAAAAGTTGATACCTTTAGCTGAACTCGGATTACAAAAACTGGGGATTGAGCAAGATTCAATCGAGCATTATCTAAATATCATTAAAAAACGCGCTTCAAATGGTCAAACAGGTGCCGTCTGGCAACTTGATCACTTAGAATATGTTGATGGAGATTTGCACAAATTAACTGCAGACTACATGCACCAACAACACCTTGGAAATCCGGTGCATTCGTGGCCGCATTTATAACAATGATATAAACCACTAAACGAAAAAAATTAACATGCTAAAACTCAATATCATCCATGAATTACCCGATGGTTTACTGGAACTTGCCAGTGTAAAAGAAATACATCAGGTTTTTGAGCAGCCCACGTTGTTGCATTTACAAGGCAAGCTGAAGCAGCCATTATTTGTTTCAGTTTTACTGCATGCCAACGAAGATACGGGTTTTCTGGCGGTACAAGAGCTGTTAAAAAAATACCAGGATAAAGAACTGCCACGCTCCTTGAGTATCTTTTTTGGCAATATCAAGGCTAGCAAGGAAGGTGTTCGCAGGCTACAAGGCCAACCCGACTATAACCGTGTCTGGCCGGGCACCGAACATCCAGAGTGTGATGAGACCCGTTTAATGCAAGACGTGGTTGATGAAATGGCAAGGCTAAGCCCTTTTGCCAGTATTGATGTACACAACAACACCGGTAAAAATCCACATTACGGCTGTATTAATTCACTCGGTAATGATTTTTTACAGTTGGCTGCACTGTTTTCCCGCATCATCGTATTTTTTGAAACGCCCAAAGGCGTACAGTCAATGGCGATGGCTAAACTTTGCCCTGCCGTGACCCTCGAATGTGGTCAACCGCATCAGCCTCATGGAATAGAACATGCCACCGATTACCTGGATACCGTGTTACATCTGGAACAGATTAAAAGCGACCCATTGCCTGAAAAGGACATCGACGTGTTTCAAACCGTGGCGCGTGTCACCGTGCCAAAATCCTGCTCATTCAGTTTTACCGAGCCAACTGCAGACATATTGTTTGATTCAAATCTGGACAGACTGAATTTTTCAGAATTAACCGAAGAAACCGTTTTCGGAAAAATTCAAAACGCAAATAGAGCCTGTCTGGAGGTCTGGGATGATCATGAGCAACCAGTCAGCAACACCTACTTTAGCAATAAAAATAACCAGATGGTGCTCAGCAAGCCCGTTATGCCGGCCATGTTAACGCTTGACGAAGAAATCATCCGGCAAGATTGCCTGTGTTATTTAATGCAAAGGTTAAAACCATAAATAAAATCTGACCTGTCTCAATTGCGTTAATTAGAGCTTTCATAAGAGGCATTGTTTCCTATACTCACTGATATGAGTCTACGCAATACCGTCAACGCTATCAGTAGAAAATTTCTCTACCTCTGGCTGAAAACAGAAGTCATACCCAGTGATATCCAGCAACTTGATATAAACCCCGAAGTGCCCGTCATTTATGTTCTGGAGACCCGTTCATGGTCTAATCTACTCGTCCTGGAAGAGCAATGTAAGCTCTTAGGACTACCCGCACCACTGAATCGGATTGCTGTTCCTGAATTAGCTTCCTGGCATTCTGTCTACACCATCGCCCCGCGGGAGCCTTTTAAGGCCTGGTTACAAAAACAGCCCAAGCGTTCCAGAATGCTGCGTGGAATTGTAGAAATAATGCGCGATTTACCCGAGCAGGAAATTCAGCTTATCCCCGTGCAGATATTCTGGGGCAGGCCTGTGGCCAATCAAAAGCACTGGTTACAAGTATTATTTGCAGATTCATGGGCGTTGGCTGGCAGAACCAGAACTTTTTTCAGGGTGCTGTTGCACGGGCGTAACACCTTTATTCAATTTTCGGAAATTATCAATTACCGTGGCAGCCCTACAAAAACACAAACAGACGATGAAATAATTGATTCGCTGCAAAAAACCTTATCTGAGCGCTTAAGAAAAATTCGTAGTGCGACACTGGGGCCGGATATTTCACATAGACGTACTTTGGTAAGGGATTTGATCTTGAAACCCGCAGTACAATCAGCCATTCGCAAGAGAAGTGCGGAAGACAACTTAAGCGAGTATCAGGCGACACTGCAAGCCAGACGCTATCTCAATGAGATTGTCGCAAACTGTACCAATGTCACGATTCAGGTTATGCAACGCGCACTTTCTTCATTCTGGAATCGCTTTTATTCAGGCATTGAAGTGAACAATAGTGAATACCTGAAAAGCCTCGCGCTCAGTCATGAACTGGTCTATGCACCCTGCCACCGAAGCCATATCGATTATCTGTTGTTGTCCTATGTAATCTATTATGAAGGATTGGCAATTCCCTATATTGCGGCTGGTAAGAATCTGAATATGCCCATTATTGGCTCAATTTTACGAGGCGGCGGTGCGTTTTTTATACGTCGTAGCTTTAAAGGCAATGAGCTGTATTCAACCGTAATGTTTGAATATGTCGCTGAACTTGTCGCAAAAGGCATTGCGATTGAATATTTTGTCGAAGGCGGGCGCAGCCGTACAGGTCGGTTATTACAGGCAAAACCGGGGATGCTATCAATGACAGTACGCGGCTTCCTCAAATATAGAAAGCGCCCAGTGGCTTTCATACCTGTATATATTGGCTATGAGAAATTGCTCGAAAGCAAAGCCTATCAGGCGGAGTTATCTGGCGAAGACAAGAAAAGCGAAACCTTTATCAACTCGGTTAAATCCATACTTAAAATCAGAGGAGAATACGGCAAAGTTCATGCAAATTTTGGTAAACCCGTATTTTTAAACCAGGTGCTGGATTACAACCATCCTGAATGGTCATCCGAGGGCTATGATGATGAAGTACGCCCTGCATGGATGCGCGATATTGTGGCTACCTTGTCCGAAGATATAATGACCCATATAAACCAGGCTGCAAACGTCAACTCTATCAACCTGATTGCGAGTGTGTTACTCACGACACCTAAGCAAAGCATGGACGAGAAAGAGCTGGTACATCAGCTGGAAACCTACCAAAAGCTGATCCATTCACTCAATTATTCTGAACAAATAAAAGTAACCCCACGTTCCGGCACCGAGCAGATAAAACATGCAGAATCACTGAAAATGGTAAAAAGGCGGGCCCATGAACTCGGTGATATTATTTTTCTGGATGGCAAACGTGCAATCTCGATGACTTATTACAGAAATAATATTCTGCATTTATTGGCGCTACCTTCGATTATCTGCTGCTGTTTTTTCAATGTGCGCACACTTGCCAAAGATGAAATCACCAGCCTTGTATCCCTTGCCTACCCTTTTATACAAAAGGAACTATTTTTAATCTGGGATAAACAACAATTAGCCGATGCTATCAGTCAGATGCTGGACAAGCTAACCGAACTAGGCCTGCTCATCCAAGATAAAAATAATCACACTTTTTCACGTCCATCATCCAGCACCAAGGCATTTACCCAGCTCAGCCTGCTTGCCAAAGTTATTTCCCCGGTGCTTGAAGTTTATTATCTAACACTCGCCCTGCTTTCCCGAAGTGCCAGCAAGGAGAAGACAACGACAATAAGTAAACAGGAGCTGGTAACTAAATGTACCTTGATGGCGCAACGTATTGCCATGATTCACGAAATAAATTCACCCGATTATTCAGATAAAAACCTGATTGCGAATTTTATTGATACGCTTATCCATATCGACTATTTACGTGAGTTTGATGCTGAACAGCTGAAATACAATGAGGT
>Ga0316201_10002633_pt1 | contig 12861 bp, 11 predicted proteins | sample CS6wburrow_MG_FD_204516 | JGI IMG/M metagenome (GOLD analysis project Ga0316201, IMG submission 204516) | Coastal sediment microbial communities from Delaware Bay, Delaware, United States - CS-6 worm burrow | ecosystem: Environmental > Aquatic > Marine > Coastal > Sediment | place: USA... | reverse complement strand
GCGATGGCGGCCACTCCATCGGCCCGCAGCTCGGCCTCGGCCTGGGCCTCGACATCGGCGTCGGCGGGCACCCGGATGAGAACGTGGGCGGCCTGGGCCTGTTCGTCCTCGAGAAATTCGTCAAGATGGTCGTTGTAGTAGACCTGAAGCTCGGCGTCGTCCACCGGGAGCTGACGACGAAGCCTCGAGGTCTCGACAACGAGATAACGGATCACCCGCTCTTCCTCGCGCTGGTAGTCGTCGGCCGTGGCCTCGTAGAAGGCGGCGGCTTCGGCGTCGGTGATCGCGACCTCGCCGAGGAACCGTTCGTAGGGAAGCATGACGACATCGAAATCCGCAAGCTCACGTTCGCGGCGGATGCTGCGCTCGACCTCGGAACCGGCGACATAGACCCCACGGCGCATCATCGCCGTGAGTTTGCCGATGACGAGGTCTTCGGTGCGGGTTCGTTCGAACTCCTGCGGCGTCATCTGGAAATAGCCCCTCAGGATCCGCTGATAGGTTTCCGGTCCGACGAACTCGCCGTTTTCGTCCTGAAAAACCTGCGTCTTCAGGATGTCGTCGCGGAGCTCCTGATCAGAAACATGGATTCCCGCCCGTTCGGCCTCTTCGAGAAGAAGCGTCCGGTTGGTGAAATAGGCCATGGTCTCGTCGTAGAGATTGACCTGGTCCCTGATCTCGTTCCAGCGTTCGCCGAACTGCTGCGAGTACTGCTGCTCGAAGCGGCGCATCTGGCTGAGGAACTCGTTCCTGGAGACAACGGTGTCGCCCACCCTGACGGCGGCGTCGCCGGTACCGCCAGGGCCGCCGGATCCACCGGCTCCCAAATCGACAAAGACCAATAGAACAAAAACGGCAACCACTCCCCAGAGAATGAACTTGAGGTGGCGCAAATTGTCACGAAGCCATTTCAGAGCCATGAACGTCCTCCCAAGGACCGAATCAGGACAGCGAAGTCTACCCGAGCCGACGGTGGCGCGCAACCTGCAAGGGTCGCTTGCTGCTTATGAACGAGCATGTTACGGTTCAGAATGGAGGATCAACTGCTTGCGAAGTTCGATCCAGATAGACTGGTATTTGATCAAGATCACGAACATCCGGCGGATCGTCGCCATCGTGATCACTGGTGCAATCGCCGCCGGTCTGGTCTTCCTCGCATACCAGCGTCTCAATCTCCCGCCCGAGGGTCGAGCCCGAAAGGCTATCGAGGCCGCAGAGTTGGTCGAATCCAAGGCTGAAAGCCAGGTCCTGCCGCAGAATCTGGTGCGCGAACTCGGGCTCGCCTCGGCCCAGCTTGAAACCGCTCGTGAGCACTATCTGGCGGACCGCTGGGGTGACGCGGAATCCGACGCCGAGAACGCCCGACTCCGGTTCCTTGCGGTCGCCGGCTCGGGCACCAACCAGCTTTCCGGCGCGGGCGAGTTTTTCAGCCTCGAGGGGCGGGTCCAACTCCAACGAGCCGGCCAATCCGAGTGGGACAGCGCGCAACAGCGCACGCCCGTTTTCAACGGCGACTTCGTCCGCACCGGTCGCGACGGCTCGGCGGAAATCCTATTCACCGACGGCAGCCTCTATCGAATCGCGCCAAACTCGCTTCTTGAGATCAAGCACAAAGCCGAGGCCGAGAGTTCGAGCGGAACGATCAAGATGCGGGTCGGGCGGATTCACGTCATGACCTCGGGATCGACCTCGACCGTGACCACCGACACCACTGAAACCGAGATCGCTCGCGACAGCCGGGTCGCCGTCAATGTCGATGAAGGGGACGGCGGTGGCACCCAGATCGCCGCCTACGACGGCGGCGCTCGGGTGCGGACCACCGACGGGGAAGAAATCGTCCTCGGCGGTCGGCAACAGGTTGAAGCCGACAGCCGGGGGAGTCTTTCATCGACGAGGAGCATCCCGGATCCGCCGTTGCTGCTCTCACCCCAGAACAACACCAGTATCGACATGAAAAAACAAGACATCGTCGTTGTCGAGTGGCGCGGGCGAGGCGAAGATCAAGCGGTTCACCTGCAAGTCAGCCGTTCACGTCGGTTCGGCGAGGAGACCATGGAGGTCGAAAGCGGGGCCATTCGTGGTGACAGCGCCCGTCTCCGGTTGATGGCGCCCGGGACCTATTTCTGGCGTGCGGCTTTGGTCAGCGACGATGGTGTCGAGAGCGAGTGGAGCCAGGTCCGGCGAATGCGGATCTATTCATCTCTCCAGCGCGCGATGCTGGCCGACCGAACCGCGCCGCAGCTCAAACTCATGCCGACCCAGCAACTCGGCGCCATGTTCATCATCCAGGGACGAACCGAGGCCGGCGCCGCCGTGACGGTCAACGGCGAACATGTCGTGACCGATGGCGACGGCCATTTTCGAAAAACCATTGAAATTCCCCGCGAGGGATGGAACGACATCGAGGTCGTGGCGACCGACCCGGCGGGCAACGAAACCAGACGCGCTGAGCGGGTGTTCGTGGAGGTTTATTGATGCCGCTGTCCAGCCTGCTCGGGCTGTTTTCATCTGATCTCGCCATCGACCTCGGAACCGCCAATACCCTGGTCTATGTCCGGGGTCGCGGGATCGCGGTCGTCGAGCCTTCCATCGTCGCCGTCAACCGCATCACCAATCGGGTCGAAGCCGTTGGGGCGAAAGCCAAAGACATGTTGGGCAAGACTCCTTCCAACATCCAGGCTATTCGGCCGATGAAGGACGGCGTCATCGCCGATTTCGAGGTCACCGAGAAGATGCTCGAACACTTCATCAAGAAGGCGCATGGACGGTCGTTTCTCGTCCGCCCCAGGATCGTCATCTCGGTGCCGTCGGAGATCACGCAGGTCGAGAAACGCGCCGTCAAGGACACCGCGCTCAAGGCCGGCGCGAGCGAGGTCTATCTCATCGAACAGGCCATGGCTGCGGCCATCGGCGCCGGGCTGCCCATCACCGAGCCATCGGGCAACATGATCGTCGACATCGGCGGCGGGACCTCGGACGTGGCGGTGATTTCCCTGGCGGGTGTCGTGTACTCACGCTCGGTTCGGGTCGCCGGCAACGAGATGGACGAGGCGATCATTCAGTATCTCAAAAAGAAGTACAACCTCCTGCTTGGTGAGCGAACGGCCGAGATGATCAAGATGGAGATCGGCTCCGCCTACCCCCTCGACGAACCGATCAGCATGGAGGTCAAGGGCAGGGATCTGGTCGAGGGTGTGCCGAAAAATCTGACGATCACGGATGAGGAGATTCGTGAAGCGCTCACCGAGATCGTCGCCACCATCGTCGATGCCGTGAGAAACGCCCTCGAGCGGACACCACCCGAACTCTCGGCGGACATCATGGACAAGGGAATCATCCTTGCCGGCGGTGGATCGCTGCTGAAAAACCTCGACAAGCGACTTCGCGAAGAAACCGGGCTTCCGGTGGCCCACTGCGAAGACCCGTCATCAGCGGTGGTTCGCGGCACCGGACTCATGCTCACCAACATCGACCTGCTGCGCAAGATCGCTATTCCTTGACCGCCGGTGGTGGTGAAAGGTTGACCTCGCGAGCGTGAACGATCGTCGGATCCTCATCCTGCGCACCGGCCTGCTGTGGGCCCTTCTCGAGCTTGTAGCAGCGGCCCAGGTGCAAACACCCGGTGGAGAACCGGTGCTCTGGTCCTGGGGGCGGGTGACGGCTTCGCCGATTCTCTTTGCCGGCGAGGCCATCGGCTCGCTCGTCGGCAACCTCGTGACGGGTGTTTCCGACTCCGCCAGGCTCGTCGTCACCAACTCCCGTCTCCAGCTCGAGCTCGAGACCGCCCAGGTTCTCCAACGGATCGCGGCCGAGGACATGGCGGCCCAGTTGGAGCTGAACACCCTCGCCGCGATGGTCCCGAGCCTCAGTTCGACGGCGGTTCCGGCCCGCACGACCTATCGGGATCTCGCGCGCGGGCGGCTGATCGCGCTGGTGGCGGTGGACCGGCGTATCGCGCCTGACACTCCCGTCGTGGCGAGCACCGGGGTCGTTGGCCGGGTGATTCGCTCGCAGGGCCGGCGGTGCTGGATCGAACTCATCACCCATCCTGTCGCCGCGATTGCGGTCCAGACCCGCGATGGGCGGATCCAGGGCCTCGCCGTCGGCGGCGACGCCGGTGACCTCGATATTCAGTTCATCCCGCGCCAGGCTCAGCTGCTGCGAGGCGTCGAACTCATCACCAGCGGCGCAGACGGCATCTACCCACCAGGCCTCCCGGTCGGCCGGGTCACGGCGGTCAGAGAGAGCGCCAGCGCCTTCCTCGAGGTCCGGGCTGAACCGGCGGCGACCATCGCCACCACCCGGGTCGTTCTGCTGCTCGACGGCTGGATGGGCGGTCTCGATGAGAAGGACCTGGTGCAATGAGGACGGTTCTCCTCGTCGTCTTGAGCCTGATCGCCCAGGTGGCTTTTGGTTGGCCGATGTCACCGGTGTGGCTTTCGGCGATCCTGCTTCCGATGGTCTTCGTGGTCGGACCGCCGTTGCTCCTCGAGGAACGGCGTTGGCCCCACTTCGCCCTGGTATTGGGCCTCGCCTGGGACCTGGTCCTGGAACCGGTCGTGGGTCCCGGCGCCATCGCCTGGAGCGCCGCCGCGGTGGCGGTGAGCACCGTTGTTCCCCTGGTCGCTGATCGTTCGCCACGGGCCTGGTTGGCTTTCGGCGCCCTGGGAGCAGGAATCATGGTCATCGCCCGGCACCTTGCCCTCATGCCCCTCGGGTTGTCGACCGAGCTGACCTGGAGATACCTCCTCCTGAGTACCGTCCTGACATCGGCGTGGTGCGGCGTGGTCGGCTTTGTCATCGCCCTCGATCTCCAGACAAGGTGGCGGTCCCACCGATCTCGGAAGCTCCGCTAGTGGAAATCCGCGAAGATCTCGGCCCCGTCCGACAGCGTTCGGTCGTCCTCATGCTGGCCGTGTTTCTCGCCCTCGGTGCGCTCCACCTCAGAGTCGCTCAGCTGCAACTCATTGAAGGTCCATACTGGCGGCGAATGGCCGAGAACAACCGACTGCGCCGGCTTCCTCTGGCCGCGGTTCGGGGCAGGATCTATGACCGGCGCGGCCAGGTCCTGGCCGACAATCTGCCGACCTGGAACCTCCTCCTTTTCCCCGACGAGGCACGAAACCTCGATGAGACCCTGCTCTTCGTCGCCTCTCTCGGCGTCGCCGACGCGGCATCGCTCCACCTCCGGGTCAACGAACGCGGCGCCGATCGCCTCGCACCCATGGTTGTGGGGGAGAACCTCGACTGGGATCAGGTGACCCGCGTGCGATCACACCAGAGCGACCACCCCGAGCTTTCCGTGATCCCCGGTTTCCGTCGCCATTATCCATTCAGATCGTCCACCGCCCACGCCATCGGTCATCTACGGCTGGTATCGGAAGGCGATGTCGAGGAGAACCCCGGGCTCGATCCGAACTCTCGGGTCGGCGCCACCGGCATCGAAGCCCTGGCCGACGATTTTCTCACCGGCCGGGCGGGGGAGCGCTGGGTGGTCGTCTCGGCGGTGGGCCGCCAACTCGGGGTTGTGCGGGAAGAAGCCGCGGAATCCGGGAAGGATCTTGCCGTCACCCTCGATGCCGAGCTCCAGCAGGTGGCCGCCGACGCGCTCGGTGACCGAGGCGGGGCGGTGGTCGCCCTCGACCCCGGCAGCGGCGCCGTTCGGGTGCTGTATTCGGCGCCGTCCTTCGACCCTGAACTCTTCTCCGGCAGGCTCTCGCCCGAGAGCTGGAAAAGCCTCGCCGAAGACCCCGATCATCCCCTTCAAGACCGTTGTCTCCAGGGGACCTACCCACCCGGTTCGACCATCAAACCGTTTCTCGCGCTGGCCGGTCTGGAGGAGGGCCTCATCAACCCGGACTGGACCGTCCAGTGCACCGGAGGAGTGACTCTCTACGGTCACCATTTTCGCTGCTGGCGGCGGGGCGGGCACGGGTCGGTCGATCTCTCCCGATCCCTCGAGGCATCGTGCGATGTCTATTATTACCAACTCGGGCAGCGACTCGGGATCGAACGAATGGCGCAGTGGCTCGACATCTTCGGTTTCGGTCGCCGGACGCAGATCGGTCTGCCTTCAGAGGCGACCGGTCTCGTCGGCAACCCGGAGTGGAGCCGGCAGGTGCGCGGCACACCGTGGTATCCCGGCGAGGCGGTCTCGGTGTCCATCGGTCAGGGGCCGGTGCTGACCACAGCCATTCAGTTGGCTCGGGCGTTTGCGGTCCTGGCCAATGGCGGCCGGCTGGTCACGCCGCACATCGTGGTGAAACCAGACAATGCCGACCCGATCGATCTCGGTTTGGATCCAGAGCACCTCGAAAAGATCACCCGCGGTCTCGAATTGGTGGTCCACGGTGATCGGGGGACGGCTCGAGTCATGGCGAGGCTGCCGGTGGCGGGCAAGACCGGCACCGCCCAAGTGGTCCGATTGACCGAGGGAGTGGATTCGAAGGACCTGGCGCCACACCTCCAACACCACGCCTGGTTCGTCGGCTGGGCGCCGATGGACGACCCGAGAATCGTCATCGCCCTGGTCGTTGAACACGGCGGCGGCGGCGGCAGCATCGCGGCACCAACCGCCGCAGCCATCTTCGCTGCCGCCCTCGGCGAGGCGGACGAAGCACGGCCCGATCCGGCCGCGGCGGAGTAGAATCGCCCCATGGAGCACCGCATCGACGCCTGGTTGATACTCGCCGTTGCCGGCATCATCGGAGCTTCATTGGTGACCCAGAATGCGGTTTCCGGAGTCGTCGGAACCCAACTGCTGGCGAGACAGCTGCTCTGGGCCTGCGCCGGGATGCTGACCCTGCTCGCTTTGTCCCGTTTTCGTCTCGACCTCTACGCTCGTTTCGCACCGATGGTCTATGTCGTCGGTTTGGCGGCGCTCGTCGGGGTCCTGTTCTGGGGGGAGACGCGCAGCGGCACTCGCGGTTGGTTCGCTCTCGGACCGTTGACCATCCAACCGAGCGAATTCGCTCGAGTCGCGACGATTCTCATGGTCGCGACGTGGCTCGGCCGCCGAAGCGGCACCCGGCTCACGATCCGTGAGGCGATCGTGGTGGTCGCCATGGTCGGTGCGGCTGCCGGCCTGGTCGCTGCCGAGCCCGACCTCGGGGTCACCGTCACCTACCTCCCGGTGGCCGCGACGGCCCTTTGGTTGGGCGGGTTGCCACGCTGGGCGTGGATCGGTCTCGTGGCGGTGGCCATTCTGGTCGGCGTCATCGGCTGGAACACTGCAATCAAAGACTTTCAAAAGGAGCGGGTCCTGACCGTATTGGACCCCGAGCGCGATCCATACGGCATCGGGTACCAGGTTCGGCAGTCGAAGATCGCCGTGGGTTCCGGTGGCGTCGTCGGTCAAGGGGTCGGCCGCGGCTCGCAGTCGCTGCTGAGGTTCCTCCCCGCCCAACACACCGATTTTGCGTTTGCCGTGTGGGCCGAAGCCACCGGTTTTGTCGGCGTCACCGGTCTCATGCTCGCCTATGCGTTGCTGCTCTACCGTATCGCGATGGCGGCGGCGGTGGCCGAGAACCGGCACGGGCTCGTGCTGGCGATCCTCGTCGGTGCATGGCTCGCATTTCAGGTCATCGTCAACCTCGGGATGGTCCTCGGCCTGCTCCCGACCACCGGTATCACCCTGCCGTTGTTTTCCTACGGCGGCTCGTCCCTGCTGTCGACGTGCGCGGCGCTCGGCCTGGTGCAATCGGTCTGGCGGCAGCGTTTGGTGAATCAGTGATGAACTCGGTTCTCTTTCTCTCGGTCAACCCCTTCGAAACCCGGGTCGCGCTGCGCGAAAACTCGCGTCTGGTCAGCTACCGGACCGAGCGCCATCGGGCGTCGTCGGTGGTCGGCAACCTGTACAAGGGTCGAGTGACTCGGGTTCTGCCGGGCATGCAGGCGGCGTTTGTCGATATCGGGCTCGCCCGGGACGGTTTTTTATATGTCCGCGAGGCCGGTGGCATCCTCGATGACTTCACCGACATCTTCCGGGTCGACGACGACTCGCCGCCGGCCGAGAATTTCGACACTGATATCGGCGATCTCCTGCGCGAGGGTCAGGAAATCCTGGTCCAGGTCGTCAAGGATCCCATCGGTACCAAGGGCGCTCGGTTGACCACGCACATCACCTTGCCGGGGCGCTTCCTGGTTTACATGCCGTCGGTGATCCAGCTCGGTGTATCGCGGCGAATCACCGACGATGAGGAACGTGCCCGGCTCAAGACCACCATCGAGAAGTTCGGCGGCGGCGGTTGGATCGTCCGTACGGCCGGCGAAGGGCAGGGCGAGGTCGAGCTCGAATCCGATCGGAAGTACCTCCTCCTGCTTTGGGAGCAGATTCAAACGAACACCGATCGAGCCCACGCTCCCTACCTCATCCACCATGAATTGAGCGCGGTGCTGCGCGCGGCTCGCGATACCTTCAGGCTGTCGGTTCAGGAAGCGTGGGTCGACGACGAAGAGGCATTTGAAGAGATCCTCGAGTTTCTCGAGCAACGCGATCCCGTTCTAGTGTCGCGTGTGAAGCTCTTTCGAAAATCCACCGATCTCATGAGCGCCTTCGGCATCGACCGCGAACTCGAGAAGGCGCTCCGGCCCAAGGTGTGGCTCAAATCGGGCGGGTCTCTGGTGGTCAACCAAACCGAGGCCCTGGTCGCCATCGATGTCAATACCGGCAGGTATGTCGGCACCAAGTCGCTGGAAGAAACCGTCTTCACCCTCAACCTCGAGGCGGTGCGGGAGATCGTCCGACAGTTGAGACTTCGCGATCTCGGCGGGATCATCGTCATCGACTTCATCGATATGGAGGACCCGGCCCACCGGTTCGAGGTGTTCCAGGCCCTCGAGGCGGAACTCGAGACCGACCCAGCGCGCACCCAGCTCCTACCCATCTCAGACATCGGACTCATCCAGCTCACCCGGAAGCGAACCCGGCCCAGTCTCGACCGCACCCTCAGCCGCGAATGTCCCTACTGCCACGGTTCGGGCCGCATCAAGGCGTTGCCGACCATCTGTCTCGAGATCCGCAGGGAGCTCCTCGAAGTCATCAACTCCGAAGTCATCGACCAGGTTTCTCTGGTCGTTCACCCCGAGGTGGCTCACTATCTCGAAGGGCCGTTCAGGGACCTTCTCCGGGAGCTCGAGGAGCACCATGGTGTTCAGGTGATCCTGCGCGAAAATTCCCTGCAACACCAGGAACAGTTCGAGATCATCGGATAGGATTTGATCGAACCGCGAAGGCGCAAAGATCGCCAAGCATCGCAGTCAAGCAGCAGTCCGAGACGAAGCCTCGTCTCGGACTGCTGCTTGACGGTGATTTCCTTTGCGAACTTGGCGTCTTGGCGGTGATATCACGTTTTAAAGTGGCTCGTAGAGGGTGCGGCGTTGGCGCGGCTCGAGACCGGCCTCACGGATGGTCCGCTCCATGTCGGCCTGAGTCATCCGAAATGCGACACCGGCAGCGGCGACGACGTTTTCCTCGAGCATGATCGAGCCGAGATCATCGGCGCCGAAGAAGAGCGACAGCTGACCGATCTTGGCCCCCTGCGTCACCCACGAACCCTGAACGTGGTCGACATTGTCCAGCGCGAGCCGGGCGATGGCAAGCGTCCGCAAGTAGTCGAAGCCACCGGACGGCTCGACTTCGCCCTCTAAATCAGTGCTCTGGTCTTGAAATGTCCATGGGATGAAGGCGGTGAAACCGTCGGTTTCGTCCTGGACCGCGCGTACGCCGAGGAGATGCTCCACCCGCGCAGCCACCGGTTCACCGACGCCGAACATCATCGTGGCGGTGGTCCGCAGACCGAGTTTGTGGGCGGTCTGGTGAACCTCGAGCCACTGCCGGGTGCTGGCCTTGGCGCGAGACAGGATCCGCCGCCTGGTTTCGTCCTCTAAAATCTCGGCCCCGCCACCGGGGATCGACTCGAGCCCTGCCGCCATCAACCGAGAAATGACCTCGCCGACCGGCAACTTCTCCGCTTTGGCGAGAAACCAGATCTCGGGAACCGAGAAAGCGTGCAGGTGGACCTCGGGAAAACTCGACTTGAGCCGGCGCAGTAGCTCCTCGTAGAACTCGATTCGGAGATCCGGGTGGACGCCTCCCTGAAGGAGGATTCCGGTGCCGCCGGAGGCGACGGTCTCCGCCACCTTGTCGGCGATCTCGGCAAAGGGGAGCACGTAGGCGTCCCTCGAATCCTTGGCGCGATAAAAGGCGCAGAAGCGACATCGATAGATGCACACGTTGGTGTAGTTGATGTTGCGATCGATGATGTAGGACGCAACGCCCTCATCCGTCTTGCGCCGCCGGACGGCGTCGGCCGCCTGACCGAGTTCGAGCAGCGATGCTCCAGCGAAGAGTTCTTCGATTTCCGATCGCTCCAGCCGCTCGCCGGCCACGGCCTTGTCGAGAATCTCTGAAACCGTCATGCGACCGAGTCTCTCTGGTTGATCTTCACAAGTCAAGCACACATTGCTCCCGACATTTGACAAATCGTGACCCGGGACTCGGCCCGGTTTTCGTCACGAGGGTTTCGGGTCGTCGTGGAAAAATCGTCGAGCTGCTCGCATCGGGCAACCGACCGAAACTGGCGCGTCCGACGCGCCACCGCAATTCGTCCGACGAATTGCTAGCCCTGCGACATGGCCTCGAGGAACTCCCGGTTGGTCGGGGAGCTCCCAAGGCGCTCTAAAAGGAGTTCCATGGCCTCGACGGGGGAGAGCGACGACAGCACCTTCCGCAGCACCCAGATCCGCCGGAGCTCCCACTCGTCGATGAGGAGCTCCTCCTTCCGGGTTCCGGATTTGTGGATGTCGATGGAGGGGAAGACCCGACGCTCGACGAGCTTGCGATCGAGATGGACCTCCATGTTGCCGGTGCCCTTGAACTCCTCGAAGATCACGTCGTCCATCCGCGAACCGGTGTCGATGAGCGCGGTTCCGACAATCGTCAAGCTGCCGCCCTCCTCGATGTTGCGGGCGGCGCCGAAAAACCGCTTGGGTTTCTGCAGTGCGTTGGAATCGACACCACCGGAGAGCACCTTGCCGGAGGGAGGGACAACGGTGTTGTAGGCCCGGGCGAGGCGGGTGATGGAGTCGAGGAGAATGACCACATCCCGCTTGTGTTCGACCAGGCGCTTGGCCTTCTCGATGACCATTTCGGCCACCTGGACATGGCGGGTGGCCGGTTCGTCGAAGGTCGACGAAATGACCTCCCCACGCACCGAACGCTGCATGTCGGTGACTTCCTCGGGCCGCTCGTCGATGAGCAGAACGATCAGGGTGACCTCGGGGTGGTTGGTGGTGATTGAGTTGGCAATGGCCTGCAGCATCATGGTCTTGCCCGTGCGCGGCGGGGCGACCAACAGACCGCGCTGACCCTTGCCGAGCGGGGTCGCGAGATCCATGACCCGCGAGGTCATGTTATCCACGACCTCGAGCGTGAGCCGCTCCTCCGGATAGAGCGGCGTCAGGTTGTCGAAGTGGACTTTTTCCATGGCCACTTCAGGCGGCTCGAAGTTGATGGCCTCGACCTAGATCAGCGCGAAGTAGCGCTCGCCCTCCTTGGGCGGGCGGATCTGACCAGAGACCGTGTCACCGGTGTGGAGGTTGAACCGGCGGATCTGTGACGGCGAGACATAGATGTCGTCGGGACCCGGGAGGTAGTTGTACTCGGGGGCTCGCAGGAAGCCGAAACCCTCGGGCAAGACCTCCAGGACGCCCTCGCCGAAGATCAGACCCTCGCGTTCGGTCTGGCGTTGGAGGATGCGAAAAATAAGATCCTGCCGTCGCATCCCGGTGGGGTTCTCCACGGTGACCGATTTGGCCACCCCGCAGAGCTCGTTGATGGTCATCTCCTTGAGCTGGGTAAGGTCGAGTCGACCTTCCTGAGCCGCCGCAGCGGCCGCCGCCTGCTCCCGTTCCTCGATCTCATCGTCGAGGTCGAGGGGGATCACCACCGGATCTTCGTTGTTGGTCTTCTTCTTGCGTCCCATTGTCTGTGTCTCCGTTATTTGGATCGCCACATATCGACGAGGCTGTCGATCTGTTCGAGCAGTTCCTTGCGGCCCTCCCCGGTCTTGACGCTGACCGCCAGGGGGGGACGCGGCAAACCGAGCTGTTTCTGGACCTGAAACTGCATGGTCGCGCGTTTGCCACGATTGATCTTGTCGGCCTTGGTCAGCACCACGAGGCGTTCTCGATTGTGCTGGTAGAGTATTTCCTGAAGACCGAGGTCAAGGTCGGTCGGCCCATGGCGGATGTCAACCAAGGTGATGACCCCGGCCAATCTCTCTTCCGTCGCGAGATAGTTCCCGAGCTCACGGCCCCACTCCTCTTTCAGTGCACGCCCGACCTTGGCGAAACCGTACCCCGGCAGGTCGACGAGAAAAAACGATCGGTTGATCAGAAAGAAGTTCAACATTCTCGTCTTGCCCGGCGCCTTGGCCACCCGCGCGAGATTCTGCCGCAAAAGCCAGTTGAGCAAGCTCGATTTGCCGACATTGGACCGCCCGGCGACCGCAATTTGGGGAAAGAATTCCCCCGGCCGATCCGACGCCTTGAGCGCCGACCCACGAAAGCTGACCTCACGAATTTCCACTCTGTCAATGAGCCATCGGCGGCGTGTCCACGCGCGACTCGACATCGCCAGATGCCGCCGCTACGTCGGTGTTCAGTTGGCGAACCAGGGCGTTCGCCAGCACTTTGTCCATGTGGCTGACGAAATGATAACGCATTTCCTTGCGAACGTCCTCCGGGATATCCTCGATGTCCTTTTCGTTCTCGTCGGGCAGGATCACGTCTCGGATCCCGGCACGATAGGCGGCGAGCACCTTGTCCTTGATGGCTCCGACCGGAAAAACCCGGCCGCGC
>Ga0316201_10002632_pt1 | contig 12863 bp, 10 predicted proteins | sample CS6wburrow_MG_FD_204516 | JGI IMG/M metagenome (GOLD analysis project Ga0316201, IMG submission 204516) | Coastal sediment microbial communities from Delaware Bay, Delaware, United States - CS-6 worm burrow | ecosystem: Environmental > Aquatic > Marine > Coastal > Sediment | place: USA... | reverse complement strand
GGAAAACTCCTTTTTGGGTATATCAAAACGATTGGTTTCGAAAAACCTCACGTACACGCTCACCATTCAAATCATTTATCGGGGCAAAATCAACCCCTTCTTTTGCAAACCAACGTTTCAAAGGCGCCAGAACAGGATCATCAAGTGATTTTTGAATATAATTTTGTAAGCGACTGATATGAATCAAATATTCATCACGCCTCTGCTCCACCGCCAGCATAACAAACAAACCAATCACCCGCCCATGAAATTGAGCCGCCAACACGCGGTACCAACTTAAAAACATGGCCCTCTCGTCTAGACTCATATCTACGCAATAACGATCAATAATTTTTGTACGCAAATCATCCGAAACATCCACCCGGGCACCCTCGAGCAAATTCACCAGATCATAGGGCAGCGGCCCGGTTAACGCATCCTGAAAGTCTATCAAGCCACAGCGCTTGACCCCCTCTTCGCCCTCGACCAACATTATATTCTCAAGATGATAATCCGCATGCAAAAACCCCTGCGGGCAGGGCGACAAGCTGGCTTGAATCTCATCCCACACAGCCAGATAATCCTGAGCCAAAGAGTCCCCCGAAGCCCTCCCACGCACCAGCGGCAGATAATAATCAACCATCAGCCGGCGCTTGGCATAAATGCCGCTCTGCGTATATTCTGGCAAGCCCTCCATCGGCCCGGCTTCGCGCAAGCGGATCAACACATCACACGCCAGCGTATAAAGAACCTCCGGGTCATAACCATCGCACAAAGCCTGACCAAAAGATGTGCTGCCAAGGTCCTCAAAAACAGCACAGCCAAGATCTTCATACAGCCAATAAAGTGCCGGTACTTTAAGCCCTTTCGCTGCCAGCCAATCCCTAATACGGATAAAACCTTGCAGTTCAGCACGAGCCTTCTGATCAAAATCAGGATAACGCATCACAATAACGCTGCGCCCACTCTGATCCTTCCCACGGTAATATTCACGCGGCGAAACATCCCGCGCCAAAAGCTCCAAAGAAATAATCCCTAAATTGCCCAGATCCTGATTCATAACGCCTGTATTATAAACACCCTCAACAAAAAAGGGCGACTAATATAGCCGCCCTTTTCAAAATCATTCACGTTGTCTCTAGACTAAAATGCCCGATGTATCGACATTATCCTCTACAGAATCAACACCCGTTATTATATAAAATATTATGTTTTTTGGAAAAAGAATAATGTTAGTCTTTTGGAGTGCTTTTAGCTGCCATCTGACGAATAGCATCAATATGCTGCTGCGATACCGCCCCGCGTTTGCGCACGATTTCCTGATCCTCATGCCCAAATACGCCGCGCTCATTATCCACCACAGCCTTAAGAATATCTCGCCCAAAATCTCCGCCATACGCTTCAGAATCCTGCGCCGGGTCCGGCTGACTCTTTTCGGCATCTGCCCGGCCCGAGGCCACACGCTCCACCTGATAGGCCACGATTCCGTTCAAGTGTGGCCTTGTCAGAGCAAAAAGAAGTCGGGCATCCTCATGAGCCCAGGCAATCACCTGTTGGCGCGCCAAAGTTACATTCCCCCCAGTGTCTTTGAGGGCTTCCCTGATTTTACTTTCTGCATATTCATTCGACACGACGCGACTCTCCTTTTACGCAAACTCACACAATCAAGCATGCCACAGATAAGCAAAAAGGCCAAAACATTCGATTATATTTTACAATGAAAAAACAATAGCAATGACATCTAAGCGATACAGAGATTTCTTTCCAACTGGCTGACACGGTTTTCATGATACACAATTATATGATTTGCAAAGCAATCAAACAAACGCTCATGCATTTGCGATACTGCTTCAGCTTTAGGCTCACTCAATTCGAAATGCGCCTGCACACCAATAAAAAATGACTTTCCCTTCCCTGAAAGCGCCTCAACCACATCATCATGTGACACCGCTTCGATATCAAATTTTTGTCGCAAAACACTGGATTTTCTACGCGCTATCCCCTGCAAAGTAATCCCTTCATGATGAATAGAATTCACGCGCACACGCCCGAACGCATCACATAAACCATCAAATAGCTCTCTTAATTTTTTACCTTCAACAAAATTGATATCATGAACAGGTGTATTCATTTTCTTATGATCACCTGCGTACTGATAGTTTGCTGCATGCTCTAAATTTTCAAGCTTTTCAAGTGCCCCACCATAAGCCGCAACCATCTCCTGCATCCCACGGCAAATCCCAAGAGTTGGAAAGTCCATATCATACGCCGCACGTACAAGAGCTACCGCTGCTTCATCACGCACAACATCGTAATCATCCTCGTCCATCTCCATACGCCCGACAAAAGACGGATGAACATTTGAAAAACCACCGGGCAAAAGCAAACCATCAAACTGCGTGAGCGTTCTTTTAGCATCAATGTCCCGAGTAGGGGTAATAATCTCAACACCCACCCCTCTTTCCAGCAATGGCTTTGCCCAGCGTTCACAAACGGGGCGGCCATCATTGCCCAAAATACCGACACGCGGCCTCATATAATTTCGTTCCTGCATATCACCCATGACCTATAATAGCCGGATAACCTTATAAAAATCAAGAAACCAGCTCCACCAACTCTTTCATTAAAGAACGCACACCTTTTACGCGCTGTGCTGGACTATCCCACTGACGAACAGAGACAAGCTTCTGATCGGGTCGCAGCTTCACACTCCCGCGCTGTTCCTGCATCCAGCGCATCAAGGCTTCTACATTGAGCGGCATATTATTGTGGAAGGCAATCACCGCCCCCTTCGGCCCGGCGTCAACCTTCGAGATACCCGCCTGACGGCAAAGCTGCTTGATGCCCAGAATATCCAGCAAATTCTCAACCTCCTCAGGCAGCTTTCCAAACCGGTCGATCAACTCCGCCGCAAAACCTTCAATCTCGCTTTGGTCCTGCAAGTCGGTCAAACGCCTGTAAAGGCTCATGCGCACACTTAAATCTTCAACATACGTTTCCGGGATCAAAACGGACGTGCCCATATTAATCTCCGGCGACCATTGCTCTTCCGCCAATGCCTCCAGATCACCCCCGGAACGCGCTGCCGCTACAGCCTCCTCCAGCATTTGCTGATACAGCTCCACACCAATCTCGCGGATATGCCCGCTCTGTGAGTCACCGAGCAAATTCCCCGCCCCCCGGATATCCATATCATGGCTGGCGAGCTGAAAACCCGAGCCCAGCGTATCAAGCGTTTCCATGACCTCAAGGCGCTTCATCGCCTGAGGATTGAGTTTTACCGCGGGCTGATACGTCAGATACGCATAGGCCCGCACCTTAGAGCGCCCGATCCGCCCCCTGATCTGATAGAGTTGCGCGAGACCAAACATATCGGCGCGATGCACAATCATCGTATTGGCCCGCGGAATATCTATCCCGCTCTCGATAATATTGGTCGCCAGCAACACATCATACTGCCCGTCATAAAAAGCGCTCATCGTATCTTCTAACTCACTCGGACTCATCTGTCCGTGCGCCGCCACAAACTTCACCTCGGGCACAAGTTCCTTGAGCATGTCCTGCACTTCCGGCAAATCCTTAATCCGAGGCACAACATAAAAGCTCTGCCCGCCGCGATAATGCTCGCGGAGCAAGGCATCCCGGATCACCACGGAATCAAACGGCATCACAAAGGTCCGCACAGCCAAACGATCCACGGGCGGCGTGGTAATCAGACTCATTTCCTTCACGCCCGTCAACGACATCTGAAGCGTACGCGGAATCGGCGTCGCCGTCAGGGTCAAGACATGCACATTGTTCTTCAATTCCTTAAGCTTCTCCTTTTGCTTCACGCCAAAACGCTGCTCTTCATCAACGATCAAAAGACCCAGATCTTTGAACTTCACACTGGAGGAAAACAGCGCATGCGTGCCAATAACAATTTGTACACTGCCATCGCACACCCCCTCTTTCACGGACTTTGCATCCTTGGCGTTCACCAGACGAGAAAGCTGCTCCACACGAATGCCCGTACCGGCAAAACGCTCGATAAAATTGCGGTAATGCTGACGCGCCAATACCGTTGTCTGCACCACCAACGCCACCTGCACCCCATCCATAGCCGCCACATACGCTGCACGCAAAGCCACTTCCGTTTTACCAAAGCCCACATCCCCGCAGACCAGATGATCCATCGGGTAGTCTCCAGCCATATCTTCCAGCACAGAGTCAATCGCCCGTTCCTGATCCTCTGTTTCTGTATAAGGAAAACGCGTAACAAACTCGTTGTAGATTTCCGGCGTAACCTGCAGTTTTTCAGCCTTCCTGAGCTGACGCGCCGCCGCAATCTTCAACAAATGATCGGCCATCGCCATCAAATCTTTTTTGGCCTTTGCTTTACGCGCCTGCCACCCAGCCCCGCCAAGCTTATCCAGCTGCACCGTACCGGCATCCCCGCCAAAACGTGAGAGAACCTCCAGATTTTCCACCGGGACATATAAACGATCCCCGCTCGCATATTCGATTTTCAGGCAATCATGCAACGTCCCGGCGGCCTTGAGCGTTTCCAGCTCTAAAAACTTGCCGATCCCGTGATCAACATGCACGACCAGATCGCCCTCGGATAGCGCAGACACTTCGGTCAGAAAATTATCGGCCTTGCGGCGCTTGGCTGTTTTACGCGCCAGACGATCACCCAGAATATCCGCCTCGGTCAGCACCGCCAGATCAGGCGCGACAAACCCATGCTCCAGACCCAACACACTTAAGCCCACCTGCATGCTTTTCAGTTTTTTAAGATCCTGCGCACTCTTACACGAAACAACGGATGGGATGTTTGCCTTTTCTAATAATCCTTTAAGACGCTCTTTTGATCCTTCACTATAGGCCGCTATCAAAACCGTCTTATTCTCAGCTTGAAGCTTTTGAGCATGCTCTTTTAAGGCCTGAAACACATCCCCGCCCGGCAAAGCGCGAATATCAGAAAAATCCCGACCCTTTCGTGCGCCCGTATCCTGCGCATCCTTTAACCCTTCCGGCGCTCCAAACGGTGAAAAGGCAACACCCCCTTCCGTCAAACAGCCCCACTCTCTGGTCTTTATATATAAGGATTCCACGACAACAGGATGATAAACGCTCCCCGTCAGATGTTGTTTCTTTTTCTTCTTGAGCGTCGCCTCCTGCAAGGTTTTGCGCGCATCAAAGAAATCCTGAATCTGCGCCTGCCGCTCCGTATATGAATCATGCACATGCTGATCAAAACTCACAGAAGCCTCCGGTGCATAATCGAACAGCGTATCCATCGCCTCATAGAAAAACGGCAACCAATGCTCCATTCCGTTATAGCGGCGCTTTTCGCTGATCGCCGTATAAAGCGGATCATCATTTTGCACCACCCCAAACGCCTCACGGTAATGCGATCGAAACCGCGCAACGGACTCCTCATCAAGAAAAAATTCACACGCGGGCAGCAAGGAAAAGTCCTTGATGGCCGTTTCGGTACGCTGGCTCAATGGATCAAATATCTTGATACTATCAATTTCATCGCCAAACAAATCAAGCCGTACAGGCTTTTCCTCACCCGATGGAAACAAATCGACAATACCGCCGCGAATAGCAAACTCCCCCGCCTCGCGTACCGTTTCAGTGCGAATATAGCCGTTTTGCGCCAAAAACAGCTGAAACTTATCCAAATCAAGTCGCCCGCCCACCCGCGCAATAAAGCTGGCCTCACGCAACGACTCTTTGGGCATCACGCGCTGGAGCGCCGCATTCACACTGGTCAGCAAAATACGCGGATAACGCTCTGCTTCATGCTCCCACACCATCAGCTTCGTGAGCGCCGCCACACGCGCCGCAACGATATCCCCATGCGGTGACACACGATCATAGGGCAAGCAATCCCACGCCGGAAAACTGATCACTTTGACGTCAGGCGCAAAAAAGGCCAACAACGCCTCCAACGCGGCCATCCGCGTATCATCCAGCGCCACATGCATCAAAACACGGTCTTCAGGCATAAGGCCGCGCGCGCGATCAGCCAGAATACGCGCATCCTGTCCCTCCGGCATACCATAGAGAACAGGCCCGCCTGTTTTTTCTTCTTTCAATTGCGGTTGCCCACTGGTCTGATCCTGCGCTATATTGTGCACAAAAATGCCCTGCCTCATGCATAAATGTTGTTTGCGTTCGTTTGGCTTTTTATATATAGGTTTCAATCTATTTCAAGGGATCGTCTAAGATTATGGTAGCCGAAAGCAAGATTTCAGAGCAATCCGAAACGATTGCAAACAAAGAACTGCTCAAAAGCGCGGTACATGAGAACAAAGCCACATCAAAACGCGGCTTTCAGGAGCGCCTGTTCACACTGGCCTTTAGCGGGTTCGTCTATCCACAAATCTGGGAAGATCCTGAGATTGACATCCCGGCCCTGAACATCAATAGCGACACCAAGATCATGACGATCTGTTCGGGCGGCTGCAATGTGATGAACTACCTGACGGAAAACCCCAAAGAGATTCACGCCATTGATCTCAACCCTGCGCATGTCGCGCTGGGCCGCCTGAAAAAGGCTGCGATCAAGCACCTGCCGGATTATGAAAGCTTTTTCCTGTTTTTCGGCTGCGCGGATGATTCTCAAAATGTAAGAAATTACGACCGCTATATCGCCCCGTATCTGGACAGCTTTACCAAAAACCATTGGGACCGGATTGTCTTCCCACATGGCCGCCGAATCAATATGTTCAAAAAGAACCTCTATAAATATGGGCTGTTGGGCAAATTTATTGGCATGATCCACATTCTATCCAAGCTTTACGGCCAAAACCCAAAAGACTTGCTGGCCGCCAAAACCATGGAAGAACAGCGCAAGGTCTTCGAGCGCACACTTGGCCCCCTGTTTGAGAAAAAATTCATCAAGATGCTCTGCGGCAAGCCGGAATCGCTCTACGGGCTGGGCATCCCGCCCTCACAATTTGATGATCTGCACGAAGCCGCCAGCGGCGACATGGCGTCCTTGCTAAAAAGCCGGCTGGAGCGCATGGCTTGCGATTTCCCGATTGAAAGCAACTATTTCGCATGGCAGGCCTTTGGCCGGGGCTATGACCGCGAGAACAAAAAAGCCATTCCGCGCTATCTGATGGAAGAGCATTACCAAACGCTCAAAGACAATATCGACAAAGTGCAAATTCACCACAGCTCCATCACAGACTTCCTCGGTGCACAAGAACCCGGTAGCTTCGACGGCTATGTCTTTTTGGATGCACAGGACTGGATGAATGAAGACCAGCTCAATGATCTGTGGGAACATGTCACGCGCACAGCGTCCCCGAACGCCAATGTGATTTTCCGCACCGCCGGAGACGACAGCCCCCTGACATCAGCACTCAAAAGTGACATCCTTGGACAATGGAAATATGATCCGGCGCAAGCCCCGCTTGAAAACGCAAAAGATCGCTCCTCTATCTATGGTGGATTTCACACCTACAGATTTGATCAAAAGCAAGGCAAGAAGGCCGCCGCATAGAGTATAAAACAGCTATGAAAACAGTGACAAAACCGCAGACCATCATAAACGAAGACCAGATCAAACAGAACATGGACAACATGTACCGCTGGACGCGCCATATTTATGATGCCTCCCGCAAATACTATCTTCTGGGCCGCGACAAGCTGATCGAAAATCTGGACGCCAAAGAAAACGATCAGATATGCGAGGTCGGCTGCGGCACCGCGCGCAACCTTGTGAAGCTGGCCAAGCATTACCCAAGCACGCGTTTTTTCGGCCTTGATGCTTCAGATGAAATGCTCAAGACGGCCGGCACCAATCTGGATCGCGAAAATCTTGCGCGAAAAATCATAATTCGGCAGGCCTATTCCCAATCCTTTCAACCCGCCAGCCTGTTCGAGATTGAAAGGCCACTGGACAAGATTGTGTTTTCCTACGCCCTGTCGATTATTCCACCCTGGCAGGAATCAATCGACCATGCATTGGAATTATTGCCATTGGGCGGCGAAATACACATTGTTGATTTTGGCGGACAAGATGACCTCCCGGCAGCTTTTCGCAAATTCCTGTTCTGGTGGCTAAAAATGTTCCATGTCTACCACAAGCCAGAAATCCTCGAATATCTCAAGCGCATGGACTATGAGAAAAAAGGCACGCTGGAGGTCGAACACCTCTACCGTGGCTATGCCTACCGCGCCGTATTTAAAAAAGCCTAAACCAGCTTATACGACAAAAGCTGTTCCAATACAGGCGTAAGCACATTGGATGGCGGCGCTTCCTTGCCCGTAAGCCAGTTATAAAGATCGGGATCACTCTCACAGAGCAGCTCATCATATTGCGCCAACTCCCCTTCAGAAAACCCCGGCACATGCTCTTGCGCGAATGAACCCAAAATCAAATCCATTTCCTTCGTGCCCCGGTGACCGGAACGGAAAATCAGGCGTTTACGTTTGTTTTCTGTGCTCATGATATTCTCCTGTCACCTCCCACTGGCAAGAAAATTATCATATATTTTTACTCCTATGTCATTTTTATATTGAACATTGTTCATAAATATGGTTCAATAAAAATTATGAAACATTTTGTAAAAGAAAATCTGGTTTTGATGGTTGGCATCACCCTCCCCCTCTTGCTAACCGTCATCTTTTTCATCGCCACACAATTCGACCGGTCTGTTACCGATCCACCACGCCACAGCGTAGTGTACGCGTCTAATTACTATGCCCACAACAATATGAAAGCCCCCTATCGCCTTATAGTCAAAGACAGCACGCTTCATTTCAAATATACCCCACCCAAAGACGACGATAAGAGGCATTGGCAAAAACCACGCCTGTTTGTCTTTGATCCTGTAGCGAATGAAAGCAAAGAAATTGAACTTCCTGCGATTGACGATCCGGAAGAAAAAGTAGATATCATCATCTCCGAACTAACTGGGCAGAACATGAACACGCTTAAAACCAGCCCGGACGGTTACACGTTTGAGTATAATTACCGCGGCAATGGCAATTTAATGACCGAGCTGTTTGGTGGCGGCTATAGATCCCGCACCCAGTACGTTTTGCGCAAGGGAGCAAGCAGCGTCAAAGTTCCCAACGCGATACGCTATAACGCTCAATTCATCGCATGGATAGTCAATACGCCGGAGGGCGCACATGCACAATAATGCAAAAAAAGATGCGCTTCAGAAAATCGTAACACTGGCGCAGAATCACGACATCACACTGGATGAGATTGGCGCGCACCTGACCAAAAGCCACCTGAAGGATAAAAGTGGTAAATGGCTCAGCCGCCTTCTGGGGTATCTTGGCGCGGCCTTTATCTTCGGCGGACTGGCACTATTCATCACCATGCAGTGGGATGCCCTGAGCAGCCCGACGCGCGTAATCATCACCTACGGCCCTGGCCTTGTTGCCTTTATCCTCGGCATACTGGTCTTAAAAGACGTACGATACGAAAAGGCCTCCACGCCTTTATTCCTCAAAAGTGCACTGCTCCTGCCCACCGGGATGTTTGTGTTCTTAAATGAATATGCCGACGGCGACGACACGCAGCTGGCCGCGATGATCGTCTTCGGCATTCTGGCCATCCAGTTCCTTATTCCATTCTTGGCCGTTAAACGCACCAGCCTGCTATTCTTCGGCTATTTGTTTTGGAACGGAAGCCTTGGCATCCTCATGGACCGTGCAGAAATACCGGGAGAGTTTCTTGGAATAGCCCTGGGCCTTTCCATCATGATGGTGGCTTGGACCATCGACCGAACCGATCACCGCGCCATTGCCCCGTTCTGGTACTTTCTGGGAAGCGTTGGCCTGCTCTGGTCAGTATTTGATGTCGTGGAAGGCGTCGTACCATGGGACCTGCTATACCTACCACTGACCATTTTCCTGATGCTCATCAGCACCCGCATGCATAGCCGCACGCTCTTGCTGGTCTCGACCTTCGCCCTGCTCGGCTTTCTCGGATACTACACAGAGGAATACTTTGCTGATGTCACAGGCTGGCCCATCGCCTTGATGATTATGGGCTTCCTGCTGATCGGCGTCAGCGCATACGCCGTCAAATTGGGACAAAAAATCAAGCACGAGACTTTATCCGCATAAAAATTTGGCGTACAAATCGTATATGAGCCAACGACCATTCGAGCTTGATCCTCTCTTTCGTGCCATCACGGCACTACCCGGTGTCGGCCCGAAGAACGGCGAGCTCATGGAACGCCTGATCGGTGGTCCAAAAGTCCTCGACCTCCTGTTCCATGCCCCCGTAGATTTCATCGACCGCAGTTTTTCCTGCCCCGTCACGCATTGCCCAAACGGAAAAGTCGTCACGTTGGAAATCACTGTCGACAAGCATTTCCCAAACGCCCGGAAATCCCAGCCCTACCGTGTACGTGCCACAGATGAGAGCGGCGCAATCAGCCTTGTCTTTTTTCGCGCCAACAAGGCATGGATTGAAAAACAACTCCCCTTGAAACAAAAAGTCATCGTCAGCGGCAAGGTCGAGTATTTTCAAGGCAATCCTCAGATGGTTCACCCCGATGCCATCACCAAACCGGAAGAGCGTGATTTAGTCGAGGCCATAGAACCAATCTACCCGCTCACCCAAGGCATCACCAACAAAGTCTTGCGCAAGGCCATGCACGGAGCGCTTGAATTTATCCCGCAGCTTCCAGAATGGCTGGATAAAACATACAAAAAACGTCAAAACTGGAGCGCTTGGCACGAAGCTGTACGTGCCCTGCACACACCAGAGCTCGAAACAGAACTTTCACCCATGCACACCACACGTATGCGTCTGGCTTATGATGAATTGCTAGCGAATCAACTCACATTGGCCCTTATGCGCGAGCGGCAAAGAAAAATCAACGGTCGCAGTGTCCTGCCATCAAAAACCCTGCGCACAAAAGTCAGAGATGTCTTACCCTTCACCCTAACAGTGGCACAAGAACGCTCCTTGTCTGAGATCGATACCGATATGGAGGAAAAAGCCCGCATGATCCGTCTCCTGCAAGGCGATGTCGGCAGCGGAAAAACTATTGTCGCCTGTATGGCCATGCTCAATGCTGTGGAATCCGGGGCACAAGCTGCAATGATGGCCCCTACAGAAATACTCGCCCGCCAGCATGAACAAAGCCTTAGGCCGTGGCTGGAGGCCGCAGGGGTACGCTACGTCACCCTAACAGGCCGTAACAAAGGCAAAGAGCGTGAAACTATTTTGCATCAAATAAAAAACGGCGCCGCACAGATTATCATCGGCACCCACGCGATTTTCCAACAAGACGTACACTACCACGATCTCGCGCTAACCGTGATCGATGAACAGCACCGCTTTGGCGTCGATCAACGTCTTGCACTCTCAAACAAAAACAAGGGCATAGACATTCTGGCCATGACCGCCACGCCGATCCCGCGCACATTATCCCTGACCGCGTACGGCGATATGGAAGTCTCGAAGCTGGATGAAAAGCCCCCTGGACGCAAGCCCGTGGAAACCCTCCTGATCCCGACCGAAAAACTCGATTCCATGATCGAAGGACTGAAGCGCAAAATCAAGGACGGTGCGCGCATCTACTGGGTCTGCCCGCTGGTCGAAGAATCAGAAACCCTTGATCTGGCCGCCGCAGAGGAACGCTTCGATATCCTGCACAGCATCTTCGGAGACCGCGTCGGCCTCGTCCATGGCCGCATGAAAGCGGCAGAAAAAGATTCCGTCATGGAAGAATTCTCTAAAGGTGATTTAGACATCCTCGTCGCCACCACCGTCATCGAAGTCGGCGTCAACGTCCCCGAAGCAACCATTATGGTCATCGAGCACGCCCAGCGCTTTGGCTTGTCACAACTCCATCAGCTCAGGGGACGCGTCGGACGCGGCGCTGATCATTCCTATTGCTTCTTACTCTATTCCGGGCCATTGGGAGAAACTGCAAAAGAGCGCTTAAGCATCATGCGCGAAACCGAAGATGGCTTCGTGATTGCTGAAAAAGATCTGGAACTGCGTGGCAGCGGCGATATCCTGGGTGTCCGTCAGAGCGGTATGGCTGCGTTTCGCCTCGCTGATCTGGCTGCACATGGAGAACTATTGGCCGCCGCACGTGATGATGCCAAACTGATTATCTCCAAAGACCCGAAACTGGAGAGCGCCCGAGGCCAAGCCCTGAAGATGCTCCTTTACCTCTTCGAACGCGATCAGGCCATAAAGTATTTTCAGGGGGGTTGAACAAACCACACATAACTAACATATAGGCCACGTTTACAAAGAATGTTAGTTATATGACATACGACCTGATCACCGCTCAAAGCCCTAAAATTCATAATCGCGGTTATGAGTACACCGCCAATATGCCTATGGATGAATACGGGCAATGGAAAGAAATAGCCTTCAAAGCACAAAACCCGGAATACCTTCACTGGGAACAGCTCAGACGAAAAGACTGGCTTCCTGCAGATAATCCGGAAAAGACATGGGCCATGATAAAATTTTTTCGAGGAGGAAAGGAAACCCCCATTATCGCAACAGATTTCAGCAGCTTTTCATGTACATATTGTTCGCGATATGAAGAAATCCTGCATAACTTCACACATAACTTGAGCGGCAACATAATCGGGCATGCACAAATCATGAACGATAAAGAAAAACGGAAGTACATAACTCGCGGTTTAATCGAAGAAGCCATCGCCTCTTCCCAGCTTGAAGGGGCCAACACCACCCGAAAGTATGCCAGAAAAATGATTACCGAAGGCCTGCAGCCTCGCGATAAAAGCCAGCGCATGATTATAAACAACTATAGCGCCATGCAGAAAATTGAACAAAATTATAAGAATGAAGATATGTCGCTGGCGCTGTTACATGATCTGCACATGGCGCTGAGAAAAGATAATACGCTGGATCAGGGAAAGTC
>Ga0316201_10002631_pt1 | contig 12864 bp, 11 predicted proteins | sample CS6wburrow_MG_FD_204516 | JGI IMG/M metagenome (GOLD analysis project Ga0316201, IMG submission 204516) | Coastal sediment microbial communities from Delaware Bay, Delaware, United States - CS-6 worm burrow | ecosystem: Environmental > Aquatic > Marine > Coastal > Sediment | place: USA... | reverse complement strand
GTCGAACTCATAGGGTGAAGGCGTCGCGTACCCATTGTGGTTCGCGGCCTTCGTCGAAGCCCACTGCGTCGAATCGGCAAGGCCCCTGCCACCGGGTGTTCATCAGGTAGTGCTGGGCAGCGACGAATAGGCGACGCTGTTTCGCGCCGTCGATACTACTGAGGGCACCGCCGAAGGCCTGGTGCCTGCGATACCGAACCTCGATGAACACCAGGTGCTCGCCGTCGCGCATGATCAGGTCGATTTCGCCACCGCGGCAGCGATAGTTGCGCGTCAGGGTCTTCAAGCCGTGGCGCCTGAGCAGTGCCTCGGCGTGCTCCTCAGCTGCCTTGCCGAGCTTCTGTCTGTGTGTCATTTCGTGTCCTGAGTCAGGACACTAAGAGGCCGGAATGATGTCTGTTCCGACGTTGGCGGGGGGCGTTGCTGTGCCTTCGTTCACGCCTTGCAAGTCAAGCCGTGGCGCGAACCCAAGAACCTCCGGTTCTTCATCCAACAGAACCCAGACGAGTTGGCGGTGGATCTGGTTGGTCTCGTCCATGAAAAGATTGCCGGTGCTGCCATCGAGCGATTCAAAGCGGCTACTCTGCAGGCGCTTGAGGTGGGGTACAAGACGCAAGGCATCCATCCCCATCGCATACAGCCTTGCGTAGGAAGATCCGCTCCTCGGTAGATAGCGTTTGACCTCGGTTCGGATGTCATCCCCGGCGTTGTTGCTGACCATCCACGGGATGTCCGCCAACATGATGCCCTTCATGTCTTCGACCTGGTTCGCCGCCAAGCGGCCGTTCCACGCGTGCGAGGTCGCATAAATCGGCAGGTCGGCGGCGTGGTAGAACTGTAGCTGCGGGCGAATCCCCTGGGCCTGGATCGGTCTTGCCGCCATGAAGATCGCGTCTACGTCGTCGCGTCTGCGCGGCTCGAATTCGAGCCGGCGGCCCAGCCAGCCCTGGAGCTGACGGTGCCTGGCCGAGCTTCGGTCGAGCTTGAGCAGCTGGGTGATCGTCTCGGTGTAGTCGTGACTCTCCGGATCGTAGCGACCCGTACCTGCCACCGATCCGCCCAGGCTGTTCCAGCGTTGCTCGAAGGCGCGTGCCAGGCGGTCTCCCCAGGCGCCTTGGGGGGCCAGTATCAGGGGGCGTCTACTGCCGTCGAGCCAGGCGCGCTCGGCGGCCTGTCTGGCCTCATCCTCGGGCGACAGTGAATACATGAAGAGATTCGCCGGCGGAGCGGCTTCGAGTTCGACCTGATTCAGGGCCAACACTGGGACCGGCAGGTCGCCGGCGCGCAGCAGCTGGGCCACAGCGTCTTTCTGCAGCGGGCCGATGACGAGTTCGGCACCCTCTTCCACCGCGCGACTGTATAGCGGCCAGATGCCGGCCGGGTCTGTCGCATCGTAGAAGCGCAGCTCCGGGCGGCGCTCGGCCGCCTGCTGAAAACGCGCGATCACGATGCCGTCCCGGATTGCCGCGGCGACGGTCGCGAAGGTGCCCGTCTGGGGCAACAGGACGGCGATGCGTGAGGCCTGTTGCAATTGGCTCTGCAGTTGTTTCTGGTAGTTGTCGAGCAGCTCCGGCAGCGCCGGGTGTGCAGGGAAGCGCGCGCGCCAGTCGGCCAGAAACGGCGCGAGCTTGTCAGGCGTCGTACCATGTTGTTTGACCAGCAGGGCCAGCTGCATCCAGCCGCCGGCGATCCCGGGCGGCGAGGGTTGCAGGTTGCCCAATACCAGTTCGTTCAGCAGGGCGAGGGTGCGGAGGATTTCGGTCTGGGTCCGCAGGCGCTCCTGCGGGTCGATCAACAGCGCATCGACGGCCTGCAATGCGTTGGCTGTTTCCAGCAGGTTGCCCAGCTGCCGGAAGGCCGCGGCGGTGTCGCGATAGAAGCGGATCTGCAATGAGTCGCCCGTCCCCTGCTCGGGCCGCGCGCCGAGCATATCCAGGGCGTCCAGCGGACGCCTCTCCTGCAGCAGCACCTCGGCCTGCAGCAGGCGGTACTGTTGACCCTGCTCGCCGTCGATGGGTAGGTCCCGTAACTGCGTCAGGGCCGCGCGGGTACCATCCCAGTCTGCGCCGGCGCGCGATGCCTCTGCTGCGGCGAGCAGGTAAGCGGCGCGCTGTCTGACCGCCGGCGTGCGCGCCGCCAGACGACGATAGAGATCAGCGGCGTCAAGATAGCGACCGGTGTTTGCCAGGTCGGCCGCGCGCGCGATGTCCGGGTCGGCGCCCGGGCGCGACGGCCGATCCGGGAGTTGTCCGCAACCGGCCAGCAGCAACAGCACGGCGGCGAGGATAGGGAGACTTGGGAGGCGAGGGCGGCTTACGGCTTGCATGAATTCACGGGCGCATTCAGGATGGAACGCCGAGTATCAGAGGTGGGATTTGAGGTGTCAAACGGGCCTGGTCAGCTTTTCGTTGTCGCCACCCCGATCGGCAATCGCGATGACATCAGTCGCCGCGCGGTCGAGATCCTGCTGCGGGTCGACCGCATCGCCGCCGAGGATACGCGTCACAGCCGTCGTCTGCTCGACTACCTCGGTGTAGACAGGCCGATGATGGCCTTGCATGAGCACAACGAGATGCGGGCCGTCGAGCGCGTGCTGGCCTGTCTCAACCAGGGTGAATCCCTGGCCCTGATCTCCGATGCCGGGACGCCGCTGATCAATGACCCGGGTTTTCCGCTGGTCCGGGCCTGCCGCGAGGCGGGTATCCGGGTGGTGCCCGTACCGGGCGCCAGCGCGCTGATCGCCGCCTTGTCGGTTTCCGGACTACCGACCGATCGATTTCGTTTCGAGGGTTTTCTGCCGCGCCGCCGTGCGGCCCGCATCGCGCTGCTGGAAACCCTACGCGACGAGACCGCGACCCTGGTGTTCTACGAGTCCTCGCATCGGGTGGTGGATGCATTGGCCGATCTGACGGCGGTTTTCGGCGAGGACCGCGAGGCGGTCGTGGCGCGCGAGCTGACCAAGTTGCATGAGACGGTAAAGTCAGCACCGCTGGGAGAGCTGTCGACATGGATGGCGGCAGACGAGAATCAGCGCAAGGGGGAATTCGTGCTGCTATTGGGTGGCGCGCCAGAGACCGGTGCGTCGACCGGGCACGATGCCGATACAGTGCTGGCGGTCCTGCTCGAAGAATTGCCGCTGAAGCAGGCGGCGAGTCTGGCGGCGCGTATCACCGGCGGCAAGAAGAACGCGCTGTATCAGCGCGCGCTGGCGATGAGTCGCGTGTGAAGCGCTTGCCAGCTCGTGCCGCTTGGCCTAGTGTGCGCGGCGGAGTCGGCCAGACGATCGCGGTCGCTGCGAAGCGGCGGAGGAAAGTCCGGGCTCCACAGGGCGAGAGGCCAGGTAACACCTGGGCGGCGTGAGCCGACGGAAAGTGCAACAGAAAGCATACCGCCGATGGCAGCGACTCGGTCGCTGACAGGTAAGGGTGAAAGGGTGACGGTAAGAGCGCACCGCGTCTTCGGTAACGAAGGCGGCACGGCAAACCCCCTCTGGAGCAAGACCAAATAGGGAGGCACGCCTTCGGGCAGTCTGCGGCCCGCAGACGCCTCCGGGTAGGTCGCGCGAGGTGTCCGGTGACGGGCGCCCCAGATGAATGATCGTCCCAGACAGAACCCGGCTTATCGGCCGGCTCCATCTTCTTGTCTTTCTCTTTGCCGTCGCAGGACGGAGGCGCGATCGCGGTGGGTGATCGTGGTGATCCCTTGTCCCGGTATGTGATACGAATCCCGTTCTCAAGCGGCCTCACTGTTAGCCTGCCTTCTTGATAATCCACTTTAACTGCAGCGGTTAGGGGACTGTTTTGTGTCCCTTTCTCGATTTTTCGGTTTTTCTTCTAAGTAATTGAGGCGTAAGCGTTTTTCTGCCCATCGCCGCTTGACCCGGTGGGGTCGGGCACCTACTATTGGGTGAGATGTGGGGAATCGTGGGAATTCTGGGAGAATTCTCACCCAAAGGGGGGAGGCGGCCAAGCCGTGTTTGAGGGGGTCAGTACGCTGAGTCTGGACGCCAAGGGGCGCCTGGCGGTTCCTGCCAGGCATCGCAGTACGCTCGAGGAATGCTGTGCGTCGCGCGTCGCGGTCACGGTCAACCCGATGGCGGGCGAGCCGTGCCTGTGGCTGTACCCGGAGGGCGAATGGCGCGAGGTCGTGCGCACACTGGAGGGGCTGCCCGCCTTCGATCCCCAGGCGCAGGCCATGCGCCGTTTCATGATCGGTTACGCATCTCCTTTGGAACTGGATGCCCAGGGGCGGATCAAGCTGTCGGCCGAGCAATGCAAGTTCGCCGGGCTCGACAAGCGGATCGCGCTGGTCGGTCAGGGACGCAAGTTCGAAATCTGGGATGAGCAGGCCTGGACCCGCAATCAGCCGCAATGGCAATCCCTGCTGGTCAACGAAGAAGGTCAATTGTCTCCCGCTTTGCAGGGACTTGTGCTGTGACTCAGACGCCCCCTGGCCACGTCCCGGTAATGCTCGAAGAGGCTGTTTCCGCGCTCGATGTCCGTCCACAAGGTATCTATATAGACGGCACCTTCGGTCGCGGAGGGCACAGCCGGCGGATTCTCGAGGCCCTGGACCAGAATGGTCGCCTGCTGGCCTTTGACAAGGACGAAGAGGCGGTGGCGCTTGCGCGTGCCGAACTGGGCGCAGATCAGCGCTTTTCGATCGTCCACGGCAGCTTTGCCGAGCTGGCCGCGGCAGTGGTCGAGCGGGGCCTGGCCCATCGGGTCGACGGCCTGTTACTGGACCTTGGCGTCTCTTCACCACAGATCGATGACCCGGCGCGTGGCTTCAGCTTTCTGCATGACGGCCCTTTGGATATGCGGATGAACCGCGCCTATGGCCAGAGCGCGGCCGAGTGGCTCGCAGAGGCCGCAGAAGAGGATATCGCAACTGTGCTGCGAGAGTACGGTGAAGAGCGATTTTCCCGTCGAATCGCCCGCGCCATCGTGGCTCGCCGACAGCAGCAGCCGATCACCGCCACGCATGATCTCGCGGAGTTGGTAGCCCAGGCCTGTCCCGTCAAGGAAAGGCACAAACACCCGGCAACCCGGACCTTTCAGGCAATCCGTATTTTCATCAACCGCGAGCTCGATGATCTGCAGGTCTGTCTGCGTGACTCACTCGAGGTGTTGGCGCGTGGTGCGCGCCTGGTCGTGATCAGTTTTCACTCGCTGGAAGACCGCATCGTCAAGCGCTTCATGCGCGACGCTGCGCATGGACCCAAACTGCCCAAGGGTCTGCCGGTGCGCCACGTCGAAACGACCGGAAGTCTGCGGCTGCTGGGGAAATCTCGGCGTGCCTCGCAGGCCGAGGTGGATGCAAACCCGCGCGCGCGCAGTGCGGTGCTGCGGGTGGCGGAGGTGCTGGTTTGACCCGCGGACAGTTTTTCTGGGTCACGCTGCTGGCAACTGCGGTGATCTGCAGTGGCGTCGGGGTGGTGTATGCCAAGCTGACGTCGCGTGCGCTGTTTGTCGAATTGCAGCAGGTGCGTGCAGAGCGCGACAAGGCGGATGCCGAGTGGGGGCGTTTGCAGTTGCAGCTGGCGACCGACGGGGCTCTGGGTCGGGTGACGCGTATTGCCGGCAAGCGCCTGCAGATGCGCGTGCCGAGCGCCGACAATATCGTGGTGGTGCGATAGTGTCCTGTCCCGCAAATATCTACGCCAATTCGCGGGGCTTTTTCGCCCCTGGCTGCGTTGCTCGTCGTTGTGTGGGGCCTGCCACGCGGCCTCCTCGCGCCTTGCCAGGAACGAAAAATCCACCGCGACTTAACACAGATACTTACGGGGCAGGACACTAGATGGCGGCGCGACGCAGCAAACGCGCACGTCAGGTGCGGCGTGAAGAAAAGGCCCTGCCGAGCTATGCCGGTCGGCGCTATACCGTGTTGACCTTGTTCGTCCTGGCCGGATTGGTGCTGGTGTGGCGCGCGGTGGATCAACAGATCCTGGAAAAGGATTTTCTCCAGTCCGAGGGTGCCGATCGCTATCTCGCCCAGGTCAAGATGCCGGCGCATCGTGGTCTGATCACCGACCGGCGTGGTGATGTGCTGGCCCTGAGTACCCCGGTCGATACGATTGCCGCCAATCCGCGTGTACTGCGTGCCGACGCCAGACAGACCGTGGCATTGGCCAAGGCCCTGGACATGGATGCGGGCGATCTGCGCGCCAGGCTGGCTCGCTACAGCGAGCGCCACGCCATCTATCTCAAACGTGGACTGCCGCCGGCCAAGGCGGAACATGTGATGCGGGTGGTCAAGGCGCACGGGATCCCCGGCGTTCATACGGAACGCGAATACAAGCGCTACTACCCGGCGGGCGAGGTGTTCAGTCATGTCCTCGGCTTTACCGACGTCGATGACCGTGGGCAGGAAGGGCTGGAGCTGGCCCACGATGCCGCGCTGCGCGGCGAACCCGGGGCCAAACGGGTGCTGCGCGACGGGCGACGCCAGGCGATCGATGACGTCGAGAGCATCCGCAGTCCGCGGGCCGGCAAGAATCTCGCCTTGAGTATCGATCAACGTCTGCAGTTCATCGCCTATCGCGAGCTCAAGGCGGCGGTCAAGCGGCACAAGGCGGCGGCGGGTTCGCTGGCCCTGCTCGACCCGAAGACCGGCGAGATACTGGCCATGGTCAATCAGCCGTTTTTCAACCCGAACGCCGACCGATCCAATCGTTCCGGTCGGCTGCGCAACCGAGCGCTGACCGATGCCTACGAGCCGGGTTCGACGATGAAGCCTTTTACGGTCGGGCTCGCGCTGGAAGAGGGGGTCGCCAGCCCGCAGTCGCTGATCGATACCTCGCCTGGGTACTTCAAGGTCGGTGCGGCTCAGATCAGAGATCACGACAATCTACGCGTCATCGATGTGGCCACCGTGCTGCGCCGCTCGAGCAACGTGGGTGCCGCCAAGCTTGCGCTGCGGCTCGAGAAAAAGCAGTTATGGCGTCTGATGGACCGGCTCGGATTCGGGCGTAGCGTCGAGACCGGTTTCCCCGGCGAGTCCGCCGGCCATCTCAGTGACTACCGACGCTGGGCGAAGATCGACCAGGCAACCTTGTCTTACGGATACGGTATCGCGGTCAGCACGGTGCAACTGGCCCAGGCCTATGCGGCATTGGCCAACGACGGTGTGTTGGTGCCGGCCACGCTGCTGAAACGTGATCGGGCCGAAGATGCTCGGCGTGTTTTCTCGTCGCGTACGGCTGCGCAGGTTCGGCGGATGCTCGAGGCGGTCGTTAGTCCTGAAGGCACGGCGCCGCTTGCTGCGGTGCCCGGGTACCGTGTGGCCGGCAAGACCGGAACGGTCAGAAAATTTGGCAAGAACGGCTACAGCGACGATCGATATCTGTCGCTGTTTGCCGGTATGGCGCCGGCAGAGGATCCGCGGGTCGTCCTGGTGGTCATGATCGACGAGCCGCGTGGCGAAAGATTCTATGGCGGGCAGATCGCCGGTCCGGTTTTCTCCGCGGTGATGGGTGAGACCCTGCGCCTGCTCAATGTGACGCCGGATATAGACATCGAACCGGCGCCGCGCCTGGTAGCGAATGGGGCGACCCGATGATGCCGCAGCGTGCTGACCACAAGCATCTGTTGCTGGCCGACCTCGTGCCCGAGTTGTCCGGTATCGATTGGGCGCGCCATCAGGTGATCGGTTCCCTGGCGATGGACAGTCGGGATGTCGAGCGCGACGGCCTGTGGATTGCCCTTCAGGGCTTGCGCGGTCATGCGCTCGATCATTTCGACGAGGCGCGCGAGCGTGGCGTCGCCGCAGTGATCGCCGAGCCGGCGGGGCAATGGGATCGCGATCGTATCAGCCGACTCGCCGCCGATCTGCCGGTTGTTGCACTGCCGGGTCTGCGCCGCCATGCCGGCGATATCGCAGCGCGCTTTTTCGGTCAGACCGCGCACGCGATGCGGGTGGTCGGTGTGACCGGCACCAACGGTAAGACCAGTGTGGCGCATTTCATCGCCGAGGCGCTGTCGACCCGCGTACCGACCGCTGTGTTGGGTACGGTCGGTAATGGTTTTCCGGGTGAGCTGCAGGTGTCGACGCACACTACGCTGGATCCGGTGAATCTGCATGCGACGCTGGGTGACCTGTTTTCGCGAGGTGCGCGTGCGGTTTCGATGGAGGTTTCGTCGCACGCGCTGGACCAGGAGCGGGTTGCGGGCGTGCCTTTTCATACCGCGGTATTCACCAACCTCAGTCGTGACCACCAGGATTACCATGGCAGCATGCAGGCCTATGCCGATGCCAAGGCCCGCCTGTTCCTGCGCCCCGGGCTGAGCCTGGCAGTGATCAATGTCGACGACACGGTGGGTGCCAATCTTGCTTCGGATGTGCGGCCACGTGTCTATACCGTCGCCGTCGGAAGCGACTCCAGTGTTGTTCGTCTGGGTGATCGCTATCTGCACGTTCGCGAGGTCGAGGCGCGGGCCGATGGACTGCGGATCCGTTTCGATTCGAGTTGGGGCGCGGGCGACATGCAGAGTCATCTGCTCGGGCGATTCAATGCCGAAAATCTGACCCTTGCGCTAGCGGTACTGCTGGCCTGGGACATGCCGCCGGCCAGCGCGGTTGCCGCGATGGAGAAGGTGCGTCCGGTCGATGGACGGATGATGGCGTTCCTGGCGACCGGCAGGCCACGTGTCGTGGTCGACTATGCGCATACCCCCGATGCACTCGAGCAGGTCCTTGGCAGCCTGCGTGAACACGTCAGCGGACGCCTGGTTTGCGTATTCGGTTGTGGGGGTGATCGCGACCGCGGCAAGAGACCGCAGATGGGAGAGGTTGCGCAGCGTCTGGCCGACCAGGTCGTGCTGACCGACGACAATCCGCGTTCGGAAGACCCGCGGCAGATCATTGCCGAGATCCTCGCAGGCACTGCACAACCCAAGCTGGTCGATGTCGAGCACGATCGTGCCAGGGCGATCCGTTCGAGCATCGCCGCCGCCGGGGTCAACGATCTGGTCCTGGTCGCTGGCAAGGGCCACGAGGACTACCAGGAGGTCAATGGCCGGCGTGCACCGTTCAGCGATGCCGAGCAGGTCCGCGACGCCCTGCAGGGTGATGCCCCATGAGCATGCTGCGGATGTCTGGACTGGCCACTATTGTCGATGGCGAGCTGCGTGGTCCGGACCAGCGCTTTGACGGCGTCAGCACCGATTCGCGGACCCTGCAGCGCGGCGACCTGTTCGTCGCCCTGCACGGTCCGACTTTCGATGGCCATGACTATCTGCAGATTGCCAGTGAGCGAGGCGCGGCAGGTGCCCTGGTCGATCGCCCGACCCAGGCAAACATCGCCACGGTCGAGGTCGACGATACCTTGCTGGGCCTCGGTCGGCTGGCCCGGAAATGGCGCATGCGTTGCCCGGCGCTGCTGATTGCGGTCACCGGCAGCAATGGCAAGACCACACTGAAAGAGATGATCGCCGCCATCCTCAGTCGGCGCGGTCAGGTGCTGGCGACAAGGGGCAATCTGAACAATGAGATAGGTGTCCCTTTGACCCTGTGCCGTTTGCGCGAGGAGGCCTTCGCCGTAATCGAAATGGGGGCCAGTCATGCCGGCGATATCGATTACCTGACAGGTCTGGCACGACCGGATATTGCTGTGCTGAACAACGCCGGGCGCGCGCACCTCGAAGGCTTTGGCAGCGTCGAGGGTGTAGCACGGGCCAAGGCTGAGATCATCAACGGGCTCGGGTCGGACGGTATGTTCGTGTTCAATGCCGATGACCGATTTGCCGGGCTGTGGCGAGAGCTTGCCGGTACGCACAGGCAGTTGACCTTCGGCGTGATGCGCAAGGCCGACGTCTCCAGTCCGGCGGGTGACTACCGGGTCGTATGGCGGCAGGGTTCATTCGAGGCCCGGTTCCCGGTCATGTGTGCGCAGGGTGAGGCCGAACTGAGTCTGCGGCTCGCCGGTGAGCACAATCGGATGAACGCGTTGGCAGCGACCGCAAGCAGCCTGGCCGCCGGTGCGTCGCTGCAGGATGCCGCCACCGCGCTGGCCACGCTGCAGCCAGTGGCTGGCCGACTCTGCCCGCTGGCCGGGTTGAATGGTTCGCGCCTGATCGATGACAGCTACAACGCCAATCCGGACTCGGTGATCGCCGCACTGCGCGTGCTGGCAGCAGCGCCTGGCAGGCGCACCCTGGTGCTTGGTGACCTGGCGGAGCTCGGCAGCGATGCTCAGAGCCTGCATGCCCAACTCGGCGAACGTGCCACGTCGTTCGGTATCGAGCGCTTGATGACGGTCGGCGACTTGAGCGCGCATGCGGGATCGACGTTCAGCGGCGAGCACCGTCATTTTGCTGATCATCAGGCACTTGCCGATGCGCTGATGGCAGGTGCGAGCGCAGACGACAGCATCCTTGTAAAGGGCTCGAGGTCGGCGCGTATGGAGCAGGTGGTCAGCGCATTGCAGGCGCAGGAGGCGATATGCTGATCCAGCTCGCCGACTTCTTGACCCAGTTCGACAGCGGTTTCGGTGTGCTGCGCTATATCACCCTGCGGACGATTTTCGCCGTGTTGACCGCATTGCTGATCTCGTTCCTGGTTGGACCGGCGATGATCCGCCGTCTGAGTCGCTACAAGATCGGCCAGACCGTGCGTGACGATGGACCGGAGACGCATCTGTCCAAGTCGGGTACCCCGACGATGGGGGGTGCCCTGATCCTGGTCGCGGTCGCCGTTGCGACCCTGTTGTGGGCGGATCTCACCAACCGCTACGTCTGGATCGTGCTGCTGACCACGCTGGCATTTGGCGCGGTGGGTATGTGGGATGACTTCCGCAAACTGGTGCTGCAGGATTCGCGTGGCCTGGCGGCGCGCTGGAAATACCTCTGGCAGTCGCTGTTCGGTGTTGCTGCGGCGGTAGCGCTGTATACCGGTGCGTCGATCCCGGCAGAGACCCAGCTGCTGATCCCGTTCATCAAAGACCTGGTGTTCGACCTCGGGCCGGGTTTCATTTTGCTGACCTATCTGGTCATCGTCGGTTCGTCCAACGCGGTCAATCTGACTGACGGCCTCGATGGCCTGGCGATCCTGCCGACGGTCCTGGTGGCTGGGGCGCTGGGCGTATTCGCCTACACCTCGGGCCATGTGCAGATTGCCGGCTATCTGCTGATTCCGCATCTCCCGGGGGTCGGTGAACTGGCGGTGCTGTGTGGCGCGCTGGTGGGTGCGGGCCTCGGTTTTCTCTGGTTCAACGCCTATCCGGCGCAGGTATTCATGGGCGACGTGGGTGCCCTGGCCTTGGGTGCAGCGCTGGGCACGCTGGCGGTCGCGGTGCGCCAGGAGATCGCGTTATTCATCATGGGCGGTGTGTTTGTTGTCGAGACCGTCTCGGTGATGTTGCAGGTGGCCTCGTTCAAGCTTACCGGGCGACGCATATTCCGCATGGCGCCATTGCATCATCACTTCGAACTGAAAGGCTGGCCCGAGCCGCGCGTCATCGTGCGTTTCTGGATCATCACCGTCATCCTCGTGCTGGTCGGGCTGGCCAGCCTGAAGATCCGCTGAGGCCTGGGCATGATGGGATTGCAGCGACAGATCGGACAGGACAGCAAGACGCTGATCGTCGGGCTCGGCACGACCGGCTTGTCTTGTGCACGATTTCTGGCCGCCCGCGGCGTGCCGGTGGCTGTCGCCGACAGCCGCGAGGCGCCACCCGGGCTGGATGCCTTGCATGAGGCCTTCCCGGATATCGCGGTGTTTCTCGGGCCCTTCCAGGACGACCTGTTCGACACGGCCGACCGGGTCGTGGTCAGCCCGGGAGTGCCGATCAACACGCCGCAGATTGACGCGGCACGGCGACGTGGCGCGACCGTGATCGGTGACATAGAACTGTTCGTCGAAGCGGCGCAGGCGCCGATAGTCGCGATTACAGGTTCGAACGGCAAAAGCACTGTGACGACCCTGCTCGGCGAGATGGCAAAGGCAGGCGGCATCAAGGCCGCGGTCGGCGGCAACCTCGGTACGCCGGCACTGGACCTGCTCGACGACACCAACGAGCTCTATGTGCTGGAGCTGTCGAGCTTCCAACTCGAGACCACTTTCTCGTTACAGGCCGCGGTGGCGAGCGTGTTGAACGTCAGTCCGGATCACATGGATCGCTACCCGGACGTCGACACCTATGCGGCGGTCAAGGCGCGCGTGCTGCAGGGCGCCGGTGTTGGTGTGTACAACGCGGACGATCCGCGGGTCGCGGCGATGAGCGGCGCCGACGACGACTGGTACTTCACCCTTGGCGAGTCGCAGAACGACAAGATGTTCGGGGTCTGCCGGATCGACGGGCAGGCCTATCTGTGTCGCGGTGAACAGCCGCTGCTGGCCGCAACCGAGCTGAAGATGCCGGGCCGGCACAATCTGGCCAATGCCCTGGCCGCGCTGACCATGGGCACGGCACTGGGTATTGACCTGATGGTCATGCTCGATGTGTTGCGCGACTTCCGCGGTCTGCGCCATCGCACCGAGTATGTCGCTGAGATCAATGGCGTGCGCTGGTACAACGACAGCAAGGGAACCAACGTCGGTGCCTCGATCGCCGCGCTCGAGGGACTGGATCGGGGGGATGCCACACGGACCGTGCTGATCGCCGGCGGCGACTGCAAGGGCGCCGACTTCGAACCGCTGGCGGCGTGTGTCCCCACGCATGCCCGGGCCTTGGTGTTGATCGGTCGCGACGCCCGCTTGCTTGAAGCCGCAATGCCGCAGGATGTCGCCTGCGTGATCGTTGCCGACATGCGCGAGGCGGTCGCCAGGGCGGCGGAACTGGCATTGCCGGGTGATCGGGTGTTGCTCTCGCCGGCCTGTGCGAGCTTCGATATGTACAGCGGTTATGCGCAACGCGGCGATGATTTC
>Ga0316201_10002630_pt1 | contig 12865 bp, 8 predicted proteins | sample CS6wburrow_MG_FD_204516 | JGI IMG/M metagenome (GOLD analysis project Ga0316201, IMG submission 204516) | Coastal sediment microbial communities from Delaware Bay, Delaware, United States - CS-6 worm burrow | ecosystem: Environmental > Aquatic > Marine > Coastal > Sediment | place: USA: Delaware... | reverse complement strand
TGTCCAGCAAACTCTCTTTAAAATTTCCAGATGACAATAAATGGTTATGTTGTTTTTCCAGTTCTAACAAATCATCAACCGGTAATTCAAGATAAATCGTGTAAGAAAGGTAAGGCGCACCGTCATAATTCGCATAATCCGCAGAAATTAAAAAATTTTGACGTTGCTTCATTAAAGACTGATGTACTAAAGACAAAGCGCTTTCAAGCAAAGCTTGTACATCAGATTCTTTCAAAGACTGACGACGAGAAATTAAAGCCCACTGTTTAATTGTCGTTTCATCAGGATTTTGCATCCCAGTCAGTTTATGCCAATGCGCGAGTAAGGCCTCTCCACGAAAAGCACGGCCGGTATTCACGCAAGAAGCTATGGTGTCTTTTAACAGACTGAGTTCATTTGGATAGCGTGTCTGATATTCAAGTAATAAATCACTCGCTTCAAAAGGCAAACTGATGTTGTTTAACGCTGTGGCACGCTACGCTATAATTGAGCGATCCAACACGAACTGTTGGTAGCTTGAAGTGCCATTTTAAACTGGGCATGAGTTTGTGATATAACTACAAGGATTGTTTATTTATAAGAAAGGATTAGATTGTGCTAGGCGGATTCAAAAGGTTTCTGTCTCAATCCTGAGCGGTTTGGAGTCGTTATTTCGTTCAGTTTAAGCTCAATTAGAATGAGGGTGAAACTGACGATCTGACAAATTGTCATGATCTTATCCTTTATTATAAACAATCCTTGTAGTTATACCTTGTAGTTATAGAATTACAGTGAAAATGGGAATGCACCCGTTTTATAAAAGTCAAACAAAATATACAACAAGAAAAGTGATTCTGAAAATTTTGATTCAGACAATAGAAATTAAAAAAGCCCCTTGGCAGGGGAGCCTTGGGGCTTTTTGTTGGAAATTATAATAAAATTTAATATTACCTATCCTACGCTTGCTATTTCATTTTTCATACCGCTTAATGAGATTGACGTTATCCCGCTCAATAGGTGTAAGCAGATGATAAACATTATGGAACTGTGGATGATACCAAGGTTGTGTACTGAAGTAATTTTTCATGGCAGCGTTTTTGAAAATGTAACCGTGTCGCGCAAAAATAGCGTTTTTCATAATTCTTAGCTGCTGTTTGGAAACAGGTGCTAAATCGTTAGGGGTTAACTGACGAGTTGAAGCATCTAAAAAATATTGTTCTTGTACGGAATAAGCATTGTCAGCACCTTCATTGGCTTCACCTTCACACGTCCGTTGTTGGACAAGGTTTTTTGTAGGTAAACACCAACCTTTGCTTATACTTTCAAATTCAGACTGTGGTAATTGAACTAATACTGGTTTTTTATCTAATTCTAACCATAGAATTAGCTTTTCCATTAAGCGAGGAACCATTGCGGTGCAACCGAGCGTTGGTTTTACCGAACTACCCTTACCACGCCAAATATGTAGAAAAATACAGGAACCTTTTCCTTTGATAGTGGGAAAAAGATTATAATCCACGACGACACCCAAACGATATAAGTCATCATTTCGTTTCATTTTTTCATGGCTTTTCCAATCTTTCTTTTTAAGAAAAGAAGAATCAACAATGCGATTGTAAAACACAGAATTGGCATCATCAACACAGACTAAAGTGTTATTAGTATGAAGATAGGGCATTTTTAAATGACTCATCTTCTTTGCCAAGGCATAACCAAAAATTGAACTGAGATAAAATATACCAGCTGGTGCTTTTCCATCTCCTTCTTTTTTCGTGGCAGCTTTATAGCCTAAAGCGTGTAGATTTGGTTCCCATCCTAATCCATTTTTACCTACAACTACTTTTTCTGGTTTGTTCACAGGATTCCACGGTGCAAACGTATGTTCTCGCTCAAAAAAATGGATAATTCCACTTGAAGCGTTCAAGTTTGGAGTTATAACAAGAACCATCTGTAAGCTATCAAATGGAAAAACAATTTTTTTGTTCTGGTTTTTTGCAGCTACGTGAGGAGAAGCAAAAAAGGTAAGTAAAACGATAGCAACTAAAAAGATAACAGTTATTGTTTTCACTTTAGGTTATTTCCTCAAAAGATACCCGTTTTTTAAAGGACAGACACGTAGGTATTCCTTACAGTGATCGTAGGGGCAAGCCTATGTGTTCGCCCGATTTTCTATTTTCTCAGAAATCACATTACTGTACCATATAATCGTAGTTTTCCTTGATGAGCCACTGTTCTGATCTTGAATTGTAAGTAAGAATATACCTTTCTTTGATATTATTCTCATCAAATTGACGACCATTCTTTCGTTTAAAAGACATGGAATATCTAACACTAACAGCAGCAAAATCATATTTTACAATTAGATATTCTATATCATATCTTTTTACCGTCACTTTCCGAAATTTCTTTTTGAAATCATGAATCCTTTTTCTTTTGATGTCTTGATAACGACGGTAATAATCACTAGAAAACTGAACGGCATCTTTTGACCATTGTTTCATATAAAGATCAATATCCAATATTTCCCATGCTCTAAAAATATTATCAATTGGCCTTCTAACTTCCCATATTAAGACAGAAGAATTATCATTGTGAATCTTTTTTAGAGAAGCTATGTTTTTTTCTACAATAGAGACTCTATCTTCCAATGAAGATATTCTACTATCCATGACACTAATCATTTTTGAAAGATTAAGGATAGTTTGTTCTACAGAATAAAAATCTGGTGGATAATATCCATCTCTTGTATAGGAATAAAGCTGAGTTTCTAAGTCAGAAACTTTACTTTTTAAAGCAACCATTTGTTCTGGCTTAACATCATCCTTAAAAATGTCTTGGACAGCATCTATAGCTGTATCTATAGCTATTTCTTTAAAAATGTTCCAAGCTGTTTTTTGCCATGCTGCTTCTGTAGTAATTCCTAATGTCATCAGTAAAAAAAGCAATGTTACTGTTAGCGATTTTCTAAACATTTTTATACTTCAACCTCCAGTTGAAAAGAAGAAATAAACTAAACACCAATCAATTTTCACCTAACTTATTATTAACAAAACAAATTTACCTTGATAATCTCAAATAGTGTAACTTGCTATTGAGGCAAATCTCCCCACCTCGCTTTCTTATTATACCCACACCAACCATAATAATGAGTCCCTATTATTTTTTCAAAAAAGATCAAACTGTGGCAATAACTACGCTATAAAATCAGTAAAAACCAAAACGGGCATGAACAGTGACTTTTTGATTTTATATTTTTGAGTGGTTAGGCGTTGCAGGAGTTCAGGAGTTCAGAAGTTTAGATAATAACTATTATTTTTGACGGCGCTTTTGGGCAACTTGGGCAACTTAGACTACATTAATCCATGGCACGATTTATCGCTGCCCCTTAATTATTAAAATCAAATAAGTTATGAATTAAACTCGTGCTGTGCGAAAACCCGATCCTATTTAATTAATGAAGAATAAGGGCGAACACGCCTTTTTTGCTTTTGTAAAAATAATTAGAGTGGCTTGATAGCCATTGGCAATATAAATAACCACATAAAATTTAGATAATTTTAAGACGGTATTGTCTTAAGGGAAGTAAATTGTGAAAGGGTATAATCGTTAGGTTTATAGATGATTTATGAGAAAGGAATTTGATGGGCCTGGTAGGACTCGAACCTACGACCAGTCGATTATGAGTCGACGGCTCTAACCAACTGAGCTACAGGCCCAAACGATGCGGGAGTTCAGTGACTGCCCAACAACGGACGCGCATTCTATCACGCTCATCAGAATAAAACAAGGCCTGTTGTATCAATGTCAGTTAATGGGTGCTTGATTTAAACTCTTTTCAATTTTCAAATTAGAATTTATTAATTGGCAATAAGCAATATCTCGTTGACAGACATTGGCGCTTTGAAATTAATACCATTAACTCTTATTAATGAGATTGAGTGCCTAGCTCATTGAATATGATGAAAATATCGTATCGGTTTGATTCATTTTTGTTGACTCATTTCCACTCAAGTCGCACCTCATCCAAAAATCTTCTGAATGGGTAAGCGAATATCCATAATTTCATCAATGATCTCGCTCGTATCCATACCAAAAGTCCTAAAGTGATTTGGCTTAGAATAAACCGCTATCGTTTTGATGGGAGGTACGATTAGCCAACACGACTTAATACCCAATGCGAAATAAGCTTTAAATTTGCTTAAAATGTCACTCAGATTTTGTTTTGGAGAAACAATTTCAACTGCTAAAGGTGGCATATCCTGCATCTTGAGATCATCATCATCATCATTGAACCCAACGCTTTTAGGATAAACGCACACATCGGGTTTCAGTTCCTCTTTCGCCGTTAGCCCAAATTGCTTTAAATCAATTTGACTGGTATCCAAACTTAACTCAACAAAGACTGAAAATCTCTCATCATTGAAAAGTAAAGCGGGTATCTTAGCTTGCACAAAACTGTGATTTCGTGAACCCATCTCTTTTTCCTCATTGACTTCATCTTCAAATGCCATTAATTCATTCATATTGTCACTCTTTTATTTAAAATCACCTGCAAAAAATGGCCGACTGAATAGAATGCTGATTTAATTGATTATCATGATTGACACTGATAAATTGATCTGCATTGTTTTATTTTATCATGACAATCCATTATCAATAACGGATTGGACTTAAACTGATTTAGCGAAGCTGATCTTCTGAACCACGCAAAAGCCAATAGCCAACTCAGGTGGTGGTGACTAACCCAATATATCTATAGTATCCCTCAATGTGGGATTGAGGGGATTTGCACTGAGGGGCATAACCGCGACTTGTGACTGTGGACAGTATAGTCACCACCACCTGACTTTCGCTGTCTGTCTGTTGGCTGTGGCTGTCAAATTTTATAGATCGCTATTATATGACGATGCGACGTGTATTATCCCGTTACAAGAAAAAACACTATAAATGACTCACTCACCTAAAATAACCATTCTAGTTGTAGATGATAATATTTACAACTTACGCTTGTTAAGCGCAATACTGAGCAAACAACAGTATACCGTGATAACGGAATCTAACGGTAGCGATGCCCTCTCTAGGGTGCAGAAAAAACCACTACCCGATTTAATTATGCTTGATATTATCATGCCGCGACTCTCTGGCTATGAAGTCAGCGAACAGTTGAAAGCAGATAAAATCACCTGTGATATACCCATCATCTTTCTCAGTGCCTTAAATGAAACGCTGGATAAGGTGAAAGCCTTTGCTGTGGGTGGCATCGACTACATTACAAAACCTTTTCAGACTGAAGAAGTGTTGGCCCGTGTTAAAACACATTTATCCTTACGACATTTATCCAAGCATCTTCAGGAAAAAAATGACCAACTTCATAATGAAATAGCCGAACGTCAACGGGTAGAAAAAGCACTGCAACGCAGTAATACCCGCTATCAAAATTTAGCGGCCAATATACCCACAATGATTTATCAATCAGTGCAGTATCCTGAAGGCTCACAGCATTTTTTATATGTCAGTCCCGCCTCTCAAAAACTCTATGGATTAGAACCAAAAACGCTGATAGATAAGTCATCCCTAGTTCAAGAGGCGGTTCATCCCGATGATCGTGCCGATCTTGACGAAGCTGCGCTTCTCGCAACTCATCTGTTAGCACCTTGGCATCACGTCTGGCGTATTATCATCTCTGGTCAAATCAAATGGGTACAAGGTGATTCGACACCGGAAAAACAACCCGATGGCAGTATCTTGTGGGATGGGCAATTGATGGATATTACTGAAATCAAACAGGCTGAAGAAGCATTGCGTCAAAAAAATGAGGACTTGGCTAATGCTTTACAAGAACTGAAAGCCACTCAGGAAGAATTGATTCAAGCTGAAAAAATGGCAGCCTTAGGTCAACTGATTGCCGGCGTTGCCCATGAAATCAATACGCCACTTGGCGCAATTCAATTATCTGTAGACGATATCAGTGCTTTTTTAAGTGAAACACTTCTACAGTTACCGAGCTTTTTTAACACGCTTTCAGAAGCGCAACAGCAGGATTTTATAGCCTTACTACAACAGGCTATCCAAAATGAAACGATTTTATCTTTCAGAGAACAACGTCGTTTAAGAAGAACCTTAACGCCTCAATTGGAAGAACAGGGGATTGATAATGCCATTAATATTGCCGATACCTTGGTCGAAATGGGTATTTATAACAACATTGATCGCTTTTTACCCCTTTTAACCGGCTCGAATCGTAAAACGATTTTAGAGATAGCTTACCAACTGGTGAGTTTACAACAAAGTACTCAAACTATCGTTTTTGCCTCAAAGCGGGCTGCCAATGTTGTATGGGCCCTCAAAAGTTTTGCTCGTTTTGATCACAATGGGGAAAAAATGGAAGCGGATATCAAGGACAATATAGAAACCATTTTGACGCTTTATCATAATCAACTTAAACAGGGCGTTGAAGTCAATTGTTTTTATGATCCCGTGCCACCTGTATTATGTTATCCTGATGAATTGAATCAGGTTTGGAGTAATCTTATTCATAATGCGTTACAGGCCATGGATTACCAAGGCACTTTAACGATTGCAGTGAAACAAAATGAAAATCAAATACTGATTAGTTTTACAGACAGTGGTAAAGGCATTCCCACAGAAATATTGCCTAAAATTTTTACGCCCTTTTTTACAACCAAACCGCCGGGTGAAGGCAGTGGATTAGGATTGGATATTGTCAAAAAGATTATTGACAAACATGAGGGTCAAATCAAAGTTGACAGCATACCAAGTAAAACGACGTTTACAGTATTTTTGCCTTGTCAATAGATTATTTGTAGATTTGCTCTGCTTCGCGTCTCTCTTCGCGTCTCTGTTCGCCTCTATTTTTAAAGAGACGCGAAGCATCGCGTCTCTACGACATTGATAATTGATAATTGATAATTGATATATCGTGCAAATTTCAATAAAGGCGATTCTCTCCTTGAAAACATTTTTTGGCACTTTTATCCTGTTATGAACTGATGAACACTTAAAAAATCTTCAGCTTGCTGCACTACTCATCCGTTGTAACCCGCCTTTTTTATTCTTTATTGTGCCATCGCACTCACTCAATCCATCTTGAGACAAAATGACGATAACGTTAGAATGTCGCTCTTATTAAGTTTTATACTGATAGTACAATGGATTTTGGGAAGAAACGGATTGTTTCAGTTTAAAATTTGAGTTTAAAAGCAATAGCCAGGGCGAACACGCAGGTTCGCCCCTACAATTTATCCCCTGGCACGACTCTGCGTATTCGCCCTTTTTAAAGCTCAAAAAAAATCAGATGGAACAAAATAAAGCCGTCATTTTATGTGTTGATGATGAGATTGTGATATTAAACAGTCTCAAAAAACAACTCAAAAAAGCGTTTGGTGAGACTTACAACTATGAAATGGCTGAAAGTGCTGATGAAGCATTAGAAATTCTTGAGGAACTGCAATTAGATGAAACCAATATTCTCTTGATTGTTTCGGATTGGCTCATGCCTGGCATGAAGGGGGATGAGTTGCTGATTCAAGTTCATCAGAAATATGGACATATCATCACCATTATGCTAACTGGGCAAGCTGATGATGACGCGATTAAACGCGCTAAAGAACAAGCTAATTTGTATTGTTGTTTACACAAACCTTTAAATACCCAAAAATTAATTGAAACGATCCAATCAGGTTTAGCAAGTCATGGATAAACTAGCCATTTTATGTGTGGATGATGAGCAAGCGATACTCAAAAGCCTTAAAAAAGCACTCAAACGGACACTCAGCGAAGAATATCTCATAGAAACACTGGACTGTGCTCAAGAGGCCTTATATTCAATGGATGAATTGTGGCAAGATGGCTATGAAATACCCATCATTATTTCTGACTACATTATGCCGAATATGAAAGGAGATGAACTATTAAGGCGTGTTCATGCGGTTTACCCTAAAACACTCAAAATTATGCTGACCGGCCAAGCCAGTATAGAAGCAATGGCTAACACGATAAACTACGCTAATCTCTACCGCTACATTGCTAAGCCTCTTGATTTACAAGACTTTAATTTAACCATCAAGGAAGCCTTAAATAGTTATTTTCAGGCCAGAAAACTGGAACAATTTTATGCGGATTTGGAAGATAAAATTGCTAAACGTACCCGGGAACTGCATGATAAAAACCAACAACTCACCCAACTTAATTACGAATTACATGAAAAAAATAAACAACTCATACAACTTAACCAAGACAAGAATGAGTTTTTGGGTATTGCAGCACATGATCTGAAAAACCCTCTAGCCGCTATTCAAGGATTAGCCAGTTTGATTCAAAATGGTCTTCATGAATTCTCTGAAGACAAAGTGATTGAAATGATGGGGATGATTTCAACCGGTTCACAACACATGTTTGATTTGATTCAAAATCTGCTTAATGTGAACACCATTGAATCGGGGAAAATGAATGTTTTACTGGAAGTTGTTGATATTCAGCCCATCTTGCAATCGCTTGTCAAGCAATACAGTACTCGGGCAAAAACGAAAGAGATTACTTTACATACCTCAGAGCTTGTTAAAACAACCCATTTTTTTCCGGCCGTTGTTGATAGAAAAACGGTCCAGCAAGTATTGGATAATCTCATATCGAATGCGGTGAAATACTCCCCCCCAGGCAAGCCTGTTCACATCAAAATCATCCAAACTAAAAACCGTGTACGTTGTGAAATTAAAGATGAGGGGCCAGGGCTGAGTGAGCAAGATAAACAAAAGTTATTTAGTAAATTTACGCGCTTAACACCTCAGCCTACCGCTCATGAACATTCAACAGGATTGGGATTATTCATTGTTAAAAAATTAGTTGAAGCCATGAAAGGCTCGGTATGGTGCGAAAGCGAATTAGGGAAAGGCTCAACATTTATTGTTGAATTTCCAATGAAAATTGATCCATGATCCGCAGCCCCGTAGGGGCGAACCTACGTGTTCGCCCTACGTGTTCGCCATTTTGAATATCTGGATTTATCGCATTTTGACGGGATAATCAAATTGATAGTGAACTTGCAACATAAAACGAGAAGCATCATTTTGAGCAATCTCATTTTCGGTTATAAAACGCCCCGCATTCAGATAAGCATAAATACCTTGAAATTGGAGAGATTTGGAATAGTCATATTTTAATACGCAGTCGATTTCATCACCGATATGATCATATTGATTATCAGCCACTTGATATTTGTAATAAGTCCATTGATCTGCCTTCTCGGCTAAATAAAATCGGTGATAAGCGATTTTTAAATCCCATTTAGGATGCGGTTTCAAATAGAGATTCATTTGATTATCAACCAGATTACCCCAAAACAGAGCATCTAGCCGGCCATAATGCGTACCATCAGTTGATCCAAACGGTCTCTCAAATCGCCTGATGTCATCATTATCAAGAGCCGCATCTCCGCTGGCAAACACACGCCCTATCACCACTTTCGGTTGAAATGGCAAGGCCTTAAAAGTATAACCCAGCTTGATCACATAAGCATAAGCATCAATATCCAAATCAGGGCCTGTTCGTTGATGGAATGCACCCGTTTCTTTGACCCCTGAAATATCATAGCTGAAATCATAAACATCGGGATCAGAAATTCTAAGGCCCCAAAAATAGCTCTCTTCTTGTTTGCCACTGTTATAAAACAAGGCATTTTTCCAAGTCAAAAAGGGTTCAATCGCCCCAAAGGGTAATTGTATTCGAGAATACAGGCCAACACCTTGATAGGCATGTTTTGAAGTTAAACTAAAACTTTCTGGATCTTTCGTCTTAGTTTGTCCATACCAAATATCGAAAAAATGCGCTTTCTTTTTATAAGAGAAACGGGCAGCATCCCAAAGCCAGCCAATCGAATTACCCCATGAACCGGGGCCAAAAGCACGTTTATCGCCATACCATATTTTTTGACGGCCAACCTTAAGACTCAGCTGATCATTGAATCGTGTTTCCAAATAGCCATCAAAGAGTTCCCAATGTTCTTCATAAGGATTCATAACATATTCATCATCTGTCCCCTTATTTTTGATAAAATCATTCTGATCGAGACTCCAACCCCAAACGCTAGCATCATATAAATGGATTTTAGCCGTGACTCGTTTTGATTGGTAAGTCAAACCCAAAATCAGCCGTTGCAACAACAGAGAATCATTTGAATTGCCCGTTTTTTTACCTTTGAAATCTAAACTTTGATCGCCATAAGCCTTTTTATTTAAACCAGCCCAAATTTCAAAACGTTCCCTTATTTCACCATCAAAACGGAGTGTTTCAGCTAAAACGGGTTGAATTAGGAGGAGCGTTGTGAGCATTAAGAAAAGAATTTTTTGGCTCAATTTTTTCATGCTTGCTGTCATACGCATTTCTACTTTTTGGAGTTATCAGTATGTAGATATTTGATATATCTAGATTATTTTTACGGTACTGTCAAGACAACATATTGAATATATAAAATTCGTCGTCGTTTTAAAATAGATGCACCCATTTAATTTGCCCTTCACTACGCAAGGGTACCCGTTGTGGTGGTAGTTGGGACGCAACGATATAAGCCACAAGTCGTTTATCGCCAGGAACATCCTCCCGATCGATGACTACGGCATCACTGATATCGGGATGCTGGTGTCGTTTTGCCTCAATTTCTCCCAACTCTATGCGAAGTTCACGAATTTTAACTTGATAATCTAGATTTTTTTTATATTTTATATTATAAAATATGTACGATTATTTTTTTATTGTCAAGATTAAAGTGTTGAAAAACTTATAATTTCTTATTGATAAAAACTAATACTACTCTTATATTTTTTCTTGCGCTAAAAAATAAGCTGAAAGTCCAAAATGCCGCTTTGAACTTGGGTACAGCATCACATTTACAACAAGAAAAATTCAAATCTTCAGTACGGAATGTCGTTTTTAAACAAAGTCTTGAGACTTATTTGGATGATGTCACAACGACACCTCAGGATAAAATCGCTTCTTTGATGACACTTAAGTTCCAACGGTTTTATATTCATCCGAAAAATTAACCGCTTAAAATAGAATTCTTTGTAAACAAAATCATGCAAAAATGGATTAAATCTGTTAGTTTCGTTTTTTCAATATCGGCCCTCCTTTCAGTTTCTTTTGCCGCCCAACCCGAAACAGAAAACCCTTATATTTTCGGGATACATCCCTACCTAACGGCCAAAGAATTGTTAGAACGATTTACACCACTGATCAATTATCTTTCTGATGAACTTGATCAGCCTGTGGTTTTACGAGTCGCAAAAAATTATGCAAACCATATTCAATGGGTTGGTGAAGATAAAGTCGATCTGGCTTATCTTGGCCCTGCCCCTTATGTCAAGTTAGTCGAAAACTATGGCCAAAAACACTTATTGGCGAAAATTCAAGTTGCGGGGCAATCTACTTTTCGTGGCGCAATCATTGTTTCCCAAAATAGCCGGATTAAAACATTAACTGACTTACGAGGTAAGGGTTTTGCATTTGGTTCACCTAATTCAACTATGAGCCATTTTGTCCCTCGATTCGTATTATGGCAAGCCGGTATAACAGTTGATCAGCTCAGTCATTATCAATTTATCAAGAGCCATGAAAATGTCGTATTAGGTGTGTTACTCGGTGAATTTGAAGCCGGTGCCATTAAAAAAGATATTTTTAACCGATATGTACAACAAGGCATAAAAGTCTTGACTTGGACACCCCCTATTACTGTTCATCTTTTTGTCGCGACTCACCGTTTTCCCCAACAACAACTTGATAAAGTGCGACAGCTATTCTTAAATCTCAACGAACACCCAAAAGGTAAAACGATTTTAACGTCAATTAAAAAATCCATTACCGGAGTCACAAAGGTAGACGATCAGGATTATAATGAATTACGCTATATTTTAAGAACCGTTGAGCAATTGAAAAATCAAGAAAAATCAAGGCCATAATACCTTGTGGGCAACCACGTTGCCCACCCAACAACGGAGAACTGAAAAAATGTTCATCAAAAATAACCCTTTCCAACACGGCCGTTTATTCCTATTATTTTTCATAATATTATTAAGCTTTTTTGTCTTAGCCAGCTGGTTAATTACCTCCCAACAACGTCATCAGCTACTCGATAACGAAAAACAACGTGTTGCGCTAGAATTTGATTTGATAGGCGAATTTATATCAGAGTCCTTTTTGAAAAATGACTATGCTGCTGTACATCTTTTTTTGCAGGATTGGTCTGAAAAACGTGAGCATATTGTCACTTTGACAGCCACCGCCAAAAATGGTTTTCAATTTGTCAACTACACACGTCAGATACCGACTGAAAACACTTTTTCAGTTCAGCGTCGAATCTCCTTTTCGCAGAATAATTATCTTGATTTAGAAATCGCGAATGATCTGGCTTCAATAGAAAAGATTATCAACAAATTGAATTGGCAACTCTTAATCATTTTTTCGATCATTATGATGCTATTGGGTGTTATTTTGTGGATTACGCTGAATCAAATTGCCCTCATTCCGCTGGAAACAGAGATCAATAAACGTACAGAAGAACTGAGACAACACCGCGATCATTTAGAACAAGTGGTACTGGATCGGACTCAGGAATTGGCAACCGCTAAAGAGATCGCAGAATCCGCTAACCGCGCCAAAAGTGATTTTCTGTCCAATATGAGCCATGAACTGCGAACACCACTGAATGGTATTTTGGGATATGCCCAAATTCTGATACGCAACAAAGGATTAACGACTCAACAATTTGATGGTTTGAACATTATCCAACAAAGTGGCGAACACTTATTAACCCTCATCAATGATATTTTAGATCTGTCCAAAATTGAGGCCCGTAAAATGGAACTCTATGCTACCG
>Ga0316201_10002629_pt1 | contig 12866 bp, 13 predicted proteins | sample CS6wburrow_MG_FD_204516 | JGI IMG/M metagenome (GOLD analysis project Ga0316201, IMG submission 204516) | Coastal sediment microbial communities from Delaware Bay, Delaware, United States - CS-6 worm burrow | ecosystem: Environmental > Aquatic > Marine > Coastal > Sediment | place: USA... | reverse complement strand
CAGCGCTCGAGGCCGCAATGTACGACTACCTGTCGACGCGACTGATCGATCACGGCTTCAAAGGGGGCGATGATGCGATGAGGTCGATATTGGAGATGGATGTGCAGCTGAATGCGGCGGGCCTCGTGGCCTGGCTCGACCGAATGGACAAACGGAGATAGGCAATGGAAAGTTTTCGCGCGTATCGAATCGATGAGCAAAGCGGGGAGATCGTCGCGGGCTTCAAGGAGCTGTCGATCGATGACCTGACGCCTGGCAACGTGGTGGTCCGCGTCAGTCACTCGACCATTAACTACAAAGACGCGCTCGCAGCGACCGGCAAGGGAAGAATTCTGCGCCGTTATCCATTGAATGGCGGTATCGACCTGGCCGGCGTCGTCGTCAGCTCCGAAGACAAGGAATTCCAGCCGGGCGCCGAGGTGCTGGTTAATGGCTGCGGACTGAGCGAAACCGTGGACGGCGGCTATTCCGAATATGCGCGCGTCGATAGCCAGAGCCTGGTGCCGCTGCCGCCGGATATGAGCTGCATGGAGGCCATGCAGATCGGCACGGCGGGCTACACGGCGGCGTTGGCAATCCACCGCATGGAGCAGAATGGTCAAACTCCGGAGCTGGGTCCCGTCGTTGTAACCGGCGCGACCGGCGGCGTTGGCAGTATCGCGATCGACATGCTCCACGGGCGCGGCTACGAGGTTGTCGCGGTCACGGGCAAGGGCATGGAGGAGGCCTATCTGCGCGAGCTCGGCGCGGCGCGAATCCTGCTGCGTGATCAGATCGATCTCGGCAAGCGACCGATGGAAAAAGCGCAGTGGGCGGGCGCCATCGACAACCTTGGCGGCGAGTACCTGACGTGGCTGACCCGCACGATGAGCTACGGCGGCAATATCGCGAGCATCGGTCTTGCGGCGAGCCCGGCACTCAATACGACCGTGCTGCCATTTATCCTGCGCGCCGTTTGCCTGCTTGGCATTAACTCGGTCGAAACGCCGAAGGACCTGCGACGCGCGGTCTGGCAGCGCATTGGTGACGACCTGAAGCCGCGGCACCTCGAAACCATTGGTCACAAGAGTATTTCGTTCGACGAATTGCCGGACGCTTTTCAGGACTATATTGACGGCAAAGTGACCGGCCGGATCGTGGTCACAGTCAGCGACGCCGGATGAGGCGCCGCGAAAGTCTCAGCAGCAGCTAAAGTTTCCACTTTGCTCTATTTGGGAAACGACCACGCCGTGGTTTAGACTCCTCGCCCCGCAACAGAGAGTATCCGAGATGAGCGCAGGAGCCCGATTCCGCGCCGCGCTCGAGGCGGAACGCCCGCTTCAGATCGTCGGCACCATTAACGCCTATACGGCCATGCTGGCCGAAAGAGCGGGTTTCCAGGCGATCTATTTATCCGGCGCGGGCGTCGCGAACGCGTCGTTCGGCATGCCGGACCTCGCCATGACGACGCTCAACGACGTCTGCGAAGACGTTCGCCGCATCTGTTCGGCTACCGACGTGCCGCTGCTCGTCGACATCGACACGGGATGGGGCAGCGCGTTCATGATCGGGCGGACGATTCGCGAGATGACCTGGTCGGGTGCTGCCGCCGTCCACATGGAGGACCAGGTAGCGGTCAAGCGCTGCGGGCATCGGCCGGGCAAAGCGCTGGTCGAACCGCAGGAAATGTGTGATCGGCTTAAAGCTGCAGTAGACGCACGAATCGACGACAACTTCGTCATCATGGCGCGCACCGACGCACACGCCGTCGAAGGCCAGCAGGCGGCGATCGATCGCGCTGCCGCCTATGCGGAGGCAGGCGCCGACATGATCTTTGCCGAAGCACTTACCACACTTGAGGAATACCGCCAGTTCACCAATGTCATTAAAATACCCGTACTTGCGAACCTGACCGAGTTCGGCAGGACGCCGTTGTTTACCACGGAAGAGCTGGCCGGGGTCGGCATAGCAATGACGCTGTACCCGTTGAGCGCATTTCGCGCGATGTCCGCGGCCGCGCAGGCGGTCTACGAGACCATCCGGAAAGACGGCACGCAGCAGGCGGTTGTCGAGACGATGCAGACGCGCATGGAGCTGTACGACGTGCTCGGGTACCAGGCTTACGAAGACAAGCTGGACGCGCTGTTCCAGGAACAGGGACTTAAGACGGGAGAAGAAGATGGCGGCAAATAAAAAAACCGGCGGTCTCGCCGGCGTGACGGCAGGCGAAACACATATCTGCACTGTCGGTAAGGAAGGCGCAGGCCTGACCTATCGCGGTTATGACATTTACGACCTGGCCGACAACGCGAGCTTCGAGGAGGTCGCGTACCTGTTGTTGCACGACAAGCTGCCAACACAGGCGGAACTCGATGCGTACATCGACAAGATAAAAGCCAACCGCGGGCTGCCCGAGGCGCTGAAGACGGTGCTGGAAATGGTGCCAAAGAGCGCGCACCCGATGGACGTGCTGCGCACGGGCGTTTCATTCCTCGGCAACATCGAGCCCGAGGGCGACTTCAGCAACCAGCAGAACGTTGCAGACCGCCTGCTCGCCTGTCTGCCGTCCATGCTGCTTTACTGGCATCGCTTCCATACCGACGGCGTTCGCATCGACACGGAAACGGACGATGACAGCATTTCGGGCCACTTCCTGCACATGCTGCATGACAAGGCCCCGAAAGAGCTGCACCGCAAATGCCTCAATACAACGCTGATCCTTTACGCGGAGCACGAGTTCAATGCTTCGACGTTTGCAGCGCGCGTTATTACGGGCACGCTGTCGGACATGCACTCGGCGGTGACGGGCGCCATTGGCGCGCTGCGCGGACACCTGCATGGCGGCGCGAACGAAGCCGCGATGGAGTTGATCTCGAGATTCAAATCAGCAGGAGATGCCGTCACGGGCGTGCATGAAATGCTTGCGCGCAAGGATCTCATCATGGGTTTCGGCCATCGTGTTTACACAACCTCCGATCCTCGCAACGCGGTCAACAAGAAGATGTCTAAAGCGCTCGCCGACGATATCGGTAACACGACGCTGTACCCGGTTTCCGAGGCGATCGAGAAAGTCATGTGGGATGAGAAGAAGCTGTTCGCGAACGCCGACTTTTTTGCGGCGAGCGTGTATCACTTCATGGGGATTCCGACATATCTCTTCACGCCGATATTCGTCTGCTCGCGCATCACGGGTTGGGCCGCGCATATCATGGAACAGCGCGCTGACAACAAGCTGATTCGTCCGGCCGCTGACTATATTGGTCCCGGCCTGCAGAAATGGATAGCGATCGAAGATCGCGCTTAGGGAAAGATCATGTCAAACCTGGATATTCGTTCGGCCAGGCGAGCCGACTGGGATCAGGCGCTCGTCAATATCGCCGACTACGTCTGTGACTACGAAGTGCAAAGCGAGCTCGCTTTCGAAACGGCGCATTACTGCCTCATGGATACGCTGGCCTGTGGATTCCAGGCGCTTGACTACCCGGCCTGCACGAAGTTACTCGGCCCGGTCGTTCCGGGCGCGACCCTGTCGGGCGGCGCGCGAGTGCCCGGCACCTCGTATGAGCTGGACCCGGTTATGGCCGCCTTCAATATCGGCGCCATGAATCGCTGGCTCGACTTCAACGACACCTGGCTTGCCGCGGAGTGGGGACACCCGTCAGACAACCTCGGTGGCATACTGGCAACCGCCGACTACCTGAGCCGGCAGGCCCGCGCGGCGGGCAAAGAGCCGCTGACGATGCGGGATGTACTGGTCGCCGCGATCAAGGCCCATGAAATTCAGGGCGTTCTGGCCCTGGAAAACAGCTTTAACCGTGTCGGCCTGGACCACGTGCTGCTTGTGCGCGTTGCGTCGACGGCGGTTGTTACGCGCATGCTGGGCGGAGACCGTCAGCAGGTGCTGAACGCGGTGTCCAACGCCTGGATCGATGGTTGCTCACTGCGTACCTACCGCCACGCGCCGAATACGGGTTCCCGCAAGAGCTGGGCGGCCGGCGACGCGACCAGTCGCGCCGTGCGACTCGCGTTGATCGCGATGACCGGCGAGATGGGCTACCCGTCGGCCCTGAGCGCAAAGACCTGGGGGTATTACGATGTGCTCTTCAAGGGCAATGCGTTCAAGTTCCAGCGCCCCTATGGCAGCTACGTCATGGAGAACATCCTGTTCAAGATTTCCTACCCGGCCGAGTTTCATTCGCAGACGGCCGTCGAGGCGGGTATGACGCTGCACGCCGAAGTAAAGGACCGGATAGATCAGATCGAAAAGGTCGTTATCGAAACGCAGGAAGCCGGCGTTCGCATCATCGACAAGACCGGGCCGCTCGACAACCCGGCCGACCGTGATCACTGCATTCAGTACATGGTGGCCGTGCCGCTGATCTTTGGCCGCCTGACCGCAGCTGATTATGAAGACTCCGTTGCCAGCGACCCGCGCATCGATGAGCTGCGTGACAAGATGACGGTCACAGAAAACAAACAGTATACGAAAGACTATTTTGATCCTGCGCTGCGCTACATCGGCAACTCGGTACAGGTCTTCTTCAAAGACGGTAGCAGTAGCGATCGCGTCGAGGTTCATTTCCCGATCGGTCATCGCGAACGTCGCGAAGAGGGCATCCCGGTACTCAAGCAGAAATTCGTCGACAGCGTTTCACCGAAGCTGGCTGCGAGGCAATGGGAAGAGCTCGATGCGCTGTGTGCCGACCGGGAAAAACTCGCGTCGACACCGGTCGATGACTTCATGGCGCTGCTGGTTGCTTAATGAAGATTAACTTCATTGCGGCCTTACGGCTGCCGCGGCGCTTCGCGGCCGTGGGGCCGCTCCTACTGGCAGTTCTTCTTGCGCCTGCGGCAGCGTTTTCTGATGTCGAGCGACGCACGCTGAACGACGGCAAGCTGATCATGGAGGACGTGCCCGAGATTCCGGTCGGCGTAGTCGTTGACCTGATGCGCTTCCAGAATATTCGCGCCGCCGGCTTTCGTGCCTGGGCCCCTGACGGGAAAAGTATTTACGTGGCGACGGGCTTTGGCGATGTCGATTCCCTCCACCATGTGACAATGCCGGGCGGCGCCCGTCACCAGATCACGTTCTATCGCGAGCCTGTCAGGGAGGTAACGCGCCGACCCGGCCGCCCGGAATTGCTGTTCACGCGTGATGTCGGGGGCAGCGAGTTTTCGCAGATATTTGAACTGGACCCCGCGACGGGCGAAGCGACGATGCTGACTGACGGCGAGTCGAGAAATACCGCGGTGATCTGGGACCGGCTCGGCCGGCGCATTGCCTACCAGAGCACGCGACGTAACGGCGCATCGAACGATGTGTGGATCATGGACCCGTCGCAGCCCGGCAAAGCAGAAATCGCGCTCGAATCGCCGGACGGCAGCTACTGGGGGCCAACAGAGTTTTCGGCGAGCGGCAGCAAGCTGCTGTTGATGAACTACGTCAGCGCCACGGATTCGCGCGTGCACGTGCTGGATCTCGATTCGGGACTGTCATCGCCGGTGGCCGGCGGTCCTGACAACGAGAGCAGCAATATGCCGGTTGCCTTCGACGACGAAGCCGGTGGCATCTGGCTAATCACGAACCAGGGCAGCGAATTCAGCCAGCTTGCGTGGCAGCCGGCGACCCCGGGCGCGCGGCCCGAAATCGTGACGGCGGATATCCCCTGGAGCCTGTCCGAGGCAACGATCAGCGCTGACCGCAGCCGCATGGCATTCGTTACCAACGAAGACGGCATGTCACGCATCTACCTGCTGGATACGAAGTCTCGCGAATACAGGCTGGTCGATAGTATTCCGACCGGGTTGGCGTTCGGCCTTCTTTTCAGCCCCGACGATCGCTACCTGGCGATGACGCTGAATACGTCGCAAACGCCGAGCGATACTTTCGTGCTCGAGCTCGGCGAAGAACCCCTCGACTACGGCCCGCTGGTGCGCTGGACAACCAGTGAAGTTGGCGGACTGGATACGGCGCAGTTCCGAACCCCGGAACTGGTGCGCTACCCGACCTTCGACCAGGTCGGAGGGCAGCCCAGGAAGATCCCCGCCTGGCTCTACAAACCGGCCGGTGAGGGACCGTTCCCGGTAATTATTTCCATCCACGGCGGCCCCGAAGCGCAGGCCCGGCCCGGCTTCAGCGCTACTTACCAGATGTGGATCGACAAGCTGGGCGTCGCCATCGTGCGCCCCAATGTTCGCGGCTCACGGGGTTACGGCAAGACCTACCTGAGCCTCGACAACGGCTTCAGGCGGGAAGATGCGGTCAGGGACATTGGCGCGCTGCTGGACTGGATAGAAACGCAGCCGGACCTCGATGCGGATCGCGTAGCCGTGTACGGCGGCAGCTACGGCGGTTACATGGTGCTGGCGAGCGCCGTGCATTACAGCGACCGCCTGAAAGCAGCGGTCGACAACGTCGGCATCAGCAATTTTGTGAGTTTTCTCGAGAACACGCAGGACTATCGACGCGATCTGCGGCGCGCCGAGTATGGGGATGAGCGCGATCCCGCGATGCGCGCGTACCTTGAAAAGATCAGTCCGCTGAACAACGTCGACAGGATCAGCGTGCCGCTGTTCATCGTGCAGGGCCAGAACGACCCCCGCGTCCCCGTAAGCGAAGCCGAACAAATGGTCAGGGCGCTGCGCGAACACGGCCACACGGTCTGGTACATGAATGCGCTTGACGAAGGCCACGGCTACCGCAAAAGAAACAATCGTGACACCTATCAGCAGGCCATGATCCTGTTCTTTCAAAGACACCTCACGGGTGCCGAGTAGCCGTTGCGCGACATTGAATCCGCGATCCTGAAACTGGACCAGGCGTTCCCGGACGACGCGGCGCTGAAGCTCGGGAGCCTGCTCGACGAACTCGAGAAGTGGAATCGTCGCGTTAACCTGACGTCCATTTGCGGGCGCAAGGAAATGGTAACGGCGCACATTCTCGACAGCCTTGTTGCCAGGCCGCTGCTCGAGGGAAGCACGATACTTGACGTTGGTACCGGCGCGGGCTTTCCCGGGCTGCCGCTCGCGATCGCCGAGCCGGACAGGCACTTCACGCTGCTGGACAGTAATAACAAGAAGATTATGTTCGTTCAGCATGCCGCGGGTTTGCTGGGCCTTGGCAATGTAACGGTGGCCAAAGGTCGGGGCGAGGACTATGCACCCGGGCGACGCTTTGATACCGTCATTGCACGGGCGCTGGCGGCATTGCCGCGTCTCGTTGAAATCGCCGGGCACCACGTAGGAGAGAACGGGGTGTTCGTAGCGCTCAAAGGGCGTTACCCGGCAGAAGAACTAGAACAGATGAGCAGCAAACCGTGGCGTCATGTCGTAACGGAACTCAAAGTGCCGGGTCTCGAACAGGGCTCACGGCACGCGATACTGTTGCGACGGGCATGAGCCGTACAACCTGATAAGCTGATTTCATGACGCGAATTCTTGCAGTAGCAAACCAGAAAGGCGGGGTGGGAAAGACGACCACCTGCGTGAACCTGGCGGCATCGCTGGCCGCGACGCAGCGGCGCGTACTGCTCGTCGACATGGATCCGCAGGGCAATGCGACGATGGGCTGCGGCATTAACAAGATGGATCTCGAGAACTCTACCTGTGACGTCCTGCTTGGCGAGGCAACCGCGGCCGACACGATCGTCTCGGCACCCGAGGGCGGATTTGCGGTATTGCCGGGCAACGAAGACCTGACGCTGGCCGAGGTCACGCTGCTGCAGGAAATTGGCCGCGAGATGAAGCTCAAGAAAGCGCTGGCGCCGGTTGCCGGGCTGTATGACTTTATTCTCATCGATTGCCCGCCGTCGATAAACATGCTGACTATAAATGCACTGACAGCGGCCGACGGCGTGCTGATTCCGATGCAGTGCGAATACTATGCCCTGGAAGGCCTGAGCTCGCTGCTCAATACGATTGAGCAGGTGCGTGACTCGGTGAATCCGGGTCTCGAGATGTATGGCATCCTGCGCACGATGTTCGATCCTCGCATCAACCTGTCCAACGAGGTTTCGATGCAGCTTATCGAGCACTTTGACCGAAAAGTATTTCGCACGGTTGTGCCGAGAAACATACGGCTGGCTGAAGCGCCGAGTTTTGGCCGTCCCGTATTACTGCACGATCGTTCATCGCGCGGTGCAATTGCATACCTGGCGCTGGCCGGTGAGGTGCTCCGACGCGAGGATGCACGCGTGGCCGAGGCCGTTTGAAAAACCTGTAGGGACGCCGCTGGGCGCGAATGAATACCATGACACCGAAAAAACGATTGGGCCGCGGCCTCGACGCACTACTCAGCAAGCCGGCCACACGGGGCGCACCCGTTGCCAGCGACGAGATGGCAGGCGGGGACGTATTGAAGCAGATACCCGTCGAGCTGTTGCAGCGCGGGCAATACCAGCCCCGGGTGGACATGCGGCAGGACTCACTGGAGGACCTGGCGAGTTCGATAAGAGCACAGGGTGTGGTGCAGCCGATCGTTGCCCGGCCCATAGCAAAGAGCGGCGGCACTCAGCGCTACGAGATTGTAGCCGGCGAGCGACGCTGGCGGGCGGCGCAGCTGGCCGGGCTGGCCGAAATACCGACCATCGTTCGCGAGGTGCCGGATGAATCGGCCATCGCGATGGCGCTCATCGAGAACATCCAGCGCGAAGACCTGAATCCGCTGGAGGAAGCGCGGGCGCTGGATCGCCTGATTCGCGAATTCGACCTGACGCACGCCGAAGCGGCCGCGGCCGTCGGCCGCTCGCGCGCTGCTGTGAGCAACCTGCTGCGTCTGCAGGACCTGTCTGACAAGGTGAAGCCCCTGCTGGAGGAACGCCAGATCGAAATGGGCCATGCGCGAGCGCTGCTGGCGATCGCGGACGCGACCCAACAGTTTGACGTCGCGCGCCAGGTGGTCAGGAAGGGCCTCTCGGTCCGGGAAACGGAAAGCCTTGTCAGGCGCATGCAGGAAGACCCGACGAACAAGCCGGCGAAGAAGGCGCCCAGTGTGGACGCCGATATTCGGCGCCTGGAAATCGAGGTATCCGAGAAGCTCGGGGCGAAAGTTCGGGTGGACCACACCCGGAAGGGAGCCGGCAAGCTGGTCATCAGCTACAACAGCCTCGACGAGCTGGATGGCATCCTGAAACACATCCGCTAGCGGAGCGGCCCCGAGCCCCGAAAAATGACTGAAAAGCGCCGTATTTAGCGGGGTTTCGTGTTGCCATGCGAGGGGGGTGACACTATAATGCGCACGCGATTTACAGGCCCGCCTGGAACAACCAAAACCACACGCGCCACAAGCCGCCGGTAAGCCCGATGGTCGTGGCGTTTTTAGTGCCGGAGGCATACGACATCCAATCTGTGATGCTGAAGTTGCTGGTGGCACAAATTGGGGTCGGGGCGGTCCTCGCCGTAGTTCTTTGGAGCATTTATGGGGACGTAGTCGGGTACTCGGCGCTGCTGGGAAGCCTCGCCTGCGTCATCCCGAACGCTTTCCTGGCGCTGCGGCTGGCGGTACCGCGCCGGGATCCTGGGGCACAGGCCCTGGTCCGGGCGGCCCATATAGGTGAATTGGGAAAGCTGGCGTTGACCGTGCTGTGTTTCAGCCTCGTGTTTACGCTGGTGAAGCCGCTCTCGGCGGCAGCGTTGTTTGCAGCATTTATCGTGACGCAGCTGGTGACCCTGACGGGTTTATTGATGCGGCACGAACAGGAACAGGAAACGAGAGACAGCAATGGCAGCTGAAGGCGGACACGGCGCAGCGACGTCGAGCGACTACATTTCCCACCATCTCCAGAACCTGCAGGTCTGCAAGGCCGAGACGGGTGAATGGGTGTGGAACCAATGTGCCGGCAATCCGATGGCGATCAACGTTGATTCCATGTTCTGGTCGGTGCTGCTCGGGCTGGTCTTCGTTGTTTTGTTCCGCAACGTGGCCAAGAAGACGTCGGCCGGCAAGCCGAGCAAACTCCAGGCACTCGTTGAGATCATTGTCGAGTTCGTCGATTCCAGCGTCAAAGACACGTTCCACGGCACCAGTCGCCTGATCGCGCCGCTGGGCCTGACGATCTTCGTCTGGGTATTCCTGATGAACCTCATGGACCTGGTACCGGTCGACTGGATTCCGCTGGCAGCCGGTGCCGTGGGCATTCCCTATATGAAGGTTGTGCCGACTACGGATGTCAACGTCACGTTCGGCATGTCGATCGCGGTTTTCTTCCTGATCATTTTCTACACGATCAAGAACAAGGGCGTGAGCGGCTTTATTGGCGAGCTGACGCTGCACCCGATTGCGCCTCCAACCAGGGGCCTTGGGCTGATTGCGGCGCCGTTTATTATCGCCTTCAATTTTATTCTGGAAAGTGTCGCGCTGCTGGCCAAGCCCGTGTCACTTTCACTACGATTGTTTGGCAACATGTTTGCCGGCGAACTGATTTTTATCCTGATTGCGTTGCTCGGCATTTACCAGCTGCCACTGCACTTCGGCTGGGCTGTTTTTCATGTCCTGATCGTGACGCTGCAGGCCTTTATATTCATGATGCTGACGATCGTCTATTTAAGTCTCGCATCCGAAAAGCATTAATTTAAACAAACCTCCTTAGGAGAAACTGATGGAAACTGTTATTGGCTTGACGGCGATTGCCGTCGCACTTCTGATTGGCCTCGGCGCACTGGGCGTCGGTATCGGTATGGGCCTTCTGGGTGGCCGCTTTCTCGAAGGCGCTGCGCGGCAGCCCGAACTGGCACCGATGCTGCAGACGAAAATGTTTATCGTCGTTGCATTGCTCGATGCCGTTGCGATGATTGGCGTCGGTATTGCGCTGTTCTTTGCTTTTGCGAACCCGTTCATCGGTCAGCTGCAGGCGGCAACCGGCGGCTAAAGACGCACGCCCTGTAGGAGGCCGCCCCGGCGGCCGATATCGCGCGCTGGGGCGCGCTCCTACGGTGAATCTGTCAATGCTGTAAGGAGCACTTTGTGGATATTAATCTAACCCTCATCGGCCAGACGATCGCAATGATCGTGTTTGTCTGGTTCTGCATGAAGTTCATCTGGCCTCCGATTCTTGCGGCGCTGGAAGAGCGTCAACAGCAAATCGAGGAGGGCCTTGCCGCTGCCGACCTGAGCCAGGAGAAGCTGGTTGAGGCCGAGGCGAAAGCGGACAGCATCGTTGATGAGGCTCGCAAGCAGGCAACCGGAATTCTTGACCAGGCACATGCTCGCGCCAACGAGATTGTCGCCGAAGGCAAGGCGGATGGCGTAAAAGAGCGCGAGCGCCAGCTGACGGCGGCGACGGCCGAGATCGAGCAGGAGACTAACAGGGCGCGTGAAGAGCTTCGTGGCCAGGTATCGGCCATTGCGATTGCGAGCGCCGAGAAGATCCTCATGCGCGAAATCGACGGCAAGACGCACGAAGACATCCTGGGCAAGCTCGCCCAAGAGCTATAGGCGGAATTCATCGTGGCCGACAACAACACAATAGCCAGACCCTACGCGCGCGCGATCTTCGAGATTGCGGAGGGCGCCGGCGCACTGGGTGACTGGTCGAAGTCGCTGGCTGTTGCAGGCCAATTGCTCAGGGACCGCGACCTTGTCGAATACCTGGGTAACCCGGAACTCAGCGACGAGCGACGGTTCGAGTTTCTGACAGGGCTGTTCGATAAGGCCGGCAGCCGGCTGCTCGCCGGAGGCGACAAGAAAGGCGGCAACTTTTTGAAGCTGCTGATCGAGAATGGTCGTGTCGCTGTGTTGCCGGAAATCTCGGAACACTTCGAAGCATTGAAAGCGGAAGTAGAGAACAGCGTAGACGCCGTCGTTACATCGGCCGTTGCGCTCAGCAAAGAACGGCTTGATGAAATTGCGGTTTCGCTGAAAAAACGGCTGGGCCGCGAAGTCAGGATCACCACAGAAATAGACGAGACGCTCATCGGCGGTGCAGTTATTCGTGCCGGTGATGTCGTTATTGACGGGTCACTGCGTGCACGGCTTGACGGCCTGGCCAACGCATTGACCAAATGAAGAGGAAAACCTAATGGCACTCAAAGCTTCTGAAATCAGCACGCTGATTAAAGAGCGCATCGAGAAATTCGAGGCATCCGCGGAAGCGCGGGACGTCGGTACCGTAATCGCGGTTACCGACGGCATCGTTCGTATTCACGGCCTGGCCGATGCACGCTACGGCGAAATGCTCGAATTCCCGCAGAACACCTTCGGCATGGCGCTGAATCTCGAGCAGGACTCGGTCGGCTCAGTTGTTCTGGGTGACTACAAGCACATTACCGAAGGCGACACCGTCAAGACGACCGGACGCATTCTCGAGGTTCCCATCGGCGATGCGCTGCTGGGCCGCGTGGTTGACGCGCTGGGCAGACCCATTGACGGCAAGGGACCTGTCAACACGGACCTGTCCGCACCCATCGAAAAAGTCGCACCCGGTGTGATCGAGCGCCAGTCGGTCAGTCAACCGGTGCAGACCGGTCTCAAGGCAATTGACTCCATGGTGCCAATTGGCCGCGGTCAGCGAGAGTTGATCATCGGTGACCGCCAGACTGGCAAGACCGCCGTTGCGGTCGACACGATCATTAATCAGCGCGGCACAGGCATCAAGTGCATCTATGTGGCGATTGGTCAAAAGGCATCTTCGATCGCCGGCATTGTAAGGAAGCTCGAGGAAGAAGGCGCGATGGATCATACGATCGTCGTTGCCGCCGCGGCTGCCGACAGTCCCGCCATGCAGTACATTGCACCGTACTCCGGCGCATCCATGGGAGAGTACTTCCTCGACAAGGGCGAAGACGCGCTGATCATCTTTGATGACCTGACGAAGCAGGCCTGGGCCTACCGCCAGGTATCACTGCTGCTGCGTCGTCCGCCGGGTCGTGAGGCGTATCCGGGTGACGTCTTC
>Ga0316201_10002628_pt1 | contig 12867 bp, 12 predicted proteins | sample CS6wburrow_MG_FD_204516 | JGI IMG/M metagenome (GOLD analysis project Ga0316201, IMG submission 204516) | Coastal sediment microbial communities from Delaware Bay, Delaware, United States - CS-6 worm burrow | ecosystem: Environmental > Aquatic > Marine > Coastal > Sediment | place: USA... | reverse complement strand
AGAAGGATCCGCCCTGCTAAAGACCGACGGCAAATACGCCACGAATTTCCAGCATGAGAGCGGGACGATCAACTACGACGGTACGGCCGGCTTTGTGTTCGTCCAAGGCTCGGGCAGCTGCCAAATCTCCATAGATGCCAAACGAAACAACGAGACTTACAGTGGCCGGTCGGTCGGTTGCACCGGCACAATCAACGAAAAAACGGGCCGCTTCGAGTTGTCCGGCAAAATAATCACCGACAGCGGTCGGAATAAGCCGTTCGACATCACCGGCGATATCAAGCCCGACAACTTCATCGAGGGCATCATGTCTTTCGATGGCGTCAAGATTGAACTGGAGTCGCTCTAATTAACTATGCAGCGCCGACACAAGAAAATCTTTTTCGTCGGTCTGCTGCTGTTTACGGTCGGATGGCTGGTCCAGCATTACCTTGGACCAGAAATCAAATCGAGCTACCGCTATCTGAAAGGCGATACGGAACGAGAGCGAACGGCCGCACTTTACCGCGGCTTGCGCCAAGGCAATGATGACCCGACTGAACCCGAGCCCGCCGCCCAAAAAAGGGAGGTCAACCCGAGCCTGCTCGACGATGTGCTGACCGCCCTGGATTGGCTGACCGATCAGATGCTCGAATCCGAAGGGCAAGCCACTCCCCCACCGATTGAAATGCAGATGACCAGCCAAAACGATTTCACCCTGCAGTTCAATCATCGGGTGACCGCCGAACTGAAACCCGTCGAATCGACCGACGGCACGCTGACGATTCATTTCGACGAATCAACCATCGACTGCGAAGTCAGCATGATATCTTGGCAGAAGAGCCCACTGACCAAAAGAGACGTACCGGTCGAATACCGGCCGCTCAAATGCGGCGGAACGATCGACCGAACGACCGGCGAGTTTGAAATCAACGGGCAGACCGGAGACCCGGAAGGACGGCCGGAACCGGTAACCATCCTAGGGACGCTGACGGACGGAAAAATATTTGGCACTCTTCTTTTCCGAGGCGCGACCATCGCACTGAAAACCGAATAAAAAAGACCCGCCATCGACGGCGGGTCTTAGTTTTAGTTCAGCTAGAGCTTGACTTTCTTGAGTCGCAGCGAATTCAGAACGACTGACACCGAGGAAAAGGCCATCGCCCCGGCGGCGACCATCGGATTCAGCAAGCCGAGCGCCGCAAACGGAATGGCAACTACATTGTAGAAAAACGCCCAGAACAGGTTCTGTCTAATTCCGCTGTAGGTACGGCGGGCCAACTTGATGGCATCAGCCACTTTTTCTGGACCGCCCCCGACCAAAACGATTTGCCCGGCTTCGATGGCGATATCGGTTCCGCTGCCAATGGCCACGCCCAAATTGGCCTGAACCAGGGCCGGTGCGTCATTGATGCCGTCGCCGACAAAGGCGACCTGATGGCCCTGATCCTGATAGCGCTTTACGATCTCTAGTTTTTGATCGGGCAAAACTTCAGATTCGACATTCTCGATATCAAGTTCGTCCGCAATCGCTCGGGCTGCCTTGTCATTATCGCCGGTCACCATCACGACCGACAGGCCGAGCTGCTTGAACTCAGCGACCGCTTCTTTGGCGCCGTCCTTGGGCGCATCGGCAATCGCCAGCAAACCGAGTAGCTTATCTTCTTGTGCCACCAAAACGACCGTATTGCCCAACCCCTGCAGTCGCTCGATTTCCATCTTCGTCGTCTCGTCCGGAGAAACCAAAGTTGACACGTAGCTGGGCTTGCCGACCACCACCTTCTTGCCGTTTACCCGGCCGATGGCGCCGCGACCGGCTTCTGTCGAACCATCAGTCGCCACCATATCAACCTGTCCGGCACGCCGAACGATCGCCTTAGCCAAGGGATGGTCCGACAAAGACTCCACCGCCGCGGCTTGCTCGATCAGCATTCGCTCCGAAACGCCGCTGGCCGGCAGAACATACGTGACATGCGGGCGTCCCTCGGTTAGGGTACCGGTCTTGTCGAGCAGGATCACGTCAATGTCACGGCCTCGTTCGAGCGCCTCTCCGTTCTTAATGAGTATGCCCATCCTGGCGCCGCGCCCCGTACCGACTAGGATGGCGGTCGGGGTAGCCAAACCGAGAGCGCACGGACAAGCAATGACCAGTACGGCCACGGCAGCGACTAAAGACGATTCCAGGTCACCGACTGCCAGCAGCCACACCACGAAAGTGAGCGCAGCAATCGAGAGGACGACGGGCACGAAGATTCCGGCTACCGTATCGGCCATTTTTTGAATCGGTGCCTTCTGCCTTTGCGCATCCTCCACCAGCCGCACGATTTTCGCCAGAACGGTATCGCCGCCGACGCCAGTGACCTGCACGCGCAAGACACCGGCACCGTTGACGGTCGCACCGAATACCTGATCGCCGGCGGCCTTGCTGACCGGCAAAGATTCTCCGGTCAACATTGATTCGTCCAGCGTCGATTCGCCGGCGACGACCAGGCCATCCAGCGGTACCTTTTCGCCGCTCTTGACCAGCACGACGTCGCCTTTCTGCAATGACTCAACCGGCTGGTCCAGAGTGGTACCGTCTGACTGAACGACATGCGCTTCCTTGACCCCCAGCTCGATAAGCTTGCCAATCGCCTCTGAAGCCTTTCCCTTGCTGACTGCCTCAAAGTAGCGGCCCAGCAAAATGAAAGCGGTAATGACGGCGGCGCTCTCAAAATATAGCGCCCCACCAGCCAGCAGTTGCCACCAACTGAATGCCGTGGCGACCAGAGTGCCCATCGACACCAGAGTATCCATGTTAGCCTGTCGCCGTCGGGCCAGCTTCAGGGCAGTGCGATGAAATCCCAGGCCCGGACCAAACACGACAAACGTGGCCAGCCCTGCCTGCAGCCAACCGGACAGCCCGCCCGGCAACTCGATCATGAACATCGAAAGAACGAAGACGGGCAGGCTAAGCGCAAAGGCAATAATCGCCCTAGTTTTTGCTGCCCGCAATTCCTCCTGGCCGGCATGATTGGTTGCCTCATGCGTATGCTCATGGCTGACCGGCTCATAGCCAGACGCCTTGACCACGGCCTGCACTTCCGACTCGCCAATGGCTTGGTCATCAAACTGAACGTCGGCTTCGGCTAACGCATAGTTGACGTTTGCCGACTGGACCCCGCCGGTATCCTTGAGGGCCTGCTCGATGTTCAGCGCGCAAGAGGCGCAATGCATCCCTTTGATTTTGAATGTTGTCTTAGCCATATTATTCCTCCTTAGGAAGCACAATCATCGTACCTTGAGTCATGCCCATTGAACAAGTGAACCGATAGGTGCCGACTCGATTCGGTGTAAATTCAACTGTATTGAAACCGGGACGCAAATATTCACGCACACCGAATTCGCGCAGCACCAGCGAACTGGCGCACCCCATATAGTCACTGCCGAAAATTTCCCAGCGAACCGGCTGACCGACCCGAACGTATAGAGTGTCTGGGGCGTAGGTCAGTTGGTCCGTGACTTCCATCTGCAGTATCTGGTAACCATCCTCGGTCGGTATCTCAATCGAACTAACCGGCACTTCGATTTTTGAGCTGCCGCGATCAAGCAAAACCGAAGCGTTAGCGATGTTAGCGAATCCGATCGAAATGACAAGTGTTCCAATCACCGAACTGAAACCCGTCAGCAAACGCCCCCGCATGACTGAAGTCGCCAGTCCGAGACCGAGCAATGCCGGCACTGTCCCCAGAGCGAATACGATCATAATGACCGCCCCGCGAGCCGGACTGCCGCTGGCCGCAGCCAACAGCTGAACGGATTGCGTAAACCCGCAAGGCAAAAAGAATGTCAGCGCCCCAACTGTCATGATCGACAATGGATTGGACTGACCTTCCTTGCCCTGAACGAAACGAGCCACCAGACGAGACAGCCCAAACAGAGAACCTCCCGGAAAAGCCCCCAACAAATTCAGGCCAATACCGACCATCATCACCGCCACCGCCAACAGGAATATTCCGTTAGAGAACGAGGACAGCGCCAGCATACTGCCGATGGCCCCGACCATCGCACCGAACAACCCGAACCCGAGTACGCGCCCCATGTTGAACAGCAGGTGCGGCCGCACTTTCTGACTGAACGATTTTGAATCGTCCTGAGCGGCACTTGCGGCGACGGCCGCCACCAAACCGCCGACGACTGCCGTGCAGGAAGAAAAAGCCGCTACCACACCGATCCCGAAGACAGCCAACAGGCCGACTGAATTCTCAGGCGAAACGTTCGTCTGAATCAGGCCCGACCGAATGAACACAAAATACACCGAAAAAGCCAGGGTCAACGCTACGACTACACGATCCCAAGCGATGCGCGACCCAAAACGCGAACCGTCGCCTGGATAGAAACGATATTTAGAATCATTGACGGCCCGACTAAGGTCTCGAGGCGTCAATTGCAGCCGATCGCGAACCTTCATTTCGATCCGACCGAGCCGATTCGACACCTTAACCGACTGCACGCCGGAAATCTTGCGCAGCGCTCGCTCGAGTAGTATCTCGCAGCTGCCGCAAGTGGTGCCCTCCACCCTAAAAGTAATTTTTTTTGACATAAAAAGAATAACGCTAAATAAACTAACGACTGATTAGTTTCGCGTTATTCTCGTTTGACGACAGACCGCAGGGCCCGAGCGGGCGGCGGCAAACCGGTCGGTAGAATCACCAACGGCCGCCAATGCGGCACTAATACTTCTACGGTAATCGTGGCCAGAGCCAGGGCCAGGGCCAGCAAGGTCAGCCCCGGCACTACCGCAACCATCGGCTGAGCCAGCGACTGCAATAGCCCCGACGTGAGGCAATGAACCGAACAGGTTACATCCGGCAGCCAACCGCACCAAACGCCGTCGCAGGCCATATGGCCCTGACGCATATCCATCGTTCCGAACACGGCATCATGTCCGCCACTTCCGGCCAGCCCAAAAAACAGGCTGAAAGCCATCACGGCCGGAATTAAGATGAAAATAAGTTTCTTCATGTCTTTATTATACACCACAAGGATCATCATTGCGCAAATCCGCATGATCAACGCAACCAAAACACCCGCTCGAATTAAAAAACACACCTTACCGGGCGTGTTTAGAAAGTATTTAGATCTCTTTCGGCAATGTATTCTTCATTACTCGCTCTGCATTTAGGGCCAACACCTTGCCGATGCGTTGCCGCGACCAACCAGCCTGCAGCATTGCCGCCGTCAGGTTAGGCAAACGCCCCACATGCTCTAGACCCCTAACCGGTACGATCATCCCGTCCCAGTCAGACCCGATGGCGACGCAATCTTCACCGGCGACGTTGATGACGTATTCCATATGCCGAATGACGTCTGTCACGTCGGCACCGCCCAAAAAACGTCTCTCAAAAATGATGCCGACTGCCCCAGCTGTGCTTGCCACCGCCTGCAGCTCCTGGTCACCAACGTTCCTCGGATGACCGTGAACGCCCAGCGCTCCAGTATGCGATATGATAACCGGCCGGGCAGAACATGCACAGGCTTGGATTACGCAGCGCTGATTGGCATGAGCCAAGTCGATGATTACCCCGGTCTGATTGCACAATTCAACCAATCGACAGCCAAAATCGGTTAGGCCGCGATCGTTATCAACCCCAAAACCATAGTTTGGATAGGCGGCAGCGTTCGGGGTGAAATGAACCAAACCCAGCACTCGCACTCCGCGATTTACCAGACTGCCGATGTTATCGACGCGATTCTCGGCCAAATGCACGCCTTCTAAGGCAAGCAACCCGGCTATCTGGCCGTCCTTCTTGGCAAGAGTCATGCAACCAACGCTCCGAGCGGTAACCAATCGATCCGGATTCAGAAGACAAGCCCGGTCCAGCTGATCAATTTGTCGATTAGCGAGCCGAAATAGCCCAAACTTCTTAAACGGATTTGTAGCCAACCCAAATACCTGAACGCCAATGTTTACTTGTGACATGCGCGGCAGATCGAGATGACCGACCCAAGCGGAATACGGCAGGTACGGACGATGCAGCTTACCCAAATCGTAACCGATAGACTCGGCCCACATCAGTGGATCAGCGTGCAAATCGACCGGCGGATACTCCCGATGCAATTCCGAGGCTTCTTCCAGCAACCGCTCGCTTACTTGATTATTCATGAACTATTCTCCTGTCCGAAAGCACTATACATAAAAATAGACAAAACAAAAATGACGCGAACCTATCGCGTCTGCAGAAATGATTTCGTCATGGCGTCGCACCGACTGTCAGTCGCTGTCTCTTGGCAAATCAAGCCTGTCAATTATCAGCTGCGCCTCCCGATTGTTTGCCGGCCGAGGCTGAGCGTAATCGTCAATAATGACTGGCAGGTAATTTGCTGTCCGGACGCCGTCCTTAGTAAATACCAACCGCACACCCAATCCGCGCCGCGTATCCCATGACCACATCTGGTCGAAAACGAAATTTCCCAGGCTGTAGAAAATATATTTGCCCTCGTATATTTCGGCGGTCTGAACGACATGCGGATGATGGCCGATCACCACCTCCGCGCCGGCATCAATCGCGGCGTGCGCAAATGTGATCTGCCGGTTACCCGGTCGGGGTTGGTATTCGGCGCCGGCATGCATGGAGACAATCACGAAATCCACCTCGGGCCGTAAGCCAGCCACATCTTCCTTCATCAGTTCAATGTCGAGCGGTACTGGCCCGTTTTCAATGGCCGTTGAGTCGTAGGTGTACGCCAAAAAACCAAACTTCAAGCCGGACCGCTCGATAATAGCCGGAGAGCGGGCCTCCGCCGGACTCAAGCCGGCGCCAACGTGCTTAACTCCCTGTTCGTCAAGCAGTCGCAAAGTTTCGGCCAGCCCATCTTGGCCGAAATTCTTTATGTGGTTGTTGGCCAAAGACACAACGTCAAAACCGACGTCCGCCAATACGGGCGCCACTTCTGGGTCGGCCCGAAAAACCATTTCGCCGGACTCGATCGGTCGCCCGGCGATGATCGGCGATTCCAGGTTACCGAAGGTGATGGCGGCGGCGTGCAGTTCGTCGGCAACCTTCTCAAAAGGGTAATCATAACCGTTCTCCAGCATGCGCGACCCAACCATGCGCGACAACATGACGTCACCAACCGCCAGCAGGCTGACTCGCGCTTCGGCCGCCGGTAACGCGTCGCCACCATCGGTTAAGGCCAATAAGCGCTCATTGACCGACCGACGAGCCCGCATGTCTTCCCAGGTGACATCCTGAAAATGCTGCCCGGTCGGTGATTGGATTACAAAAGCCATGGCCGCACTACCGCCCATCACCCCCAACAGCAACGAAATAAGTACTTTAATTGGTACTGGCATAAATATGGGGACATACCCTCATATATATATTATATCACTATCCGGCTTTTGATTTGCAGATTTTTTTCGGCCGCTCTGCTATGTTATGAATATGGCCAAAATAGATTTCGAATATTCACTGCGACACTCGACCCGCGCGAAGCGAGTCAGCTTAACGGTCTATCCGGACGGCCGGGTGTTAGTGACCGTGCCGCCGCGCGCATCGGACCGGACGGTGACGCGTTTCGTCGGCGAGTACGCGCCCTGGGTGCGCAAGCAGCTGGCCAAGACCGAAACCAGTCGCGACTGCATCTTTCTGCCGGCCGGCCGACGCGATTACCTGCGCAACAAGGAACGCTGCCGGGTGTTCGTCAAAACAGCTATCGCACGGCACAACAGACATTACGGCCTGACCTTCAACCGCATCGCCATCAAAAACCTGTACAGCAGTTGGGGCAGCTGCAGCGCCAAACGCAATCTGAACTTCAACTACAAGCTGATTCACCTGCCGGCGCAGCTCGGCGAATACATCGTCGTGCACGAACTGTGCCACCTGAGGGAGATGAATCATTCGCGCCGCTTTTGGGACCTGGTCGCCCAAACCGTGCCGGACCACAAGCAACGCCGCCGAGAACTCCGTAAATACCTCATGTAATATGCGAATGCCGCAAAGAAAATCCGAACAGAACCGCAAGTACGACAATGACGACAAGTTCATCACCACCACCAAACTGCAGGAACTGAAAGACGAAGTCGAGAAACTGGAAAAACGCATCCGACCGAGGGTGGTCGAGGACCTGACGGCCGCCCGCGAAATGGGCGACCTGTCCGAGAACGCCGCCTACTCCTACGCCAAAGGAAAGCTGATGGGCATCGACCGGCGCCTGCATGAACTCAAGGAGAAAATTAAGTATGCGGTCGTCATCGAGCGCGGCGCCGGCGCGGACGGCACGATACGCATCGGTTGTCAGGTCACTGTTCGCGTCAACGACAAAGAGAAAACTTTCGAGATCACCGGCTCGCAAGAAACCGACCCCGGCTCGGGCCGTATTTCACATACCTCACCGGTTGGGCAGGCCCTGCTCGGCCACCGGGCCGGCGAAACCGTCTCTGTAAAGATCGGTGACCGCGAAGTCGCCTACGATATTATTGAGGTTGTTTAGTCCTGCCGTTGCCTGACAAATCATCGTTTTAAAGACCGCCGCCAATTTTGGCGGTCTTTTGCTATAATCAAATCGTAATTAGTCAAAACAACTATGCGCAACATAAAAATCATCTTGCCACTCGTTATCGCCGGCGCTTGCCTGGGGCTGGCTTTAGGAACTAACGCGGCCACCTTAGCCGAACGCCTGGGCGGATACATCTTGCTGCAAGTCGAGGAAAACGGCGAAGCCTGGTACGTGGAGCCGGATCGCGACGACCGTTTCTACATGGGCCGCCCCTCGGACGCCTTTGACCTAATGCGGGCCTTTGGCTTGGGCATCGCCCACGACGAACTGATGGATTATATCGTCGGTCGGTTTCCGGCCCGTCTGGCCGGCAAGATATTGTTGGACGTCGAATGGAACGGCGAAGCCTATTACGTCTACCCCGATGACCTGCGAGGCTATTACCTGGGTCGGCCGGCCGACGCTTTCCAGGTGATGCGCGACTTGGGATTGGGCATTGCCAACCGGGACCTGACGCAAATTGCGCTCGGCGCGGGCTCGGGTACGCCGCCGGAAGACGAGTCAGCAGAGACGGATCTTCCGTTGGCTGGCGTCGGCGATAACTATCATCTTGTTGACACCCAGCAATCACATTGTTTTGACGACACGTCAGCTGTTACCTGCCCGGCCGAAGGCGATTTCTTTGGGCAGGACGCGCAATACGCCGGCCGCCAACCCTCGTACACCGACAACGGTGACGGCACGGTGACCGACAACGTGACCGGCCTGATGTGGCAGCAGGCGCATAACGAGGAGCGCTTAAGCTACGAGGACGCCACGCTGACCTGCGACTGGTCGCTGCTGGCCGGCTATCACGATTGGCGGATGCCGACCATCAAGGAACTTTACTCGCTGACCGATTGGCGCGGCCTGACTGGCGAAACCGATTTTATTGACGGCACCTACTTTGATTTGGAGTGGCCGGACGAAAGCATCCTGGCCGATGACCCGTTCGCCAGCACGCACTGGCCGGGCATGATGGGCCAAACTTGGTCGTCTACTATCTATAAGGGGCAGCTGTGGGACCGTGCAGACGAAGCGGCTTTCTTCATGAACTTTTTGGACGGCCGGATCAAAAGCTCGAACACCGATCGCAGCGAACTGTTTTATCGCTGCGTGCGCGGTCCGCGCTATGGAGTTAATGACCTGAGGGACAATGGCGACGGCACGGTCAGCGACCTAGCCACCGGCCTGACTTGGCAGCAGTCGGATGACGGGCAGACGCGTCATTGGGGCGAGGCGCTGGCATACTGCGAAAATCTCGAACTGGCCGAAACGGACGATTGGCGCCTGCCTAACGTGAAGGAGCTGCAGAGCATCGTCAACTACGACTCGGCCGCCCCGGCCAAGTTTGCCGAGTTCGGTCAGAGTGACCCAGCTGCCTGGTTCTGGTCGAGCACCAGTTTCGAAACCGGCGCCGAAGCAACTTATGTTTGCTTCGGCGAATGCACCTCGGCTGACGGCGTGGACGTGCATGGTGCCGGTGCCCAACGCAGTGACCCCAAATCCGGTGACCCGGCTGACCTCTCCGGGCGCGGCGGTCAAAATGACGAGGTGCGAGTCAACAACTACGTCCGTTGCGTGCGGGGCGGCGCCACCCTGACCGACCAGACCAGCCCGGCAGAAACAGCCCCCGGCTATATCGCCCCAATCGAGGCAGACAATCCCGAACCGATTCCGGCTAGCGCACCCCCGCCACCGCAAGCAGCCATCGAGGCCTGCGCCACGCTAAACGCCAACGACACCTGTTACCACAACTATACGGTCGGCTACTGCGCCGAGCATCCCGAAACTGGGCTGTTCTGCAAGCTATAAAGACAATAAAAGCCTGGAACTAGTTCCGGGCTTTTTTGTGGCGACAAACCGCGCCAGCTATGCTCGCACAAACCGCACAGCCAACAAGGTTGAAATCGGCACAGCCAACACCAGGCCCATACTGCCGACCAACGAACGCATAATTTCGGTCGCGATCATTTCGTTGGAGACGATCTGCACAAAGCCCAGTGGTGCCAAATCATTGACGCCAAACAACAGCAGTAGCGGCAACGAGGCGCCGGCATAGGCTAGAAACAACGTATTGACCATCGAGCTAAGGTGCGAAACCCCGACCTTCATCGACTTGCGGTAAATTTGCTTCGCCGAAAGTTGCGCGTCGGTCTTTTTTAGTTGCTCGACTAGAGCGACTTGCGCCACGACAACGTCGTCAATCACACCGAGTGCACCGATTATGACGCCGGCCAACAACAATCCCTTGACGTTAATTGCCCCGTACGACGACGCGACCAAATACATGACGTCCTCGGAATCAAACCCGCTCAACCGCAACCAATCAACGAACCACAGCGACAGCAGTCCGGTCACCAACAAAGACAATGCTATGGCCGCAATCGCTATATGCGACCGACGATTGACCCCTTCCGTCAAATAAATCGCCACAAGCAGTATCACTACCGATCCTAGCAGTCCAACGACCAAGGGATTATGCCCGTTGAGTATCTGCGGGATAATGAACTTTAAAATTATCAGCAAAGTCAGCACCAAAACAATGACTGCCCGCAAACCCTTTGACCTGCCAACTAGAATGACTAGGGCCGCAAACAGAACCAATAGCCACAGAAGCACGCGAGAGCGTTCGTGTTCAACCACGTAATAACTTTCCCGACCATCGATGTTGACAGTGCGCACGGCGATTACCCGATCACCGGCCTCATACCGCGTAGCCGATAGCACATCGTAATCCAATCCGTTATGAACGACTTTCTGGCCTTTTCGCGGGCCATGCGTTATTTCGATCGATAATTTCTGCCGAATCGATTCGCTGCCGTTTTCGTTGATTTCACGCTGTTCTTCTTCCACTCGCAATACGACCGCCCGTACGAATTCGTCCTGCTGCGACTCATCAGCCTGCGCTGACGCTACCGACGGCAGAAATGCGAAACCAAAAAGGACTACGGCCAGGATGACGGATGAATAGATTTTGTTGCGCATATTGAATTCAATGATTACTGTTCATTATTTTACACTTTTTGCGCTTTTCCGTATCTCTGGTTGATTATTTTCACGGATGTCGATATATTTAGATATATTACTAAATATCTAAATATACCTCCCCTATGCCAATCGATGCAACCCTCCGGGCCCTGGCTGACCCCAATCGGCGCCGGGTGCTAGAGGTTTTAAAAGAGGGCGACATGCCAGTCGGTGAAATCCTGCAGCACCTGGACATCACCGGCGCTTCCCTCTCCCATCACCTCAACACGCTGAAGCAGGCCGACCTGGTCAGCTCGCGCCGTGACGGCCAGCAGATCATATATTCGCTGAACCTGTCAGTTTTCGAGGAAATGATCGGCGAACTTTCAAACTTACTCGACAGCTAATATGAAACTCCCCTATCAAATCTACAAGCCGGCCGAAATTGCGATGTGGACGGCGATGATCGCCAGCTGGTTGGCCAGCTTTTTCTTCTATCGCGCCTTCCCGGCCGAAGTGCCGATTCACTGGAACATGGCTGGCCAACCCGACGACTGGAGCGGTCCGGGTTTTGCGGCTTTCTTCTTTCCGGCGGTCATTACCGGAATTTACCTGCTGATGACCCTGCTGCCGCTGGCCGATCCGCAAAAGAAACGCTACATGGAGTTCGGCCGACCCTACACCATTCTGCGACTGACCCTGGTGCTGTTCATGACCATGATATACTTCGTGGCCTCATCCGCCGGCATCGGCTACAGAATCGACATGAACCTGATCATGCCGTTCGCCGTCGGTTCACTGTTTATCGTCATCGGCAACTTCATGCCGAAGTTCAAAAAGAACTGGTTCGTCGGCATTCGCACGCCATGGACCCTTTCGGACGAACGCGTCTGGACCAAAACCCATCGGGTCGGCGGGCGACTGTTCATCATCGGCGGCTTACTGCTGATGCTGACCGCCTTCCTGCCAATTTGGCTGCGAGCTCCAGCCCTATTGGCGGCGGTGGCCCTGGTGGTTCTCGGCACCATCGGCTATTCGTACTGGTTCTGGCGTACGCTTAAATCCGCCAAACGCTAGGACTACTAAACGCCCCGCGGGGCGTTTTTTGTTGCCTGTCGGTACTTGGGGTCATATAGACAGGCAGCAGAGCACACACCCATCTTGACAATAGCGCCGATCTATGGTATAAATAGCTGTCGTCGCACATGGATGATGCGACGCCAACAATGGCCGAAACTGCAAAAAGGAGGGCGTCATGGCTAGCGCCAACGTTCAGGGAAAACAGTGTCGGAGCAAAGATTGCCAGAAGGTCGTCATGACCTCATCTGGGCTTTGCTACAGTTGCCAACGCGAGCTCCAAGCCAAGCAGCGCAAAGCTGCAGCCGAGCGGCGTAA
>Ga0316201_10002626_pt1 | contig 12872 bp, 10 predicted proteins | sample CS6wburrow_MG_FD_204516 | JGI IMG/M metagenome (GOLD analysis project Ga0316201, IMG submission 204516) | Coastal sediment microbial communities from Delaware Bay, Delaware, United States - CS-6 worm burrow | ecosystem: Environmental > Aquatic > Marine > Coastal > Sediment | place: USA... | reverse complement strand
AGGTCGTCGATCCTGATCCAGTCACCCTACCTGATCATGCCCGAAGGCGGCATTGAGCTGTTCGAGGAGCTTATCGAGCGTGGCGTGCGGATTCGCATCTCCACAAACTCACTGGCATCAACCGATAACCTGCAAGCCTTCAGCGGCTATTACAGCCAGCGCGAGGCGCTCCTCGATGCAGGCGTCGAGCTCTATGAGTTCAAACCCTACCCTGCTATCCGCGACCAGCTTATCGAACGCTACCCACGCATCGCCGTGAACAACCCGGTGTTTGCACTTCATGCAAAGAGCATGGTCATTGATGACAAGACGGTGTTTATCGGCACGTTTAATCTCGATCCGCGCTCGGCCAACCTTAATACGGAAGTGGGGATGCTCGCCGACAATGTCGACCTTGCGAGGCAATTGACGGAAAGTATCGAGGTGGACATCGATCCATCGAACAGTTGGCAAACCACCTCCGATTTCAATCCCGACAGCACCGTTGGCCGCATGAAACGGATCCGGCTGTGGTTTAACAGCATCCTGCCACTGGAGCCCGTACTCTAGCTGCGCCGCGGCACCCATCGGCGGCAACACTGCTATCATCGCATCGACGTTCCTGATTGAGGATGAGTGAATCAATGCAGCGCTCCTGGCAAACCCCACACAACCTATTGGTCCTGATGTCGATCGCCATGCCGATTGCATTCAGCGCCTGGGCTGCATTGCTCAATAACTTCGTTGTTGAGCGGGCCGGATTTACTGGCGTCGAGATTGGCATTCTCCAAAGCCTGCGTGAAGTCCCGGGGTTTCTCGCCTTCACCACCGTGTTTGTACTGCTGGTCCTCAGGGAACAGGCCTTTGCGGTAGTGGCGCTTGCGCTCCTTGGTATCGGTGTCGCGCTGGCCGGTTTCTTCCCAACGGCGCTGGGGCTCTACCTGACGACCGTCCTGATGTCGACGGGCTTCCATTACTTCGAGGTCGTAAAGCAATCACTGGCACTGCAGTGGTATGGCAAAGCAGAAGCACCGCGGGCCTTTGGCAAGCTGATTTCCGTCGGCTCGATTACTTCCCTCGTCGTGTATGCCGTGCTGTGGGTGCTGCTGGAACCGCTAAAACTCGACTACGTCTGGATATTTCTGCTGGCCGGCGGATCCTGCTGTGCCCTGGCTGTCTTCATGTGGACGGGGTTTCCCCAATTTCACGCCGAACATAAGCAAACCCAGAAACTGATTTTGAAAAGGCGCTATTGGCTCTTCTACGCGTTGCAGTTTTTCTCCGGCGCAAGGCGACAGATCTTCATGGTTTTCGCCGCGTTCCTGATGGTTGAGAAATTCGGTTACTCGGCCGCACAGGTTACGACGCTGTTCCTCGCCAATTACGCATTCAACTGGCTGTTCGCCGAACGCATCGGCGGACTCATTGGGCGCATCGGGGAGCGCAAAGCGCTTACGATCGAGTATGTCGGGCTGGTTCTCGTCTTTACTGCCTACGCGTTCGTCGACAATGCCTACATCGCTGCGGGGCTCTATATCGTCGATCACATGTTTTTCGCGCTCGCGATTGCGATCAAGACCTACTTCCAGAAAATCGCGAGCCCGGAGGACATCGCCAGCACGGCCGGCGTCTCATTCACGATCAATCATATCGCCGCTGTCGTTATTCCGGCCGCTCTCGGCCTGGTGTGGGTCGTGTCCCACTCCGCGGTATTCCTGATAGGTACCGGCTTCGCGCTTTGCTCGCTACTGCTGTCGCAAAACATCCCGACGCAGCCCGTTGCAGGTAACGAAGTGAAGTGGGGACTTGCCCGCGCTGACGCTTAGGGTTCAACCCGACGGTAGACGAGCTTCTCCTCCCACACCCTCTCGTCGTTGTGGAGCACCAGGTAGGTGTGAATTTCATCGTCGCTGATACGGTAGAAACTAAGTCCGGAAAAGTGCACCGCATCGGGTTCGACGCGGACCAGCCGAAAAGTGACATAGTCCTCCTTGTCTTCCCAGGCCGTGAAGTCCGCGCTGAAGTGCTTGACCTTCAATACCAATGAGCCTTCTTCCTCGGCGAGCAAGGTCAGTTCGTAGAAACGCACTTCGCCATCGCCCATGACCTTGAACATGCCAACCATCGTGCCAAGCGACGCCGGATTCCAGACGTCTTCGAAGGTTCCGCCGAATGCATCACCGGCCCACGAACCGACCAGCCACGACACGTCATCCAGCGTACCCGGAACGCGCATCGCGGGATCATCCAGTTCAAATGTATGTTCTGTTTTTGCGGTCTGTGCGAACGCAACACCCGTAAGCATGAGAACACCGCACGCTACGACCAGCCTGACAATTGCTTTTATCATTTCCCACCCCCCGGTTCAGTCCTGGTCAGCAAGCCATACGACCTCGTGCATTTTATCAAGCCCCGCCTCCAGGAACTTGGGAGGGGCATTTTCGGTGTCGTCGACCCAGGCGTAGCGCCGCAGCCGCGGCCAATGTATCGCAGCCTCAGCGGGACCAATTGAATAGGGCGGTCCGTCACAAACACCCTGATCGTATTCGACCGTAATAACAAGCTGGGACGCAGCTCCTGTCAGCAGTGACCGCGTATGCTTCGCGTAGTCGGGTCTCACGTCCGGCGGCATCGCGACGTAAGCACCGCGATCGTAGTGCGCGTCGAACGACCCCTCCCGAAACTCAAAGTAATCCCCGCAATACAGACTGATTGAGCGATCTGTTGCACGGTAGTGTCGAAGTGGACCATCAATCACTTCGTATTGAATGTCGTTCTCCTCAAAGAACGCAACGACGGCGATCTCCGAGAGCTCCACGCCCACAACTTCATTACCCCGCTCCTCGAGCCAGAGCAGGTCGGGCGTCTTCCCACACATTGGGACGAGCACCCTCTTTCCGGACCACTGCCAGTGCGCACGCAGGTTTCGATTCCCGGATGGCTCGTGCCACCCGGTTCGGCCGATCTGCCAGCGCTCCAGCCACGGCTCATGGTTCACGGGTGAATACCCATGAGGATGCGAATGTGTGCTGCAACGCAACGAGCGAGGCTATTGAGTTCGTACCCCCCCTCAAGCGCCGAAACGATGCGGCCCGATGCATGCTTGTCTGCGACCTCAACGATGCGCTCAGATACCCAGCGGTAATCGGCATCCGTCAGGGAAACCTGCGACATGTCATCATCGCGATGGGCATCAAAGCCTGCGGAGACAAACACCATCTCCGGTGCAAATGCGTCGAGTGCCGGCAGCCAGTGATCGGTGACAGCAGCCCTGAATTCCTCACTGCCTGCGGTGGCATCCAGGGGCACACTGATCCGGTTCGGCGTGTTCTTCCGGAGCTCCGTAAACGGATAAAACGGATGCTGGAACGATGAACAAAAGAGCACCCTGTCTTCGCCATCGAATATCTCCTCGGTCCCGTTGCCGTGATGCACATCGAAATCGACGATTGCGACCCGCTTCAGGCCGTGGACTTCCAGCGCATGAGCTGCACCAACTGCAATATTGTTGAACAGGCAGAAACCCATCGACTGGGCACTTTCGGCATGGTGGCCGGGCGGCCGGACACCGCAGAACGCCGAATCGACATCGCCCGCCATGACCATATCAACGCCGGCCACCGCCGCACCCGCGGCACGATAAGCCGCATTGAGTGAACCTCGGCTGACAACCGTATCGGGATCGAGGCGCACATACCCGGATTCCGGCATCGCTGCGCGAATACGCTCGAGGTATACCCTGGGATGAACGCGCAGCAGTTGTTCCTCCGTAGCCAGCGGAGCATCGGTATTGCGAAGGACGCTGTCGAGCCCCGAGGCGACCAAACGGTCCTCAATCGCAAACAAGCGCGCAGCATTCTCCGGGTGACCGGTCCCCGTATCATGGGTTCGGCAGTCAGTATGCGTGATATACGCGGTGCGCACCGTGGTTCTCCTTATAGGCCCTGTGAGCCAGACACTGTACAAAGGTAATTGTCATTATAGATAAACTGCCGCAGGACCTGTCGTGAACTCCCACTATCTTACCTCCCTGTTCACCCCCGGGAGCATCGCCCTTTTTGGTGCCAGCGATCGAGAAGACTCGGTCGGCGGCATTGTTTTCAAGAATCTGCTGGACTCGGATTTCAAGGGAAAGATTTATGCGATCAATCCCGCACGCGATGTCGTTCAGGAGCAGCGGGCATACAAGTCGCTGGATGAGATAGACGGACCTATCGAGCTCGCTGTCGTTGCTACCCCGGCACCCAGCGTACCAGGCATCGTCAAAGCCTGTGGTGAGCGCGGCATTCAAATGATGCTCATTCTGTCGGCGGGCTTTCGTGAGACGGGGGCCGAGGGCCGGCAGCTGGAGGATCGCGTCACACAGATGGCGGGACGTTACGGCATCCGCATCATGGGGCCCAACTGCCTCGGCATCATCCGCCCTGACATCGGCCTTAATATTACGTTCGGCAATAACGACGCGCAGCCCGGTAATCTCGCGCTGGTCTCGCAATCCGGGGCTATCTGCACCGCGATCCTGGACTGGGCCGCGGTTAACGAAATCGGATTCTCGGCAGTTGTATCGACCGGTATCGCGGCCGACCTCGATTTCGGGGACTATCTCGACTACCTCGCAACAGACCCGAAAACCAAGGCGATCCTGCTCTATATAGAAGGCGTCTACGATTCACGCCGCTTTATGAGCAGCTTGCGCGCGGCTGCACGCGTCAAACCTGTCATCGCGCTCAAGGTTGGCCGACATGCCGCTGGCGCCGAAGCGTCGGCATCCCATACGGGCGCACTCGTCGGTAGCGACGACACCTTCTCCGCGGCGCTTTCCCGCTCCGGTGTGCTGCGCGTCGAAACCGTGGGCCAGTTGTTCTCCGCCGCCCGGGCGCTGTCGTCGATTCAGCATCGGCAGCGAGCAGAACGCCTCGTCATCATCACGAATGGGGGCGGTCCGGGCGTAATGGCGGCTGACCGCGCCGAGGATCAGGGCATTGAGCTGAGTTCGTTAAGTGACGACACCATGGCACGGCTGAACGAGGTTCTGCCCTCGGTCTGGTCGCACAGCAATCCAGTCGACATCATTGGCGACGCGCCCCCGGAGCGCTACAAACAGACACTCGATATCTGTCTTGCGGACCCGAACATCGACGGTGCCGTCGTGATACTCACGCCGCAAGCGATGACCCGGCCCACGGAAGTCGCTCAGGCGGTGATCGACGCCGCGCAGGAGAACGGCAAACCCGTCATGACAAGCTGGATGGGCGGCGCCCAGATAGCCGAGGCGCGCAAACTGTTCAATGCGGCACACGTACCCAACTACACGACGCTGGAGAATGCGATAGACGCGTTCTCCTACCTCGCGCGCTACAACCGCAATCAGCGCATGTTGCTGCAGACACCCCAGCGCCTGAGCAGGGGCAAGAAAGCGCCGGATACCGATGGTGCACGACTCATCATAGAGTCAGTCCTGGACGAGCAACGCCACACGCTCACGGAACCGGAATCCATGGCGGTCCTCAATGCCTTTCACATTCCGACCGTCCGCAATGGCATCGCGCGCTCCGCTAATGAAGCACTCGTTGTGGCTGAATCGATCGGTTTTCCAGTGGCCATGAAGGTCCTGTCGACCGATATTACGCACAAGTCCGACGCGGGCGGCGTGCGACTCAACATCAATTCGGCACATGAGGTTCGCAGCGTCTATCGACAGTTGATCGACGAGGTACAAAGCAAGGTCCCGAATGCCACCATCTCCGGCGTCACAATCGAGAAGATGTACCGCAGCTCGAACGGGCGCGAACTCATGATCGGCATCATCCGGGATCCTGTCTTTGGCCCGGTGATCAGTTTTGGCAGCGGCGGCACGATGGTCGAGATCATGGGCGATTCTGTTATTTCCTTGCCGCCGTTGAATCGCCGTTTGACCACCGACCTGATCAACCGTACGCGAGTTTCAAAAATGCTCGGCAAATTCCGCAACATGCCGGCCGTTGACCTGGAGCAGTTGATCGATGTGCTGCTGAGCGTGTCAGGCATCGCGTGCGAGTTGCCGTGGGTCCAGGAAATGGACATCAATCCGTTGATCATCGATGACAAGGGTATCGTTGCGGTCGATGCTCGCATCATGGTCGATTATCCGGAACCATCGACAGACCGGTATCACCATCTCGCGATACACCCTTACCCGACCCGGTTGGTGAAGAACGCCCAGTTAATCGACGGCACCGATATCGTCATTCGTCCGATCCGACCGGAGGATGCCGAGATCGAAGCAAAGTTCGTCCGCGAACTGTCAAAGGAATCGAAGTACTTCCGCTTCATGAATTCGATTCAGGAGCTGAGCCAGGAGATGCTCGTGCGTCTCACCCAGATTGACTATCACAACGAAATGGCGCTCATCGCCGTGCGGCCACTCGAAGATGGTGAAGACCAGATCGGTGTCGCCAGGTACTCGACGAACGTCGATCGCAAGAGCTGCGAGTTCGCCCTGGTTGTGGCGGATAAGTGGCACGGCAAGGGCATCGCTCACCTGTTGATGCGTAACCTGATGGAAGTCGCGCGTGATCGCGAACTCGAGATCATGGAGGGCCAGGTACTGAGTGACAACAAGCGCATGCTCGAGTTGATGAAGTCACTGAAGTTCAAGATCGAGACGGATCCGGAAGACAGTGCCATCAAGCGCGTGGTGGCGCAGTTGCACACATCGGGGTAGCTGCGCTCAGGGCAGGATAGTGACACGGCTGGTCTAAACAGGGATACTGCGCCGCCTTGTCAGCCGCAGAAAGCCCACCATGTTTCGCAACGTACGATTTTACTCACTGGATGGTGAATGGCCCGATTCCGAAGAGGCCCTGTCAGCAAATCTGGAGCAAGCGGGGTTCACGCCCTGCGGGCCGTTCACGGAGCGCAGCTCCGGCTTTATCGCCGTCGATGCGGATAGCAGTGACGCTCTTGCACGCCGCGTTAACGGTGCAGATCTATTCCGCCTTCGCAGCCAGTCGCGAGTGCTACCGCATGCGGCCGTTAACGAAGAGCTGGAAGCACGCATCGAGGAATACCGCGAGCGCATGCAGGAACCACCGCCTCCCAGGGAAAAACGCCGACTCAAGGCCGAGGCTCGCGATGAACTGCTACCCAAGGCCATGCTCAAATCAGACAGGATCTGGGGCTACTGTGACCTGAAGGAGAAGGTCGTCGGTATCGATGCAGCGCTGGAGTCCGGTGCAGAACGATTTCTACGACGGCTGCAGGCATCAAACGACGGCATGAACCTGCAACCGCTCCAATACCAGAAGCCCTTCGACGAACTGTTGACCAAGGTTTTTCTTGGCGGCGCGCCGGGCCAGTTTTCCGTGGGCCGCGAGTGCCGCATGCGGGACGCAGGTGATACCGCATCGGTCGTGCGCTGGACCAACTTCGACCTGAGCGACCGCTCTATTCGCGATCATGTCGCACACGGCATGCACCTGACTCACCTTGAGATCGTGTACGACAACGTCATGAGTTTCGTGATGAACGAGAACGGCGTGATCACAAAGCTGAAGTTCCTGGGTATGGATGATGACAGCGAAGACCATAACGACCCCCTCGCACGGCTCGACGCGGAGTTCGTGGTGATCACTGGTACACTTCGCAGGTTACTTGGCGATCTCAGGAAACTTCTGGGCGGATCGCCAGGCAAGTGAGGTAGCCAGACCACTGAGATCAGCGATCTATGACCAGCGAGTCCGTTCATTACAGCGTGCAGAACCGGGTAGCCACCATCCGTATCGACGATGGCAAACGCAATGCCCTGTCGCCGCAGGTTCTCCGCGAGATCTACCAGGCGCTCGATCGGGCCGAAGCAGATGGCGCGACAGTAATACTGACGGGCCGCGAATCCGTCTTCTCGGCCGGCTTTGATCTGAAGGTCATGAAGCGCGGCGGGATGAATGCCTTGCGCATGCTTCGCCTTGGCTACGCTCTCACCGCTCGCGTCTTGTCCTATCCTTTCCCTGTCATCGTCGCCTGCAACGGTCACTCGATGGCGATGGGTGTCTTCCTGATGTTGTCAGCGGACTACGTCATTGGCAGTCGTGGCGATTTCAAGATTGCAGCGAATGAAGTCGCAATCGGCCTGACAATGCCGCGCGTTGCTGCGGCCATGCTGAAACATCGCCTTACCCCTGCCGCGTATCAACGTGCTGTGGCCTTATCGGAGTTCTTCGACGTTGACTCCGCGTTAAGCGCCGGTTTTTTTGACGAGCTGGTTGGTCCCGACGAGTTATTGCCAAGAGCCGAAACGCGGGCGGAAGAATACAAAGGGCTGGATCAAAAGGCACATACAGTCTCTAAACGCAGGATTCGCGCTCGGCTGATTCGATACATTCGTTTCAGCATTCCCCTGGACTTGCTGGACGCAGCGCTGCTGGGCCTTCGGCGCCAGAGCCGGACCAGGAACTGATTACCAGATGCAGTTCAATTCGCTGACTTTCGTAGTATTTTTCGCTGTCGTCGTCACGCTCTATTATTCGTTGTCTTCGTGGACCGCCCGCAAGACGATTCTTGTCGTTGCGAGCTACCTCTTTTATGCGGCATGGAACCCACTGTTCATCGTCCTGCTCTGGATATCCACGATCGCCGACTGGACGATCGCACGCCGCATCTCGGCGACTCCCGATCGTGTCCGAAAACGATTGCTCGTCACGCTGAGCCTGTCGATCAATCTCGGCCTGCTTGGCTACTTCAAGTATGGCGGCTTCCTGCTGGAAAACTTTGTCTCCCTGATGGGCGGACTCGGCATTGAGTTTGTGCCACCTGCGGCGAGCATTGTCCTGCCGATAGGTATCTCCTTTTACACGTTCCAGACATTGTCCTACACGCTCGACGTGTACCGAGGCCGGATGCAGGCCCGCTACAGCTTGCTGGACTTTTCACTGTTTGTATCCTTCTTCCCGCAACTGGTCGCGGGGCCGATTGTGCGAGCCAGTCAGTTCCTGCCACAGTGCGTTGAGTCGCGTCGCGCGACCGCCGACTCGATGGGCTGGGGGCTGACGCTGATGGTATTCGGCCTGTTCGCCAAGGTCGTGCTCGCAGATTCCGTGCTGGCACCTGTCGCCGATGCGGTCTTTGGCGCCCCCGATACGGTAGGCACATTCGAAGCATGGCTTGGCGTATTCGCTTTTTCCGGCCAGATCTTCTTCGACTTCTCGGGTTACAGTACGTGCGCGATTGGTGCTGCCATGTGTCTCGGATTCGCTTTGCCGGATAACTTCCGGTCACCCTACGCCGCGATTGGTTTCTCCGACTTCTGGCGGCGCTGGCATATCTCTCTTTCCCAATGGCTGCGCGATTACCTGTATATCTCGCTGGGCGGCAATCGCAAAGGGGAAGTACGGACGTTCGTTAATCTCGTTGTCACGATGTTTCTTGGCGGCCTTTGGCACGGCGCGTCATGGATGTTTGTGATCTGGGGTCTGCTGCACGGTTTTTACCTCGTCGTGGAACATGCGGCGCGGACACTGTTCGGCGGTATCGCCGCATTTGACTCGCGCGTGGCGCGCGTGGCGTTTGGTTTCCTGACATTCATCATCGTCAGCATGACCTGGGTGTTTTTCCGTGCGGCCGACATGGGCACAGCAATGACGCTCCTGACGACGATGACGGTCCCGACCGGCATGGGCAGTCTTGTTTTCGCCGAGCAACTGCCGGCCATCATCCTTGTCCTTCTGGGACTGGTGGGCTGGCACTGGGCGACCCGCAACTCCAACCTCGAACTTCTGTTCGAACGCCTGCCACTTTGGGTACGAGCGCTCGTTATCAGTACGGTAGTTGTGAGCATCATTTACAGCGGTGGAGGCGCGCAGCATGCATTTATCTACTTCCAGTTCTAGCGAGCGCGTTCCGCAGGGAGGCTGGCTGCGGACATGGATCGTTACACTCGTGATCGTTGCCGTAGTCGTAACGGGCTGGGAGTGGTTTGTGCGCGCCCGGGGCCTTGGTGATGTGGCGGTAGCGAATACCGCAGAACTCTGGGTACGGGAACGCGAACGAGCCGCAGCGCTCGGCAGCGACGCCCTCGTACTGGTTGGCGCCTCACGTATGCAAGGCGGCATTGACCTTGAGACGCTGCGGGCTCTTACCGACGCAGAGCCGGTGCAGCTGGCCATCTCCGCCTCGCCACTGATGCCCGTCCTTCGCCATCTGGCCAATGACCCTGATGTATCCGGCACTGTCGTTGTTTCCCTGGACATGTCAGCTTTGCGAATTCTCGACGATGAGTCCGAGGCTCAGCGATGGATTGCTGCGTATGACGATTTCAAGGCCGGCAGAACCGCCGTGTTTTACCAGCCTGCCGAGGACCGGCTGCACCAGGGAATTGACAGCGTGCTGGTTTCGTTCTCACGTAACGCCCGGCCCCATCAGCTCGTTTTCGCCCGCACGACCAAATCCTATGTACGCACGCTTCCGGATCGTTCCCAGCAGTTCGACTACAGCAAGATCGATCGCGAGGCGGCGTATGAACGGCGAGTCCGACTTGTACGTGGCTACACCGACCCGAGCTTTATGGAGATTTCGGACATCGATGAAAAATTTGCCGATATCGAAGAGCAGGTAGAGAAACTGCAGGCCCGAGGCGCCGAAGTGATATTCGTGCGCCTCCCTTCCAGCAAACAGATTCGCGAAATCGAGGATATTCGCTTCCCTCGCGATATTTACTGGGACAAATTTGCAGCCGGAACCCGTGCCCGCACGATCCATTTTGCAGACTACCCGGAGCTGGGCGACGTCGACCTGCCTGACGGGGTGCACCTCGATGCCTCGGAACAAGAGAAATTTACGAGGGCGTTGGCGCATATTCTCTTTGGCGACAGCGTCAATCGCGACGCAGTCGACCCATAGAGTCGGCTCTTTAACAGGATTCAAAAGCGTAACATTTTGTATCCGCGCTGCCATGCAGCGCAACGGTAGGATAAACTCCTACTCTCCTATGAAAGCCGAAAGAAACACAGTGTCGATCGGTCGCCCTGCCGAACTAAAAACGTCTGGTAACCCGGAAGGCAAAGGAGTGAATGGTGTCCTGCTCGACTGGGGGCGCACCAAGCCGCGGGGTGTCGTCGCGAAGCCACAGCGACAGGTGCTGGCTGAGTTGTTTACGTCCATGCTCGCGCTGTCTGCGTCATTCAAGTACCGACCCGTCCCGGGATGCCCCAACTATCTGTACTGGATACGCGGCCAATGGTCATTGAGCCTGATTGCACCGGATGAGTGGTCTGAGGAGCGCCGCGCAGGCTTCGCCGGCACCGTCAAACTGCAACGCGACATGACATGGACGATCGAACTCTCGGATCGACTGGCTGAGAACACGCAAATCGCAGAGGCTGTTGGCCGGTTTTATGACGCGTTTACCCAGTCGCTGAACACAGAGCGCACGCTCGAAGAAATACTGCCTTTTCACTTCGACCGTCTGCCGTATTTTCAACGGCTGCATGCAAGCGCGTTGAGTCGGTCGCTGCGTACGTCTTGCAAACTGGGCGGCAATACGTCCGGTAGCTGCAGGGACTACTGGCGCCAGGCGCTGCCGGGACAGCCCCTCGCGCTGATCGGCCTCCAGAGATCGGAGAACCAACAAGACAATCGAATGCAGAGCCTCATGTGAGATGCACCGCGAACCATGGTCTATACTGATTTAATACAAGTGCTGAAAAAAAATAACTAATAGCCTCCAGGGGGAGTAAGAAATGAACAGAAACCTGTACCTATTCTTCATCGTTTGCCTATTCATTGGGTCCGGCACTGCGCTGGCCGATGAATCCGGGCTTAACGCCGATGCCATGAGCGAATTGCGCGCCGCGGGCGTCGACAAATACCTGGGAACTTCGCAGTCTGAGGAAAGCGACTATGGCGTATGGACCCGGCATGATTTTAATCCGAATTATGTGCCGGATACGACCTACCCTTTAGGGGTACGCCCGGACGGCCCGGTTTGTATCGCGGGTACCAATTATTCGGTGTTTACCCGGCAGGGTGATCCCAAAAAGCTATTGATCTTCCTGCAGGGTGGCGGCGCCTGCTGGCAGGGCTTCTACAACTGCAACGTCACGGCGGAAGTCCAGTCGCCTCCCGCAAACGGTCCTTTCCCGGGCGTCTTTGACCCCACCATGGCGGACAACCCGTTCGCGGACTACTCGGTCATTTACATGCCGTACTGTGACGGCTCGACCTTTGGCGGGGACAACGACGTGAATGATCCAGCCTGGCAGGAATTTATTGAAGGTCGGCTGGGGATACCGCCCGGGTTTGGACCGCCGACACGTCATCACCGCGGGCTTCGCAACGTGAGCGCCGGAATGGACGTCGCAGCAGCTAAGTTCCCGAAAGCCAAGCAGATCACGGTCATGGGCCACAGCGCCGGTGGTGTTGGCGTCGCGGCTTTCACACCGTTCCTGACACGTTTTGCCTTCGGCAATAATACCAAGCTCACTGTCTACAACGATGCCGGGCCGATTGCGGTTAATCTTGGCACGCCACCCACGGCAGTCAGCCCTCCCGATACCCCCTGGCTGTCGGTCTGGGCCCGTCAGAATGACTGGCAATTCCAGCAGTTCTACCCGCAGAGCTGTATCGAGGATGGCCGCTGCAATGCCTTCGGTCAGCAAACGGGGATTATCGACTGGCGGCTCGCAAACGATTCGACCATTCGTGAGGGATTCTACGAGACCGACTCTGACGCTACGAATCGGTTCTTTGCACAGGGCGACGGCAGTCTGATGGACCCCGAGGTTTACCGTGAGCTGATCCTCACGGAGCACGGTGCGTTGCACGACGCATACCCAAGACGTTACAAGCGGTTCATCGTCAGTGGCGATGACACGCATGGTGCCGTCCAGAGAACTGATGGTACAGATAACTTTGCACCAGAT
>Ga0316201_10002625_pt1 | contig 12872 bp, 7 predicted proteins | sample CS6wburrow_MG_FD_204516 | JGI IMG/M metagenome (GOLD analysis project Ga0316201, IMG submission 204516) | Coastal sediment microbial communities from Delaware Bay, Delaware, United States - CS-6 worm burrow | ecosystem: Environmental > Aquatic > Marine > Coastal > Sediment | place: USA: Delaware... | reverse complement strand
GTTGCTGGCAACCCAATTGATTGAGGGTCTGCTGGACATCGATGGAGTGACCGTGCAGGGGATTACCTCACCGGATGCTATGGAGAGACGTGTTCCTACCGTTGCATTCACACACGACAAAGTTGCGCCGGGCTATATCGCCGAATCGCTCGCGAAAGAAAATATTTTCGTCTGGAACGGTCATTACTACGCAGTCGAGGTCGCCAAGGCATTGAATATTCACGAGGCAGGTGGTGCCGTGCGCATTGGTCCTGTGCACTATAACAGCGCGGAAGAAATCGATGAGTTGCTCGCCGCGTTACGAAGGATATTGTCGGCTTAAACAGAGAAAGCCGCATTGCTGCGGCTTTCCGTGGAATCAAATATCTGAAAAGGAGAATTAGCGAAGTGAGTAGCGGTGCTCCATCTTTCGCGTCAGACCTTTAGGTTTTCCAGATACCTTTGTTATCCCACGAGACATGGATCACCTCCTTTTGTTTGTTAGCCCAAGATTAGTATGTCTTGGAAATCAATGAATTCCAAGTGAAAATTTAAGTAACAAATATGCCTTCAATTCGACTCATTGTGTGGGTTATTATTGTTGGCCGGCCTCGGGACGCACCCCGACAAGAATCAAAAGAGAGTAGATAATGGCAATTGCAGATCTCAAGAACGTATTGAAAGTTTTCGGTGGTTCAGAATTAAGCGCGGACCGGCAGAAAGACCTTTTCCAGGAGGCCTTGCTTATGACGTTGGCGAGAGCTGCTGATGCCGACGTGAGTATCCAACATGTTGAAGTCGAACGTATCCAGCAAATTCTCAAAGAGCATACTGGCACGGATTTCAGTTCTGCGGACATTCGTGTAGCCGCGAGGCAAGAACTCTATGCGGAAGCCACACTGGTCAAGTATCTGCGTGGCGTCGAGAAAAAGTTGTCCGAGGGACAATGCTCGGAGATCGTCCAGGCGCTTGCGGACGTATTCCGCAGTGACTCAACGGTTAGTGCGCTCGAAGTTGATTTCTTCAACAACGTTGTCAGTGCTCTGAACGTAACACCGGCGCAAATCGCCGGGCTAATTGCCGGCGACGTCTAGTAGCCGCAATTTTTGATGAAGGAGCGGGCCAATAGGCTCGCTTTTTTTGTTTGGCGGGTACTCCGGGCAAAATAACGCCTTCAGACCTCGGCTATTTTCGCCTCGCCTCTATACACGACGAATACGCCCGACCCGATAATTATCAGGGCGCCAAAGACGACCCAGTTATCAGGCACTTCGTCCCAGATCAAAAATCCCGCGACTGCACCTCCCACAAGGGCAATGTACTCGAGTGGCGCAAGCGTCGCTGGTGAAACGGCGCGATATCCATTGACGAATCCTACCCAGGCGAAAATCGAGGCCACCGCCGCACCGCACAGCAACGCCCATCCAGCCAGATCGGGAGACAACCAGGTTTGGGCATCCATCACGGCAAGCGCGACTACGAGTGGGCCCACAACGACGTAGAACGAGAGCGCCAGCGTCGATTCAGTGCCGCTCAGCCGGCGAGCCGTTATGGCCTGGCATGCATAGCAAAATGCGGCGATCAGGACTGCTGTGGCGGCGAATGAAAACTCGCCGCTTCCCGGTCGCAATATCATCAGTACGCCAACGAAGCCAACGGTGACGGCAGCCCAGCGGCGCCAGCCGATAGTTTCCTTCAGAAATATCGACGCCAGCACCGTCGTGATCAGTGGCGCCGTATAGCCCAGCGTCAGCGCATTGACGAGTGGCATGCGAGCCAGTCCATAGAAGAAGCCGTACATGGCGCCGATCGCGAACAGTGTGCGCAGGAAATGCCAGCCGATCTCCTTGGTACGCAACGCCTCAATGCCGCCAAACCGCGGCGCTATGGCGAGCATTATGAACATGGCAATGCCACTGCGCAGCAGGACAAACTGCACGAGCGAGTAAGTCTGCAAAATCTGTTTGGCACACAGGTCCAGCCCGAGCCCGCCAACCACGCCCAGCACCAGCCAGGCGGCCGCACGAGGGACATTTTCCTGTTCATCGAGGGGGCTCATTGCGGTGTGTATGTTCGTTTTATTAACGCAAGCTGAACATGTTCGCACGCTTGTCCTGGAAACCCCAAAGAGTTCAGCGTCGATTCAGTGTCCCGGGCGCTAAATAGAATCGAACGCAAATGTAGAGGACGCCAATATGAAACTCATAACCCGCACAACCGTAATGATATTCCTGCTGCTGCTGGCGGCTGTTGGCGCGGCGGAGACCGATAGTGAACCAAGACAAAGCCTGACAGCGCAGGGTACGGGAATTACACGTGGCAGCGTTGTTGACGGCAATGTTTCGTTCGACGAATTTGAGAAGCTGCAGACCGAGGGACAACGAAGCACCAGGGCGACAACGTCGTCAACGCAGAAGGGTGGTGATGTCATGCTGCAATCGGCCGGCAACTCGAACTTCTGGTTCTACGATGCAGACGTGGAGCTATTTGCCGATTTTGATCGCGACGGCTACTACTATGGTATCGACCTGATGTTTGATGCGGACACACACTATGTAGCGGCTGACGTCTATGCGGTGATTTATCTGAGCTACGAGTTCGGCCCCTGGAATGAGTACGCCGTGACCGATGTCTTTACCCTGCTGGGCAGTTCTGGCACCGATGAATACATTGTCGAGACGGAACTCGTGTCCGGGTATCCGACGGGCAGCTATGACATCCTTATTGAGTTGTTTGACGCCTATGACGATGCATATCTCGCGAGTTTTGGCCCGGACGACACATCCGAGCTGGCACTCCTGCCGCTTGAGGATTCGACGCGTGATGTCGCCAGTACCGGTTCGCCTCAGGTTGTCGTCAACTCTGGCGGCGGCGGCTCGTTGAGCTGGCTCTTGCTACTCGGGCTCTTGGCTGTTCGCATGACCTTTCGGCCCCATGCGGCGAGGCTATCGAAGTAAATATACAGGGCTGGCACAACGAGCAGCGACACGACTGTCGAGAATGCCAGCCCGCCGATAATCGCTCTTGCCATCGGGTAGTACGGAGGTCCGTCCCCGCCGACCTGTGTAGTACCCATGGCGAGGGGTGTCAGCCCCACGATCGTCGTTGCCACCGTCATAAGGATTGGCCGCAGACGATCCCGTCCCGCGACGACAATCGCCTCGTCCCTGGAGACGCCGTCCTGGCGCAGGTTGTTGATATGGTCCACGAGCACGATCCCGTTGTTCACAACCACGCCAATCAAGATCATGATTCCGATCATTGCCATGAAGGAAAACGTTGTGCCGGTTGCGGCAAAAAACAGGAAGACCCCGAAGATCGAAAAGGCAATCGACCCCAGGATGATCGAGAACGGAAGCACGAGTGACTCGAACAAGGCCGCCATGACCAGGAAGATGCATGCGACACCCAGCAGAATATTTGTAGCCATCATGTCCGCTGTTTCATCCTGCCGCTCGAAACCACGACCTTCCTTCCAGCCGTACCCGGGTGGCAACTCAATCTGATCCATCAGGCTTTTCACGCGTGGCCGAACATCTGAGGCGGTGACCTCGTCCTCGAGGTTCGCGCTTATGATTACGGCCGTCTGTCTGTCAGTGCGACGAATCGTATCCGGTGATTTGCCGATGTGCATGTTCGCTACGCTGCCCAGCGTAATGCGCTGCCCGTCTGGCGTGTACAAAGGCAGGTCGGCGAGTTGCTCAATGCTTTGTTTGTCATCATCGCGGAAGGCGAGTCGAACTCCGATTTCGCCCGTTTCGTCGCGAAACTCACGCAGATTCTCACCACGCATGGCAATGCTGACGGACATGGCGATTTCCGCGGTTGTCAGTCCGGCGATCGCGGCGCGTGTGCGGTCAATGCTGATACGGACTTCGCGCTCACCGGACTCGCGGTCGCTGCGTACATCCTTCAGACCCTCCACGCTGTCCAATGCCCGGACAATTTCGACGCTGAGATCGTTCAGCCTCTCAGTCGAATCACCACTGATCTGGATTGAGAAGCCGTCACCGCCTCCCTGCTGATCGAACTGGAAACTGGGCTTGCCAATCGCAATTTCCGGCAGGTCTTTCTCAATGCGCTCAATGATTTCCGTGGTCGAGAGTGTAGCGTCATCTTCGTCTGTCAACAGAATCATGGATTGGGCCACGTCCTGTGTGTAATAACTGTAGACAGAGCGAATGTTGAATTCTTCCTGACGAGAAAAAAGATACTCCTCAATCGTATCGACTGCGGCCTCGACACTCTCGAGCGGATAGTCGCCTTCAACGTGGTAGGGCATGAAGAGGCGCCGTCCGACGTCCTGCGGGAACATGTCGAATTTCACGAGCTGCAGCGCCATCGGCAGGACCCCAATCACGCAGATCAGAAGGATGCCGAGAGCAGTCCACCAACGATGTCCGACAATCCACTTGAGGCCGCGAACATAGTTATTCGTCAGGCGACTAATTAATGCACCTTTCTTCGGTCTGGGGGGCACCGCAATACGCGCGGCCAACATTGGTACGAGCGTCTGCGCGATCAGCAGGGATGCTATCAGTGCAACGATGATTGTTACTGCCACGTGCGTCAAAAAGATCGTGATATCGGTCTGCGTACCGAAGACAATTGGCGCAAATACAATTATCGTTGTAGCGGTACCCGCGATAACGGCGAGGCCAACTTCTCTGACGCCTTTGATAGTGGCGCTGAACGGGCGCTCCGGGGATTCCGCCCGATGCCGAAACACGCTCTCTGTGATCACCACGGCATTGTCCACCAGCATGCCGACAGCGAGCATGAGACCCATCATCGACAGGATATTGAGCGTCAGGCCAGCGAAATACAGGGCTCCAAGGGTAATGAGCAGCGAGAATGGCACTGCCGCAGTGACGATAAGTGTTGTGGTTACCTGGCGCAGGAACAGGTAGAGAACGATTATTGCGAGCAAGCCGCCGAGCGCCCCCGCACTAAGAAGATCCGCGAGAGATTCCCTGACGCTGTCGCCCTGATTATCAAGGGCGAAAATGTTGATTCCCTGCATTTGAGGCAGCTTGCCGATTTTCTCAACTTCGGCAATTACGCGGTCGGTGACATCGACAAGGTTAGACCCGGTTGTCTTGTTGACCGAGACACCTATCGCGTAGTCGCGGTCCAGGTGCCGGCCGTAATTGCGGTCCGGGGTACGGAGCTCTACGTCTGCCACGTCGCGTAGTCGCAGTCCAGACGCCGTGACAGTAAGTTCGCGAATCTCCTCGACCGACGTAAACTCTCCGCTTGGTCGCACACTGAATCGCTCTCCGCCAGCCGTGATCTTGCCGGCGCTGACGGCGAAATTGCTGTTTTGCATCAGATCACGAATGGAGGCTATATCTACGCCATAGGCAGCGAGCATATCGGGTTTGAGCAGGATACGTATTTCGCGCGCATCCACACCGTGCAAATCGACTCGCGAAACACCCTCGAGACGTTCGAGACGCCGCTTGAGAATTCGGTCGAGCAGTTCGTAGCTGCCCGACAGGTCGCGTTCGCTGGAAATCCGCAACTCGAGAACCGGCTGGTCGCCCAGGGAGCCTGTGAATACAAAAACCCGCCGAATATCTTCAGGCAACAAATGTCGAATTCCGTCGACCTTGGCCCGCGCCTCGATGCCCTTGGCGCCCATACTCTCGTCCCAGCCGAACTGTAGAAAGATCTGAGACTGACCCTCGGACGAACTCGAGAACATGCGCTCTACACCGGACAGGGTTGCGAGTACCTCCTCAACCGGGCGTGTAATCAGGCGCTCAACTTCCTCAGGCGTTGATCCTTCGTACGGAATCTGCACGAAAATGCCGGGGAACTCGATATCGGGAAATTTTTCCAGAGGAAGCAAGCGTGATGCAATGAGGCCAACCATCGCCATCGCCACGAAAACGACGACGGTCGTTACGGGGCGATGCAATGCGATCTCGGTATGTTTCATTGCGCCGCCCGAACCTGGTACTCCGCCGTGGTCGGCCAGCGCTTGCGATCCATTAGTGAGTAAACAACAGGGATGACGAGGAGCGTCAGTATTGTCGATACGACGAGCCCACCAATCACGGTGATCGCCATCGGCGTACGGACTTCAGAACCTTCACCGACGCCCATGGCCATTGGCAACAGGCCCAGCGCTGTCGTCAGTGAGGTCATAAGGATAGGCCGCAGGCGTGCGCGACCCGCTTCCATGATGGCATCGAAGCGCTCAACTCCTTGCGCGCGCAACTGGTTAATTAAATCAACAAGCACGATGGCGTTGTTCACGACGATACCGGCGAGCATGATGACGCCGATCAAAGCGACGATACTGATCGTCGTGCCTGTAATGAATAATGCCAACACCGCACCAACCAGCGCGAGTGGAATTGTGAAGAGAATCACGAAAGGGTGGATCAGTGACTCAAACTGCGATGCCATGACCAGGTAGACGAGAAAGATTGCGAGAATCAGCGCAAACTGCATGGAATCGAACGATTCCTGCATTTCCTCACTTTGACCCGAGACAATAGCCGCAACACCAGCTGGCATGGCGATGTTGCGGACTATGCGGCGGGCTTCCGCTGCCGCAGCACCGAGATCGCCATAGGCCAGATTTGCTGTAACGATCGCGACGCGTTCCTGGGCGACGCGGCGGATTTCCGATGGTCCTTGCGACACCGAGACGTCCGCAACGGCGTTCAGGGTGATCGGACGGTCGGAACTCGGGTTGACGATCAGCCGGCGAATTTCCTCGATGCTGGATTCACGTGTGTCGACGCTGCGCACCAGCACGTCGATCTTCTTGTCACGCCAGGTGTAACGGGTTGCCAGCTCACCGCGCACATTGGCGACAACGCGGTTGGCTATATCGCGAACGGCCAGGCCGAGTTTCGCCGCACGTTCCTGATCGAACACGATCTGAATTTCAGGGTTGCCACGCTCGATGGTCGTTCTAATGTCCGAGAACCGATCAGACGCCGACATTCGTTGTACGACTGCATCGCTGACGCGAGCGAGCGAGCCCAGATCATACCCGGAGATCTCGATCTGTAATGGGCTTGCAAAAGAAAGCAGAGCAGGTCGACTAAATTCGTATTGAACGCCTGGTAGCCTCGACAGCTCTTCGCGCATCGCTTCCATCGTACTGTTTTCAGCATCACGTCCCGCGCCGGGCTGAAGCTTGACGCTCAGCGTGCCGGAATTGTCTCCGGCGTCTATCGGATTGGCATCAAGACGATTACCGGTTCCGGCAACCGAGTAATGTAGCTCTACGGCCTCAATTTCGCTCGCAGCCCGTTGCGCCATTTGTATGGCTTGATCAGTTTCGTCAAGCGGCGCGCCCGGGCTAAGTCGGAGATCGACATCAAACTCACCTTGTGAGAACTGTGGAATCAGTTCTGTGCCGAGTCGTGGAATGAGCGCCATCGAGCCCACAAAAATCACCGCGGCTGCAACGACAACGGTCCACCGATGATGCAGCGACCAGCGGAGCAGGCCCGGGTAGACAGCCGCAATCATGCGGTAAAGCCGTTGTAATACCCACGTTGGCGGCCAAAGCAGCACCCAGAATAGCTTGCGAACGGCGAAAAACACGTAGCCGAACATGCGGATGACAAATGCGATAACCCGCGTGAAGCGACCCGCGGGCTTGCCGTCATCGCCCTCATCGTAACGGCTGCGGGCGCCGAGGGACGCGAGCATTGGTATCAGGGTCAGTGCAACGATCAGTGAAAAGACGAGGGCGAATGTGACGGTCAGCGCCTGGTCGCGGAAAAGCTGACCAGCAATGCCACTTATAAATACCATAGGGAAGAACACGGCTATGGTCGTCAACGTGGCCGCAACGACAGCTGAGCCAACCTCAGCAGTGCCGTTTTGCGCGGCTTCAATGATCCCTTCGCCTTGCTCTTTTTTCCTTACGATGTTTTCGAGTACGACGATGGAATTATCGACAAGCATTCCGACCGCCAATGCGATTCCGCCGAGCGACATGATGTTCAGCGAAATATCATTTGTATACATGAGTAAGAACGTGCCAATGACAGATACGGGAATCGCAATGCCAACGATCGTCGTCGCCCGTGAGTCACGCAGGAAGCCATAAAGAACGAAGATGGCAATCAGGCCACCCAGGATCGCCGCAATACGAACATTGTCGACAGCCGATGAAATGAATGTTGACTGATCGTAGATCTTGACGAGTTCAATATTGTCCGGGAGCGTGTTGCGCAAACTTGCAAGGCGCTGATCGATTCGCCTTGCAACCTGCACAGTGTTTGCGTCGCCTTCCTTGTAAACCGCGAGCTCAACAGACTCCTGGCCGCGAACCCGGGTGATTGCCTCGCGATCCTTATGACCGCGTTCAACCGTGGCGACATCGCGCAGGTGAATGGGGCGGTCCGCAACATATGCAACGATTGCGTCGCGAAACTCGTCGACGCTCTGAAACTCGTTAAGCGTGCGCACAAGGAATCGCTGGTTACCTTCCTCGAGTCGACCGCCGGAAAGGTTGACGTTTTCAGCCCGGATACGATCCGCAACCTGGTTGATGCTGATACCGAGCTGCGAAAGCTTTTGCTGGTCGACACGAATCTGGATTTCATCTTCGAGTCCACCACTGACCTTCACGGCAGCGGTACCTTCCTGCGCTTCCAGGTCGGTTTTGATGCGGTCTTCCGCTAGTCTTCGCAAAGCTTTTAGACTGGCCTCCGCTGCAGCGGTGTCTGCGCCCTCAGTTTCCGTGTTTAGCAGCCCGATGCGAACGATCGGTTCGGAGGACGGATCGAACCGCAGCAATAACGGCCGCTCAGCCTCGAGAGGCAGGAACAGTACGTCGAGTTTCTCGCGAACATCGATGCCTGCGATGTCCATATCAGTTCCCCAGAGGAATTCGATAGTGACATCCGATTGACCCGAACGCGACACAGAGCGCACCAGGCGTACGTTGCGCACTACGCCGACGGCCTCCTCGATCGGCTTTGTCAGGAGGTTTTCGATTTCGACGGGTGCAGCCCCGGTCAACTCCGTTCGTACTGTTACCGTCGGATACGAGATGTCAGGCAAGAGGTTGAGTTTGAGTCGTGATAGCGACACCATGCCGAACAACACGATCGCGACCATGAACATGACGATTGTTACGCGCCTCTCCGTGGCCACCTCAATGAGACGGCGCATCAGTTCTCGCCCTCGACTGCGACCTCGGACGGTGGAGAAGCGTTGATGACGGTTACTTTGGCATCCTGTTTAAGGCCGACCTGGCCTACCGTAACCACACTGTCGGTGTCTGTCAGGCCTTCAGTGACCTCTATCATGCCGTTCGCGCCATAGCCCGTCTTTACTGTTCGCCGTACCGCTTTTTCATCGTCAACCACAAATACTGTTTCCACACCCATGTCTTCGATAACAGCGCTTCGCGGAATCTGCAGCACATTTTCGTGCTTATCGTAGACAATGCTCATACGGCCAAACATGCCGGGCTTGATACGACGTGTTTCGTCGCGTATCTCGATGGTTATCTTGAACGTTCCTGTCCCGGCGTCAACAATCGGGCTAACGCGCGTCACAGCGGAGAGAAAATCGTCATCGGCAAGTGCATCGATCTCGATCGCCACAGGTTGTCCGGCCGCAATCTGCCGAAATTCTCGCTCGGGAATGTGCATGTAGGCGACGAGCGGATCCAAACTGGTGACGCGGAACATGGGCTCGCCGATACGTATCGCGTTGCCCAGCTTGATGTAGCGCTCTGATATCACTCCTGCTATCGGAGCGCGTATCTGAGTGTAGTCGAGCTCGAGGCTGGCCAGGTTGAATGCGGCCTTCAGTGCTTCGAGGTCGTAGCGAATCTTTTCGAAGTCCCCTTCAGACAGAAGGCCCTTTTCCCTCAGCTCCTTGTTGCGCTCGAAGTCTCGCTGCATCTTGTTCAGTCGCGCGCGAGACTCATTGAGCTCAAGGCGGAGTCGATCCCCATCGAGACGGGCGAGAACCTGACCCTTCTCAACCGTATCCCCTTCCTCAACAAGAACTTCCCGGATTTCGCCTTCGACCTTGGCAATTACGTCCGCTTCAGCAAATGCCTCGATGGGCGCGGTACCGGAATAAACTGCGAGAATGTCGCCGCGAAGTGGTTTGCTGACTTCAACAGGGACCGGCGCGACCTCTTCGTCGTCTTTTTCTTCACCTTGACCGCCCTGTTGGCATGCGCTGAGCAGATATACGCAGGCAAACGCCGCAGCGCTAATGCGGTGTAGCTTCATGAGTTCTCCCTTATGAACTGCACCGAATCCGCCGCGGCGCATGGTGCGCTTGTTGTTTTAGCCCGTGAAGCTGTCCGGATTGGCATTGCTTGCAAGAACCTTGCTGCCGTTGCGAAGGCCCGAGTGCCCGACTACGACTATAACGTCATTTTCGTTCAGCCCGTCGAGGATTTCTATGTTGCCATCGGCCGCAATTCCGATCTTGACGTTGCGCCGAACTACTTCGCCGTCGTCGACAACATAGACAGTATTTTCATCATCCTCGTCAATCAGCGCTTCGGCAGGAATGACAAGGGCGTCGGTATGTTGTTCGTACGAGATCGTAAAATGTCCGAACATACCTGGCGCCAGGTTGCCTTCGGCATTGCTGATTAGCGCGGTGGCCCGGAACGTACCGTTGCGTGTATCAATTGTCGGGCTGATACGGGCAATCGTCGCCGTGAACCCTTCGTCCGGCATCGAAGCAACCTCGATACTGGCAGCGTTACCTGCGGCAAACTTTGACAATTCAGACTGCGGAATCTGCAGATGCGCAATCAATTCCATCGTATCTGTGATGCGAAATGCAGAATCATTTTTGGAGAGATGTTGCCCGAGTTTGATATCACGTGATGAGACGACCCCTGAAATCGGGGCGCGAATATTCGAATAGTCGTAGGCGAGTTTCTTGAGCTCGTAGGTTGCGTCGAGCTCCTCTAGATCGTACTGCAGAGCATCGAACGTCGATGCGGCGATTAGCCCGCGCTCATGCAGGTCAATATTGCGCTCATATTCTGTACTGGCTTGTTTCAGGTTGGCTTTTGCAGCCAGCATTTCAAGCCGTAGCCGCTCACCGTCGAGGCGTGCCAGGACCTGCCCTTTTGTCACGCGGTCACCTTCTTCAACCAGAATTTCGACGACCTCGCCTGTAGCACGCGCTACGACGGGGGCGTCGGCATCGGAGGTGATCGTTGCTGTTGCCTCGTAGGTGGCATAGATATCTGCGCGGAATGGCTGTGCCACTTCGACGGTAACAGGTGTTGCCGCGAGGATGCTTTCTTCACTGGAGACGGCAGCTTCGCCGGTGCCGCAGCCCGAGAGCAGGGCGCTAGCGGTGAGTGAAAGTGTTGCAATGATCGTTGTTGTTGCTTTCATGATCCTGGACTAACTTGTTTAGTGTTGTAGTTAAGTATAACACTAGTTCGGTATAACGCAAGCCGGGCTTGATGCTTTTTCGCCTCGTTTTTCAGGTTTTAGCGAAATCAGTCACTTATGCTTGCCTTGGCTGGATTCCTGTCATTCTCTACTTGTTAGATGCGCGACGCGTCGATTTGGATTGAACGTAGGCGAAAAAGTTTTATTCGGGTCGCCGTTAGCTTGCCCCTTGTGCTGATTTGGCCGGTCGCAGTGTTCGACGCTCCTTCCAGCGGCGGATGACATTCGCCTGAATCATGAGGAGACTGGGTGTCAAAATCAGTGTCAGAATAGTCGCGAATGCGAGACCGCCGGCGACGGATGAAGCAAGCTGAGTCCACCACTGCGAGCTTGGTGCCCCGATTGAGACGTCGCGATCGATCAGGTTGATATTGACGCCCAGGACCATCGGCAACAGGCCGACGATCGTCGTGACCGTCGTCAGAAGCACCGGTCGCAGCCGTATCGCACAGGTCCGCAGAATGGCATCAAAAGATTGCTCGCCACGGCTACGTAACACGTTGTAGGTATCGATGAATACAATGTTGTTGTTCACGACAATTCCCGCGAGCGTGATCACGCCGACGCTGCTCATGATCACGCCGAACGGCTTGCCCATGACGAGATGACCGAGCAGTACTCCGCCTGTAGAGAAGAGAACCGCTGTCAGGATAAGACCAGCCTGGTAAATGCTGTTGAACTGCGTGACGAGGATAATGGCCATGATGGCGAGCGCCATCATCATTGCGCGCGCCAGGAAGTCCATGTCTTCTTGCTGATCCTCGGTACTACCCCGGAACGAGAAACTGACGCGCGGGTCGATATCGAGGTTTGGGAAGGCTGTTTTGAGCCGGCGCACCACATCATCTACGAGCACGTCGGCAGCAACGTCCGCGTCGACAGCCAATGTGCGGCGCATATCGGTGCGCCGGATCGTGCCGACTTTCTGTGCAGGCACTCGGTCGATGAACGTGCTGATCGGCACGAGGCCCCGTTCAGACGGAATGCGGAGTTCGTCAATCTGCGCCAGGCTGCGGCTAATCTCCGGGTACCGTACCCGAATGTCGATTTCATCGTCGCTGTCATCAGGACGGTACTCGCCGATCTTGATGCCGTTGGTTACCAGTTGCACCATCGCCCCAACCAGGGAAACGTCGGCACCGAATCGAGCAGCTTCCGCACGATCTACCTTGATCTGCCATTCGATACCTGGCAGCGGACGGCTGTCCTCGATGTTGACAATATCGGCATCCAATTCCATGAGCGCTCGCACACGTGCAACCGCGTCGCTCAGATGCTCCGGAAAGCGAGACGAGAACTCGATACGTATTGGTTTGCCCATCGGGGGGCCGGAGTCGGGTTTGCGGGTTTCTATGCGGATGCCAACGAGGTCGTTGGTTCGTTCCTGGATATCGGCCAGGATTTCGTCAGCGGGGCGGCGGGCCTTCCAGTCGACATAGTTGAGGGTCAGTGAGCCAATCTGGTCCT
>Ga0316201_10002623_pt1 | contig 12872 bp, 6 predicted proteins | sample CS6wburrow_MG_FD_204516 | JGI IMG/M metagenome (GOLD analysis project Ga0316201, IMG submission 204516) | Coastal sediment microbial communities from Delaware Bay, Delaware, United States - CS-6 worm burrow | ecosystem: Environmental > Aquatic > Marine > Coastal > Sediment | place: USA: Delaware... | reverse complement strand
ACCGTTGTCAGTACCAACGATAATACCATCCTCAAACGTAGTTGTCCCTGTGCCGTCTGCTAACACAATACCATACGCATCTGTAGGAACAGCGGTTACCCATGAGGTACCATTATAGTATTCTGATGTTTCAAACTTGACGATCTTACCTTGATCTTCAAACGATGTGGTAGCAGTACCGTTACCAACGTAAAGTTTACCTTTGACATAATAGATACCTTCGCGAACATCAAGGAATCCAAATCTGCGAGTGCCGGGTGTGTCCACACACCATGTTTTGATCTCGCCCCACGCATCGTTAGCAGTGGTTGTACCAGTTACGCGCAGACCAGATGCAATGGTAATTTCATCAATGAAGATAGAGTCAGCACGTACCGATGTGTCTGAGTTGATATCAAGACCAATAATATTGATTGTACTGGTACTGTATGTGCCTTGATCTGATTCACCGGCAGTAGTTGGATCGATAACAAAGCATTTCCATCCTGATCCCCAGCCATTATCGTTAGAATCACCAGCAACAGTCCATCTACGGAAATTAGTGGCGTTTGTGCCTGCAATGATAGATAGACCTGGAGGGGTTGCACCGATCGTGTCAAACTGACCGTTAGACTGAATGTTCAGCCATATATAAATGAATTGATTTTCAGCGTTACCTGATGTTGCGAAACTATATGTAGATGCTAGGGTAACATATGCAAGACCATCCTTGTTAGCATACTTTAGTCCTACAGACTCAGTACCTTCCACGAACGCATCTGGGTTATATGCAGCGGTTGTACCACCACCGGTGTTAGACCAGGATGCTCCTGATACGCCATCGTTTGGATATGTGGCGCCGCCAGCGTTTGCGACTACGCCAATACCTTCATATGCAATAGTTAGTGCCATTTACTATATTTCCAATAGTGTTTTCATTATTTAGACAACACAAAGAAACCCGCCGAAGCGGGTCCCTTTAGTTTTAAGACCAGCCGATTAAGCGTCGGAAGTACGAATCGCAGCAACCGAACCACCAGCACTTGATAGTGTAGCAGGTGTTTCGAATGTTTTGATTGGAGTAGATCCACCATCACGAACACGAACGAATAGATCGCGATCACCAAGACCGGAGCTATAAATCGTTGTGAACGAAACGATCTCTTCGGAGTCAGCCGCAGCAGTATCAGTTGCCGCTTGGTCAATGTAAGAGATAAACGCATCAGCAGAAGCCGAAGCAGCAGGCATACCTGTGCAACCTGTGAAGTCTGCACCGGAATAACCAGTGTATGTAACTTTCACAAATGAGCTACCGTCAAACACACGGAACGAACCGGCGCTTGGAGTATCAGCAGGAATTGCTGCCGACATTGTAACAGTAGTTTCACCGCCAGTGTATGGAGAAGCCTCAAGTGATAGCTGGTCCGTTTGAAGTACACCAGCCGAACGTGGACCAACCAGAACGTAGTCAGGATTGGTAACTTCATACGTCAACGCGGTAACAGAGAATGTTACGTTGTTAGGTGGTGTCTGGACAACATCGTTCAGAGGATCGATAGAGTCAACTTCAGTCAGGTCTCCAGCATCGATACCGATACCGTATGCACCAATGATAGAACCAGTATATGATCCTAGGAAATGCTTAGGAACGGTTTGAGCAACAGCAGCACCGTTACTTGTACCGTCACCAGTACCTTCATCACTGATAGCCAGTTCATCTGCTGGTGCAACACCAGTTAGTAGCTGGAAGTAAAGAGTACCCGTAGCGCCCTGGTCATCATCTGCAAGTAGCAGACCTGTACCGGCAGTAGCACCTGTACCCCAAGAGATAATATCGTTTTCGGTGTAGTTTACCGTTTGACCGTCATAGGCAACAGAGTGTGTGATACCTAGGAACAATTCACCGTTGAGGCCATGAATGGTCTTAGCAGTACCGTTACCTGTTAGGTCTTTAGTGAATTCCCAAATGCCTTTCAGACCATCGCCAGATGTGTCAGCACCATAAGTCCACTTAGAGTAGTATTGCTTAGCTCCGTTACCGTTGTTCAGATCGATTGTCTGGAAACCTTCAGTGTTGGTAACGTGAGTGTATGCAGTAACCGTACCTTGTGTGGTCGTGTTCTGTGCATCAGGTGTGGTCGAGATAGCAGCAACGGACTCGCCTTGGCCAAGTGTCACGTTGAAGAAATCGTATGAGTCACCCCAGTGACGAGCCTGTACTCGAATTCTCTTACCGTCGATATCAGCACCAGCGGTACGCGAGCGAATCAAGCACCTCATCAAAATACCGGCAGCAGCATCACCGTTCAGACCGCCAGTACTCTGGTCACCCCAGAATGGCGCGGATGGTGTGTGGACAGTATCATCGTAAAGAGCATTGTTCTGGATAACCATAAGTTGGGTACTGCTGTTGTTGACAGCTCCCAGCACTCTCAGACCTGAGAAAATTTCATCGCCGCCACCTTGCGTAATAGATCCGTCGTAAAGCTGTTGAGCCAGATCGGCATCAATATTAAAAGGGGCGTTGAGTGTGATAATGTTGTCGGTTGAACGATCAGATGGTGTCAAGTCGGTAATGTCAAGAATGTCATTGCCGGTATAGGAAGCGTTATCCGCCTTATCTTGTAGCCATCTGTGAAGTTCTAGGACAGTGTATGTAGTTGTAGCAGCACCAGTCCAGCGAATATCGCCATTCGCCGCAACAGATACGTCGCCGTCTGCAATTGCCATGTGTATGTTCTCCTAGTAAGTTTATTTTCTTATTATTTAGATAACAGAAGTTTTTCCGTGCGTGCCTGATTCATCAAGAATGTCGGCAAGCGCCTGCTCAATTGCACCCAAAGCTTGGATCAATCGAGGATCGCCTTGTTCCATGGCATGCATGGCTTTTGGAACATAATCCTCGATTTGAACCACTCGTGGTCGACCTGAATAATATCGAGTTCCATCGTCGCCTATAGCGTATAGTCTATATGTGATCAATAGACTATACTTAGGATATGGAGGTTCAGTGACAGGTCTACTCTGCACGATCTCCAGCTTCTCTAAATGTACATTTTCATATACTAAAGCTGGCTGGCGATCGGCAGTTTGGACCTTTATTCCCATTACTCTTCCGTGTTATCTTCCACAACCGGCTCGGAAACCTGTGGTTGTGCCTGAACTTTGATATCATTTACCAATTTTGCTACCTGTGCATATGGCAATTGCGCCAGGGCGCCCAGGACAGTGTTTACTTCGGCTACAGTCAATTTCAATTCAATTTGTTGTTCCATTATGATTTCCTCATGTTATATGTTAATCGTTGTATTTATACAAGTTTAGGTCGATCTACAAAGTGCCGATACCACGCCACCGGCACCCTGAGCGGTACCTGAACTAGTAACGAATGACAGTCTATCACCTGCCGAAAACGATACCGGAGTACCTAATGTTTGAGTACCGGAGGCAGCTGCCGATACAGAGACCGTCGCACCTGAAACGGCAACACCATTTTTCACTAACTGAACCGTTGCCGTTATAGCAGTATTCGCTTTTTCACATAGAGTTAGGTGTGTCACTTCACATGCTACTGGTAATGCTACACCATATTGGTTCGTAGCACCGTTACCGAATGACCACTGGAAACCACTGTTGGTTGCTGTATCAAGTGCAACATTTTCTTCAGCGGTAACTAGGAAAGAATATCGATCATCCACATACTTCTTGTTTGGAATATCGTCATCAGCAGTAACCAGTGTTTCGTAGTTGGTGACACCGCTTACATTGAGACTCCCGTCAGATAGAATCTGTAGTGAGGCTTGACCACCAGCGGTAAACAGCATTCTATCTGTGCTGTGCGCATAGTTGATCCTACCAATAGCATTGTTATCAGGATCACCGAATATAATGTTTGATGCTAAGTTGTTTGCAGTCAGTATCGACATACCACCATTGGAAGTGGCATGTTCAATGACAAATTCATCAGCAACACCTGAAACACTAGATACTCCTGAGTCTCCTGAGCTTATGGTTATACCGACGACACTTCCTAAAGCATCTGAATCTACAGATCCCACAACAAGCCGACCCGGTGGCGTAAGCTTCATTCGCTCAACAAGAGCAAACTCATTTACGTCACAGGTACTGAAATTGATCTCGCAGGGATTGCTTGTCGCTGTCCATGTACCCTTAGCGGTTGCTTCTATCTCAGCACCGTTTTGGAATTGAGTTCCATCAGAACCAGCCCAGCGAATTTGACCTATCACCAGATTATCAACAACAGCGGTATAAGTCTCTTCCGTGTCACTGTTAGACCGAGCCATTGTATACCCACCAGTATGCGTACTACCTCCACTGCTTGACCAGTGAACAGTTGCAAAGGATGGTTTAGACGATGCTGTTCTGTGTAGCTGATAGAATGGCGTAAGACCTTCTTGAGCTACAGCAGTATCGTACCCCTGAACAATCCTAATACCGCTATCAACTATACGCAAAATTTCAGTCGCATCTGATCCTACGATAAGTTCATTTACATTATGATCATAGGATATGTATCCTACTTTCCCAACTGAAGCATCACCAAAATAAATATTTCCAGTGCTAGTGGCAGGCGTTGCTATTGTAATACCGGCTTCACCATCACTTTCTATAACTAGATCGTCGGCACCCGGCGCAGGCGCTGAGGAGCCAGAGTCGCCTGTTGAGATCGTTACAGACCCGGCTTCTGCACCCACTGCATCGGGTGTAGTTGATCCGAACAAACTGCGACCAGTGCTATCAAAGCGCAAGGTCTGTATAGCGTTTGCCTTGAACGTCATTGCATTGACGGAATGGCTATAGTTTATAGCACCAACACTGGCGTCATCTGGATCACCGAACTTGAACTGACCGAAACCAGTGTTCGGGGAGAAGATGGTCATGCCTGTGTTGCCAGCACTCTCGATGATGAAGTCGTCAGAATCAACAGAGGCAGTGGTAGCGCCAGAGTTACCTGTAGAAATCGTTACAGCCCCGGCTTCTGCACCTAAAGCATCAGAGGCAGTACCAACAACGAACCTACCTGTGCTATCAACTATTGCTCCTTGAGTGCCGTTGTCGTATATAAGTACCGTTTCCCCGCTGGGTGTAATCGCCCCGACAGAACAAAGTTTATTAGTGTAGTCCCACTTGATATGAGCACCACCAGTATCAGTAGGAGTACCTAGTTTCACGGTTGCGATACTCAGATCAGGGCAGAGAACCGTAATACCAGTACTTCCGCTACCTTCAACGATTAGGTCATCTGCACCAGTAGGAGCAGTAGTAGCGCCAGAGTTACCTGTTGATACTACTAGACCATCATCCACCGGCAGAACATCGCTTGTGGTGTCACCTATAATCGTGTGACCCTGAGAGAATACGCCGATTGATCTGTTAGCGTTACCTCCCATGATGAAGGTATCGGCACCAGTAGTAGCGGAACCCATTTCAAATTCAACAGTTGCACCGGCAGTACCATATTCCCAGCGTAGAACAGCAGCAGCCGTATCGCCCGGTGAGCCAAATCTAAGCTGACTTTTATTGGCATCAGGAGAAAGAATAACGATACCTGTATCGCCACTACCTTCAACGATAAGATCGTCGTGTGCTGCATTTATGGTTGATACACCAGAGTTACCAGTAGAGATCGTTACAGAACCACTCTCTGCACCTAAAGCATCAGTAGTGGAATCTCCAATCAAAAAACGTCCAGTGCTATCTGTATCAATAGTATTGATAAGATCGGCTAAGTCTCTAGGTTTAGTCATTTAGTGAACGCCTCGCTAAAACAGATACCATCTTTGCTAAAATCGTCAATACATTTTTAGCCGAAGCAAGATCCGTTACGTTTGTATTTATGTGTGATTCAATCTCAGACGGGCGAGCATTGATCAATGCAAGAATAGCTGAATCTAGTTTGGCAGCTGCCAAGTCTGCTGAGATTTCAGAATCAAGTGTCACCAAAGCCGCTTGATCATCTAGTTCCTGTTGAGTGAATTCTGGATCAGGTGTATTACCTACAAGCCAATCTTGGACTAGTTGATAATGCCTGTTATCGGGATCATCAGGTACATTCCATATACCATTGACCAACCATCCATCTTCCTTTATCTTTACTGTGGTTATTGTATCCATAGTTATTATAACTCCGCGTCAGCAACCCAGTGACATCCAACACTCGCCGCCGTACTGGTTGTGAACGCATTGGTGTACCAATAGAACCCGGTCGTTCCCGGACTAGCTGTAGTTGTTGTCACATCAGCAGTAGTGGCGAATGAATATGCTTTACCGGCAGTACCCGTGCTTGGTGAATATATAGTTACAGTTGGAACTGCTCGTTTATGGGCTCTAAAACTTTGAGACCTTCCACCTCTTGAGCATACTGCACTCGTAAGAAGAATATATGTGTAAGACATACCAATATTGGTTACTGCGCCTACTCCAAGGGTTCCACTGCTATAACTACGTTCATAGTATCTTTCACATTGATCCATTGTCTCTTGCTCTGAAATAGCTTCAAAATCTGTAGCTACACTACCCAATTCAAGCTGAACATTAGCAATCCTGAATTTGTTACTTATTGTGGCAAGACCATTAACCTGGTTGGACGACGCAAGATAGTTTCCAGCGGACCACGAACCAGCGGTTGTCGTATATGTTGATCCTACTGCACAGGCAAACCACACTCTAAGACCAATACCATTATCAATTAGCCAAGTGCCGCTGGTATCCAGGTCAATCGTAATGCTGGCTTGTTCCCACGTATCAGTAGTTGTCTGCGTGTATTCAGCAGTATACGACCTGTCAATGGCGCTGTTTCTAAGTGAGATGGAGTATGTGCCCGTTACGGTATGCTTATGCCAGAATGACAACGTAACTGTTTTGGCAGTGCTTTTACCTATGGACAGATGTTCAATATATTTACCTTCAATCCATTGACCTACTCCAGCATACTCTGTGGTGCCTATACTGGTATCTGCGGTAGTGACATTCAGTTGCCAATACCTTCTGAATGGATATGCTCCAGTTTCGGTTTCTCTGGTAACCGTTACTGCTCCAGTAGTAGCTTCAGATGCTTGCCATCGATCAGCAGTGTATTCCGCAGATGGAATTGTGAACGAGACACCGCGTTGCCATATATGGAAATTCCCATTTATTAGTAGGTTCTTTCTAAAAACATCAGATAAAGTAGCAACATTATTGGTCGATGCACTCGCAACGATCATAACAATATCATTTAACTCAGCAGCAGTATCTAGAACTACGCTAGTGCCGTTTGTTGCTGTATAATCAGCAGGATCTTGAAGTGAACCGTTGATATAAACGAATACGTCACCGACAGCATATGCTAGTGTGTTTCCGTTAGTGTCTGCGCCAGAGAATGTTGTCTGACTAGCTGAAGCTGTATAGTGGAATTGCTCTGCCGCAACAACACCAGTACTTGACGCAACAGAGTCATCCACATACTTCTTATTAGGTACATCATCATCAGCAGTGACGTTAGTTTCATAGTTTGTAGTACCGGCAACGGAAATAACACCTGTTCCATTAGGCACTATAACAACATCGGCATTAGATAGTGATACAATGCTTTTGCCATTTACGTCAAGATTACCACCAAGTTGTGGCGTAGTGTCATCCACAACGTCGCTGGCTGCTGCCGCAAACGATAGATTACCAGATGCGTCTGTTGTTAGGAACTGACCAGATGCAGTAGATGGGTCGTCGTCGGGCAGTACCCAGGTGCGAGATGTTGTAATTGCAGCAGGTGCCCGCAGCCCAATATAGTCTGTTCCGTTTCCTGCTGATTCCTGGAATTTAACAATAACGGTATCTTGACCGGTGAATCCATTGAATATTTTGACAGAGCCGCCAGAGGATGCGGTACTTCCATATCCAGGCTGGATTTCAATGTCGCCCCCAATGCCACCTGGTGCATTACCACCGTTGATTGCAACAGGACCGCCGTCGTTAGCGTTACTATAACCACCATTCAAAAATAATGTTCCAACCTGACTTCCCGAATCTGTTCCAGCAGTTACACGGGTATCCTCACCGTTCAACGCTTGAATCGTAATGCCCCCGGCGCCGTAAAATGTGGAAGTGCCAGTAGAACTTAGGGTAATTGTTGTGGAACCATTTTGAATCTGCTTTCCATTTACATCAAGATGACCACCCAACTGAGGTGTAGTATCATCCACAACGTCGGCTATACCACCGGCTGTGAGATCGGTTACTGTACCTGCTTCGTCTCGGAAGGTAAGATTGTTGCTCGTAGGATCAATATAAACGTAACCATAACTGGTAGTATCAGTGGTTGGGGCAGTAGAAGCCTCTCGAATGCGAATACCAGTTTCATCGAGTTTGAATAGTTCAGTGCTAGTTACCTTGCCAACACCAATGGTAAAATGACCTGGACTGTTGCCATCGGTAGTGTCGTTACCATATCTAACGTCAACGTTACCGCCTTGACCGGCACTATCTCCAGCATACAAATATAGATGACCGCCTGTTCCTGTACCAAGGGCATTACCACTACTCAAATTGATCGAACCACCTGAATATATACCTGAACCATCACCAGGAAGTAGCTTGATTGCGGCACCTGAAAGAGCGGTATTAGCTGTTCTAAGTTCTACCGGCGTACCAGCGGTCGTTGATACTATATCAAAACCGTTTACATCAAGGTTAGCACCTAGTTCAGGTGAAGTATCTTCAACTACATTTTGGAGACCTGAACCTGTAGGAGTTCCGAATGATAGATTACCACTTGAGTCTGTTTTGATATACTGACCATCGACGGATGCTGGATCATCATCCATCAGCACCCATGTACGATAAAGTGTATCCATGTTAGGAACTGTTAGTGTAATACCACCAGTACCAGTCTTAGAGTTTATTCTAAATCGTGGTTCATTTACTGCGCCCGTATCATCGGTTTCAAGGATCATCGTACCAGCAGAACCAGTGCCACCTGCACGAAGCGTTAGAACAATATCACCACCAGTACCAGTGCTACCACCTTGTCCAGCTTTAATATAAACTTCACCACCAGATGTACCACCCGTTACTTCACCGCCACCGGCTGCAATCGTAATATCACCACCAGCATATCCCGATGATGCTTGCGGGTCACCGGCTAGAATTTCAATTGAGGAAGCTTTGCCATTATGTAATGCACCAAGCATGTTGATTACTGCGCCATCAACAAATGTACCAATACCGCCCGCTTTCAAGAATAGGTCACCACCAGGTGCTAGACCTGAGCTACCAGAATCAGTTGCATAAATTGTTACGTCATTACCACCACTACTTGAATCAGCAGCATCTTTAGCTTTGATATCAAAGTCATTTACATCTAGCGTACCACCTAGTTGCGGAGTTGTATCTTCGACAACATTAGCAAGTCCACCTGATGGTGCGTCAAATGACAAGTTACCTGACGCATCGGTAGTTAGATACTTACCAGATGCCGTTGATGGATCATCGTCAGGTAGGTACCATGTCCTAGACGTTGCTACACTATGTGGCGCACGAATTTGAACATAGTTGGTACCATTATCCCTAGCTTCGCGCATTCTCAATGGAACAGAAACGTTACCATCATTAGAATAGATCATAACATAACCTGGACCGAATCCAGTGTTTGAATTATAACCCGCTGCTAGTAGAACGTTACCACCTGATGAGCTACCAGCAACAGCGTTACCGCCATTGATTTGTACATCACCACCGAAAGTAGTACCATCACCACCATTGATTTGCAGAGTACCAGCAGAACCATCTGTGGTATTGCTACCTGCTTCAATTGTTACATTACCACCAAAGCCACCTGCACCACTATGATCTTGTGCTTCAATTTTTATCTGACCGGCAGTACCTGATGTTTGCACAGAAGGATAAAGGATATTCATGGTGGTGCCACTACTGTATATCCTACGAGCCTGTATATCCAGATCGCCACCTAGTTGTGGTGTAGTGTCGTCAACAACATCTTGGAGACCTGTACCTGTGGGTGTATCGAATGACAAGTTACCTGACGCATCGGTAGTTAGATACTTACCAGATGCAGTAGACGGATCATCATCTGGTAATGTCCATGTGCGAGTGGTATATGCGCCAGTAGGAATGGTTAGTTCTACTGCACCACCGTCATCGTTTTGGAACAATACTTCTGGTGCCCAGCCTGCTGGCATCGTACCATTGTTTTTTAAGATCATCTTACCAGGCGTTCCAGTAACACCCGGCTTACCAAGTTCAACACTGAAGTCCCCGCCAGCTAAACCAGAACCGGAACCACGACCTGTCAATATACGAAAATCACCACCCGAATCGCCATTACCGGCAGCCATTTCAATATTAACACCAGCGCCGTTTGAAGATCCAGCACCCAGCTCAACATATCCACCCGATGTGGCACCACCACCATCTAATATCAGATATGCACCACCGCCACCGGCTGTACTACTACCAGCAGTTAGATTTATTGCTCCACCGTTTCCTGACGTAGCGCCGCCGGTTGCCGCAGTAACATTAACACTACCACCAGCAGATGTAGCAGTGGCGGCTGGTTTACCTACAACGCTAAAATTGTTTACATCAAGGTTGCCACCTAGTTGTGGAGTTGTATCTTCAACTACATTTTGTAATCCACCAGCCGTAATAGCATCATCAACATATTTCTTGTTAGGGATGTCATCATCTGCGGTGACAAGAGTTTCGTAAGTACCAATAGGAACACTAAGCGTTCCATCAGCTTCAACGGTGAATTTTGTAGCTCCAGCAATCTGCAATCGAATGTTTCCGGCAGATACACCACTTCCAGAACTAATGGTTACACCGCCACCATCGCCAGTGCTTACGCCGTTCCCAGCAATAAGCTCAACTTCACCACCAAATCCATCAGTTGTTGCAGCACCACCATAAAGGTACAGCGGAGCACCATCACCTTCGGTGGACCCACCAGCACCCCCCTGGACGGTCAATGCACCACCCGCAGCCTCAGATCCGCCGGCACCTGAAGTGATGGTAAGCGTCCCGCCATCACCACCCAGATCGCCAGCAGCAGCGGTAATTGCTAGTGGTCCACCATCAGAATCAGTAGCAGCCGGTGCGCTTGTGATGATGTTGCCATTTACGTCAAGATTACCGCCTAGTTGTGGTGTAGTGTCGTCAACAACATCTTGGAGACCTGTACCTGTAGGAGTTCCAAATGATAGATTACCACTTGAGTCTGTTGTTAGGAATTGTCCCGAAGCCGTTGATGGATCATCATCGGGTAGTACCCATGTGCGATTAGTAGTGACCGAGTCTGGAGCTTTTAGACTAATTCCGTTTTCGCCATTCGTTGCAGCCTCACCAAATTCGAATACTGAAGATGTGGTTGCTCCTGTTGGAGAATCGAGGATGACCGTACCACCATTATCTAGATAATCGATTTCAGGTAATAATCTAATTTGTCCACCACTTCCCGTCGTGCCGTGTAGGCCACCGCGGATAAGAACTTCGCCACCCGATCCGGTACCATTACCTCCACCTGCTTGAAGTTGGATCTTGCCGCCATCTTGATCTGCATTTGCTATTGCGCCTTCTAAAAGGAGAGTTCCTGAAAGTCCAGATGTTGCCTGAGTTCGTCTAATTCGACCGAGACCACTATCAGGATCACCGATTGAAAGCCGCTCAGCACTCTCATCCCAGTTGAAATTTGTAGATGTAATATCAAAACCATTCAGATCAAGAGCGCCACCTAGTTGCGGAGTTGTATCTTCAACTACATTTTTGATGCCGCCGCCGATTTCAACGACTTCTGGAGTACCTGAATCTTTCTTGAGGAATAGCTTACCATCATAGGTATTGATGGCGAGTTCGCCAAGATCCAGTTGTCCAGTGGTAGGAACGTTCAACGGTGTAGCCGAACGTCTAATAAGTAGCTTGTTAGCCATCAGGTATATACCTTGTTGTCAAGCCCCTTATATAAGAGGCAATCATTATCGTTCTATTTAGAACGTACCGCCATCAATTGTGAAGCCGGAAATGTCAGAAGTACCAGAACCTGCACCATAGATATCAAGTGCGACACCGATACCACCGGATACAATCAAAGCACCTGTTGAGCTTGAAGTAGATGCGGTAGTGTTTGTAATGGAAATCGCATTGTCTGTGGTAGCACCGTTATCAGAAACATATTGAAGGGTGAAATCTGTAGCGCCTTGACCATCAACAGTATCAGCGTTCAGGTTAGTAACAACGGTGGTCGATGCAACAACAAACGGAGCAGTACCAGTTGTTACAGTAGACTCTATTGTGTTGAATGCAGCATCACCAAGCGTACCAGAATATACTTCTGAAGTATTAGTACCGTCAGGGATGAATGTGAACTTGCCTGTTGAATCATCGAAACCGAAGAAACCAGTTTTAGCAGCACCATCGTACCATCTGAATTCAATACCACGATCTTTGTTGTCATCAGAAACAGGAGCAGTATCACCACCTAGTGTAAAGATAGGATCATCGACTGTAACGGTCGTTGAGTTTACAGTAGTGGTAGTACCGTTTACTGTCAGATCACCAGTAACAACCAGGTCTTTACCAACATCAACGTCTTGCGCAAAAGCTACCTTACGAGTGGATTCTGTTACTGTCCAAATTGCGGCATCAGCATTATCACGCAGGATCCAGTTTACAGATTCAAGCTCGGTGATATACGAGGTTGCATTGAAGAAATGTTTTACATCATCGCCTGTACCAAGATTTAATACTACGTTATCATTATAGCGGGTATTGGCAGTGAAGGTTGTTTGTGCAGTACCGAATGTCCAACCACCTGTGATTGTTTCAGCAGTTCCAGCTTTTGTGAAGCTAAGGTTAGCATCCATGTATGTCTGAAGCTGAGT
>Ga0316201_10002622_pt1 | contig 12876 bp, 8 predicted proteins | sample CS6wburrow_MG_FD_204516 | JGI IMG/M metagenome (GOLD analysis project Ga0316201, IMG submission 204516) | Coastal sediment microbial communities from Delaware Bay, Delaware, United States - CS-6 worm burrow | ecosystem: Environmental > Aquatic > Marine > Coastal > Sediment | place: USA: Delaware... | reverse complement strand
AAATATGTTAGTGTTTACCCGAAGCCACCACGTAACAATTACAAACTATTCGAAGACATCATGAACCCAGATTCATCACACCCTATTCCGCTCAGACAACACGTACAAATGACCGTCAGAAGATATCTCAAGGACATGGGCAACACCGTTCCGGATAACCTGTACCAGATGTTGTTGTCAGAAGTCGAACCGCCGTTGATTGAAGAAACCCTGCGATGCACCGGTGGCAACCAATCACGCGCGGCGGGCATTCTGGGCATCACACGCAACACCCTGCGCACCAAGATGCAGCGGTATTCAATAACCCCTCCATCGAACAAAATTATCCGGCCGGCAAGATGACCCTGACCGCTCGCGGTTTTTATGGTTTTTTGGGTACACAGGCAATTTGATCGACACACTTCACTGCATAGAGCCAACCATGCCATCAACAAAAAAGTACGCGCTGATTAGCGTTTCCGACAAAACCGGTCTCATAGACTTTGCCAGGCAACTACTGGACTCCGGATTCAACCTGCTCAGCACCGGCGGTACCAGGAACCTGCTGAGTGATGCGGGCCTTGGAGTCACCGGGGTAAGCGATTTTACGGGGTTTCCGGAAATCATGGATGGCCGCGTCAAAACCCTTCACCCCCGCATTCATGGCGGAATCCTCGGCCGAAGCCAGGATGAAGCCGTCATGCAGGCTCAGGATATTCCGTCCATCGACCTGGTGGTCGTCAACCTGTATCCGTTTGAGGCGGTCACCTCTGATGACGGCTGCAGTCTGGAAAATGCGATTGAAAACATCGACATCGGGGGGCCTGCGATGGTGCGTGCAGCGGCCAAGAACCATGCCCGTGTCACCATTGTCGTCGATCCACATGATTACGCGGAAATCGCCCGTGAGTTAAAAACCAACGGCTCGGTTTCTGCAGCCAGGCGATTCAACCTGGCCACAAAGGCCTTTGCCCATACGGCGCGTTACGACGGCCTGGTGGCCGCCTATCTCAGCCGCAGCAGTACCAGTGATGGTTCGATGCGCTTCCTGCCCGAATACCTGACACCACAATTCCAGAGCCGCCAGGAACTTAGATACGGTGAGAACCCGCATCAAGCGGCGGCCTTTTATATCGAGTCCGGCGCAACGCCAAGCGGTATTGGCGCCGCTGAGCAACTCCAGGGAAAGGCCCTGTCCTACAACAACATCAATGATGCCGATGCGGCACTGGAGTGTGTCAGTCAATTTGATCAGCAACCAGCCTGCGTCATCGTCAAGCATGCCAACCCTTGCGGCGTAGCCATGGGTAAAAGTAACGCCGAGGCCTATCAGAGCGCCTTTGCAACCGATCCGGTTTCCAGTTTCGGGGGCATTATTGCCTTCAACCAACCGCTCGACAGCAGTACTGCAGGCGCAATTGTCGACCAGCAGTTTGTCGAAGTTGTCATAGCACCAGGATTCGAAGACGACGCCCTGAAGAAATTTGCCAGCAAGCCGAATGTCCGTTTATTACGTTGCAACCGCCCGCAACACAAAGGCACGGTCCTGCATTATCAACGGGTGTCGGGTGGCTTGCTGGTACAGCAAAAGGATGCCGACCGGGTCGATAGGGCAGCATGCACCTGCGTCACCGGTCGCGAACCAACGGAGCGGGAATGGCTGGATATGTTGTTTGCCTGGAAGGTTGCACGCATGGCCAAGTCCAACGCAATTGTTTATGCTTCCGGAGGTCGCACCCTGGGTGTCGGCGCCGGCCAGATGAGCCGTGTCGATTCAGCCCGCATCGCACGCTGGAAAGCAGGGGATGCCGGGCTCGACCTTGAGGGTGCAGTGATGGCATCGGACGCCTTTTTCCCATTCAGGGATGGTATCGATACCGCCGCTGAAGCCGGAATCAAGGCGGTGATCCAGCCGGGAGGCTCGATGCGTGATGAAGAGGTCATTGCCGCGGCAAATGAATATGGCCTGGCAATGGTATTTACCGGTGTTCGTCATTTTCGACACTAGCGGAACGGTAACCGGGATGCGGTTTCCCTGACCACAATTTGCACAGATAAAGAGAATGGAATATCCGGGAGTTTTGACCTTCAAATGAAAGTACTAATTATCGGTAGTGGTGGACGAGAACATGCACTGGCATGGCGGGTTGCGCAATCGACAAATGTGGAAAGCGTATACGTGGCGCCTGGCAATGCGGGAACCGGCCTTGAGCACAAGGTTGAAAACTTGCCGATTGCCAGCAACGACATCGATGCGTTGATCGACTTTGCGAAAGACCAACAGGTTGACCTTACCATTATAGGCCCGGAGGCTCCCCTGGTAGCGGGCATCGTCGATCGTTTCAGGGAAGTCGGCCTGGACTGTTTTGGCCCAAGCGCTGCCGCTGCCCAACTCGAAGGGTCAAAAGCTTTTGCCAAGGACTTTATGGCACGCCACGGCATTCCGACAGCGGCCTATGGCAACTTTACCGATATCGACGAGGCCATCGCTTTTATCCAGCGGCACGGCGCGCCCATTGTCGTCAAGGCAGACGGTCTTGCGGCGGGAAAAGGCGTCATCATAGCCCACACCGAGAATGAAGCAGAAACAGCGGTGAGAGACATGCTGGCTGGCAACGCATTCGGCGAAGCGGGGCACCGCGTTGTTATCGAGGAATTTCTGACCGGCGAAGAAGCCAGCTTTATAGTCATGGCCGATGGTGAGCACGTATTGCCTCTCGCGACCAGCCAGGATCACAAGGCACGTGACGAGGGGGATACCGGTCCTAATACCGGCGGTATGGGGGCCTATTCACCCGCACCGGTCATTGACGAGGCCTTGCATAAAAAAGCCATGGAAACGGTCATTCTGCCAACCGTAAGGGGAATGTCCGAGCAAGGTATGCCTTTTACCGGCTTTCTGTATGCCGGCCTCATGATTTCGCCCGATGGCGAAACCAGGGTGCTCGAGTTCAATGTCCGTTTTGGTGATCCCGAGACTCAACCCATCATGATGCGCTTGAAGTCCGACCTGGCCGAACTCTGTCTCGCTGCCGTGCATGGAAAACTGGACCAGGTAGACGCGAAATGGGACCCAAGGCCCGCCCTTGGCGTAGTCATGGCCGCGGGTGGATATCCCGGCAGCTACTCAAAAGGTCATGTAATTTCAGGTCTGGACAAAGCAAGCCGTGATGGAACCCGGGTTTTCCACGCCGGAACCGATTCACACGATGGCCATGTCGTCACCTCCGGCGGAAGGGTGCTGTGTGTCTGTGCCATGGCTGACACCGTCTCCGGTGCTGCAGCAGCGGCCTATACCGGATGCGAAAAAATCAATTGGGATGGTGTCTTTTACCGGCGTGACATTGGCCACCGTGCAATTGCCAGGGAACAACCCGCAAATGTTCAAAAGGCCTGATTGAGCATGGATGTTTCCCACCTGCTCGAAAGCCTGAACGAAGCGCAGCGTAAAGCGGTCACCACCGACTCGAGGCATACGCTGGTGCTGGCAGGCGCCGGCAGCGGTAAAACCCGCGTTCTGATCCATCGCCTGGCCTGGTTGATCCAGGTTGAGCACGTTTCACCGCTAAGTATCCTGGCGGTGACTTTTACCAACAAGGCAGCGGGTGAAATGCGTGAGCGCGCCCAGGACCTGCTACAGGCGCCCGTGCGCTCGATGTGGATTGGCACTTTTCACGGCATCGCCCACCGCCTGTTGAGAATGCATTGGCAGGAAGCCGGCCTGCCGGAGAATTTTCAGATAATCGATTCAGACGACCAGCACCGGATAATACGCCGCTTGATAAAAGAACAGGAACTGGACGAGGCCCAGTGGCCTGCCAGGCAGGCCCAATGGTATATCAATGCCCGCAAGGACGAAGGCCAGAGACCGGACGCCATCGAGCACATGGGCAACCCGGTGACCGCGCAATGGGTGCGGATTTACGAGCTTTACCAGGCCAGCTGTGAGCGGGCCGGCCTGGTTGATTTTGCAGACCTGCTGCTGCGCGCACACGAACTCTGGTTAAATCACCCGTCGCTGCTCGACCACTACCGCAAGCGCCTTAGCCATCTTCTGGTGGATGAATTCCAGGACACCAACTCCATCCAGTACGCATGGATACGCATGCTGGCCGGGGACAACGGGAGCGTCCTGGTGGTCGGTGACGATGACCAGTCCATTTATGGCTGGCGCGGTGCACAGGTAGCCAATGTTCAGCACTTCCGGCGGGACTTCACCGATGTCCAGGTGGTCAAGCTGGAACAGAACTACCGTTCCAGCGGAAACATTCTGGAAGCGGCAAATGCCCTGATTGCCAACAATGAAGATCGCATGGGTAAGAAATTATGGACGGCCGACGACAAGGGCGCCCCGATTACACTCTATTCAGCTTTCAATGAGCAGGACGAAGCCCGGTTTGTCGTCGAACAGGTAGAGCAATGGCTGTCCAGGGGCCGCCGTGCGGATGAAGTGGCCATCGTGTATCGAACCACCGCGCAGTCGAGGCTGTTCGAGGAACATTTACTGAAAGCGTCCATTGCTTATCGCGTATATGGCGGTCAACGGTTTTTCGAGCGCGCTGAAATCAGGGATGCCCTTGCCTACCTGCGTCTGATCCAGAACCCGAATGATGACGCCGCCCTCGAGCGTGTTATCAATACACCTGCTCGCGGCATTGGTCAGAAAACACTGTCCATGCTAAGACTGCAGGCGCGTGAGAGCAGCTTGCCCATGTGGCAGGCAGCAGATGAATGTATACAGCAAAGCCTTTTGCCTGCACGGGCGCTTACGGCACTGGGCGGCTTTATGAAGCTGATTACCGACATGCGTGAACGCATGGAAGACTGGACGTTGGGAAACCAGGTACAGGGTCTCATCGAAGAAAGTCAGCTGGTGACACACTACGAAAAAGAACCCCGCGAAAAAATGGAGTCCCGGGTCGAAAATCTGCGGGAACTCGTCAATGCGGCATTGGCATTTGTAATACCTTTAGAGGACGCAGATGCCGGCATGAATGACCTGCAGTCATTTCTGAGCCATGCGTCGCTGGAAGCTGGTGAAACGCAGGGCGAAGCCTGGGACGACTGCGTGCAGTTGATGACACTGCATTCAGCCAAGGGTCTCGAGTTTCCAATGGTGTTTATCGTGGGGCTGGAAGACGGTCTGTTCCCTCACCAGCGCAGTGTCGTCGAAGCCGGCGGCCGGCTCGAGGAAGAACGCCGTCTCTGTTACGTGGGCATCACCCGCGCCCGCGAGCAGTTGTGTCTCAGCCATGCCGAAGTCAGGCGCATGTTTGGCTCGGAAAGCCATTGCCGGCCGTCCCGCTTTCTGAATGAAATCCCGCCGGGCCTGATACAGGAGGTCCGTCCGCGCATGCAGGTCCAGAGACCCTGGGCAAGTGCCCGGGCGCCGCAATATCCAAAGACAAATGCCTACAACAACCAGGACTGGCCGTTCAAACTGGGCCAATCTGTAAGCCACAAAAAGTTTGGCACCGGCACCGTCATCAGTTTTGAAGGCTCCGGTGAACACGCCCGGGTCCAGGTCAATTTCGACCGGGCGGGAGCCAAGTGGCTGGTGCTGGCCTATGCAAACCTGAGCGATTCATGAAAGCGGCGCCGGTCAATATACACATTTCGTGGGGTACGCTGGAGGGACTGCACTGGGCCAGGCCCGGGGCGCCGAAAGTCCTGTGTCTTCATGGCTGGCTGGATAATGCTGCTTCATTTGTCCCGCTCGCGGCACACCTCGCTGATTTTGACCTGCTCGCGCTTGATTTCGCCGGTCACGGCTTTTCATCACACCGTCCGGAAACGAATCACTACTATTTCACCGACTACCTGTTTGATCTCGATGCGGTACTCGATAAATTGGGCTGGGATCAATGCCATCTTATCGGCCACTCGATGGGTGGTGGTGTGGCCAGTTGTTACGCGGCGGCTTTGCCAGAGAGGGTCAAGCGCCTGGTTTTGCTGGATGCCCTGGGCTTGTTGACTTTGGAACCCGGCCAGGCGGCGACGCAGCTACGTCTTTCGATGATGTCAGTGCGAAAAAGCCGAAGCTTTCTGAGGCCCTATGAATCAGTCGAGGAAGCCATGCGCGCCCGGCAAAAAAAATCTCCATTGTCCGATGATGCCGCGCGCCTTCTCTGCGAGCGTTCGCTGGAACACACCGGTGACTATTACCAATGGCGTACCGACCCCCGGATAAATTGGCGTTCACCACAGTTGTCATGTGATGAGCAATCCCTAGGAATGCTCTCGGCTATCCGCTCACCAACGCTGGTGATCACGACAGCCACCCTCATCGGGCACTTTGGCGAGGAAATGGCAAACAGGCGCATCGCGGCGATACCTGAATGCCAGCACATCATGCATGATGGACATCACCATTTTCACATGGAGCACGCGGAGCCGGTTGGCGCCCGTATCACCGAATTTCTGCAACAACACGAACAAGGACAGGGGGCTAACCATGTCGACAGCTAACACCCGAATTCCCAACCGCGAGAGATTGATCTTTGCCCTGGACGTGCCCAGCCTGGAAGACGCGCAGGCTCTTATTTCAAAGTTGGGCGATTCAGTCGAGTTTTACAAACTGGGTCTGGAAGTGTTTTTGTCAGGTCACTATTTTGAACTGATGGCCGAACTCAAGGGCCAGGGTAAAAAAATATTTGCAGACCTGAAGTTGTTTGACATACCGGCTACCGTTGCCGCAGCAGTCAGGCAATTGGCACATCATGACGTTGACTTCTGCACCGTGCACGGCAATGACGGCATGCTCAAGGCAGCCGCCGATGCCAAGGGAAATATGCAAATACTCGCAGTAACCGCACTCACCAGTCTCGACCAGGGGGATCTGGATGACCTGGGCTTCCAGTGCGATGCCCGCACGCTGGTTTTATCGCGTGCAAAACGCGCGCTCGCACTCGGTTGTGATGGCGTCGTTTCATCAGGTCTTGAGGTCAGCGCGCTGCGCGAACATGCCGACCCGCGCCTGATCACGGTTTGTCCCGGTATTCGCCCCATTCACAACGATGACGACCAGCAACGTGTCATGACACCTTTTCAGGCCATCCGGGAAGGCGCTGATTACCTGGTCGTCGGCAGACCGATACGTTCGGCCAGCGACCCCGCAGAAGCCGCAGAGTCGATCCAGGCTGACATTGCGCGAGCCCTTTCAAAGCCCTGATCCGGCACAAAAACTTTACATTCAGATCATTTGTCGTAAAAATGATATCGTTATATATTCGTCAGGTGTTGACTTTTGTTAATGTTTAACATTACGATACACCTCTAACTAATTAATAGAATAATATTTTTTATATTTATTCGATTAACCGATCCTCTCCGGCTCTGCCGGATTTTCCGGGCAGGCCTTGTGCCTGGCCCGGATTTTTTATGCCAGTTCGTAAAACCACGCTAGAATAGCCTTCCCACAAACAAAAAATAAATCCATGGGCAAACAAGACACCAAGCTTAACTGGACCGATGCGATTAAACTGCGCTGGTACATTTTTCTCCGGGATATCCTGGGCCTTTGGGTCAAACCCCGAATCAAGTCAGATCCAGATGGAAACACCGGAGGATGCGGTGAAAGGCCGGTCTGTTATGTCATGGATTCATACGCCTTGTCTTCCGTGTTAATCCTGGACAAGTACTGCGAACAGCAAAACCTGGCACGGCCGTTATTACCGGTCGCCGATATACCCCAAAGCCCTGTCCGCTCCTACGCCGTGCTAAAACGGCTCAAAGGTATTTTCTTTCGCAGCCCGGATCCGCGCCGCCATTCCAAAATGTTGCAACTGATGGTCGAGCAGAACTGGATGCACCCCGAACTGGACATTCAGCTGGTGCCGGTAACCATCCTGGTCGGCCAAAGACCAAGCAAGGAAAGCGGTTTAACCCGTGTTATTTTTACGGAGAACTGGGAGATTGGCGGACGCCTTCGCCGGCTTTTCAGCACACTGGTCAATGGACGCAAAACCTTCCTGCAGTTCAGTCGTCCTGTTTCACTCAAGGACCTGGCAGCCGAAGGGCTGGAAGCGTCAGTCGCTTTGCGAAAAGTCTCACGTATTCTCAGGGTACATTTCAAACGGGTTCGAACCGCCGCAATCGGCCCTGATCTTTCGCATCGCCGAACGATGGTCAACCAGGTCATCAACTCACCCACCGTTCGTGCCGCCACTCAAGAAGAGGCGCGCCGCTCCGGTCTTACAGATGAACAGGCCCGCCGCCTGGCAACAAAGCATGTCAATGAAATCGCGGCCAATTACTCCTACTCGGCCATCGTTATTGCCGAAATACTGGTTTCCTGGCTGTTGAATCGTATCTATAACGGCGTAAAGGTCAGGAACTTTGACGACCTGCAGCATAATGCCCTGGGTCATGAGGTCATTTACGTGCCTTGTCACCGCAGCCACCTCGACTATGTACTGGTATCTTACCTCGTGCATGAACACGGCTTTATTCCACCCCATATAGCCGCCGGTATAAACCTGAACCTGCCTGTCGTCGGTTCAATAGCAAGACGTTGCGGTGCGTTCTTTCTCCGCCGGTCTTTTCGCTCACAGAAACTTTACGCCGCCGTTTTCTACGAATACCTCAGCGTGATTCAGACCCAGGGTGTTTCGATTGAATATTTCATCGAAGGCACCCGCAGCCGCACCGGCCGCTTGTTGCCGCCGAAGGCCGGAATGCTGGCCATGTCGGTCAGGAGCTACCTGAATGCACCGGTAAGACCCATCATGTTCCAACCGGTCTACATCGGTTATGAGCGCCTGGTGGAAGGCGACAGTTACACCACCGAATTATCCGGAAAGGCCAAGCGGTCAGAAAAATTATCTGACCTTGGTAAAGTTTTTGGTATCGCCCGGAATAATTATGGCGACGCCCATGTCAGTCTCTGCGAACCCATCTTTCTGGACGACCTGCTCAACGAGCATGACCCGCAATGGCAGGAGACGATACGCAGGGAAGCCCGGCGACCGGACTGGCTAAACTCCGCCATACAGGACCTCGGTCAGAAAATAATGATAAACATTAATGCCGGCGCCGATGTAAACCCGGTCAACCTGCTTGCGCTGACCTTACTCGGTACGCCTCGGCATGCAATGGGTGAATTACAACTGGCAAGGCAAATTGGCTTGTACAAAACACTATTGAGCCATGAACCAACCCCCCGGCAAGTGACGATCACCGAAAAAAGTCCGGAGGAAATCATTGCATACGGGTTTGAGATGAAAATCCTGCAACGCAAGGAACACGTGCTGGGCGACATCATTTCGCTTCAGCCGGATCGTGCAGTCGACCTGACTTTCTTCCGTAATAATATCGCCCACCTAGTCACATTGCCTTCGCTGGTTGCCTGCTGTTTCTTTGAACACCGCTACTTCCTGATCGAAAACCTGCACAGGTTCGCAACCATCATCCAGCCTTTTTTAAAGACCGAACTGTTCATACCCTGGGGCCAGGACCAGATCACAGGGGCGCTGGATGACTCCATTGAGCAGCTGGTCCAAAACGGACTGCTGGTCTGGAAAGAGGATGGCGAAACACTGTCACGGGTTAAAGACAATCCCGAAGCAGTCCTGCAGCTCAATATCCTGGCGCATAGTCTTTCACAGACAATACACCGTTACCTGATAACGATTTCTATATTGGCAAAATACGGGTCAGGTGTTTTGAGCAGGGCGGAACTCGAGAATCTGTGCATCCAGACAGCCCAGCGTATTTCCATGTTGCATGAATTCAATGCGCCGGAATTTTACGACAAAGGCTTGTTCAGAGAGTTTATTACAGAACTGCGCAATACCGGTTACGTATCAGCAAACCAGGAGAACAAACTGATATTTGACACGCGCCTGGAGAAGATCAGTAAAGAAGCAAAGTCTATTATGGGTGAGGCCATCAAGCTGGAAATTGAACGACAAACACCCGCTGCACAAATCGCGGATCAATCTGAATAAAACCGGTTCAGGCGTCGATATCCGGAATCAGTTTTGATTCCAGCCGGGTAATCCAGTCTTTGAGTTTCAATTTACGCTTTTTCAAACGGCGCAAATGTAACTGGTCCTGCCGTGGATCCGTAGCCATGCGTGCGATGGCCAAGTCAAGATCACGATGCTCCTCCCGAAGCTCATAAAGCAATTGCTTAATGTCCGAAGTATCTTCTGATTTCATGAAGTTCTGATCTCATATAGACTTCTATGTTTCACTATAACACCAAGCGTGTCCCAGTTGACCTGAATGGGGAGAATTTGATCCATGGACCGAAGAAAATTTGTAGGCGCGGCAGGTTTGGCGGGTGCAGCAGGACTGCTAAGTGCTTGTAGAAAACAAACCGGATCACAAGCCGACTGCGGGGAGCAAGCTGCAACAAAAAGTTTCGAATGGAAAATGGTCACATCATGGCCACGTGATTTTCCAGGGCTCGGAACGGGAGCCAACCACCTTGCCGATTCTATCAACAAGATGAGTAACGGCCGTCTCAAGATCAAAGTATATGGTGGTAACGAGCTGGTTCCGGCATTCGAGGTTTTTGACGCCGTCCAGCAAGGCACTGCAGAAATGGGCCATAGCGCCACTTACTACTGGAAAGGCAAATCACCGGAAGCCCAGTTTTTTTCGACCATTCCTTTTGGCATGACGGCACAGGAACTGCACGGCTGGATTTACTATGGCGGCGGTCTTGAATTATGGCAGGAAGCGTATGACCCCCACGGTCTTGTGCCATTCCTCGCGGGAAGCTCAGGTCCGCAGATGGGCGGGTGGTTCAACCGCGAAGTCAACAGCCTGGCCGATCTCAAAGGGCTTAAGATGCGCATCCCCGGCCCGGGTGGTGAAATTCTCAAGCGGGCCGGTGGCACACCAATCAACATACCCGGCGCCGAACTGTTCACGGCGCTGCAGACCGGTACAATCGATGCTGCAGAATGGGTAGGTCCGTACAACGACCTCGCGTTCGGACTTTTCAGGGCCGCCAAATACTATTACTACCCGGGTTGGCAGGAACCGGGCTCCGGCCTGGAATGCATGATCAACCAGGCGGCATGGGAGTCGCTGCCACCGGACCTGCAATCCCTTGTAAAGGTGGCCTGCAAAGCCGCAGTCATGGACAGTCTTTCCGATTTCACCTACAACAATGGCATTGCTTTGAAAACCCTGGTTGACGAGCACGGCGTTGAACTTCGCCGCTTTCCCGGTGACGTACTTTCCCAGCTGAGCACCATTGCTGATGAGTACATGAGAGAAATGGCAACGGAGACCGAGTTGATGGGGCGTATTTACACCTCGTTCAAGGCCTACACCGATGTCGTAAGGCCGTGGACGGCCATTTCGGATCAGGCCCTGCTCAATCTGCGCCCTGCACTTTAAATTCACCCCATTACCCGAGGCCACGGTCATCCCCGCGAAAGCAGGAACCTCGTAATGGTTTGTGTAACGTTGGGAATTGGGTTGTTGGAAAGGTTTGTTTAAGCATGGAGGTCCCCGCTTTCGCGGGGATGACATTGCCAATATCAGGATAGTTGCAAATGCGGGGATCAGGTATAAATTTTTGCGGGCAACCATGTGGCCAGGGCCGGCCACAAAGTCAGAAGACCCAGCATTAAAAGTTGGATAGCTATAAACGGTATAACCCCTTTATAAATCGACGAGGTCGCAATCTCCGGGGGTGCCACGCCACGCAGATAAAACAGGGAAAATCCAAATGGAGGAGTCAGGAATGAAGTCTGAAGATTAATCGCAATCATGACACCCAGCCAGACCGGGTCGATACCCATGGCCAGCAATACTGGTCCCACGATTGGAATAACCACGTAGGTGATCTCGATAAAATCCAGGATGAATCCCAACAGGAACAAGGCCAGCATGACGATCAGCAAGGCGCCGGCCTGTCCGCCCGGCAGAGCCGTCAATAATGACTGAACATATTCATCACCACCATAGCCCCTGAACACCAGGCTGAATAAAGAGGCACCGACCAGGATCATGAAAACCATCGCGCTGACCCTGGCCGTCTGATACACGACCGCGCGCAGGGTTTCGATCGACAGTTGCTTCTGCTTCAGCGCCAGCAATACCGCACCGGTCGCACCCACCCCTGCTGCCTCGGTTGGTGTCGCCAGACCCATAAGAATGGAACCAAGCACCGCTACTATCAGTAACAGGGGAGCAGCCAGCAAGCCAATGAGACTTAAAAATGAGACATCTTCACCATCCTGTTGCTCTGCTCTCGGCATGGCAGATGGTTTGAAAAATGCCAGGGAGGCCAGGTACAGCATATAAAAACCGACAAGCACGAGACCCGGCAATAATGCACCGGCAAATAATTCGCCGACCGATATCGTCTTCGGGCTGAATATCCCAATCTGCAATTGCGCTTGTTGATAAGCATTTGACAGTACATCCGCAAGCAGTATCAGGACAATGGATGGTGGAATGATCTGACCCAGTGTGCCTGCAGCGCAGATGGAGCCGGTTGCTATGGAGGGGTCATAATTATTTCGAAGCATGGTGGGCAGGGACAAAAGGCCCATGGTGACCACGGTCGCGCCTACAATACCGGTGCTCGCCGCCATCAGGGCGCCTACCAGCATCACGGCCAGGCCTAGCCCTCCGGGCACTCTTCGCATCAATTGCGCCAGCGACTGCAGCAACTGTTCGGCAAGCCTGGAACGCTCCAGCATCACGCCCATAAATACAAACACGGGTACCGCGATCAGTGTTTCGTTGCTCATGATGCCAAATATGCGGCTGGGAAACGCACCCAGGAAGGCCGGATCGAAGATTCCGGTCATGATGCCAACCAATGCGAAAATCAATGCAACACCCGCCAGGGTGAATGCCACGGGAAAACCGGCCAACAAAGAAAGGCCGGCAGCAACAAACAGGCCCATTGACATCAATCCGGACATA
>Ga0316201_10002621_pt1 | contig 12877 bp, 9 predicted proteins | sample CS6wburrow_MG_FD_204516 | JGI IMG/M metagenome (GOLD analysis project Ga0316201, IMG submission 204516) | Coastal sediment microbial communities from Delaware Bay, Delaware, United States - CS-6 worm burrow | ecosystem: Environmental > Aquatic > Marine > Coastal > Sediment | place: USA: Delaware... | reverse complement strand
TGAAAGAGAATTGATTGAACAACAAGCTCGTATAAACGAATTGAAAAGAGAGCTTCGCAGGGATATGCTTGCTTTCACACATTTTCAAAAAACGATGAACGAAGAGCGAGCCCAACTAAAAAACCTGGCTGAACAAGTTATTCAAAAAGAAGGAACCTCTCCTCTTTTTTTAATTGATATAGAGGAAAGGTATCTAAGCACTCAGATGAAATCTTTGAAGAAAAAGGAAGATCTGTTCAGCAACTACCTCGAACTATTAGACCAATCAGGCAAGATCTGCCAGCAACCATTCGTCAACTATTTGAAGCAGTAGTTTTTTTCAAAGTACTTATTGCTCGGAAAAAATGACCTGATCAAAGCTCTTGATTACGATTGGGACGGAATAAATAGCCATATTAGTGTGCTGGTTGATAATCCGTATCAATCAAATAGAAGAAGAGCACAAATGGCTAAAAAATTTGGGACATTTGGTGGCGTATTTACACCCTCTATTCTGACTATCCTGGGTGTGATCATGTACATGCGATTGGGCTGGGTAGTTGGCAACGCCGGGCTTTATGGCACCATCATCATCATCGTTATCGCCCATGTTATTTCGGTTACAACAGGATTAAGTATTTCTTCGATCGCAACGGACAAAAAAGTAGGTGCCGGTGGGGTCTACTATGTTTTATCCCGTAGCCTTGGACTACCTATTGGCGGAGCGATTGGCGTAACGCTTTTTTCAGCAACAGCATTGAGTATTGCCTTATACCTGGTCGGTTTTGCAGAAAGTTTTAATGCCTATCTCGGCTTGGACACATCGATCAATGGGTTGCGCATCGGCGGCACGATCGCATTGGCACTTCTGGCCACCATTGCACTGATCAGCACTGCAGTCGCCATCAAAACGCAGTATTTTATTCTGGCAGCGATTGGCATATCATTGGTTTCAATATTTTGGGGCACAAGGGAATTTGCGCCCACAACGGTCCATTTCTTTGGTAGCGAGGATAGTGTACCCTTAGAGACGATATTTGCAATCTTTTTTCCAGCTGTTACTGGTTTCACTGCAGGTATCGCTATGTCAGGTGATTTGGCTGATCCCAAAAAGTCAATTCCAGTGGGCACTATTTCAGCTATAGCTGTTGGATTTATTGTCTACATCGCACTGGCGGTATTCATCGCTTTCTCAATCAATCCGGAGGTGCTGAAAACAGATTATAATGTACTTATGAAAATCGCTCTCTTCGCGCCAGCAGTGGTGGCAGGTATCTGGGGTGCAACATTATCATCTGCTTTGGGCGGAATACTGGGTGGTCCACGCATTTTGCAGGCTATGTCTATTGACAAAATCACTCCAAAATTGTTTGGCAAAGGTTTTGGCAAAGAGGATGAACCACGCAATGCATTATTCATTACACTCATCATTGCAGAATGTGGAATACTGATAGGTGAGTTGGATTTAATTGCACGCGTGGTTTCCATGTTTTACCTGGCAGCATATGGGTTTATTAATCTTTCATTTTTTCTTGAGAGTTGGGCGAGCGCAGATTTCAGTCCGTCATTTAAAGTCAAAAAGTGGATTGGCCTGGTTGGTTTTGTGGCCTCTTTCGCCGTGATGTTTAAACTGGATATGTTTGCCATGTTTGCAGCCTTCGTAATCATCGGAGGAATTTATGCATTCCTGCAACGGAGAGAAATTGCCTTAGGTTCGGGAGATATCTGGTACTCTGTCTGGTCGTCACTGGTTCAGACGGGATTGAAAAAAATGGATAAAGGTGAAGACGTTAAACGGAACTGGAAGCCAAATATTTTACTTTTTAGCGGGAGTACTGAAACGCGGCCCCATCTCATCGAAATAGCCAAAGGGATCGCGGGAAAAGTGGGTATGGTTTCGAATTTTCATCTCGTCGAAAACCCTGACGCCAAAATACTCTTCCCAAAACACAAGCAGGCACTTCAAGATCCGATCTTAACAAAGAACGGTATTTTTGGCAGGCAACAGGAAGTTCGCAATGTCTATGAAGGAATAGAAACGATTGCAAGCACATATGGTTTTTCAGGAGTCGTCCCCAACACCGTTATGTTAGGGTGGGCCAAGAACACGAAAGACCCTCTCATGTTTGCACAAATGACGCAAAAGCTCATCGAGTTGGATTACAATGTCCTTTACCTTGACTATGATTGGAATAAAAAGTTTGGGAAATATCAACGGATAGATATCTGGTGGCGAAACCTGAAAAACAATGCTGAACTCACTTTAAATATTGCAAAGTTTATTTCCATTTCACCTGAATGGCAAAAGGCACGAATTCGACTTATCCTGATTAATGACACGAATAAAGAAGGATTTGAACGAATCATCCACCAACAATTGGAAACATTTAGAATTGATGCCAGTATCAAGGTCATCAACAACTTTTTTGAAAATCGATCGTCTTTCGATCTCATGAAAAACAACAGTCAGGATGCGGACTTAATCATTGCGGGAATTCCAGATATCCCTGAAGGAGAGGAAAAGGATTTTGTAGATAACACAACCGAAATGTTTGGTGTTTTAGGCACAACCCTTCTCGTAAAAACCAGCTCCATTTTGGGCGAAGATGAAACGACAATAGCTGCTCCCGCTCATGAAAATGCTCAGCCAACAACTATTGACATTACCGATCAACTCATCCCACTTCTCAAACCACAGAGCGAGGATTTGCAAGAATGGATCGATTTGGTCACACAAGAAATAGAGAATCAATCGGTAGATATTGCCGAAACGGAAATCGCGTCCTTTCAAAACATATACCAGGCACTCATCAATGAATGCCGAAATGATGCGCTAGAAATACTGAATAGCTATTTAAATCCAGTTGAAAATAATGGGACTATAAGTCATTCGGATTTGAAAAAAATGCAAAGAAAAATGCTCAAGTCCTATCAATCAAAAATTGATCATTTCGCTGAAGAAGACCTGGCATACCTGGAAGAAAGAATCGAAAAGTTGCATCAAAAATTTATCTCGCTTCCAGATCGAGTCCTTTCGGGTATTCCGAAAAAAGTGAAGGTTGAAGGTAAAAAAATTCTTCTTGCTAGGATTTTTAAACATGCATTTATCCACGACTACCCAATGACCTTGCAAAACAGTCTACTTCATATTGGAAGTCTTGGGTATGAACTGAGTGAATCCATTAAAAACACGCTGATTCAGAGTATCCAGCTATTAACTGATCATCCGGATAACCCGAATGAAAATATTAAGCTTGTCGAGGGCACCTTTGATGATGCCATTGGTCATATCAGCAATCAACATTTAGCCCTGATCACTGAAATCAGAAATAAAGGAAGAAAGTTTATCAATTCGTTGGTCCGCAAAATGGAAAACAAACAGGATGTCCATTCCGAAAATGGCAAATCAAAAACACTCAAAGAATTAAGAAGCTTGGCCTCTGAGAATGCCACTTATCAAGATTATTGGCTGAAAAACGAAACGTGTTTTATCAACAGGTTGGCAACGGATATTAAATTACAACAAGTCAATCTGACTGTTGAACAAATCGGTACAAGTCTTCAGGAAGAAATTGATCAATCAATGTTTGGAGCAGCGTCTGCCAGGTTGAGAGAAGCAGAAGAGTGGCTGGATTCATTGAAGGACAATTCGGTAAATCATGCTGTAAACCTGCCAGAAGTCAACCAAAGCCTCGCTTATGATGATCAGAAGATAGAAGAATTGCTCAATAGCGCTGAATTAGCTGGCAGACCATTGCCGGAGCAACTCGAACTCATTGATCCGGATAGCTTGCATCGTTTTTCCAAGGCTCAAGGAGAAGAGGTCCAGCTCGTAGTGGTTAATGCCCGGGCAACCTACAATTATTTGATACATCACAATTTGCAAAAGCCGTTACAAAAACAACTTTTGACCACTTACCAGGGATGCATGGAGCTCTTGAGCCTGGGCCAGTACGATCTCATTCAAATAGCCCAAAAGATTAATCAATTAGAGGACCAGGTTTCGCCGGAAGAATTGTTAGAATTAAAAACAAAGGCAAAAAGTCAAATACACAAACTCAGAAAGACAATTTCAGAAAATGCAGCAGAACAAAGAGACGTTCTTTATGATATTATCCATACAGCAAACAGTTCTTTAAATACCGGTTCGCTTTTAGATCATGCAGTCAGAATCCTACCTGCAGAGTCGTCAGATCGAACCGGCATCAGAAAGTGGCTGGGAGATGCAGGAGATAAGGCCGAATTCCTGGTGGATAAATACGGCAACCTCATCTCTTCTCAACGAGAACTCATTAAGTCAAAGCAACGGGATCAGCTTTCTTTGGAGCAAAACAAAAAAGATGTTCATTACGAGCTTAAAAAGTTCGTGGACAATTTGAAAATAGCAGAAGATGTAGCAAATAGGCTTCCGTTTTATTACAAGCAGTTATTTATTGGAAAACCAGCTGCATCAATTGATCAGTTGCATTTTAGAAAAGATGAATTAAGGCAAGCCTTCACAATGCTTAAATCACCCAATTCCGATGAGCATGCCATCATTGTACTGGGCGAGCCATTGTCCGGGAAAAGCTTTTTCTCGGAAGCAGTAGCCAGGAAGGTCAGCAAAGGAAATATGATAAAGATCCAGCCTCCTGCGAGCGGGAGTTGTGAAGTAAAGGACCTGGTCAACGTTCTTGAGAAACAAATTAGGTCATTTTCACAGTCCGACAATATTTTTAAAGATGCGCCCAAAGGCACCGTTTTCCTTTTTGATGATCTGGAGCTTTGGTGGGACCGTTCACGGCCGGATGGCAAACTTATCCGGTTTATAATCAATATTGTGAATAAGTATAAATCACGGTATTCCTTTATTCTCAATTGTAATTCCTATGCATTTAACATCATGGAACGCCAGGGGCTACTAGAGTTTCTTACTGCATCCAGAATCCATTTATCTCATTTTAATCAACCGGCTTTAGAAGCATTGCTACTGGAAAGACATGAATCTGGAGGATTGAGATTGAACATTGTTGGAGGTGATCATGATCAAATATCCAGAAAGAATAAACAAAAGCTCATGTCCAGGTTTTTACAAAGCTCCCGGGGCATTGTTGGCATCGCATTACACCAATGGATCAGTAATATTTGTGGGTATGAAAATGAACTGGTAGAAATTGATTTCCCAAAAGAGCACTCTTTCCCTCAGCAGGAAGATAAAGAATGGTTGATCATTCTATCGCAATTTCTGATCCACAAACATTTGGATGCGGCGAGGTTGCAAACACTATTCGGCTATGAGGATCGAGCACATGCGGATAAGATCATTAGCCAATTGAGTGCAGATGGCGTCATTCAGGACATCATGGGAAGCACCTATAAAATCAACCCGATAGTTTTGGTTTGGATCATGAATCAAGCTGAAGAATTCAAACTGATATAAATAAAAACCTCATGCCAGATATCAGACTTCTTACCTGGACAATTATTATCGGACTCGTCATTATAGGCGCATATATGGTTCTTAAAAAACTATTTATTCATACCCTTTTTGACCGCCCATCCAGGCAAAATATATTAGCGATCATACAATTTTTAGAAAAAGTATTTTGGCCATTCTATCTCATTTGTATTGGCTTCAGTTTGATCATCAGCCACCCCACTGTCGGAATCTCTCTTTGTTTATTTATTACCGTAACCCTTTGGAAACCGATACATAATTATTTTATGGGGCTGATTTTTGTTGCCGGCAAAACCTATTCTGTTGGACAACGAATTAAATACAATGACCTCCTTGGTACGATTAAGGCATTTCACAATATCTCAATAGAGCTGGAGCTGGATGGCGGAGAATCTATGGAAGTACCATATCAGGACTTTGCGAATTCTTCAGTGATTAAAACCAGTCCTCAATCAGGAGTCACGAGCCATACAATGATTGTCAACATTTCCAAACCGTGCGACTTAGAAAAAGAAAAACAGAAAATGCAGGCGATGCTGATCGCTTTGCCATGGGTACTCCCCAGCCAAAAAATTGGTTTTGAACAACTTTCGGATGAAGATGATCTTTATAAAATCAAAGTAATCGTTCATGGTCTCGATAAGGATCATTTATTGAAAGTAGAAAACAAGCTACAGTCATTGCATCGGACTTAAGGGAGAAATAGTTCTTTGCATTAGACCACTCATACTGAAAATCAAGCTTTAATCGTTGAAATCCTGATATGTTCAAACGAATTCATATTTTCCTGTTGTATATTCAGCATGAAGATGGAGTTAGAACTTTTTAAAAAAATACCAGACTGGTCTTTAGAACCGATTTTCAAGGAAAGTCCCCCTTCAGTGGATGCTTTTCTGAACAGCCCATTGCTCATCCTGATCTTTAGTCTTGACTGCCCCGGGTGCATTGGGAGGGCAATTCCATATGCAAATCGAATGGTTGTTGAAAAAGGAAACGAACTGAATGTTATTGGCATCCATACGAATACTGACCAATGCGAATATACTCCATCAGATTTTCAGACTGCCAAAGAGGATCTGTATATACGATTTCCGTTTTACAAAGACCATAAGAGTCAGACCTATTTAAAATACGGAGCTGGCGGCACACCCCATTGGATACTAACCGATGAAAACGGCCTGGTGCAATATTCTATTTTCGGTTCAGATCCCAATAATGCACTCATGCGCCTAGATTATAAAATGCAGGAAATATTTCAATAAATCCAATACAGCTATGCAAATCATTGATTCTGTTCTCAATTTTTTCAAAAGAAAATCTGACACGATTGAAGCTCCTGACGACTACTGCCCAAACTGTTGGGGAAAACAGGAGTATGGCGGTCAATTTTACGAAGCCGTAAAAAATGCAGATGTTGATATTCACCAAAAAAATCCACAGTTAGGTTGGGTACAGGAATATGCGGACAAACACCTATCTGGAATAAAACTGCAGAAAAAAGAAGATGGGTATGTATGCCCAAAGTGCAAGATCACGTATCAGCCTTCCTCCTAAAATTGGTACACAGGAAGGTCGCTGTCAGCGATCGTCCTGACAGCCCATTCTCAATTAAAAGATCCCTATTCATTCGACTCAGCCTTTTTGTCCCCTTTCCTCGGCGACAATTTGTACACGAGGTATCCAAGCCCAATTACGAAGTGCAATAAAATGACTACGACCAATATGATTGTAACGAGACTTGTTATTCCCATGGTGACGAGATTGATATTAACCAGGGACTGATTTAAGCATTTTCAAGGTCGAAAATTACAGCAGAATATTGACTCGGAAAGTGATCATCATCACAAGATTCTTTTTGGAAAATAAATACCTAAATTAACTGACAGAAAATCATTGTTGAGATGAAACACGGATGGCGAAAATCAGAAAAACAGTTCTACCTACCCAAAACGTTGCCCTCTCTAATTGATTTACCAGCCTTCAAATTTTTTACGATTAAAGGAGAAGGCAATCCGGGAAGTGACGCCTTTCCAGCATATATTACCACGCTATATGCCCTTTCTTACGCCGTAAAAATGAGCCCAAAAAAAGGCATTGCACCAGATAACTATTTTGACTATACAGTGTATCCATTAGAAGGGGTTTGGGATATCCGGGATGAAGCGAAAAAACAATACAAAGGGACAATCAACAAAGATGATTTGGTTTTTAACCTGATGATTCGTCAACCGGACTTTGTGGATGATTCATTTGCACAAATGATTATCGAACGAACAAAGAAAAACAAACCAAGCCCTTTACTGGAAGAAGTAATTTTTGAGGAAATATCAGATGGAAAATGTATCCAGATGATGCACCTTGGTAGCTACGATAATGAGCCGGCCAGTTTCAAACAGATGGAGGCGTTTGCAGAAGAACAAGGATATCAAAGGGTATCAAAAGTACACCGGGAAATCTATTTGTCTGATGCAAGGAAAGTAGCTCCTGAAAAATTGAAAACAGTTTTGCGATTTCAGATTCAATAAGTGATCATCACTTATCGTTTCAATAAAAATTTACCACCCAGTAGATTTCAGCATTCATCCTGATGGCAAACGAATCCTCGCCTGGGTGATCACTGATCTTGGAAAGCAGGAGGGATTTACTGCCATTATTCATTTGAAATAAGCCTGTCGAAGAGCAAAATATCGACTCTAAATTTACTATCTTAGGGTAATCAGCTAAATCTTCATTCAACACCCTCAGAAATAGATTTTCGAAAGCACTATCATTCGAGCGAACTATCAAGCTCTAGAATGAAATAACAAACAGCACATTCCATGAGATGCCTGAAGAGGGGTTAAGAAATTCATGATATATCACATTTTCCTTTATGCAGAAAAGTAGATTTATAAAGCATTACCAGCAATTAATAAACGACTTTGAGCGGAACTTCTCAAAGACTTTGAAAGGAAAGGACATTGAGGATATTCATCAAATGCGAGTAACGATTAAGAAACTCAGGGCAATTTGGATGCTCATGGACTCCATTTTCCCAAATGAGACTGACCAAATAGATCACTCAAAGGTGTTTAATCCACTGTTCAAACAATCAGGCATTGTGCGGGAAGCACAGGTACACCTGAGTATGCTCAAAAAAAACAGGGCAAAATACCTGGAGTCCTATAAAGCGTATCAGCGCAAAATTCAAAAACGCGGATCTGATAAATTGCATGAAATTATGGTTCGTTTTCATGAGATGGATAGGGACCCTTTACAAGATGCGCGTATTGAAAAAATAAAAAGCACTATGGACCCAGTGGTCTATACCAAATCATCTGTGTTGTCCAGAAAAAAATTGAAAAAAGTTAAAACACTCCTCAAACATTCGGACAACAATAGTAAGCTACATAACATTCGAATGCACTTAAAAGTAGTCGCAGAATTGCTCTCCATTCTAATTGAAATAAAACCAACAAAAAGACTCAGACGATTATACCGAAAGATCAAATCAGTAAATCATAAAATTGGAAAATGGCATGACTATTATGTCCTGCACAGGTCGTTGATCAAATTTAAAAAAACAGAATTACGAAAAAAGAGTCAACGATATTATGAAAACCTGATGTTGCGAATTGAAATTGAACTCAACGAAAGAGAAAACCGTGTCATCCAGGTATTGCAAAACCTCTACGCACCAAAGCCAAAAAATCAAATTGATTTATTTGAAGAATTCTAACCTGTGATGGTTCTCTTACCAAAGATTCTGTAGATTGAAATCCTTAACTTCAAAATGATAGTCTCAATTGGGTAACGTTACAAAGTATAGTACAATAGATGGGTCGTTTACCATACCATCCCGAATTGGGATTTGATGGATCAGAAGGCCTCGAGATTATTTTCTACTACCCCAACTTCTCCTTAAAAAAGGCAATCGTCCGTTCCCATGCTAACTTTGCCGCTTCCTCGTCGTAACGTGGAGTTGTGTCATTGTGAAAACCATGATTGGTATCCGGGTAAATATGCGCGGTATATTCTTTTCCATTTGCTTTGAGGGCAGCTTCATAAGCCGGCCACCCTGCGTTGACCCGTTCATCCAGTTCTGCATAATGCAATAATAGCGGAGCTTTGATTTTTGGCACATCTTCTACGGCTGCCTGTCCTCCATAAAATGGAACAGCTGCTTTGAGCTCTGGAACACGCACAGCCATTTTGTTAGAAATAGAACCACCAAAACAAAATCCTACTACACCAACATTCCCCGTGCATTCAGGATGTGCTTTTAATGTTTCAAACGCCGCAATAAAATCTTCGAGCATTTCATCCCTGTCGCGTTCACGCTGCATCTTTCTTCCGTCATCATCATTACCCGGATAACCACCAAGTGGCCAAAGTGCATCCGGAGCCAACGCAACAAACCCGGCAAGGCCTGCTCTTCTGCACACATCTTCGATATGTGGATTGAGTCCCCGATTTTCATGTACGACGATGATGCCTGGTAATTTTTTGTCATTATCAACAGGTCTGGAAAGCAAGCCCCTGATCTCTCCTCCGCCTTTTGGCGAATCATACATGATGTATTCAGACTTCACACGAGGATCATCCTGCCTAACCTGTTGTTTCTCCGCATACTTCGGAAGCAGATAATCCAGGAGTGATGAAACGGTCATTCCTCCAACAGCATATATTGATAGTTTTTCAACAAAATCTCTACGATCTAGTTTGTTATGGGCGTACTGGTCATAAAGGTCAAAAACTTCCTGGGCTAAATCAGCGGGATCTATTTCTTTCATGATGTGTAAATTATTGAAGATTACAGAATAACTCTAAATTACAAATTCATTTATACCCGTACTTGTGATTCTTTCAGAAAGTAAAATGTAAGCATTCAGAATGTCATACTCATTATCAAAAGTGGTACTTATGAAAAATGGAATTTTCTTCTTGTTTCTTTTCGTCTTTGCTTGTAAATCATCACCAGAAACCATCATTTCTCCCTGGGTTCCTTACGATGAATCCGCAGAATTGGCAGAAAACGTTGATCATCCATCTCAAAAATTGAGGTACAAACTCATTCAATCAAAAAATTTGGATAAAAATGAGATCTGGAAGGTCGTCGCTGACCAACTTGCTGGCTTTTCGGAAAATGAATACAAATCACTGCTACCTCTCATCCTGGAAAAGGATATTCCATCCCTCCAATCGAGCATTCAAAGTGGTGATCTGACCTATGAAAAACTTACAAAATGGTATCTCTACAGAATTGTCAAATATGAAAATGATAAAAATACAGCGCTACAAGCGATCTTAGCGATCAATCCTAGTGCAGTTGCCGAAGCACGCAAGAGGGACCAGGCAAAATCGAATTCCGATCATCCAATCTATGGCATCCCCATCCTGATCAAAGACAATATCAATCTGGAAGGCATACCCACGACAGCCGGGGCACATGCATTCAAAAATAATCTGACAACGGATGCATTTATCGTGGAGCGGATTAAAGAAAAAGGAGGGATCATTCTCGGCAAAACTAATCTGAGCGAATGGGCGAATTATCTATGTCAGGGATGTCCAAATGGATACAGCGCAATCGGTGGGCAAACATTGAATCCTTATGGTCGAAAATCTATCGACACCGGTGGTTCAAGTTCCGGAAGCGGAGTCTCGATGGCAGTCAATTATGCTGCAGTAGCAGTGGGAACTGAGACCTCCGGTTCCATTCTTTCACCATCCAGCAAAAGTTCACTCGTAGGATTAAAACCAACAGTCGGACTATTGAGCAGAGGTGGTATTGTGCCCATCTCAAGTACATTAGATACGCCCGGTCCGATGACGAAAAATGTAATTGACAATGCGATTTTACTCTCAGCAATGAGCGGAGAAGATGCAGATGATCCTGCAACAAAAGATAATCCTAAAAATGTAAAATACTGGGAGGATGCAACTTCGGGAAGCATTGAAGGACTCCGTTTTGGCGCAAATAAAAGATTCCTTTCTGACTCACTTTACCAGTTGACGATTGAAAAAATAAAATCTTTGGGTGGTATCGTCGTAGAATTTGAACCTGAGGATATCACCTTCCGAAATTTCGGCACGCTACTGAGCGCCGATATGAAAATCGATCTGCCGAATTATATCAATCAGTATGCATCAGATGAGATAGCGTTCAACTCAGTTGCTGACATCGTCCAGTACAACCTGGAGGATACCCTCATCCGAATTCCTTATGGACAGGCAAGATTTGAAGGTATCCTCGATGTGGATTTGAGCCCGGAAGAATTATCTCAATTGAAAGACACGCTACACCAAGCGGGTACTAGTTTCTTCGAAAAGCCAATGACAGAACATCGATTAGATGCGGTGTTGTCCGTCAACAATCGCAATGCTGGTTATGCTGCTGCCGCAAAATATCCTTGCCTGACAATTCCGATGGGTTATAGAACGAACGGCGAGCCGGCCGGGATCACCTTTATTACCAGACCTTTTGAAGAAGATAAACTACTGAAAATGGGGTATGCTTTTGAAAAAGCCACAAATATTCGGAAGCTGCCTGAAGGATATGAGTAGGACTAAAAACTCGGGTGAAATAAATCCTGATGTCTCATCCACCCATCAACCCTTTCTTCTTTTCATTTTTCCAACCGGCACTGCTCTGATATTTGGCATAATAAATTTTCAGATCTGCCTGGCTCTCATAATCAACAAAGTAGATCTTTCGATCTGCATTTGAAGCGTACTTTTCAAAATGCCACAATCCATTGTTGCCTCTTGCTTCGGATGAATATGCACATTTGTAAACGACCAGATCTGCCTGGCTCTCGTATTTTACTTCAAAGACTTTGACATCGGCATTTGAGGCATAATCCGCAACGAATATTTTCTGGCTAAAACTCAGAACCGGAACAACAAGGGATAAAATCAAGAAGAAGAAAAATTGGGAACATAATCGCTTTTGCATAGGTCAAATCATTTTACTGAATATACAACAAAAGATTTTTTGAGTAAATTCAATGATCAGGTTAATGCCAATTCATTTATTATGCAATCACGCAGAAATTTTCTCCAAACATCCACCAAGTTGACCCTGGGAGTTACTTCATCTCTGGCTATCCCTTCCAGTTTTTTTATTCAAAAAAGTAAAATCGCACCCAGTAATCAGATCTCATTTGGAGTGATCGGATGCAATGGGATGGGCTTCTCAAACACAAAGTCTCTCCTAAAACATCCGGGTGTGAAATGTCTTGCTTTGTGCGATGTAGATAAAAACGTCCTTGACAAAAGGAGTTCTGATTTGATCGAAATGGGGCATGATCGCCCGGCATTTTATGATGATTACAGGAAAATGCTAGAGAACAAAGACCTGGACTTCGTGGTCATCGGTACACCAGATCACTGGCATTGCCTCCAGATGATTCATGCGCTGGAAGCAGGGAAACATGTCTATGTTGAAAAACCGTTGGCAAACTCAATCGAAGAATGCGA
>Ga0316201_10002620_pt1 | contig 12877 bp, 9 predicted proteins | sample CS6wburrow_MG_FD_204516 | JGI IMG/M metagenome (GOLD analysis project Ga0316201, IMG submission 204516) | Coastal sediment microbial communities from Delaware Bay, Delaware, United States - CS-6 worm burrow | ecosystem: Environmental > Aquatic > Marine > Coastal > Sediment | place: USA: Delaware... | reverse complement strand
TAACTACTTTTTTAGCAGCAATTTTAATAGTTTTTCCTGTTTGAGGATTTCTTCCTTCTCTTGCAGCTCTTTTAGAAACTGACCATGATCCAAAACCTACTAAAGAAACTCTTCCACCTTTCTTTAATGATTTTTGAACGTTTTTCATCATAGAATCTAAAGCTTTTTTTGCAGCAGCTTTTGTAATCCCTGCATCACCTGCCATTGATTCTATTAAATCTGATTTGTTCATAATTAAATAATTTAAATTGGTTAAATATTTTTATGCTTGTTAAAAGCACCACAAATATAGGTTTTATAGGGGTTCAAGCAATATTTACCGACTTTAAATTTTTAATTTGTTAATAAAATAAGCACTTTTGTTAATAACACCTAGTTTTTTGACATTATATTTTGTGAAAGCCTATTAATAAAGGCCTTAGAGCATTTTTGAATTTTGATGAAATGAGAATCCGTTTAAGAGATCGGCACTGTTCATTTTTCTTTTGCCAGGCAGTTGAAGTTCGTCTAAAATAATAAACCCGTCCTTCACGGCAACCTTAATCTCTTTTTTTGAAAAATGCAAGCTTCCATTCACGTGATGGTGATGAATAATTTCTTTTCTTGCCTTATGGATTTTAACTTCCAGCGTTTCATTTATATTGTCTATAATTGACCACGCAGTGGGGTATGGGCTTAATCCTCTTATTTTATTATAAATATCGTCGATATTGTGAAGCCAATTGATCTTACAGGTTTCTTTATAGATCTTAGGGGCCATTTTTAAGGTTTGACCTGATGATTGTTTTTCGTTATTTGGTTGTTTGGTGGTTTTAATTTCACCTTTTTGAATAAGTCTTACAGTGCTAACTACCAAATCGCTGCCTGCATCCATTAATTTATCATGTAGGTCACCAGCAGTATCTGTTTCACTTATTTCGACTTCTTCTTGTAAAATGATCTCACCGGTATCAATTTTTTCATCGATAAAAAAGGTAGTAACCCCCGTTTTGGTTTCACCATTTATAATAGCCCAGTTAATGGGTGCGGCACCTCTATAATCTGGTAATAAAGAAGCATGTAGATTAAAAGTTCCCAATTTAGGTAACTGCCAGACTGTTTTAGGTAACATTCTAAAAGCCACCACAATCTGCAAATCAGGTTTTAGCGCCTTAAGTTCTTTTAAAAATTCCTCACTCTTTAGATTGGTGGGTTGCAGAATAGGTAATTCGTGTTCTAAGGCAAATTTTTTTACAGCCGATTGATTTATTTTTCTACCTCTTCCCGAAGGTTTATCAGGAGCAGTAATTACGCCTATTATGTTAAATCGATTTTCAAGCAAAGTTTTTAACACACCAACTGCAAAGTCTGGCGTTCCCAAAAATACAATTCGGGGATCATTCATTTTTTATCTTTTCTAATTTATTATGCGAAGTTATATTTATTTTATTGCTATCCAATAATAATTGCAAAACCCTGAGTACGATATTGGCATCAAAGTTCAATTCATTTATTATTTCTTTGGTCGATAATTGTTGACGATCGTTAAATAGTTCTAATATTTTAACGGATATCTGCTGATCATCTTTCCTAGTAATTTTTTCATCACTTTGCATGCAGATATCACAAATTCTACAATTAGCTTTAAGCTTCTCATCAAAATAATTTAATAAATATCGCGATCGACATACTGAATTATTTTTGGCATATTGAATTACCGAATGAATTTTCTCTGCTTTTATTTTATTCTGCTTGGTAATATTAGAGGAAATATTATTGATCGTAAAATTATCTTCCCTGGGTACTATAAAATGTAACCGGGCAATATTTTTTTGATAATTATAGTGTACCAATCCATCTTTATTAATGGCAATGAGCATATTTTTTATCTCATCTGTTGTACGGTTTATTTTGTTTGCTAAGGCCGATTCATTGATGGTGACTGCCTGCTCGAAAATGCCACCATAACTTCTTAAGATCGTTTTAATCAAAAGCGTATTATTTCTTTCCGCATATTGCAAAACCAACTCGGGCGACGATATGAATTTTAACGTAGACCTTTTATGAAGGTTTTCATCGAACAATAAAATATTTTCTCGCTCGAATAATTTTAAGGCATTATAAGTGGGTAACAATTGTGTTTTATAATGTAAACAAAAATCGTTCAGGTCGAAATCAAAAGACACTTCTGGCAATTCACCATAGCTTATATTTAAATAACTATTTATATTGTTATAGATCGTTTTGGCAAATTCAACAGAAACCAGACCTTTTGAAAACCGTTCTTTTAGTTCTGAAATAGTATTTTCATTAGAGAATATATATGAATAGGCAAACTCACCATCTCTTCCGGCCCGACCGGCTTCTTGCATATAATTCTCAAGACTTAATGGCAGATCTAAATGAATGATACAGGCTACATTACTTTTGTCAATGCCCATACCAAAAGCATTTGTTGCAACCATAACAGGTGTTTTTTCTTCCATCCAACTTTCAAAAGATATTTTTTTTTCTTCAGCTGATAATCCTCCGTGATAGTAGGTGCTTTTGAAATTATGTTTGTTTAAATAGTTACTTACAGTCCTTACTTTTTTTCGACTATTGGCATACAAAATTGAGGGTTTTGCTGATTTTTGCAGAATATTTTTTATATGGTAATAAATATCTTCATTATGAACAATTCTCAACGACAAATTCTTTCGAGATAAGGATTGTTTAATGATTTTGGCCCCATCAATATCAAGGTTATGAACAATGTCCTCCAGTACCTTGGCAGTCGCCGTGGCTGTCAAAGCAATAATGGGCGCATTGTCAGTCAATTCTTTAACGATGGGGATTTTTAAATAGGCAGGCCTAAAATCGTGTCCCCATTCTGAAATACAATGCGCTTCATCAATAGCTATAAGATTTACCTGAAGTTGTTCAATTTTTTGTTGGATAAGAGGCGATTGTAATTTTTCGGGAGATAGATAAAGGAACTTATAATTTCCAAATTGTAAATTATCAAAAGCTTTGATAATCTCGTCTTGACTTAATGCCGAGGTTACCGATAATGCTTTTATTCCCTTGTTCTTTAAACTATTGACTTGGTCGGTCATCAATGCAATAAGTGGAGATATCACCAGGCAAACACCTTCATTTAATAAGGCGGGAATCTGATAACAGATCGATTTTCCTCCACCAGTTGGTAAAATAACAACTGTATTATTTTTCTCCAAGACACTTTTTATTATTTTATCCTGTGGCTCTATAAAAGAATCATGATGCCAATATTTTTGTAAAACTTCAAGCGGTTTTACCATTATAACAAGTTTAGGTGATCTAGGATAAAATCTGTTCTTTCTTGTACTTTTCCGTGAGGTACTTCTACCACATTATAGTCAAGAAATGAATAAGCTTCATTTAAATGATTATAAATAGAAATTGATGATTCGTAGGTTTCAAACCTTTCCTGATCATTTTTATAGATATCCTTCCATGGGGGAAGTATGAAAATACCATCATAACGGTAAAGGTTACTTTTTTTTATATAGGTATCAGGATAGGGGGTTTTAAAATGATCTAAATAAGCATGTACATCGGGAATACCCCTGTCGAAAAATACAGTTTTGGCATCACTATTTGCGGCTTCTAAGTATTGTTTTTCTCTTCCCTCTAATAATAGCTCACTAAATAATAAAGGGTCTTTTAAGAAAAGGTATTCTATGCCTTTTTTCCTTGCCATTAAAGTGACCTGCCTAGATATTTCGGGGGTACACGTAAAATTACGTCTTTCTAACTCCTGGATAAGTGTGGTTTTTCCTGTTCCGGGTCCTCCTGTAATGACAAATTTTAATGGCATTTTATATATTTGTATTCTTGTTTAACAAAGAAAAAAAATAATTTTAATTAACCTAAATAATATCTGTATTTTTGTCGACTAATGCAATTTTACAAATCTTGGTATAGAATTTGAATTTAAGAATTAGAAAAATATCAAATTGAAAAAACAAGACGAATTTTACAGGAAATTAAAAATTAGTTTAGAAGAAACTACGATTTTTCCTTCTAAATATATGTTCAAATTTATTTTGCCTGCGAATGAGGAGAAAGTTAAGGAGATTGAAGATATATTTAACCATACAGGTGCAGTAATTAATACTAAAGTATCCAAGACTGGTAAATATAAAAGTTTAACTGTACTAGTAACTATGTTAAATGCAGAACAAATAATAATAAAATATAAAGAAGTAGGAAAGGTTGAAGGGGTAATTTCTTTGTGATTAATTTAACAATTCAAGAAAAAAATATAAAATATTTTTGCGCGTTCTATGTGTATATTCTTTTACAGCTGCCCCTGCAACTTTATTTAATAAGATTTTTATGAGATTTAAGAATTTTCTAGGTTACTTTTTTTTGTTATTTATTAGCATAGCTAATGCACAACAACAAAAAGAGATATTATTTACTGTCGAAGACAATCCTGTTTCTACCGAAGAATTTCTAAAGGTTTTTAATAAGAATCGGGATATTGTTGCCGAAGAGAATAAGAAATCAATAGAGGAGTATTTAGAGTTGTATATTAATTATAAGTTGAAGCTGAAACAGGCCTATGACCTCAAATATGACACCGTAAGCTCTTATAAAAAGGAACTTGCCCAGTATAGAGAACAATTGATAACGCCTTATCTAAAGGACAGCAAAATAACAAGATCTTTGGTTAAAGAGGCCTACGACCGGACTAAGGTCGAAATAAATGCAAGTCATATATTAATTCGAATACCACCTAAGGCATCACCAGCAGATACTTTAAAAGCGTATAATAAAATAATAGAAGCCAGGAATAAAATTTTGGCAGGCGCTACATTTGAAGACATTGCTAAAGAATATTCAGAAGACCCGTCGGCACAGGAAAATGGAGGCAATTTGGGTTATTTTTCTGCATTTTCGATGGTTTATCCCTTTGAAAATGCGGCGTATAACACCAAATTAAATGAGATTTCATTGCCCTTTAAAACCCAGTTTGGTTATCATATTGTAAAGGTGAACGATTTCAAAGATTCTGAAGGGGAAGTAGAAGTAGCTCATATTATGATCAAAGAAAACCCTCAGGATTCATCATATGCAAAGACAAAGATCAATGAATTATATTCGAAATTACTTCAGAATGAAAACTTTGAATTGTTAGCGAAATTACATTCAGACGATAAAAATTCGGCAACCCAAGGTGGGTTATTGCCACTTTTTAATGCGAACAGAATGATAAAGCCGTTTGCAGATGTGGCTTTTTCTTTGCAAAGAGAAAATGAAATATCGAAGCCCTTCGCCACACCTTACGGTTGGCATATCGTAAAGCTAATTAAAAAGCATCCGGTTAAAGAATTTAACGAGATGAAAGAGGAACTTACAAAAAAGATTGAAAAAAGTGAGCGTTCAAAAATCGCCGGTAAATCTGTGGTTGATAAGTTAATAAATGAATATAGTATTACAAAGGATGATAATATCTTGCAACTATATTTTAAAAATGACTCCGCTGCGATCGCCAGGAATCTTGGAAATATGATTTTCACCATAAATGGCGATAAAACAGTACTCAAAGATCTGGTTACTTATAATAATAAACAGCGTAATAAAAGCTTAAAAGATTCGTATAACGAATTTTTTGAATCTAAAGTTTTAGACTATTACAAGGATAATTTGGAGAAAACAAATAAAGAGTTTGCATTTACCCTGCAAGAATACAAAGACGGCCTCCTGTTATTTGATGTGCTTCAAGATAAGGTTTGGAACCGTGCAGACACCGATACACTGGGCTTAAAATCATTCTTTGAAAAGAATAAAGCTAACTATCAATGGCCAAAACGAGGTGATGTGATCTTAGCTTCATGTACTAGAAATGAGAAAGCCATGTTGGTTAAAAAATATCTTGAAGAAGACAAAAGTACAGATGAAATTAAAGCATTGGTAAATGAGGGGGCCACTATTCATGTTATTTTCACTTCTGGAATTTTAGCTGAGAATCATAAAAAGTTGCCAAAAGGATTTGTTTACGATAAAGAAAATGTATCTGATGTTTTTGATCTTGGCGATAATAATTTTACAGTTGTTAAGGTTAACAAGATAATACCACCGCAACCCATGTTATTCAAAGAAGCCAGGGGTAGGGTGGTTAATGATTTTCAAGAATATTTAGAACAACAATGGATAGACGATTTACGTCAAAGATACACGGTAAAAGTGAATCAAAAAGTATTAAAAAAATTACTTAAACAAAATTTAAACTAGGTTGTACAAACACTTATTTTATATAATTCTTATTACGCTAAGTACTTATTCTTGTATAAATCATCAGGACGATAAAGTGCCTATTGCAAAAGTATATGATAAAGTTCTTTTTCTAGATGATGTTAAAGAAATTATGCCGGAAGAGTTAACCAAGGAAGATAGTATTTTGTTTGTCACTAGTTATATAAACAAATGGGCAAAGGAGCAATTATTACTTCAAAAAGCAAGAATTAACCTACAAGAGGAAAATGAGAATATCAATGCCCTGGTTAATCAATACAGACAAGATCTTCTTATCAATAAATATAAAGAAGCTGTTGTAGAACAAGAGTTAGATACGTTGGTAACAGAAGTGAATATTGAAAATTTTTATGCCAGCAATAAAGATATTTTTAAATTAAATGAGGAGTTGGTAAAATTCCGGTATATATATTTTGGCAATGATGTATTAAATCCTAAAGAGTTTATTTCGCTTTTTAAATCTGATAATGCTGAGTCTAATGCGAAGATCCTGGAGAATGAACTAAAGTTAAAATCGTATAATCTGAATGACTCCATTTGGATTAAATATGACGATGTAATTAAGATCGCTTCTTTTATAAAAGAATATGACAAGGACAAATTTTTAAAAAAGAATAATTTTATTCAGAAAGAAGATTCTACTGGAGTTTATTTAGTTAAAGTAAAAGATGTATTATTGCGCAACGAAATAGCGCCGATGAGTTATGCCATTCCTACAATTAAACAAATGATATTGCACAAGCGTAAATTAGAATTATTAAGAAATATCGAAAAAACATTAACGGAAGATGCCATTAAAAATAAAGAATTTCAAATATATTAAAATGATTAAAGATTATATAGTATTAGCCATTATGCTGATATCTTTTAACCTAAGTGCCCAAGAAATAGCAACTCAAGATAGCACGAAGCAAGAAAAGATAAAGTTAGATGGGGTTGCAACGGTAGTTGGAAAAAATATAGTACTAGACTCTGAAATTGCAGCTTATAAGCTAGATTTAGAACGGCAAAGTGAAGGTAAGGTAGATATATCCGATTGTGATATGCTAGAGCAAATTATGAATAGAAAGTTGTTGGCCCATCACGCAGTGGTAGATAGCCTTATTGTTACAGACCCTGAAATAAACAGCAGAGTAGAACGTAATATTGCTTACTTCCTACGACAATTAGGTTCTGAAGAAAAATTGGTGAATTTTTATGGTTTTAATAATATGGCAGACCTTAGGAAAGAATTTATTGAAATAGAAAGGGAAGCGCTACTGATACAAAAAATGCAGGAAAAATTAACCAGCGAAGTAGATGTTACCCCCGAGGAAGTCAGAAGTTATTATCAAAGTCTTGAAAAAGAAAACAACTTACCAGATTTTGGAGCGGAGATTGAATTAGCACAAATCGTTGTATATGCAAAACCCCCAGAGGAGGAAATAGAGCGGGTAATTAACAGATTATATGAAATTAAAAAGGAAGTTGAAGGAGGAGAGAGTTTTAAGATGAAGGCCATCTTATATTCAGACGATCCAGGAGTAACTGAAAATAGCGGGGAATATGTGCTTTCTAGAGAAAGTGATTTTGTTAAAGAATTTAAGGAGGCGGCCTTTAGTTTAAACGAAGGGGAAGTTTCAGAACCCTTCAAATCAGATTTTGGTTATCATATTCTAACACTAGAAAAAATTATGGGGAAACAACGTGTTGCCAGACATTTGTTAATGCAACCCGAAGTAACCGATGAACAATTGCAAAAAGTAAAGGATTCTGTCAGTAAGATCAGACAAGATATTTTAACTTTAAAAATTACTTTTGAAGAGGCCGTAGATAAATACTCTGGCGATAAGATCACGAAAGCAAATAAGGGCTTAATTATAAATCCGGAAACAAGCGATACCAAATTCGATTTAACAAGAATGGATCCTACCTTATATGCCAGGATTAGCACCTTAAAGGAGGGTGAAATTACAGATGTATTTTATGATGAAACTCGTGAAGGAGAAAAAATGTATAAGATAATTTTAATGAAATCAAAAATACCGGCTCATACGGCTGATCTGGTAAAAGATTATGTCAAGATACAGAATCTTGCTTTGCAAAAGAAACGTGAAGAGACGATCGCAAAATGGGCTAAAGAAAAAATAATCGATACCTATATAAAGATTAATAAGGACTATAAAGAATGTGATTTTAAAAATAATTGGAACAAAAATTAATCAGATATGTCTGACGTTGCTGAAGTTGAAAAATTAGTAAAGAAATATAAAGATCTCAAAGAGGAGGTTGGTAAAATTATCATTGGTCAAAAAGATGCAATTGATCACGTATTGTTATCAATTTTATGTGGCGGTCATTCTCTCTTGATTGGAGTACCGGGACTGGCCAAAACATTATTGGTAAATACCATTTCTAGAACTTTAGGATTACATTTTAAGCGCATACAATTTACTCCAGATTTAATGCCCTCCGATATCATTGGTAGTGAAATTCTAGACGAAGACCGGCATTTTAAATTTATTAAGGGTCCCATTTTTTCCAATATTATATTAGCCGATGAAATAAATAGAACACCCCCTAAGACCCAAGCTGCCCTGCTAGAGGCTATGCAAGAGAAATCAGTGACGGTGGCCGGTCATCCTTATCAATTAGATGCCCCGTTCTTTGTTTTGGCAACACAAAACCCAATCGAACAGGAAGGTACTTATCCTTTACCAGAAGCTCAGCTCGACAGATTTATGTTTTCGATTCATCTTGATTATCCATCATTTGAAGAAGAAATGGAAGTTGTGAGAAGCACAACGACAGACGTGGTTAAAAAAATTAACTCCATATTTTCTGCAGAGGAAATTTTAAATTTACAGCAGCTTATTAAAAGAATTCCGGTAGCAGACAATGTAGTAGAATATGCCGTTTCATTGGTTTCGAAAACGAGGCCAAATACGCCAAGAGCCGCCCAGATCGTGAATGATTATATCGATTGGGGGGCAGGCCCTAGGGCTTCCCAGAATTTAATTATGGCAGCGAAAGGCTACGCTGCGATTCATGGTAAGTTTTCTCCAGATATTGAAGATGTAAAGGCAGTTGCTTACGCCATATTGCGTCATAGAATTGTAAAGAATTATAAAGCTGAAGCCGAGGGCATCACAGAAGAACAGATTATAAAATCCTTACTTTAATATCTTTATCCAACATTCTTTATTAAATATTTGATTTTCTAATTGTTAGATTAAAAAAATATCCATAAATTTGCACTCCTTTTTACGAGAGCAGATTTAAAAGGGACGTTTTTAGTTTAAATTAAGTTAAATTCTTTTATTGAAATTATCGTTAAGAATCTGAATTACAATAAAATACAAATTTTATAGACAATATGTCTAAACTGCAAGAAAAAATAGAATTATACACTGGAGAAGTTGAAAAATTAGGAATTAAAGTTGATACTGATTTATTAGCAAGTGTAACAAAAGGCTTAGGGCCATCAATTTATAAGGTCGATGCCGAAAAAGTATCAAGCTCTGATTCCAAAGAGTTAGAAACTATCAAAAAGAATTTTTTGATCAAAAAATTTGGATTAGAAGATTCACCAAAATTAGATGAGGCCATCAGCAAAGCGGTAGAAATACTAGGTTCATCTAACCGAAATAAATACAGAGCAATTTTTTATACGATTTTAGTACAAGAATTAGGTTTAGAATCTAATTATACAACTGAAGAAGCTTCAAAGGATAAAGTAAAAAAAGAAAAAACTGAGAAAAAAGCTGCTCCTAAAAAAGAAGCAAAAGATGAGACCGTTGAAGTAAAGAAAGAAGCTAAAACAGAAAAGAAGGAAAAGGTAAAAGTCAAAAAAGAAGTTGTTGTTGAGGATGAGACTGAAGACGAGGATGATATAGATCAACCTATTAAACTTACCGAGGATGCTCCAATAGGCCAAAATACTCAGGAATTTTTAGATAATTTCGACTGGCATAAATACGAACAAGGTATTGAAGCCGTTGATGAAAAAAAATTAAAAGAATTTAACAGTGCTTTAGAAGGTACGGTAGGTTTTGTTGATGAGCGTCAGGTAATAGACGGCACTGTTGTGAGAATGACCGAGCGTGAAGCTATTATTGACATAAATTCAAAATCAGAGGGTGTAATTTCCTTAAACGAATTCAGATACAACCCATCTCTGGCCGTTGGTGATACTGTTGAAGTATTAGTTGATAAAAGAGAAGATAGTACTGGCCAATTGGTCCTTTCACATAAGAAAGCAAGAGTCATTAAAGCATGGGAAAGAGTAAATAAGGCTCATGAGACCCAGGAAGTTGTAAATGGATATGTGAAGTGTAGAACTAAAGGGGGTATGATCGTTGATGTATTCGGAATTGAGGCCTTCCTACCTGGTTCACAGATCGATGTAAAACCAATTAGAGATTACGATCAATATGTAGATAAGACTATGGAATTCAAAGTGGTTAAAGTTAACCATGAATTCAAGAACGTTGTGGTATCTCATAAAGCGCTTATCGAAGCGGATATCGAATTACAAAAGAAAGAGATCATTGGTCAATTAGAGAAAGGTCAGGTTTTAGAAGGTGTGGTTAAAAATATCACTTCTTATGGAGTATTTGTTGATCTTGGTGGAGTGGATGGATTGGTGCATATTACAGATCTTTCTTGGAGTAGAATTAACCACCCAAGCGAGGTAGTTGAATTAGATCAGAAATTGAATGTTGTTATCCTCGACTTTGACGATAATAAATCTAGAATTCAATTAGGTTTAAAACAATTGAACAAACATCCTTGGGATGCATTAGATGAAAACCTAAAAATTGGTGATAAGGTAAAAGGTAAAGTAGCTATCATAGCTGATTACGGTGCTTTTATTGAAGTCAGTCAAGGTGTTGAAGGATTGATACATGTTTCCGAAATGTCATGGTCTACTCATTTAAGATCAGCACAGGATTTCGTTAATGTGGGCGATGAAGTAGAAGCAGTAATATTAACGTTAGACCGCGAAGATCGTAAGATGTCCTTAGGGATGAAACAGTTACATCCTGATCCGTGGACCGATATTGCGACTAAATATCCTGTTGGATCTAAGCATACCGGAATTGTAAGGAATTACACAAATTTTGGTGTATTTGTTGAGTTAGAAGAAGGAATTGACGGTTTAGTGTATATTTCTGATCTTTCTTGGACAACCAAGGTAAAACATCCTTCAGATTTTGTTAAAGTTGGTGATAAGTTAGATGTACAGGTGTTGGAATTAGATGTTGAAGGGCGTAAACTAAATTTAGGCCACAAACAAACAACAGAAAATCCTTGGGATGCTTATGAAGATAAATATTCTGTAGACTCTGTTCATAATGGTACGGTAACTCAAAAAACTGATAAAGGGGCCTTAGTATCATTCGGAGATGATGATGTTGAAGCATTTGTTCCTTCTCGCCATATGGAAAAAGAAGATGGTAAGATGCTCGATAAAGGAGATACTGCAGATTTCAAGGTTTTAGAGTTTAGCAAGGAGTACAGGAGATTAGTGGTATCTCATACCGCTATATTTAAAGCTCAAGAAGAGAAAATTATCAAAAAAGCTAAAAAAAGAATGGAAGAAAGCGTAGAGAAATCTACACTTGGTGATATTTCTGCCTTGGCTGATTTGAAAGATAAAATGGATGCAAAGAAAAAATAATTTTCTTGCCATATAATTTTATAAGACCGTTGAATTTTCAGCGGTTTTTTTTATTATAAATTTTATTAAACTTATCTTTGTTAGCATTAAAAATTAGAGCGTGAGTTTAATAAAATCTATTTCTGGAATTAGAGGAACCATTGGAGGTAAGGTGAATGATAATTTGACACCTGTAGACGCCGTTAAATTTGCTGCGGCCTATGGTAGCTGGTTAATTCATAGAAATCCAAATAAAACGAAACTTAAGGTCGTAATTGGAAGAGATGCCCGCATTTCGGGTAAAATGATCAGTAGTTTGGTGGCCAACACCTTGGTAGGTATGGGTATCAATGTTATTGACCTGGGCCTTTCTACAACTCCTACCGTAGAAATAGCTGTCCCGATGGAAAAGGCGGATGGCGGAATTATTTTAACGGCATCCCATAATCCTAAACAATGGAATGCACTTAAATTATTGAATGAAAAAGGTGAATTCTTAAATGGAAAGGATGGTCAGCATATATTAACCATTGCAGAAAATGATTCTTATATTTTCGCTGAAGTTGATGATCTCGGAATTTACAGCAAAGAAAAAGGGTATTTTGAAAAACATATTAATGCTGTTCTTGACCTTGATCTTGTTAATGCTGAGGCTATAAAAAAAGCGAAATTTAAGGTCGTAGTCGATGCGGTAAACTCAACAGGCGGGATTGTAATCCCTAAATTATTAGAAAAACTAGGTGTTGAGTGTATTAAATTATATTGTGACCCAACGGGCAATTTTCCTCATAATCCCGAACCTTTAAAGGAACACTTAACAGATATATCCGAATTGGTTGTTAAAGAAAATGCCGATCTGGGAATAGTGGTTGATCCCGATGTAGATCGATTAGCATTAGTATGTGAAGATGGTAGTATGTTTGGTGAAGAATACACATTGGTGGCTTGCGCTGATTATGTTTTAAAATATAC
>Ga0316201_10002619_pt1 | contig 12878 bp, 10 predicted proteins | sample CS6wburrow_MG_FD_204516 | JGI IMG/M metagenome (GOLD analysis project Ga0316201, IMG submission 204516) | Coastal sediment microbial communities from Delaware Bay, Delaware, United States - CS-6 worm burrow | ecosystem: Environmental > Aquatic > Marine > Coastal > Sediment | place: USA... | reverse complement strand
ATAGGAATTTTGGTTTACACAATTAAGGGATTCCTACCTGCCTGCCTCTGGCAGGAGTTCGACCAAATGGAGAAATTGGGAATCCCGAATCAAAAAAAGAAATTAGAATTCCAGAATATATTTCAAGAAAAACTGCTCCTCTAGTTGAGAACTGAGGAGCAGGATACATATAAACTAAATGAGTGCTATTTTACTAGCTTTAGACAAGACCTTGGTCTATCATGGCATCGGCAATCTTAATGAAACCGGCAATATTAGCTCCTTGGACATAATCAATGTCGCTGCCTTCTTTACCGAATTCTACACATGCTTCGTGGATGTTGATCATAATATCGTGGAGTTTTCGATCCACTTCTTCTCTTGTCCATGAAAGTCTGAGAGAGTTTTGGCTCATTTCTAAGCCTGATGTAGCAACTCCACCTGCATTAGATGCTTTACCGGGAGCATAAAGGATTCCAGAATCCTGGAATACTTCTATTGCTTCAGGTAAGCTAGGCATATTGGCTCCTTCTGCTACACAGAAACATCCATTTTTAACCAGCATTCTTGCTTCAGCTTCATTGACTTCATTCTGAGTTGCACATGGAAGAGCAATGTCACATGGGATTTTCCATGGTCTTTCACCTTCGTAGTAAACTGCGTCTGGATATTGATTTACGTATTCTTTGATACGTCCTCTCTTTACATTTTTCAATTCCATGACGTATTCCAGTTTTTCACGGTTGATACCATTTACATCATAAATAAATCCGTTGGAATCAGAAAGCGTTAGAACAGTAGCTCCTAGTTCTAATGCTTTTTCACATGCATATTGGGCAACATTACCAGAACCAGATATGGTAACTTTCTTTCCTTCAAAAGTTTCATTTCTGGTCTTTAACATTTCAACAGCAAAATATACTGTTCCATAACCTGTAGCTTCTGGTCGGATCAATGATCCACCCCAGTTCATTCCCTTACCGGTTAATACTCCGGTAAACTCATTACGTAATCTCTTGTATTGACCGAATAAGTAGCCAATTTCTCTTCCTCCTACACCGATGTCACCTGCAGGGACGTCAGTATTAGGTCCGATGTGTCTTGCCAGTCCAGTCATAAAGCTCTGACAGAAATTCATTACTTCATTGTCTGATTTTCCTTTTGGATCGAAATCAGACCCACCTTTACCACCACCCATAGGAAGTGTTGTCAAGGCATTTTTGAATACTTGTTCAAATCCTAAGAATTTAAGAATTGAAAGGTTTACTGAAGGGTGAAATCTTAATCCACCTTTAAATGGGCCAATTGCTGAGTTGAATTCAACACGATATCCCTTATTAACGTGAATTTCACCTTGGTCATCAAGCCAGGGAACTCTGAACATAATAATTCTTTCAGGTTCTACAACCCTTTGTAGGATTCTAGCTTCATTGTACCTGGGATTTTTTTCAATGAATGGGATAACAGCACCCGCGACTTCTCCAACAGCTTGTAGGAATTCCACTTCGTGTGGTTGCTTGGCAGCTACGCTATTGAGAAAATCGTCAACTAAGTTTTTATGTAGTATAGCCATTGTTAGGGTATAAATAAGTTAGTAAATAATGAAATGATTTAAGTAAATATGTATTAGGTCTGAATACATAATTGTATCGTAATTCTTTTCAAATGTTGAATAAATTTTGTTCCGTCTCAATGATAATAATCATATCGAAAGGTAATTTGGTACATAGTAGTAAAGTAAACTTAAATAAGATTTTTTTTGGATAATGTCCCCGCGGACTTATTATGAATCGTCACTGTAGTGTTATTAATTTTATAAATCCATAAATTGTTGCACAGTGATGACGAGAAACACATTCAGAATCCTTCATCATTGATCACAGTTTTTTAAAACATTATGAATCATGAAAGAATTTATGTTAATCTTCTTAGGGGCAGACTATAGCGAATTGAATATGTCACCTGAAGAATCTCAGGAACAAATGAACAAATGGTTTGAGTGGGTAGGGAAATTGCAGGCACAAGATATTTATGCTGGAGGTCATGCCTTGATTCCATCAGCTAAAAGACTAAGCGGTCCTGAAGGCGTAGTAACAGATGGGCCATTTGCAGAAGCTAAAGAACTGGTAGGAGGATATTTTGTAGTCAAAGCTAAAGATTGGGATGAAGCAGTCGCAATTTCAAAAGATTATCCTGATTTCCACCTGGGAGGATCAGTTGAAGTAAGAGAAATAATGGTCTTTGATAATGAATAATCAACGATCACAAGGAATTGTAGACCATCTTTTCCGTCATGAATACGGGAAGATGGTTTCAGTCCTTATGAGGGTATTCGGTCCTGCCCAGCTTAATATGATTGAGGATGTTGTTCAGGAAGCTTTCATAAAGGCTGTGATGACATGGAGAGCTGGTAAAATTCCTGATAATCCTTCTGCTTGGTTGCACCGGGTGGCAAGAAACAAAGCCATCGATAGGCTCAGGAATAGTAAAAGCCGCCTTGAAAGAAATATAAAATATCAATCTTGGCAACCAATTAAAGAAAAGATAGAAACCTACCTGGATACTGAAATTGAAGACAGTCAGTTAAGAATGATATTCACTTGTTGTTATCTGGAATTAAATGAAAGTGACAAATTGACCCTGACCCTAAAATTAATCTCAGGATTTGGTAATAGGGAAATTGCTAAAGCCCTGATGACCAAAGAAGAAACCATTAAAAAAAGGCTGCATCGTGCACGTAAGAAATTACAAGAGCAGGATCGGACCGTTGATATTCCTTCCGGAAAAGAATTAATTAGCCTTCTTAATATAGTACACAAAGTGATCTACTTGATATTCAATGAGGGCTATCATTCAATAAAGCAAGATCAATTAATAAGAAAAGATTTATGTGCTGAGGCAATGCGATTGTGCAAAATCGTTACTGATCATCCTTATTGCAAAACAGAATCCGGGTATGCATTGATGGCACTGATGTGTTATCATGCGGCAAGACTGGATTCCAGGCAGAGCCATGATCATGATATTATTTTACTGAAAGATCAGGATCGATCGAAATGGCATCAACCGCTCATTATGATAGGTAATCGATATTTTGGATTGGCCTCAAAAGCTGATAAATTTTCTCTTTACCATATTGAAGCGGCAATCGCTGCACAACATAGCAGGTCACCTTCCCATGAGGATACAGATTGGCAGATCCTTGAGAAATTATATGGGATCATGGATGAAGTCAATCCCAGTAGTATGTCAAAGTTAAGTCTCGCCATTTGCCGAAAGGAAAACGATGACCTTAAAGGAGCCTTAAGCCTGCTTGAATCTCTTCAGCCCTCTGATTTTTATCCTAATCCTTACTTATTTCATGCCGTGGCGGCGGATATATATAAGGCTATAGACAGATCCTCCTTGGCCATTGAACATTTGCGTCGTTCTCTGGAAAATGCACCTACTGATGCAGAGAGAAAATTGATTGTGATGAGGCTGAATGATTTTAATAAAGCTTCAGGCTGATTATTTTAATGTATCAATGACTGAGATCTCAGGAATTTCAAAAATGGTTTGTTCCGGAGATTCTTCAGAGAAATGAATATCAGAGAAAGAGGCTACATAACGTTCTTTTGCAAGAACACCCCCTTCAACTGTATATCCTACGAATTCATCAGGTATCAAAAGACCATCAACTTTTTTCCAGGAAGTATATTTTAAGCCATTGTAATCTCTTCTTTTTTCTCCTGTAAAGTAAGTAACAGTATATAAAATGTGCTCAAGTCGATAAGTCTCAGGATTAATGAACAATACATATTCATCTTCAGGAGAATCACCTACCTGGTCCTGGTAGGTGACAGACACTTCAATCAGAGCCTGGCCATCCACTTCTTGTATCCCTTTGTTACTGATATTTACTCCAGCATCCGTTACTAAAAATACCAATGAATGGAAATAAAAAATCAGATTATGATAAAATCTGGGTCTGGCATCCGGCCATGCAGATTTATCAGGAGACATCCATGCCTCAACTCCATTAAATCCGATATCATATCCATCTCCATTTATCAACACATTTCGATTTCTCAAATCTATCGTATGAATCTCTTTGCGTTCGCCTCTTGTGACGTGATAACTTAATGTTGATTTGGATTTCCATACATCCAGACCACCATGAGCGTCAAGCATTTTCTGGATGGGTTCAGGATAGATGATTTCAACATCTTTCTTCTCATAAAAGTCCTTTTCCGGAGCACGGCAGGAAACGGTAAGAAATATTAGGAGGAATATGGTAAGGTATTTCATGGTTTTGATTTTAGGATTCAGTGATGTGCCATTTTTCCTCAAATGAATAAGAGGTTTCTTTCATTGTATCCAGTAAAGAAGCGGGATCGCCATCAATGACCAATCTGTTTCTATGTATATCTTTCAGAAATCTATTTTCGACCATTTTATCAAGCATACTAATTAAAGGATCATAATAACCTGCTGTATTCAAAATGCCTATTGGGTGCTTGATGATTCTTAGTTGCAGCCAGGTATAAGCTTCAATTAATTCTTCCAGTGTGCCGATTCCTCCGGGTAAGGCAATAATGGCATCGCTTTTCTCCACCATTGTGGCTTTGCGCTCATGCATCGATTTTGTGATGATCATTTCTGTTGCCCCCTCGTGAGCCAGTTCTTTATCAACCATAAAATCGGGAATTACACCTATGACTTCTCCACCTTGATGAAGTACTGCATCTGCCATGCGTCCCATAAGACCGACATTTCCGCCTCCATAAACAAGGCCAATATTCCTTGCAGCAAGTTGAGTCCCAAGCTCAACAGCAGCATCTGTGAATATTCGATTTGCTCCGATATTGGAGCCCATAAAGACCGCGATCCTGTTCATGTTAATATTCTTTAATCAATAAAATGATGCAAGTTATCCAAAGGTTTGTGTATCAAGTGGTCAATCTCTGGAATATTATCCATCTTTGTATTTTGAAAGACAAGGTATGAAGCATTGTGGTCATATGAAACGATCAATTATTTTTTTTGTAGTTCTATTTTTTTGGAATGCTCTGGTAGGACAGCTTGATCTTCAACTTCGTCCTATGGATGATATAAAGATTTCTCTACTTACATGTGATCCGGGAGATCAACTGTATTCAACTTTTGGCCATAGTGCTGTAAGAGTATTTAATGAAAGGACCGGGGTAGATGTGGTATACAATTATGGGACTTTTGATACAGATACTCCTGGCTTTTATACTAAGTTTTTGAGAGGTAAGTTGCCTTATAGATTATCTAAAACAACATATGCAGCATTTCTTTATGAATACAATTATTATAAAAGAGGTATAAAGGAATTGGTACTTAATCTTAGCACAGATCAAGAGCTAGAGATGATTGAATTTCTGGAAACAAACTATCTTCCTGAAAATAGGAGTTACCCATATGATTTCTTCTTTGATAATTGTGCAACGAGAATAAGAGACATCATTCCTCAGGTCAATTCAGATGTAGAATGGCAATCAATATCCGAGGATATAACCTTTCGGCAAATGTTACACCAGTTTCTTCCTGGAATGCCCTGGTCTGAATTTGGAATTGACTTAATTATCGGAAGCGTGGCGGATCGTATAGCAAGCAATGAAGATCAGATGTTTTTACCAGGATACCTGCATGACCACTTTGAAGCAGCAACTCTTTCTGAAGATGCCAATTTAATCAAGGAGTCCTACCAGGTTTTGACATTTGATGAAGAGGCCAAAGAAAGAATGGAACGCCGATGGTTTACACCTCACTTTATTTTCGGGTTATTGATCATCCTTGAAATTATGATCCTGTTTTTCATTAAAAGAAAATCGAAAGCAATTCAATGGTATAATCGATTCTTCTTTTTCAGTATCGGTCTTGCTTCTCTCTTAATGATGGGGCTTTGGTTTCTTACTGATCATCAGGCGACAACAAGTAATTGGAACATCCTATGGGCCAGTCCGCTATATCTTTTCTTTCCATGGATGAAAAGGTCTGACCTAAAACAAAAGATCGGTTATCTGCTGATCGGCCTCGCAGGGATGTCGTTGATTAATATTTACATCCAGTTTTTACCACAGGATTTTAATCCTTACAATACGCTCCTGCTTTTGCTCTTAATGTACAAGGTGTGGAAGTGTGTCGCACCTAAGAAGAAAGTAGTTTAAACATCGAAATGCCTTCATTGAATAATTCATGATTGCCTAAGTGTTATTTAGGGTTAGACTTTATGCATATATCAGCGAGAATCTGTAATATCCGTTAAATCCGTGTTCTATCGATGGATGATTTAATAATACACTAAAGACTTAACACCAATTCCTACCTCATCTTCGGTCTTCTTCTCTTTCCTCCTGGTCTCATCTGTTGACCCTTTCTCCCCATGCCTTGAGATGCCTTCATTTGACCTCGATTGGTCAGGGCTTTTTCGAATTGTTGCATCTGTTCTTTCAGTTGTCCTTCAGTGATCTTTAGTTTTTTAGCTTCTCGGAAGTAGTTTTTTGCAGCGTTCCACTTATTCTTGGAAGCATTGATATTGGCCAGTTGAAGAAGGACCATACCTTTTTCATTTTCAGTCGGCAACTTCAGATCCAATGCCTTGTTGAATTCGTCTTCCGCACCCGTGGTATCTCCAGTGTTCATCATGATGGATCCATTCATGATATAGTAGAAAGCTCTATTGGTTACATAAAGGAATTTAGGAGAGAGTGTTAAGTTTAGTCTTTTTCTTGCTCCTTCAAAGTCAAGGGTCTGAATCATATTGGCCGCTGACGCAACTGTCCCAAGCATGACGTAGGAAACCAATAATAGTATACCTACCAATAAAAGAGGCCAGGACCATACCAGGCCGTAAATAAAAGTTAATATAATTCCACCTCCAAGAAAAACAGCTATTAAAGCAAACTTCAGGTATATATTAATGATAAACATAGTCTAATATTAATTTCAATTAAGGGTCACAAAGGTACAAATTACTTTAAGACATCTTTCCGGTTAAAAAGCATCATATTGCCTTTAATAGTCAGATAGCAGGCATCTGGAAATACTTTAGAGAATACATCTTGAAAATATGCAACTGATTTTTCAACATCATCATCAGTATATGCCAGCCTGTTGTACATGAGAACGCCGTCAACGCTTAGATGTTCAATAAGACTGTAAAGGAATTCATCTGTCTCAAATTGCTGCGGAATATAGTCGCTTTCAAATATGTCCATAGCAATAAGGTCATACCTACTTTGATCCAGTGCAAGGAACGCCATCGCATCAGAGGTATAAAGGCTGATATCTGATTTCAGTTGAGGAAGTACATATTTACTTGCGAGGTAAATGACCTCTTCATCAATTTCTACACCAGTATATGAAAGGTTCCGACCTTCAACTTTCTCAAGAATGAGTGGAATTGACCCTAACCCGAAGCCCAACAATAATACCTCCTCAACGCTTTCCAGGTTCATTCTCTTAAATGCATCACCGAAATTGTCGTATTTATCGCTGTATGAATAAATTGCATTGTGAGTTGAAAGCATTAATCTCCCATTCTTCAAGCTTACTTCGAGATGCTTGTTATAAGGAGAACTTGTCTTCTCTAAACTTACATCTGTCAGATACGATAATGTCTTCTTCCACCAGGGAATTTCCATATACAGGACTTATGATCTATAAATGTAAAAATCCAAATGCAATAGTGACAGAGAATTGCTAAAAATGCTGTATTTATGTAAGGTTTGCTATTCATTCATTGCAATAGAAATAAGATTGCTGGCAACAGAACAAATATTTTGTAGTTGACAATTCTTAGTAAATTATTTGTAACTACTCAGGTGTAATCAATATTAGTCCATTAAAATTTATTTGTTGATATTCTTCCCGCTGCCCTAACCCTTAAGGGTATCTGCCCGCTAGTTTATAAACAAAATATGTGGGATAGCCCATTTAGGGATTAAGGGTGTGTGCAGGATATTTAAATCAAATTGTTTTAATTAGTGCCTACCTGAATAGTTACAATTCTTTATGAGTAATATCAATAATCATGTTTTATAAGGATAGAGTGAAACAAGAATGTGTTGTAGTGATTCAATTTTTTTGAAATTTAATCTTACTGAATTTTCACTTTTAGCTTCACTTTAAAAACGGATTATTGGTAAAATATTTATGATTATTTCTCTGGGAAGTGTAATTCTTTCACCGATTTTTTAATGGTAGCGTTCAGCATCTTTTGTGCCCTTTTTAATGCTCGGTCTATCTTATCCAGGCTATTCTCAAATGGCAGTAATTCAGGATACCGTCCTGCTTGCTCAATGATCATCGATCTGATCTGGTCTCCTATCTTCCAATGAGCCAATGAAGCTTTTTCTTCCGTGGAGGAACGCATCCTTTTTAATCTCTCTTCTGTGAGGGCAATTCTGAAAAGATTAGCAGATAACTCTGTCATACCCATGTAGTCATAAAGATCTTCTTTCTCAGGTATGCCTCTTCTTCTTTTTACTTCCTGAATGGGTTTATTGTAGAGGCCGAGATATCCTTCATTGATGAAGTTCCTGATGTCTTTAACATTGGCCCTTCTTGCTGCTTTATTTAAGTCCGATGATGATTCCCTTATGCTTTCACGCAATGCTTTACGCTCGAAGTAATCATCCTTGTCCAGGTGGATGTGTAATTCCTCCAGTTCATTAAGGAAATACATTCGGGCTCTTCTGACCACAGGCTTTCTACTATCTGCATGAATGGCAACAAGAAAGCAAAAGAACTTGCTTAATTTATAATCCTGTCCTTTGTAATCATCGTCATCTCGCTTGACTGGAATACAATTGCTATTGATATCTACATGCAGGGCAATACAAGTGTCTTTGGACTTTTGGATGGCATTGTCAAGGGTTTTAATTGATTTATATCCAAGCACATCAGCATACCAACTTGCCCACCAATATAGTTGATCACCCTCTAAAATCGCAAAGGATTCAAGAGGAGGTTTTGAGGGAGGTGAAGTTTGATTTTTTCCAGGAAGCATAAATCAAGTTTTTATAAAGATTACCAGGGGATTTCTTTTTTATCCCTGAAAAATTTTCCCGTGTATTGAAGTGGTGCATCCATGGCAAGCCATAGTGCTGTCTGTACGCCCTCTTCTACAGATCTTGGAGCCTCGCTACCTCCCATTTCAGTCTTTACCCAGCCTGGACAAAGGGCATTGATGCTAATTCCTCTTTCAGATAGTTCAGATCCTAAATGAAATGTAAGAGAATTGATCATGGTTTTAGTAATTCCATAGACTGGTGCCCACATAGATCCGCCTTCTCCAAAAGATCCTGCTCCACTACTGAAATTTATAATCCTCCCTCCTTCTCTCATCAAGTGAACTGTGGATCGTATCATTTTTAATGCCCCGAAAAAATTGATATTAATCATTTTATGAATGAGGTCAATGTCTACATGCAATAATTCACTGCCCCTATCTTCCAGTATGGCAGCATTATTAATCAATACATCTACATGAGAAGTAATATCATTAAGAACCTTCATGCTTCTTTCTATGCTTTCATCCTTGCCAATGTCCATTAATAGTGGATACACGTCACCTCCCTGATCACTGATTCGTTCTGCTGATGACATTAACTCTTTCTCCCTTCTGCCTATCATTATTACTCGATAATGCATACCTGCCATTTGCTGTGACAGTTCGTACCCCAGACCTTTATTGGCACCGGTAATAATTACTGTTTTTTTGTCCATGAGATAATTTCTTTCTTTATTAGATCAACATTAACTGAATTAAATTAGTTGGTAAACCGAAGCCAACTTAAGCATTTAAGTTACAAAATCTCTATCATGATTAAAACCATCTTAGTTGCCCTATTGTCATTGTTTTTTCTGGTTAATGGCATTAACCATTTATTTAATACTAAGGTCCTACAAGAATATGCTGAAAAGAGAAGCCTATTCTCACCAAGGTTTTCTGTAATTATGAGTGGTATAGGAATGATCATCGCTGCAGTTTTATTGTTATTTCCGCAAACCAAAATATTTGGGGCGTATTCACTCGCCATTTTTGTTGTTTTGGCGGCTTTATTATTACACAGGTTCTGGCTGGAATCTAGTTCAGAGACAAGAATGTTGGAGTTCCAGAATTTCGTGAAAAACTTTGCGATAGCTATAGAAATGGTGTATCTCGGAACTTATTAATATGATAAGTGTCAGCTCCAGAATGAAATAGAGGATTATTAAATTTAGGATACAGGTAAATTAGAGCAATAACCTTATTATGTGCTAGAAATTTTCGAATTGAAAAAATTACTTATTCCATTAATTTGTTGCTTTTTTTTATTCTTGAGCTACTCAAGTGCACAGACTGCAATAGATAAGAAAGTTTCTATTAATGTAGAGAATAAGGTACTGGTTGAAATCATTTACGATATTTCTAAAAAGAATCAGGTCACCTTTTACTTTGACCCCAATTCTTTGCCATACTACACTTATAACCGCAAGGACGATGATAAGCAACTATGGAAGCTTCTGACGGAATTATTGAATGGTACTACCCTTAAGGCATTACCCTACGATGAAAATGCCTTATTAATCATTGATCGCGATAAAACCAGTCGTGCCCAGGTTGATACTTTAATTGCCAAATGGAATGATGGCCGTTTTAAGTATCCTTTTGATACAAGATTAAAACAATTGGATCTAAGTTATCCTAGTCAAAACACTTCTACTGGCAAGGTCAATTTTACATTTTCCGTTAAGGATAAAGAATACGGTGAGCCCATAATAGGTGCGGTGATCAGGAATCAAAACCTGTCGGTAAATGGCGTAACAGATATTGATGGTAGGTGCACGTTGAACCTATATCCGGGAACTTATGATTTAGAATTAACCTATACTGGTTATCAGGGGGTCGATCTCAATTTACTCATTGAGGAAGATGCCAGGGCAGATATAGAAATGGAAGTGCAGAGTTTCATGTTGGAAGAAATAGAAATTACAGCTTTTAATGCCCAGGAAAAAATTGAAAATACAAGGACCGGTGTTGAAGTCATCGACATTGGAAAACTAGAAGTCATACCACAAGTCATGGGGGATGTGGACATCATCAAATCTCTTGAGTTATTGCCGGGTGTCACATCTGTAGGAGAACTTTCCAGTGGATTCAATGTGCGTGGGGGTAACATCGATGAAAGTCTTGTACTGCTTAACGATGGGATCATATTCAATCCTACCCATGTGATAGGGTTTATTTCCGCTTTTAATTCAGATGCTGTTAAATCGGCTACATTGTATAAAGGGTATGTGGATGGCGGTTTTGGAAATCGAAGTTCAGCTGTATTGGATCTGAATTCTTCTCCCAGGAAAAAAGAAAGTATAGGAGGTAAAGGAGGAATAGGAACGACTGTTGTGAAATTGATGCTTGAAGGTCCGGTTGGTGAAAAGGTCGATTTTCTGGTTAGTGGACGTGGATCTTTCAGTGATTATATCCTCGATAGAATTCCCAATGTAGAATTACAGAACAGTTCCGCTCAGTTTTATGATGGAAATTTTGTGTTGAATTATGAAATTTCTGACAGACAGAGTATAGATTTAAGTGGCTATATCAGTCACGATTTCTTTGAATATAACAAGGAGTTTGGATTTGAATGGGATAACCGGCATCTGGGGGCAAGATGGTCAGGGTCGTGGAGCGATGATTGGTATTCTACAATTTCTTTAAACTATGGTGCTTACCATTCTGCACAATCGACAATCAATTCGGCCAAAGGATCTCGATTCAGTACAGAACTATCTTATTATAAAGGTCTTGCATCTCTCACAAGATCCTGGGGAGAATCAGGATATATCAAAGCTGGTTTTGAAGCCATTGACTACAGCCTGGCTCCAGATAATTTGGTTGCGATTGAAAATTCAGTAGTCCAGGGTGGAGAAATACAACGTAAGGCCTCCATGTCGATGTCTCCTTTCATAACCATAAAGAAGAAAATAAATGATCAGATTTCTGCTGAGGCATCATTAAGATGGAGTAATTACCAGAGCAAAGGTCCAGGCAACATTTATACCTATTCTGAGGATATCATTGATGAGTTAAATATCTCTGGTGTCACCCCTCTTGAAGGTGCAGACCCGGAAGGTAAATACAGCATCTTAGAACCTCGTGTTTCTTTAAATTATAAGATAAGCGATAACTGGTCATTTAAAGGTGGATTTAATGTGCTCAGTCAGAATGCCCAATTATTAACTGTTTCCAATACTGCATTGCCTACAGATTTTTGGATCTTCTCAGACAGATATATAGAACCGCAAAAAGTGACACAGTATTCTGTAGGATTGTTTCATAATGATGGTAGTAACAGATTTAATTTTTCTATTGAAGGATTCTATAAAGATTTTCAAAATGCAACAGTATTAAGAGACTTTCCTGAATTGATTCTCAATGACCACATAGAAACAGAAGTAGTTCCGGCAACGGGAGAAAGTTATGGTGCAGAGTTTCTGATAGAAAAAACCAAAGGTAGATTGACCGGATCTGTAGCTTATACTTACAGCAGGACATTGAGACAGACTAAACCGGGATTTGAGCAGATCAACCAGGGAGCCGCTTTTCCATCGGACTTCGATATTCCTCATCAGCTCAACGTACTTGGAGTGTTCCAGTGGTTACCGACTTTTTCAATCAACCTTGCTTATGTATATAAATCAGGAAGGCCCATAACGGTTCCTGAATCTTCCATCCTGCAAGATAATTATGTATTGCCATTATATACTGGAAGAAATCAGAATCGGATTCCCAATTACCAGAGAGTAGACCTCTCTATGACACTAGATCTCAGAAAGAATAAAAGAGAAGGGTTCAGGAGTTCGTTCACCTTCGGGCTATATAACTTCTTTGGAAGGAAGAATGCCTA
>Ga0316201_10002618_pt1 | contig 12878 bp, 13 predicted proteins | sample CS6wburrow_MG_FD_204516 | JGI IMG/M metagenome (GOLD analysis project Ga0316201, IMG submission 204516) | Coastal sediment microbial communities from Delaware Bay, Delaware, United States - CS-6 worm burrow | ecosystem: Environmental > Aquatic > Marine > Coastal > Sediment | place: USA... | reverse complement strand
CCACGAATATCAGATTGATCAACCGTCGCTTTGTTCGCCAGCTTCTTTGAGCCGTTCAACCAACCACAAAGGAAACCCCATCATCTCTGTTGACCGGTCGCTACATATCAGATGATATGTCGCGTGGGGCGCGGCTTCTTGGAAACCGAGTCGCCTGGGCGACTTGCCTCCGAACCTCGTCGTACAGCAGGTTTTCGTGATGCGCTATGAGATCTCGCTGTTCATCGACGCAGGGCTCGTAGGTCACAAGCTGCAGTACGGCTTCTCAGCTACGGCGTCGAACTTTGAACCTTTGGGGGCGTTCTACGACAACGTCTTGGTCGTCACGGTCCAGGCTCCCTAGCCTTCCTGCGGCCACGGGCGGAAATAGCGCCCATGCTCAGGAGCAGCAAGGGGTGCCTATGCAGTTACCGGCGCAGAGCGATCCGCCGCAGCAGACCGAGCCTTGGATGCATGCAGACGGGCAAGAAGATTCACAGGTTCCGGCGACGCAGCTCATCGTACCCGTGCCCCAGGGGTCGGGTCCGCACACGTTTCCCGGGAGGCAGGGACAGTTAACGCTGCCTTCCGGACAGTTCTCCCCAACATCGCACCAGGTTCCGTAGCTCTTGCTGCTGACGATATACTCTTCGCAGACCCATTTCACTTCGACGGGAAGGGCGCCAAACGCCGCGGTGCAATCGTCCGCTGTCGTGCACTCGGCTGGCTGGCAGAGGTCAAACGCGCAGTAGTTGATGCATTCACTCCCGAACCCGAAGCAGTCGCTGTAGCCAAGGTTGTAGCAGTCGCTGCCATCGGGCACGTTGCGTACCAGGTTGAGCTGATTGATCACGCATTGGCTCTGCAGCGCGCCCGGCCCCGACGTCGGCGCCCCGTCTTCACCGCTGCATCCGAGGACGAGTACGGCGGTCGCGCCAAGTACGACGCCTAGCCAGCGTTTCGTTCCGTAGTCCTTCATGGCTGCTCCTTCTCTCCGAAAGGATTATGCAATGGGCGTACCAGGCCGTCAGGCTCCTCCGCGGGCGATAATACAGGTTCGAATGCGCAGCTTTTTCGTCTTCGCGGGACTTGGCGCAAGGACTTCGTCTTGATGGAGCTGACGGTTCCTTGGTCTTCGAGAGCCAGCAGCTGGTGCGCCTGTTGCCGCAGATCAGCGGATGAGCGTGGTCTTCATGAAGAAGTTGCTGGTACTCATGGCGTGGGGCTCTGTTCGTTAGATGGTCGGATGCAGCTACAGCGACGACCAACGGCGATCCGCTCACGGCCACGGTGACGACTCGGTAAGGGAAGCGTCGGATGCTTTAGCTGCACACATCATATCCCGGTTCGAACCCGACAACCGGTGCACCGCTTCTCGAAAACCAGGTTGCCTGCGCGACTCGCTTCCTGACCTCGTCGAACAGCAGGTCGCCATACCCCAACCGCTCCCGGTTGTGCCAAACGACTGCGCTTCTCAACACGAGCCGAATCACGCCGGGGGCGTGGCGCTCGTTGGACGGCCAGAGCGGAGAGCGGCGCCTATCGGTCGAACGGTCGATGGGATTGCGTGACAATCCGACTTTCTGGTCAACCTCGGTCGGATCCTCTGCTAGACCCATCACTTCGTGACGGCATTTTCGACAACGTGCAGCCGGCTGCGCTCGCTCATGAAGAGCGCACGCAATTTCGCTCGCCGCACGCTCTACGCTGGCAACCAAGTGCATTGTCCTCTTTGCGAACGTGGCTTTCGTGAGTGGGTCGGGGGACGGCCGTCAGGCCGTTGTCCGGGCTGTACGGCAGCGACGCGAACGCGCGTGTTGTACCTGCTGTTACAAGATCGGAGTGACCTGCTTGGTGATGCCGGGCCCGTTCTGCATTTTGCGCCCGAGCCTTGCCTGCGGGTTCGGATCCAACCAGTGCTCGGCGACCGATATGTGTCGACCGACCTCCGAAGAACCGACGTGACGACGCAGCAAGACATCACGAAGATGACGTTCCCCAATGAGGAGTTCGGCGCTGTCATTTGCGGTCATGTGCTCGAGCACATTCCCGACGATCGGAAGGCACTCTCCGAACTTGCGCGCGTAATTCGGCCGGGCGGCAACCTAATCGTTCAAGTGCCGCTTAGTCTCGAATCCGCGACAGACGAGGACTCGGCGGTAATTGATCCGGCCGAGCGCAAACGTCGATGGGGCGAGAGAGATCACCTGCGCATGTACGGCCTCGATCTTTCCGAGCGTATCCGCGAAGCCGGCTTTGATGTCGATGTCCTGCGCTGTGGCACCCTTTTCGAGCCGTCGCGGCGTAGTCGCTACGGCCTCGACGAGAAACAAGTCGTATTCGTGGGACGCCGGCTCTAGCCGAGAGAGATCCACGACCCATCGTTGAGAGGTTGGCCTACGACGTGGCCGATCGGACCAATGGGTTTGATGCTTGTTCAATGACTCGTTCATAGTGGTGCAGCTGTGACTCGAGCGTGTAGTGCGCTTCATAGGTGGCCCTGGATCCCCTCGCGAGACGCAATCGGAGCGCTTCGTCCGAGCAGTACTCCGTGATGAGCTCGACGAAGTGCGAAGCTGTTTTGGCGGCGAGGCAGTTCTCACCATGGCTAAATTCGCGAGCGCATCTGAAGGTCTCTTCATATCCGATGTTGACGACGCCATAGCCTGCGCATATGCCGAACTTCGCTCTCCCTCCCGTATCGAAGGGGTAGGGCATAATCGATGCGTCACCGGGCCGCATGACCTCACCGAGGTTTGGAAGGTAACCGTGGATGGTGAAGTTCTGCTTGATGAACGACCAGCTGGGATCTGCGCCCACGCGTGGCTCTTTGCCGATCTGATGCCATTCGAAGGGGAACGGCTGCCGCTCGATCAGAGGCCAGATCTCGTTTTGCAGGTTGCTCCGTGCTGCCCGCATCGCCGTGTTGGGGTTTCCGAACAACAACATTCGTCCGGGCGACAACTGTCCAAAGTCCGGCGACGCCGTATTCTCGCCCACGATCGGCAGGTATAGAGCTCTGGCTCCGAGCCCACCGATCTGCTCTGCTTCGGACGCGGAAACACACACATTGAAAGCAGCCCTACGACAAACGTCGAGCTCGAGCTTTTCGAGCGCTCTCAACGAAAGCGCGTCGGGGCGACGGATTCTACTAGCGAACGTCGCCTTCCGTACCGGGCGAAGCTTGAACATGAAATCGTGGTGACTGTGAACCACCGGCCAATGCTCGGAGCACAGGAGCACAGCACGGGCCCCTTCGGCCCAGACGAGGTCTGGGTCGAGGCGTTGCAGCCATTGCTCCGCGTGCGTGGCCAACCCGAAGAGGTTCGGGAGCGCAAGCTCGACCGTCTCGGGGTTGAGACCTCGCGCGATCCACTTTCGTGGACTCCAGGCTTTGGTCGGACGGGCATGTACCGCAGTCACGCTGTTCGCAAACTCGCGGAGTGCCAGCGTGGGCTCGTCCATGGGATTGCAAACCAGGACGTGCACTTGATGGCCAAGCGCCTTCAGGGACCGAAGATTCTGCCATCGACGCACATCTCCGCCACCCAGGTGGACGGGGGATGGATGACGCCCAGTACACACGTGGGCGATTTTCATGAGCGGCCTATTAGCATCGGCGCCAGTGCGCTACAACCCCCACACGGCAGCGAACACCGGCTGGGCTGGGTTCAAATCCGTACCGCTTCTCGCTTCGTCGAAGCGGCAGTGCTATCAGAGCGGCAGTGCAAATTTTAGGACTCGTACCGGCACGAGGCGGGTCAAAAGGCGTCCCCCGCAAGAACGTCCGGCTCCTCGGCGGGCGGCCCCTAATCGCATACACTATCGACGCCGCCAAACGAGCGACGCGAATCGACCGTGTGGTCGTAAGCACCGAGGACGACGAGATTGCTGAGATTGCCCGCGCGCTCGGGGCGAAGGTACCCTTTCGGCGACCTCCTGAGCTGGCCCGAGATGATTCGCCGACTCTGCCCGTGGTTCAGCACGCGTTGCGGACCCTCGAAGATCAGGGCTGGCGATGCGACGCCGTTTGCGTGCTTCAGCCGACTTTTCCGTTTCGTAGCCCCGCCGATATTGACGCGTGCATCGAACGATTCGAAGAGTCCCAGGCCGATTGCGTGGTGACCGTCCACAAGGTCCCACATCAATACAATCCGCACTGGGTGTTCCTCCAGCGCCCAGACGGGACCCTCCGCATCTCGACCGGCGAGGTCGCTCCGATCCCGAGCCGACAGTTGCTACCTCCTGCATTTCATCGATCCGGTTCGATCTACGTGACCCGCGCCGACGTCGTCTTGAACCGATCTCTCCTCTATGGAGAACGGCCCGTGGGATACGAGACGCCGATGGGTAGCTCCTGCAACATCGATTCTCCAGAGGACTGGGCGCGCGCCGAAGCGCTTCTAGAAGCTCAAATCGAGCCGCGCTGAGCGCGACCGCGATCGTCTGACGGTGAGGGCTCACCGACGTCGCAAACTTCGCCGGTGTTCATTTCTGCGCGGCGATTCCGGACACGGCGGCATACGCTTCTGCAATGTTCTCGATGTTTTCGGTCGACAGAGCTCGTGGGAACGTATTCGCGTTCTTCACGAAGCCAGCGAATGTCGTTCGCAGAACGGCACTTACAAACATCAACAACATCTCCTCGTCGTGCTCGTGCTCGAGCAAGACCCGCGTCATCAGCCGGTACCAGTCATCCTTCGGATGATCGTCCGCTCGATGCACGAGAGGGCATTCGGCGTAGAAGACCTTTCCAAAACTGACCACTGGCTTGCCCATCAGAAGCCCCTCCCAACCCATCGAACCGGTGATCGTCGCGACGGCTGAGGCATTGGCCAAGAGCTTCCAACTGTCTTCGTCTGGCCCTAGAAGCCGGGCCGCCGGCACAGCGCGGATCCGGTTGTAGAAAGAAAGCGGCCGCCGACCACGGTTACTGAAGTGTTCCTTGACGTAGAGGCGATACCCAACCGGAAGGCTTTTAGCCAGGTCTTCGATGAGGGTGGCTTGATCGAGATAGTACGGCGCCTGAACCAAGGTCGTCGCCTCCGGCTGAAAGTGAATGGGGTACAAGACATACTTCTCGCCTTCGACCGGCCGTTCGAATAGCTCCAGGCGCTCGCTGAGCTCAGCGCGAACGAGACGGCTAGCCCGAGTAAACACGGCCCGCGCAGGTGCGCTAAGTGTTGGATTCTCCGGTTCGATCGAGCGCCGCTTCACGAGGTTCCACAACGTATCGACGTCCTTCTTGGAGACGGCACGGAACTCCTGTCTGGCCTTCATGTGCGAAGGCCTCGAGGGCTTCTCTCGGAAGCCAGAAACGAAGTTTGTCGCCTCGATGCGCTCCTCGTCCGAAAGGCCTTCCGCGCGGAGTCGCGCAAATCGCGCGTTGGTGAGTTGCCAGTCTTGGAGCCCGCGATCGCTCATCGCGATCCGGTTCTCCATTCGGGCGCTCATCGCCTGCCAAAAAGGAACGCCGTAGATGCGCGCCAGGGAAAGATAGATGTAGCTCGTCAAACAGGAGACACTCTCCGAAAAGATGAAACTCGGAGTGTCTTCTTCGAAGAACGTTTCCATGCGACGATAGAGCAACTCGATGAGTCGGAGCAACCGGTCGTAGGGCAGCGTTTGAAGATGTCGTTCGGCTGCTATCATCCGTTGGATCGAAATGCCGGACTGCTCCTCTTTGACTCGAAGATAGGCAAGATCGGGCTCGCCGACCTCCATCTCGGCTTTGACGTCTCTCGAGAACACGATCAGCGGGTCGTACTCCACGCTGCTGTGGGAGAGGTATCGCTCTTGGTCATGGCCCCATACGAAACCGGAAAACCTCGTGACTCCATAGCGAGCACTGAGCTGCGCGGCTACTCTATCGAACAGCCGCTCGTGCACCGAAAAGAAGAAGTGGACGTGGGTCACAGCAAGCCTTGGACTTCGTTGGTATCGATCCGATGGAGTCGAAAAAGGTCATCTTCGACGGAGTTCGAGCCCGAGACGGTCGAAAACGCGCAGTTGAACCCGTGAGCGCGAAGTGCCCGGATGCTTTGCGCATCGAAGCTGTCCGTTTTGCCAAAGGGATAGACAAACGGCCAGATTTCTTGCGCTCGGCACTCTGAGCGAAGCCGGACGGCGCAGTTGCCGACCTCTTCGTGCTGTCCGTCGCCGAGTGCGCTCAACGCCGGATGCGTATGGCTGTGCCCAGCGATTAGCATGCCGCTGTCCTGCATTGCACAAGCCTCGTCGAAGTCGAGGTAGAGCTCGCGGGCGAGGTCCTCTTCGCTGCCAAGCGTCTCGGCCAGCAATTGGCTGAGGATGTCATCACGTAAGTGCGCCGATGTTTGGAAATTGATCAAGTACTTGAGCTTTGCAGTCTCGAGGTCATCCCAACGATATGTCGTTTCGAGAGTTTGCCGCGACACTGGATCGGGAAGTCTTCCGATGCGATCTCGCAAGCTCGATTCGTAGGACGTTCTGTACACATCGAGGCTCAGGCTGGCCATGAGGTAGTGGTTTTTGTGCGCCGTAGCCACCCAGGACCCCTCGGCACAACGTGTGATCAGAGCGAACACTCCTTGAATGCCGTGCCTTCGCAGCAGTGGCGCCACGAAGTCGTGGTGTTCCCTAAGACCATCATCGAAGGTCAGAAGACAAAGGTCCTTGGATGGAGAGTATGAACCTTCCAAAAAGGCGAGAGCCGATTCGAGAGAAGCCATTTCGTAGCGGCCTCTGAGGTAGTCAAGCTGGGACTCGAAGGCTTTGTTGTCCAATCCTTTGATCTTCGGATACGGGGTCGACCGAAAGTCGCGGATGTAGTGGTAGGTGACGACCCAAAGCATTCGAACTATCGCTCCATGAGCCGGCTGGGCATGAGCGCCTCGATTCTGGAGACCTCCTCAGTGGATAGGTCTCGCTTCCAACGCCCTATCGAGGAGGAGAAAATTGGGCGAGCGAGTGCCTCGGCCGTGGTGCTGTGCTTGCCGGTTACTCGTAGAACCCGTTCGAGGTCTGTTGAATCGCCCTCATAGCGAACCATTTCATGCGTGAACGGTTCATCGATGAAAATACAGACTCTCTCGAGAGTACTCGCAGTATTTTCGATGAGGTCCTCGTACTCCAACTGCAGAATCTTCGCACCTTCGTCTGTAGTCAACTGGGTGAGAACACGCTCGTGTGCCCGCCATTGCGCTTCGAATGCCTCGAACGAGGCGCCCTTTTGGTGTTTCCAACTTGCGAAGCAATCCCTCGGGTCGCGCCGCATGTGCAGGATCGGACTGGCTGGCCATCTATCCCAAATGGTTTTGACGTGCACAATGTTGTCCGGGGTCTTCTCTGCCCACCTGGATTTCCCCGCACGCTTGGCACAGTAGACCATCATCCGGGCCAGAAAGTCGTTGGCGTCGCTCGCAGAGGACACGAGCTCCTGCCACTCGTGTTCGTCGATGTCGAAGAGCTCGCGTGTCCACCTCATGCGCTTTGCCGAGGGATCATCCCAGCGCGACTGGAACTCTTCGCTGAACCAGTGCGTCTCCAATCCTGCGAAAATCGCCGGGTGCTTTCCAAGGATCTTTCGCAAGAGACTCGTCCCAGAGCGCATCATTCCCGACATGAAGATCGGTGCGTTGGCGACGGAACTGGCGTCAGTATCCACGGCGCAGGTTCTACTAGGAGACAACCCCACGAAACGCAAATAGCTGGTGCTTCGAGAAGCTCGGGTGAGCCCGCGAGTTCCGGACCTGGTCGGGTCTTCCGGGACCTGAAGCGCGGGTGTCGGGCTACGCCTCCGATACCCGGCTTGAACCGGAAAACGCAGCCGGGCGCACGGCCTCGGATACGGCTCTTCGATTAGAGCGTAGGGTCCGGAAACTGCTGTCCACGGCGTAACCCCGATGACGGCCCAGCCGGACCGAAGCGGCGAGCTCATCGACATGTTCGGAACTTCGGAGAGCGACGTGTTTCGGGTTGGCTGGAGCGGGACGATCACTACGTCGGAAAGCAGCGGACCTCAATCAGCCAGTTCGAGCTGGCTGGGTCTAAGCGCTCGATCTTCGCGGTGGGCCCGCGCAAGGTGTAGGTAGCCGGCGATAGGGACGCCTTCCGCGATGCCCTTCCGTAGCCCCGGTTATAGGCAGCAACGTCGCGCACCTATCGATTCCCCCGCCCGGCCTCGTATCGCCCTATCCACTGACGCGGAGTCATCTTGCCGGCGAGCTGGCCCACCAGCTCGTACGGGATCAAATCGAGTTGCCTCAGACGCACGCAGCACTTGCCGAGGTCGAGCTTAGCGTCGGTGTGCTTCGGCCACTCTTTCTCGAGCCACGAGAGCAGCGCACCATCATAGAGCCCCATGTGATAGAGCGAGATGTATTGTTTTTGAGACGCGAGGTTGATGAAGGGCAGCGGCTTGTCCGGGGAGCAGTGATAGCCCGCCGGGTAGATGCTGTGCGGTACGACGTAGGCGAGCATCCCGTAGCCCATCGTTTCCTTGAAACCCTTGGGGAGGTGCTTCCTCAGCGTCTGACGCAGCTTCTTCATCGCTGCCCGCCGCGCCGGGGGAAGCGCAGCGATGTACTCCGCGGGCGTGGTTGCGTTGGATTGCATGTCTTGTTCCGACGAGAACGAAGTACCGCAGTTTTCGCGGCGTAGTCCAGACTTGTCGCACCGAGCGGCTGCGTCGTCGCATTTGATGGGTTGGAAATGCCAGACTCCTTCGACCCGGCTATTGAGGTTTATTGGCGACAATGAACGCGATGTTGGGTTTGGCCCCGACGTCCGGTTGGGAGAGGTCGACGAACCCGGCTCGCCGCACCTCGTCCTCCGGCGTGCGCTTGTCAAAGATGGCGTTTACGCTTCATTTGCGGCCACCGCGTCATCTTTGGCAAACCTCAAAACGTCGAAGTCGCTACCTGCGGGCCACGTACCGAACGGTGCAGGGTCGATCCGCACGCGCGACTCCACCGATCTGGCGTGGCAAGGGGAGCGGCTGATCGAACTCTGCGCTGAGCTCGTAGCGTCGGAAGATCTCTCCTACAGAGTGCCGAATGGCGGAGGTCGAGAAGCGGTGCGCGGGGCACGTGTGCTTGCCGTGGCCGTAGGTGGTCACCAGCTCCCGCGCGGGCAGCTCATTGGCACGAAGAAAAGATGCGCCTCGGTAGTTCTTCTCGTCGAACTGGTCGAGCCCTTTTGCGGCGAACTGATTGGTGACCGACAGCATCGTTGCGATGAGGGTGCCCGGTCCCACGCGATAAGTGGCTTTCTCGTCGGCGACTTCGACTGAACTCACGACTCGCCGCAAGACGATCGAGCGCTGGCTCATTCGAATGGATTCGTGACTGAACGCATCGAGAACGCTATCGCCCTCGGAAAGAATCTGGTCGACGATGTTGGGGTGGCGAAGTGCGAAAATCAGTGTCCACGCCATCGCCGCAAACAGATTGGATTGCGACCCCATTTGAACGACGATCACATCGCGGGCGATTCCGACTTCGCGCGCGGGGCTCGGCACATCGTCCCAGGACGCGCAGATCCGTGTGAAGAGATCGTTGTCGTTGACATCGGTGTTGCGGTGGCGCTCCCGAAGCATGTCCGCAAAGATCGCTTCAATCGCGTGCATGGCGCGCCGCTCTCGCCGTTTTCTCGTTGCCACCGCCAGCAGGGCTTTGTGCGGGTGCACGAACGATTCGGACGCGTCGAGCTGTTCGAAGTGCGCAGCCAACGCGTCGAGCTGCTCGTCGGAAGCCGCGCTCATGCCACCCCAGCTCGCGAGGCCCATCCGATGCGCGAGGCGCTTGGTGAACGCGAACAACTCGAGCGACCCGGACTCACCGAGTGCAGAAAGCTCGACGTCGACCGCTTTGTGGAGATGCTCGAGGTACACTTCCACATCGTCGCGGGCGAACAGATCATGTGGGAGGGTGCGACGGCCTTCGAAGAGCTCGATCGGCACTTTATGGCTCAGCAGCGTGAGGTCTGCGAGCGCTTTGCTGGCGGTTTCCTCCGGCAGACGCCAAAGGTTTCGAACACCGGCGGGTGAGAACAGACAAAACAACCGATAGCCAAACGCGTCGACGAGAAATGTATCGCCAAGCCGTTCGCGGCAGTTGGTGAAGAACGCAGTCGGATCTCGGACTAACAAACGCCCCGCACCAACCCACGGCAACCTTCCCGAGACGGTCGGTGGCATCGGATCGATCGACGGAGGCTTTCGGCTGATCGCCGAGAGCGCTCCGCGCACGCTGGCGATTGCAGCCGAGACGGGCCCCCGCGTGCCGATGCCGTAGCCCTTCACCATGTTCACGACGTTGGGGAGATTGACCGCGAGCTTGAGATCGCCATCGACGCGGACCTTGCCCGACATGAAAGCGCGCATCGGGTTCATTTCTCCCGTCGTCAGTGCAACCCAGTCGTCGGACGCGACGTGGATCGATGCATCTTCCTCGGGGCCATCGCCCGTGCTGACAAACGGGGAGGAAGCGCCTCGTTTGAGATTGAGGGTCCAAGTGCCGCCGTTTTCTCCCGAGAGAACGAACTTGAATACCGCATCGGGCTGCGTCGCAGCGTCGGGGCTCTCCCGAGCCGCCTTCTCGAACGCCGCAAAAAATTCGCCAGGGGTACGCATCATCGGCGGCTTGCGCCACTCCGAAGCATGGCACAGAGCTTTAGGCAATGGCAGAGGCGCTGCAAAATAGCTCGACGATGGAGCCAGATCAGCGAAAGCGTCGCGGACAGGAGCTCTTTTTGGGCCTGGAGAAACGGGGCCGGATTCGCGTGGTGGAATTCAAGGGGCCGAAGGGCGCGCCTACTCTCGTGCTGCTCCACGGCCTGGGTGCAACGGGGCGACTGAACTGGTTCGCCGCGTTTCCCGAGCTTGCGCAGCGGTACCACGTGGTGGCGGTGGACCACCGGGGTCACGGCCAGGGCATTCGCACGCGCTGGTTTCGATTGAAAGATTGCGCGGACGACGTCATTGCGGTGGCCGACCAGCTTGGGATTGATCGGTTCATGGCAGTTGGCTATTCGATGGGCGGTCCGATCGCCAAGCTTTGTTGGAACCGGCACCCGACCCGCGTGCGTGGCCTGGTGCTCTGCGCAACGTCGAGGTACTTCACGCCGCTGCAGTTTCCCATCCTGACGCGTGCGATCTTGCCTGGTGCCGTGGTCGGCGCTCGATTGGCGCCCAAGTTGGTGCTCGGGCAGATCATCGAGAACATGGTCAAGACCGTGCCGGCTCAAGAGGGCAAAGACTTCGTTCGCCGTGAGATGTCGGGAAGCGACCCCGCAACGCTCGCCCAGGCAACGCGAGCGGTTCTACGCTTCTCGTCACGCGACTGGGTGTCGAACATCACGGTGCCGACTGCGGTGGTGATCACGACGCGAGACAAGATTGTGCCGACGCGACGTCAGTATGCGCTGGCCGCTGCGATTCCCGGCGCCAAATCGTTCGAGGTTCACGGCGACCATTTCGCGTGCGCCGCCCGCAACTCGAACTTCGTGCCGCAGTTGGTCGCAGCCTGTGAGCACGTCAACGCCGAAGCAAACAAGCGACACGCGCCGGCCGCGTGAGTAGCACGTTTTAGAATCTGTCCGCGTTCTCTCATTCGACGATGCGGATGAGGTGCGTAGGGGCCGTCGTGAGATGCGTATCGTCGATCGCGTTCAGGGAGGCTCGGACTTTACCTTCGCGCGCATGGTGGGTCAGGATGGCGATCGTTGCGGTGCCGTCGTCACCGGCGTCCCTGTCCTGAACCATCACCTCGATGGAAATGCCGGAGTCACTCAGCTTGCCGGAGAGCGCCGCGAGGACGCCGGGTTCGTCCCGAACGGAGAACCGGAGGTAGTAGCGGGACGACAGATCGGCGATTGACTGAAGATCCTGTTCGCCTTCGGAGGGGAGGTGCCATCGCCTCACGGGCGCGCCGGCGAGTGAGTTTTTCGCAATGTCGATGAGGTCGCCCGCGACGCTGGTCGCTGTCGGACCGGCACCCGCCCCGAGGCCGGAGAGAAAGCTCGACCCGACCATCTCACCTTGGATCGCGACGGCGTTGAGCGCGCCGTCGACGTGAGCCAGCGGATCGCTCTTGGGGACCAATGCCGGATGGACCCGCAAATCCAACGCACCGCTGTCGAGCCGCTCCGCCACGGCCAGGGGCCGAATCACGTAGCCGAAGTTGCGCGCATACTGAATGTCGCGTGGATCGACCTGCTCGATGCCCTCGGTCAGGAAGTCGCTCGGCAGGACGCGAGCCCCGAACGCGAGGCCGGCGATGAGCGCCAGCTTGTGACCCGCATCGCCGCCGGTGATGTCGAGCGTTGGGTCCGCCTCGGCGAAACCTGCCTCTTGCGCGGCTTTGAGCGCATCGGCGAACGCAGCTCCTTCATTGGCCATGCTGGACAAGATGTAGTTGCTGGTCCCGTTGATGATCCCCCGGACGGAACGGATGTGATCGGAAGCGAGCGACTCTCGAATCACGCGGATCACGGGGATGGCGCCAGCCACGGCGGCCTCGAAATACAAATCGCAGCCATTGTCCGCGGCGAGGTCGAACAGAGCCGCGCCGCGCTCGGCGAGCAGCGCCTTGTTCGCGGTGACGACGTGCTTCTTCGCCTCCAACGCTGCCCGCACCAAGCGCTCAGCAACGTCGACGCCGCCGATGAGCTCGACGACGATGTCGACGTCGTCCCGCTTGGCGAGCTCAAACGCGTCATCGAGCAAGACGACGTTCGGACCCAGCGCGCGGACGATGTCCAGTCGGGCCGGGTCCTGGTCCGCAACAGCGGCAAGCCGGACGGGCGCGCCTGCGCGAGCACGAATGACGTCCGCGTGCTCGAGCAATACCTTGACCAGGCCTTCACCGATCACGCCGCATCCGCAGATTCCAACCCGAATTTCGCGTTTCAATCCAGTA
>Ga0316201_10002617_pt1 | contig 12879 bp, 15 predicted proteins | sample CS6wburrow_MG_FD_204516 | JGI IMG/M metagenome (GOLD analysis project Ga0316201, IMG submission 204516) | Coastal sediment microbial communities from Delaware Bay, Delaware, United States - CS-6 worm burrow | ecosystem: Environmental > Aquatic > Marine > Coastal > Sediment | place: USA... | reverse complement strand
TTCTGCTGATCACCATAGGGCTGTCGCAACCAATCCGTACCATCGTCTGGCGATACTTCAGCATACATACTGCCTGCCGCGGCAATGATCGGTCGGTACCCGGTACAACGACACAGGTTCCCGGCCAGCGCATCGTCGATTTGTCTGCGATCGGGATTTTCATTGGTCTTGTAAAGCGCGAGCAGTGACATCACGAAACCCGGCGTGCAAAACCCGCATTGAGAGCCGTGGTTATTGACCATGGCTCGTTGTACGGGGTGCAGCCTGTTTCCTGGCGACGCCAGGCTTTCAACAGTGATTAGCTCTTTGCCATCGAGCGTCGGCAAGAACTGGATACAGGAGTTAATCGCCCGGAGCGAAAGATCCTTGCCATCACGCGTCAACTCGGCGACGACAACGGTGCAGGCGCCGCAGTCACCTTCCGCGCAGCCCTCCTTCGTTCCGGTGCGACCGATATCCTCACGAAGAAACTGCAGCACGGTACGCGTCGGGTCGACGTTGTCGAGCTCTATCAGCTGACCGTCGAGCACGAAACGTATGGACGACCCCCTCATACGATCTAGCTGCCCCGGTAGGTCGAGTAAGACCAGGGTGTCACCAACAGCGGTACGTGATAGTTCTCTGAGCCGTCAACTGAAAACCGGATGACAACCGTGTCAAGAAACCGTGGCTCACCGAGTGCGGTTCCGTTCGCTGCAAAATAGGCCCCGATATCGAACTCCAGCTCGTAGGATCCGGTCTTCAGCCCATCACCCTCAAGCAGCGGCTCATCCGTGCGACCATCGGCGTTGGAGACGGTGCTGGCCCGTAACTCCCTCGTCTCGTCAAGCGCGTACAGGCGAATGTCAACGCCACGGGCTGGGCAGCCACGCGCCGTATCGAGGATATGTGTACTCAGTCGTCCCATTCCGCCCCCTGCGATCGCGGCCCAACTTACCGCTTGTCAGTCGATTATACGATGCCGGGCGGGTGCGGTGCTTGCCCCGCGCCGATCCCGCAGGATGCCGGACGCATCGATGTGTCAGTTGATCGACGCCGACCGCCGTATCAGGCAGGCGATTCGTTGGCGACACGACATAATGGTTGCTGCATGTTTCAGGGAGCGGCTCCTAGCGGCGGGCCGACTTGGGAGCGCTGGCAAGCAGCTCATCGCGGCGGGCCTGCAGGGCCTGAAGGCGGCGCTGATCGAGAACATCGCCCAGGTTCTCCGTCAGCACGTCATCGGTAAGACCGGCCAGCGCCTGCAGCCAGCCGTCGGTGATCTCGATCGACAGTGTCTTGAGGTGCTTCGGCCGGCCTTTTTTCCTGGCGAATGCCCGACCATGCTCGCTCAGCATCAGACGCCAACTCGCCGGATCATAGAGCATTCGCTGCAATGTGCGGCCCTCGTTGTAAATCAGGACATCGAAAACGTACATGGCTGCCCACTGGTCAGGCAGAGAACACGTCGCACCGACGCCTCGCCCGGATTCTGAGCGCTGCTTTTCATTCGAGCGTTTGTTCGAGAGAAACTGCAGGGAACCGGCCGAACTGCCAATTTTGCGAATGACCGTCACCGGAACCATGTCCAGCTCGAGCAGTCGATCCAGCCGATACGCAGCAACATCAGGATAGAAACCACGGGCCTGCCGCTTGTTGTAGATTGCAGAGACTTTTCGACGCCCGTCGCTGACGGTGACGATCGTCCGGCCCGCCTCGTCCTGTTGTTGGGTGACAATTTCTCCCTGTTCCAGCAACGCCTGAAGCTCCTCGGTCGACATCATCCCCGGGCGAGACCCCACGAGCCGGGGGTGTGGCCGCGGCGGTGACGGCGCCAAACCCGACTGGTTTACAACCAGGACCGAATCCCCCTGCAGAATGAGCGCATTGCCACTGCCCTTATAGTAGAAATTGAGCATGCCGGTATCGATCTCGATAAGCCGGCCGTCGAAGCGTTCCAATACGCTACGCGTTGGCGTTGGTGTGTGTCCGACGACCACGCGGCTGGCACCAATGGCAGCGAGAGCGCCGTTGAGGCGATGTTCCTCAATCAGTTCGCCGCAGGAGACGCTGCCGCGGTACCAAAGCGGTCCGTCCTCGGCAAACAGATCTGTGTCAAACAAACGTCGAGCCGTTGCTATCGCATCGAGAACTGCGGGCGACTCGTCCAGCCCCGGCATGTAGGCGTTCAGCACCGCCTGTGTATCGTAATGGCTGTCGGTTGGCAGAATCACCTCCGCATCGGTCAGCGTCTGCAGCGCTTCGACATACGCGATCAACTCGTTTTTCAGCTTGCCGTTAACACCCTCCAGGCCGAGCCGTTCGATCATCGGCGACAGCCCGCCGTGCACAAATGCAGTGCCGTTGGCGACCATGATTGCCGGTTTCGACAACAGCCATGCACCGTATTTTCCATCCGGCCGGAAAGCACGGCGCAGCGCAAAAAAACCGGCCGGAAACTGCTCCTCGAACTTCTCGAGCAAGGCTGCGTCAGACGCAGAACCAGAGTAGCGTTCCGCATAGGCCTCGAACCATCGTTGGCGCTCTGCATCCGTTTCGTCCGCGGCAAACGCTGCGTATTCCGATTTACTGACATAGCGCAGATCGCCAATCAGGTTCATCGATTCGTGATTGCCGATCACGACATGGACTGCACCGCCGGCGGTCAGTGCCTCTCCTTCGAGCCGCATCAGCAAATCCATGGCGTCACGCGACCTGGGACCGCGATCAAGCAGGTCGCCGACGATAACAAGGTGCGTAGCCGCACCGGACCATGCAAGCTGCTCGTCAATGACCCCGGCTTCTTGCAGGGTCTCGACCATCGCCTCAAACGCGCCATGAACATCGGCCATGGCAACGACTCTTTCGACGCCATCCACGCGCCAATCGTCGGCTTGCGCCGAACCCAGGGCGATGATTGCGAAAGCGAGGGATACTCTGGCTATTCGTAACAAGGATCGGATTCCAGTAGGCTGCTCAATGACGTGAGTGTAGTGAGAAAGACGCGGAGCGGCAATTTACGGGGGCAAAAAGCGCTGTGCTAGACTCGCGATAAACATAACGACCAACAGTAGCGCGGGGATAAATCATGTCACCTAATCGTTGGACACTTGCCGGTATCATCGGGTTCCTTACGATCGCCTCGTCGCACGCGCAAGTCAGCAAAGATCCGGACCCGCTGTTTCAGAGTTCGGACACCCTGAACGTCCGTATTTCGGCCCCGATTCGCACGCTCCTCAAGGAACGTTCAGACGAGCAGGATCTGGACGGCATGTTCCAGTACACCGATGACGCCGGCGAGAAAGTCGAGGTTAGCGTCGGCATTCGTACACGCGGCATCTCCCGCCTCAAGCCAGGCGTTTGTCAATTCCCGCCCTTGCGCCTTGACTTCAAGAAGTCGCAGATTAAAAAGTCGCTTTTTCACAAGCAGGACAAGTTGAAACTGGTAACACATTGTCGCGACAAGTCGCGGCGCTACGAACAAACGCTGATGAACGAGTTTCTTGCGTACCGCATCTTGAATCAGCTGACAGACATCAGCTTTCGCGTACGTTTGCTGCGGATCACGTATGTCGATACTGATGGCGTCGATGCGGACCGGACTGCTTACGGCTTTCTGATCGAACACAAGGACCGTCTGTCGAAGCGCCTGGGACTGCAACCGCTGAACATCGCCAAGACCACGGTTCGGTCACTGGACCTTGAATACACGAATCTTATTTCCGTGTTTCACTTCATGATCGGCAACACAGACTTTTCGCCGATAGCAGGCCCCGAAGCCAGCTGCTGTCACAATCATGTATTAATCGGGGAAGAAGGGCAGCCGCTGCTATCTGTACCTTATGATTTTGACCAGTCAGGTCTGGTCGACGCGCCATACGGTATAACAAACCCCAGATTCAGGCTGCGCAACGCGAAGGAACGACTTTACCGTGGGCGCTGCATCAATAACGGCTATCTGGAAGGCTCACTTGCTGTGTACAAGGAAAGGCGCGAGGCAATCTTTCAGCTCATTGCCAACCAGGAAGGCATGACGGCCGGATGGAGCAAGAAGATGACGAAGTTCCTGGGCACGTTCTACAAGGTTATCGACTCACCCAAACAGGTCGAAAGGCAACTCGTCAAAAAGTGTATTTGAAGCCGGCCGCCGCGTCGGACAGTTGCAGCCAGTCAGTTAGAATCTTCGTCAATCGCGGATGAATATAGTATCCGACTGAGCTGTGCGGGTTCGATTTACCGTAGCGAACGGCCAGGTTAAAGAGTCGATAATCGTGAACGGCGCTTACCTGGCGCTGCTTCAGCATCTTCCTGAAATCGTCAGCCAGCGTATTATCGTGGCAACAGTAATCATCTTCAGCCGCCAGGTTGTGCCAGGAAATGACGTTGGCCGGAAAACGACTGTTCGTTTTTTCTTTGGCGCCTAACAGCCGCTTCTGAATCGCGGTGTCGCCCAACGGTGAACCGAGCGTCAGCCAGGATTCGACCTTCTTGTCCGCGTATCGATCTTTGTATTTCGGATCGTGCGACAGCTGCCAGAGTACGTCGTAGGTGACGACGCTGCCCGTGCCATGCGTCACCAGCATGATGCGCTCGCCACGATCCATGAGTGCGCAAAGCGCGGTGCGAACTCGCTCACGTACCTTTTCGCCAAACTCGGATTTGCGATCGAGATAGCGGCCAAAGTCCTTGGCAACCGATGAAATCACAGGCACCGCCAGGCCCACGGCACCGAGCACCGGCGCCGACACATCGGCAATAAACTCGCCAACGGCCGACTTGCCAGGCAGCTGGTCGTACTGTCGAATACCGAAGCGCTTGCGCGGCGCTATTAAACGCAATGCATTCAATGCGTTGCGGCGGTCACCAAGGTCGAGATCTGCATCATATTTTTTTCCTGATTCGAGCAGGACCTCGGCGCTGAGATCACCGTACCAGGCAATATGCTTCTGCACGCGGTCGAAAGCACCCACCTCCCCGGGATAGTCGCGTTCAACGCCGGCACGCATTGCCGCCAACGACACGTCCATGTAGGCATCGGCGCCGGGTTTGAAATCCCGTCCGTGCACCAGCAGCAGGCTCCGATGTGACGGGCCGCTTAGTTCGTCCAGCGTGGTCATACGATTAGTCGCACCTAGTAATCATCTTCGCCACCATCGCGGCGAGTTAACATGGTCAGGAAGGGACCGGAAAGCGTCTTGCCATACTCGAGCTTCCAGATAACCAGCGTTGCCAGCACGAACATGAGCGAGATCACACCGGCAACACCGACCGCACCGATACCGGAACCGAGGCCGATACCAATCGCCACAAATATATACATGGCATCAGACGGCTGGTTGAGCGAAAAGCGAAAGCGCACTGCCGCGACAACGCCTGCCAGGCTGAATGCCAACGCGATGCTGTTGACTACGATCATCGCGATACCTGTCACGACGATCGGCAGGATCATGATGGTTTGCAGGAATGACTGGTCAATACGCCTGGTGCGGCTGGTGATGAAGTACACCCACGAGATCGGCACCGTGAGTATCAATGCGCCGATGCTTGCCAACGCGAGGCGCAAGGGACCGGCCGCGGACAGCACCGTCCGCTCGACACTCGTGTAGATCGGCTCAAACGACTCGGCATTATTCGACGCCGCCAGCTCAGCAATTCCACCGAGCGGCAAGTATTCGCTGAGGCCCGGGTATCTGGCCGCAAGAGAATAGGCGATTCCAAACCAGATCCCGTAGTAGGTGAGAATCAGGGAAAGTGGAATCAGCAAACTCGCAGATCTTCTCATCGCTTTGCTCCGTCTCGATTGCTGCCACCGAGGACAGCGCTTTTCCCAGCCAAGCGCGACTGTATCTCGAAATTCGGGCACAAGCCAAACCGGACGCTGCACTCCGGACGATATCGAGGTCGCCCCGGGGAACGCTATTCCAAAGGACGGGCATTGGCCACAACGTGATGATAGGCTATGCGCCGTTTTTGGTCTGCAGATAATCTCATGTCCCATTCCGCACAGCTGCTCGGCATCAGCAACGCTATCGTTGACGTGCTCGCTCACGTCGAACATGAATTCCTCGAAGACATCGGCGCCGTGCCCGGCTCGATGACCCTGATCGACAAAGAACAGGCGCGCGATCTTTATGCAAAGATGGGTCCCGCGACGGAAATGTCCGGCGGTTCGGTCGCAAACACCGTCGCAGGCTTTGCCAATCTGGGCGGTACGGCCGCCTACATCGGCAAAGTCAGGGCAGACCAACTCGGCACAATATTCAACCATGATATGCGATCGCTCGGTGTCGACATTCGACTGAAAGCTGCCGCCGATGGCGCGCCGACGGCGAGAAGCCATGTTCTTATTACCGACGACGGTCAGCGCACGATGCAAACCTACCTCGGGGCATGCCTGGAGCTCGCCATCGCGGACATTACCGCGGAAACCGTTGGTGCACCGAAGGCCATGCTGCTTGAAGGCTACGTCTGGGATATTGCCGAAGGCCCCGCGCTGGCAAAGAAAGCGGCGGAAATCGGCCGAACTAATGGCACGACAGTCGCGCTGTCGCTGTCGGACTCGTTTTGTGTGGAGCGGCATCGCGATTCGTTCCTGGACTTCGTTCGCAACGATGCCGACATCATCGTCGCTGACGAGGAGGAGGTGTATGCATTGCTCGGTACGCCTTCCATTGACGAAGCACTCGAAGCACTGAAAGACTATGACAACCTGTTCGCGATCACGCGCTCAGAGCAAGGTTCGGTTATCGTTCACAAGGACGAGACGGTCATCCAGCCCGCCTCCAAGGTCGAGCAGATCGTCGACACAACCGGTGCCGGCGATGCTTACAGTGCGGGCTTCCTGTATGGCTGGGCGAATGGCAAGTCGCTCGCCGACTGCGCACGGTATGGCACCCATTGCGCCACGATGGTCATCCAGCAGCTGGGAGCACGAATCGAGCCAGGTCTGCTCGACGATTTCGACGCTTAGGGGCTTGCAACGTCCGAGGTGTACGCCTCAGCAAGGCAGGCGGCAGTCGGCTGCACGGCGCGTCTCGCCTTCAGCCCGTCTCGAGCTCAACCGCGTCAACGATGCCAACAACGATCGAGCGCACCGGCGCCTGGTCATCGTCGAGTATCTGACGAGCACCGTTGCCCTCGTCAAGAATCAGAACGGTCTCACCTTGCCCTGCCCCGACAGCATCCATCGCGATGATATAGCCGCCGGTGGGACGCCCGGACGCGTCTAGCCGCTCGGCGACGAGTAACTTTTGGCCCTGCACGACGGAGTGATGGATCGTTGACACGATGCTGCCTGTGATGCGGGCGAGGATCATCGGGCGGGATCCTCCGAAGGATACAGCCGTACCTCATCGACCAGGCCGACGATCGCGTCGTCGACCGGGACAAACCAGGGGTCAAGGGTCAGCGCCGCTTCGCGGCTTGCCACCCAGTAGATCAGCTGGCCGCACCCTGCCATGCGCGTGCCATCCGCGCAGACGAGCGGATCGCCCTCGGGTCGGCCGTCGCGGTCAAGTGGCTGGACCCATAGCAGTGGCGTGGCGGACAACTCGTCCACCAGCACCGCCGGGACCACGGTGCCGATCACACGTCCCAGGAGCATGCGACCTCCTCCGGATACTCAGCACCGCTGGGCTCGAAAGCCGGGCACAGACCGAAACGCGTTCCCTGTTCGAGCAATAAACGCAGGTCGGAATCGAGCCTTGGCATCAGCGTCCGTGCAAGCAGTTGATCGCCAGCTCGGTCGGTGCAAATGCCGAGCGCGGCCTCAACGTCGGTCAGATCGCCGCTCATCAGCGCCAGTGCGTGGCCACCGAGGTCGTCGCCCAGGCGAACCTCCGAGAGAACGACCGGCGTGCTTTTCACAGCGGCATCCACGGCGGCCAGCAATGCAGGCGAGGAGCGTGTCTCTATCACCACCAGCGCATCCCCCTGCAACGCCTGTCGCATTCCGAGAACGGCATCATGAAGGGCCGGGTGAACGTCACCCAGGAATACGCTTCCGCTCAACGTGCGCTCGGCCTCACCGAGCCGCACTCCGACGCCGTATGCCTCCTCGGTGCTCGCGACGCTGCCTCCAACCAGAATCAGGAAACGGCCCGGGTGAATCGTTCCACAGCGCAGCAACGCGATGGGTGCGCGTTTGACCATGACGTCGCTCGCGAGGATTCCGGCGGCGACATTTTCGAACTCCAGTAATGCCAGGGCTCCGTGTCGTTTTTCTTTCTGCACCATCCTGGTTGAGTATCCGGGCTAGACGATGCGGAAGTGATCGACGAGAACGCATCGTCGCAGTCGACTAAAGGAGATCGGCCCGGTGAGCCCTTCGCCGGTGGGGCTGGCGATTGTGAAGCTGCAATGACCTTCTCCTCCTTCGCCCAGGCCGGCAAAGAACGGGCCATTCTTGGTGAAGATACTGGTATTGATAGTCCGCGCCATTCGGCTCAGTGCGTCGATGTCACGCGAGTACATGCCGGCCGAGTGGCCGAAGCCGTGTTCGGCCTCCTTCGCCAGCTCGATGCCGCGTTCGACGTCAGGCACTGACGTCACTGGCAGCACCGGCATCATTTGTTCAGTCCAGATCAGTGCATGGTCGTTCGGCACACGCGCAACCAGCAAAGGTGGGTCACCACTACATGCGATACCGGCTCGCTTCAGGATCTCACTCGCGTTCTTGCCGACGAGTTCCTTCTCAACGACCGCGCGCCGCCGTGGCCCGCGATGCTCGCTGAAGATCACTCCCTCTACTCGATGGAGCTCGCGCTCGTTCAGGACATAGGCTCCGTGCCGGGACATTTGACCAAGCAATTCGTCAACAATGCTGTCGACCGCAATGACTTCCTTTTCGTCGACGCACACGATGTTATTGTCGAAAGACGCTCCGGCGATGATGCCGCGGGCGGCGTGCTCGAGGTCCGCCGTTTCATCGACCACTACCGGCGGATTGCCGGGGCCGGCGCAGATTGCGCGCTTGCCGCTCGTCATCGCCTGGCGCACCACACCGCTGCCGCCGGTCACAACCAGCAGACGAACGCCCTTGTGAATCATAAGTGCCTGTGCGGATTCGATGGTCGGTTCCGCCACGGCGGTAACCAGGTTTGATGGACCGCCTCCGGCGATAATCGCGCGATGCAGGAGCCGAACGTTTGCCATGGAGCATTCGCGCGCGCCCGGGTGCACGTTGAAGACGATGCTATTACCTGCCGAGACCATGGCGATCGTGTTGCAAATAATTGTCGAGGTTGGGTTGGTCGTGGGTGTAATGGCGCCGATTACACCGTAGGGAGCGTATTCGGTAAGCGTGAGACCGTTGTCGCCGGTGACGGCGTGAGGCGTGAGCACCTCCGTTCCCGAGGTCTTCTGCGTAACCAGGCGATTCTTGATTACCTTGTGTTCGACTCGGCCCAGCCCGGTTTCGCGTTGCGCGTGAGCTGCAAGTTCATCCCCATGCTCCAGCATGGACTCCCGAATGGAGGCGATGATCTTCTGACGTCCTTCGAGCGACATGCCATCGAGTTCGCGGAAAGCGGTGCCTGCCGCTTCGACAGCCTCGTCGACCGTGGCGAAGACACCTTCGCCAAGCGTCTCGCGAGGAGGATTGGCGGACACGCTCCGGGCAACGGTACTTCGTTGAGGTTCGGGTGACGGGGCGGAAAGGCGCTCGGCCAGGCGCGTAGCGATGATGTCAACCTGCTGGTCGCTCAGTAGGCCGGTATTGCTGCGCGGGCGGCTCATGCTGTGTGGCCCGACAGTTTCACGACTCGCCGTACTCACCAATACGATCTTGTGGGATCACTAGCCTCCCTTCCCCTTGCGGTATTTTTCGTCGCCTTCGATTTCCCAGCTGTCGACAATCGCCATGACTACCGCGTCAACGGGTTTCTTGTCAGTCCGGTCGGTCTGGCGGGCGGAGGATCCGCTGGCATAAAGCACCATTTCGCCGACGCCGGCACCAACCGCGTCCACCGCCACCACCGAGCCGCCGGTCGCTTTGTTGTCATGGCCCCAATCTCCCAGCATCAGGAATCTCAGGCCTGAGAGCTTGGCGTCTTTCTCGGTAGCAACGACAGTGCCAAGTACTTTTGCGAGTTTCACGGCAGCACCGATTCCCCGGCCACTACTTCTTCGCCGCGTCAGATCGACCCAGCGGAATCGTCATGTCCACGCCCGAGTGAGGCCGCGCAATAACATGTACGGCAACCACATCGCCAACGCGTGCGCCTGCAGTTCTCCCTGCATCGCACGCAGCCCGAACGGCTGCAACGTCGCCACGCACAACTGCGGTCGTGTAGCCGCCGCCTGTCTTTTCGTAGCTGACGAGCTCGACCTTGGCCGCTTTCACCATGGCGTCGGCCGCCTCCACCATTGCCGGAAAACTCCGGCACTCGATCATTCCCAATGCTTCTGACATCGCCTTGCTCCTCGCGAATTGACCTGTTCGGCCACGTTAATTCATGCAAAAAAATTCGTTCAAATACGATTCGTTCTATTACTTCTTTGTTTGCTTGCCAGTGACGGCGTTGATCGCCTGTGTTGCCGCTTCGTGCGCGACCACCACGTCCCGTTCCTCGCCGCCGATGTAGACGCGCCCAAAACTCCCGACTGCTCGTACTTCGAGGATGTTGATGTCAGCCGCTTTCTCTGCCTCGTTGGCTGCCAGCGCGGCATAGGCTGCAGGCTCGACTTCGAGTACGAACAAGGTCTGCCCGGCAAGAATCATATTGCCGTGGCGGAAGCGGTTGATCAGCATTGTCTGGGTATCTTCCAGGTGACGGACAACCTGGTTGGCAACGACTCGGGGTTTGTGGCGGTCTTTTTCCTTGAGCCCAAGGAAGTCCAGAATCGCCTGCCCAGCCTGGCGCACATCCGCCTGGCTTTCGGAATGCAGTTCGAGCATCCCGTAGTGGCGCTCTACGATCTGCATGCCGGCGGTCACATCTGTCGACTTGAGCGCAACGTCAAGGATCTGATTGATCGCCATGCCAGGCGCAATCTCCACGAACAAGCTCGCCTGCCCCACCTTGGGCAGGTACCCCTTCGAGATCGTTGCCTGGAAAGACGCGAATTGCGGCTGCAACGAGTCGAGAAAAACAAAGGCTCTCAGATCTACCATTAGCTAATACTCCTCAAGCACTCATGCTTGTCGATTTTGCTTCCCGGACGATGCCGATGCTGGCGCTCGCACCCAGGCGGGTCGCTCCCGCCTCGATCATTGCCTTGGCGTCGCTGAAGGAGCTTATTCCACCGGAAGCCTTGACCTCCATGCCGGCGCCGCGAACGACCTCGGCCATGAGTGCCACATCGCTTACGGTAGCGCCGCCGGTCGAGAAACCGGTCGACGTCTTGACGAAATGGGCCCGTGCCTGTCGCGCAAGCTCGGATGCTCGTCGCTTCTCCGCGTCGCTCAGGAGCGCGGTTTCCAGAATGACCTTGCAGACGGCATTGCCGTCGACACAGTCCTCAACCACGGCACGAATGTCCCGAAGCACGTGTGCATCATTGCCGCTCTTCAGTGCGCCAATGTTGATCACCATATCGATCTCACGGGCGCCATTGCGAATGGCACGGCGCGCTTCCATCGCCTTGATCGCGGGCTCGTTGGCGCCGAGCGGAAACCCGACAACGGTGCAGGTGAGAACTTCGCTGCCACGCAGCAGCTCGGCCGCCAGCGACACCCAGGTCGGATTCACGCACACAGAGCGAAAGTTGAATTCGAGGGCCTCTGCGCACAGTTTTCTTATTTGCTCTTCGGTCGCGCCGGGTTTCAACAGGGTATGGTCGATGTAGCGAGCAAGATCGCCCGGAATGCTTCCTGGTTGCTCTGCGGGCGCAACGCTGGTCAAACCCGTGGCACCGAGTCGCACGAACTCCCGCGCCGCCTCGGGGTTGCCACCTACAGAAGCGCCTTCAGGTTCAGCGGTCCCCAAAGGTCCAAGAATCTGGTGCAACCGGTCAACGACCCGATCGACATCCTGGTCCGACAGCTTGAGACCAGCGGCCTCATCGCGCCCGGTTGAGGCGCCTGGATCGGCGAACATAGCGACCCGGTCCAGGTGGCGTTGCTCCTTGCAGTCGGTCGCCAACCAGAGATCAACAATCTGTGTCGCGAGACCCGCGCCGATCAGGCCGGCCCCGAGCGTCAACACATTGGCATCATTATGTTCGCGGCTGTTCCTGGCACTGGACAGATCATAAGCGAGGGCTGCGCGTACGCCGGGCACCTTGTTGGCAGCCATGCATGAGCCGATGCCCGCACCGTCGATCATGATGCCGACGTCGGCCCTGCCCTGGGACACGGCCTCCGCTACGGCCCGGGCGAAGACCGGGTAATCGACAGCTTCACGAGATAAAGTACCCACGTCCTCGACCTGGTATCCCGCCTTTTGCAGATGAAGTGCCAGCGTCGCTTTCAGATCGAAGCCGCCATGATCCGCGCCGAGCGCAATTCTCTTTGGCCCGCTCATGCCCAGACCGCCGAATCGTCAGGGCGCGTGGAGCGTTTTGCGGAGCGGCTCGCGCCCGTTTCTGCGTCCAGTACGCTCTGTAACTTCATAACATGAAGTCGAAGCTGCTCGAGGCCATGGTCAGTAATGCGAAATTCGGTCACGGAACGCCGGCCACGCATCGTCTTGTTGATATCGATGTAGCCCACATCCGCAAGCTTGCGGGTCTGCACGTGCAGGTTACCGTCAGAAAGGCTGGTGGCAGCTTTCATCTCTGTAAAAGACACAGGAACGCCCGGCACGAGCGTGGCGAGGATGCCTAGGCGACAAGGGGCGCTAATCATTTCGTCGAAGTGAAGGTTCACGGTCTACTTAACTTTATTTCGCAAAGTATCATGCCATTAACGGGCGCGTGTCAAGCCTCATTCGGGTAGAGGCGAGAACCTTACTTTATTTC
>Ga0316201_10002616_pt1 | contig 12880 bp, 12 predicted proteins | sample CS6wburrow_MG_FD_204516 | JGI IMG/M metagenome (GOLD analysis project Ga0316201, IMG submission 204516) | Coastal sediment microbial communities from Delaware Bay, Delaware, United States - CS-6 worm burrow | ecosystem: Environmental > Aquatic > Marine > Coastal > Sediment | place: USA... | reverse complement strand
AGTCTGTCGGTCTTCATCCAGGATGCGGATGACGCAGAGATCGAACTTGAACTGGTCAGTGAAAATTTTAAGGATATCGTCAAGTATCGACTGCAGGTCACTGCCGCTTGCCACAAAACGGGCGGCATCGTAAAGGACGCTCAGCTGCTCCCGACTGGCTTTACGGCTGATGTTGATCGAACCGAACAGGTCAAAAACGTCCTCCATGTGACTGCCACGTGCGGAGAGATAGTTTTCGACAATGATGCGTGCCGGAGCGGCGCCGACCGAGCCGGCCAGAGTAAGTTCCGTGAAACGCTTCAACTTAGGCAGTTCGTTTTCTGACAGGCTGCCTTTCTCATCGATATCGCGGTTTCCGAGGTAATTGCTGATCGCCGCATGGGCAGGTTTTTCTCCGATAAATTTAGCCATCAGGTCAACGAATTCGATAATCGACGGGGCCCGGGTGATACGCGTCTTCTTGGTGACGACTGGCATGGGGCTATAAACGTCAACAAATTTGCGGACCTGCTCCTGTTCCTCATGGTTCGGTGTCGTGAGCAGGGAAATCGCAAGATAACTGCCGAGGTTGAAGAACATGGTCCAGAAGAGTGCGTGAGTCCAGATGTCGAATCCGCTCAAGCCGAACAGCTCGGTCGGTTTAAGAAGAGCCAGCCCCCAGAGTCCTTGGTTCACAATCTCCGGGCTTATCCACCCGGACTGGACAAATGAGGGTATCAACAAAGTATAGAACCAGAGGATGAAACCCAGAATCAGGCCGGTTGTGGCTCCCCGTTGGGTCGCCTGCCGCCAGTATAGCCCGCCGATAACCGCCGGGGCGAACTGGGTTGCCGCCACAAAAGAGATCAGGCCGATATTGACCAGGGCCGCCGATTCACCGAGGAATCTGTAGTAGACATAGCCGAGCAAAATGACGGCGATAATCCCGATCCGCTTGAGATTGACCAATAGCAAGGAGAGGTTCTGTGCTTTGGAGTGGAATTTCAGGATAATCGGTATGACCAGGTGGTTGAGGATCATTGTCGACAGCGCCACAGACGAAACCATGACCATTCCTGCTGAGGCAGAAAACCCGCCGATAAATACCAGCATTGCTAGCCATGGCTGGCCATACTGCAAGGGCAAGGTCAGGACAAAAAAGTCAGCATTGTGGGTATCGCCATTACCGAGCAGCAAGCCGCCCAGAGCGATTGGAATGACGAACAGGTTGATGGCGAACATGTATGCAGGAAAGCGCCACATGGCACTGCGGATATGTTCCTCGCGACAATTTTCGATAACCATGATGTGGAATTGACGAGGCAGGAACATGACGGCCATCATTGAAATAATGGTCATCGACAGCCAGTGTGCATAGGAGTTGGACTCTGTGCCGAGCTGCAGCAGATGCCCACGTTCAGGAAAACGCGCCAGGAAGTCATGGAAGATATCGGCAAAACCGTCAAAAAGCCCGTATGTGACAAATATTCCTGCCGCGACAAAAGCAATCACCTTCACCAGAGATTCAAGAGCGATGGCCGCAACGAGCCCTTCATGACGTGCCGACGTGTCGAGATGCCTTGCCCCGAAAAGCACACCGAACAGTCCCAGTATCAATGCCGCGGCAAGTGCAGAATCGAATTGCAGGTCGAACTTCGGCAGCACATGCACGGTGTTGCCGGTGGAAAGTGGGTAGACCAGCAGGTCGAAGCTGCGGGCGACCGCTTTCAGCTGCAGGGCAATGTAAGGCATGATGCCGAGGACCGCAAAGACCGTGACAATGGCTCCAAGCACTGATGACTTGCCATACCGGCTGGAAATGAAGTCGGCTATGCTGGTAACATTCTGCTCCTTGCTGATGCGGACTATCTTGCGCAGCAGGAACCACCACGAAAACGCGATCAGCGTCGGGCCGAGATAGATCGTAAGAAAGTCAATGCCGGTTGTCGCGGCTCTGCCGACGCTGCCGTAGAAAGTCCAGGAAGTACAATAGACGGCCAGGGATAAAGAGTAGACAGACGGGTTGTCGATCAGGCTCCGGCCGCGTTTGCGCTGCCGGTCAGCGTAGTAGGCAACCCCGAAAAGGATGCCGAAATAGACCAGCGAAACCAGGGCGACAAGCTTGAGCGAAATCATTCCTGACCCCCGTGCGATTTGATGTGTGCATCATCTTCGGCGGGATCATGGACTGGATCGCGTCCCATGTAGATAGAAAAAAGATAAATGACGAAGATTGAAACCGGCCAGCCGATGAAAAAGTAAAGGATAACCAGTGGGACGCCGAAAATCAGGAGACTCTTGTTGAAGATATGCATGAACGGGTAATTCAGCATGACCACGCCGAGTACGAACCAGATAACCCAGGCATCTTTCAGTGGTAGTTTGCGTTCGATCCTCATGGTGACGGCTCCCGGTTGTTCACGGCTCTGTGGAGAGTTGACGGTGCATTATAATCAACCGGGTTTGATCTGTCGATCTCGATAAGATGGTTGAGCAGTTTCTTGTGAAGTGAGTTCATGGCAGTTTTACGGTCACAGAGCAAGGGACTGATACCCATCCTCCGGTATTCGAAGCAGATTGTCACGGCGATCTTTCACGGTTTCACTATAAACCAATTTTCCTAAAGATTATCAGAAGATATATACAAGTAAAGCTATTGTATCAAGCTGTTGCACGATTGACCGACCATAACGACTGTGCTACTTTCAACTTGCATCTTTCTCTTATCAATGGATCCTGTATGACCTTGTCCTGTCTCCGCAGACTGACCATTTTTCTGGTGATTTTTTCAAGTGGCTGCGTCACTGCAGATGTTCATGACGTAGCTGACAAAACTCCTTCATCCGATGCTCCATATGTGTCACGGCTGAATGAACCACAGTCCAATGCCTATTATCATTACATGAGGGCGAGAATGCTGCTGGCTGAGGGCGCCCCTGATGAGGCTGTCGCAGCTTATCAGGCTGCCATCGATTATGCTCCGAATGATGAAGCAATGCGCTTCGAACTGGCCGAGCTCCATCTCGACATGGAACGGCCTGAACAAGCTGTTCGTACCATCGAGGATATCCTGTTACGCAACCCCGATTCGGTCAGGGCGAATATGACACTGGGAAATGCATATTTTGCCAATCGTCAACCGGACAAGGCCGCTCCCTACTTTCGACGTGTCCTTGAGCTGGAGCCCGACAATGAAGAGATCCATCTGCGTCTCGCAATCGCCCTGGTGAGGATGGGAGAAATCGACCAGGCTTCGCAGCATCTGAAGGAGCTTTTGCGCCTCAATCCCGAATCCCGTCCCGGTCGCCTGGCCATGGCCAGACTGTATCGGGAAACCGGCCTCAACCAGCTTGCGGTGGAAGAATATCGCATGCTGATACGCCAGGACCCCGATCTGGACCAGGCCTCACTTGAATTGGGTCTGCTCTATGAAGAACTTGAAGAATGGCAGAATGCCCTGGACGTCTTTGCCGGAGTTCTTGAGCAACGGCCACTCGATTTCAACCTGCGTCATCATCTGGCCCGCGTTTACATTGGTATGAAGCGCTACGATGATGCTTTGGAGGAGTTGAATATTATCGTCGATCTAAAGCCGGACGATTTCGAAGCACGGCGCAAGATCGGGCTGATTTATCTTGAAAAGAAACGCTGGGCGGATGCGATTACGGTTTTCCGGGCAATCCTGGATCTCAACCCTCACCTGGAGCCGGTGCGTTATTATCTGGGAAGTGCCTACGAGAAGCTTTCGGAATGGGATATGGCGCTGGAGGCCTTCGAAGGAATCGACAAGAATTCAGCGCTTTACGATGATGCCCTGTCCCATATCGGCTTTATTTACCTGGAGAATGATCGAATTGATGAAGCGATCACACTCCTTGAGTCGAGAAAGGCTTCAGGGAAACCCAGGCCCCAGATTTATCACTACCTTGCATCACTTTACATGGCCAACGATCAGCATGAAAAGGCTATCTCTGTCATCGAAGAAGGTGTGCGGCGTTATCCGGACAACATCGAACTGCTCTATCAGAAGGGGCTGATTCTGGAGCGCTCCGGACTCCACGCAGAGGCCGGTCAGGCTATGAAGGATGTTCTCGCAATTGACGACCAACATGCTGAGGCACTGAATTTTCTCGCCTACGCGTATGCCGTAGAAAATCGGAATCTCGATGAAGCTCTGGAATATGCCGAGCGTGCTATCAAGCGGGATCCGGCCCCGCATATTCTCGATACGCTCGGGTGGGTGTACTACCGGCTGGGGCGCTTTACGGATGCTCTCAAGGTGATTGAAGAGGCCAGCCGCCAACTGAGCGAAGATGCTGTGATCTTTGAACACCTGGGCGATATCCATCTCGCATTGGGAAACCGGGAGGAGGCGCGCACTGCTTTCGAGAGAGCCCTCCAATTGCAACCTGACAACATTAACCTGCGTGACAAACTTGAAAACCTTTCCGACCAGTAATAAGAGCCGTCTGTTGGGCCGCTTGTCAGTCTTAATTGCTCTGTCTGTCCTGCTGTTATCGGCCTGTGCACCGGTTCGACCGAATAAAGGTGAGCCGGTCAGTCAGAGTTTCGCCGATGGTCTGATGCAGGAGTGGATCGACAACTCCGTCCTGATCTCGTCTGTCCAGGGTCTGGCCAGGGTCGAAGTGAAAGCCCCGATGACATCGATCAACGGGGGGCAGGTTATCGTTGCCGAAAAACCTGATCGCCTGCGCGCCGAGACCCTGAACCCTTTTGGCCTGCCCTTGGTATCGCTGACCGCCGCTGCCGGGCAGCTTGGTGTTCTGCTCACGGCACAAAACCTATACTATACGGGAGCAGCAACACCGGAGAACCTTGCACAATTCGCACATATCCCGTTAAACGTTTCAGACCTGGTCAGCCTGCTGTTGTATCAGCCTCCTCTCATAGAAGCCTGGAAGCTCGAGGCGTACGATCTCAAGGACGGCGGATGGCTACTGGTGCGTTACGCTACCTTGCAGCGTCAGGAACTTGTTTTCAATCAGAGCCGGCAACTTGTCGAGGTCGCATATTTTAAAAACAACGATTTGCTGGTCAAGGCCAAGTATGCAAAATTCAGGGAACAGGGCGCGCTTTATCCTGCTCTGTTGACCCTTGATCTCCCTGAAAAGTATGCCACGATCAGTCTGGAGTTCTCGGATGTCGAGACAAATGGCCGGTTGCGGCCCGGTGTTTTTGATGTAAAACCTCCGGTCGGAGCAAAGGTCGTTTATCTGCCGAAATGAACTCGAAGCCGTGCATGAGATGGTTTTGCCTGTCATCTGACATGTTTTCCGAAGGAGAAAATAGTGAAATATCTTCTGATTTTGCTGTTGTCGGTACTCGTTGGCTGTGAACAGCAACAGGCTGTGGTCCCCGCGGAAGGTGACGCCGCAAAGCCGGTGCATGGAGATACTTTTATCGAGGCGTCGATCGGCGAGCCGAACAATCTACTGCCGGTGCTTTCATCAGATTCGGCGTCGAGTGATATCAATCGCCTTGTCTACAACGGCCTGATTCGTTACGACAAGGACCTTCGCTTGGAAGGAGAGCTGGCCGAGTCCTGGGAAATTTCCGAGGACAATCTGACCTTTACTTTCCATCTCCGTAAGGGCGTGACCTGGCACGACGGGAGCCCCTTCACCAGCGCTGATGTGCTGTTTACCTACGAGATGTATATCAACCCGGATGTGCCGACCTCTTATGCGGAGGATTTTCTCCAGGTCGCCAGCGCCGAAAGTCCTGACCCCTACACCTTTCGGGTGACTTACGAAAAACCCTACGCTCCGGCTCTCGAAAGCTGGGGTACCCCGATTCATCCGAAACACCTTCTCGCAGGACAGGACGTCACCAAGAGTCCATTATCCAGAAATCCGATCGGCACCGGGCCGTACAAGTTTGTCAAATGGGTTGCCGGCGAAAAGGTAGAGCTGCTCGCCAACCCGGATTATTTTGAAGGACAGCCCTACATCCACCGGGTTGTTTACCGGGTCATTCCTGACACTTCAACTCAGTTCCTCGAACTTCAGGCAGGTGGGCTGGATCTTATGAGTCTCACGCCGATTCAGTACAAAACACAAACCGACAGCCCGGCATTTACCCGCAACTTCAACAAGTACCGCTATCTGTCGTTCTCTTATACCTATCTCGGCTACAATCTGATCAAGCCTCTTTTTCAGGATATTCGCGTGCGTCAGGCGATTTCGTATGCCATCGACAAACAGGAAATTATCGAAGGAGTCCTGCTTGGGCTTGGCCATGTCGCAACTGGCCCATACAAACCTGATACCTGGGTTTACAATGCCGACGTCAAACGTTATGCATACAACCCCGAGACCGCCCGCAACTTGCTCGCGGAAGCAGGCTGGACCGACAGTAACGGTGATGGAGTGCTGGACAAGAATGGTGAGCCGCTGGCTTTTACGATTGTCACCAACCAGGGTAATGATCTGCGTTCCAAAACTGCGGAAATTATCCAGCGCCGTTTGAAGGAAGTAGGCATCAGAATCGAAATCCGTATCGTCGAATGGGCGACTTTCCTTAAGGAGTTCATCTTCCCCGGCAATTTCGATGCGACGATACTTGGTTGGAGCGGTGGCCCTGAACCGGATCAATTCAACATCTGGCACTCGAGTAAAACTGCACCCAGAGAATTGAACTTTACCAAGTACAGCAACCCGGAAGTTGACGATTTGCTGGAGAAGGGGCGCCGGACTTTTGATCGCGAGGAACGCAAGGAAATCTATGACCGCTTCCAGGAAATTTTGGCTGATGAGCAGCCTTACACCTTCCTGTACGTCGGCGAAGCGCTCCCTGCTGTTGCCAGACGCTTTCGAGGCATCACGCCAGCTCCGGCAGGGATTACGTATAACTTTATCAAGTGGTATGTGCCAAAAAGTGAACAGAAATACACTCGCTGACAGATTGTCGGCCTAAAGTCTTTTTCCAAGGAGCCTCAGATGTTAAAAAAACAGATCCAGACAACTGATGCCCCTGCCGCAATCGGACCCTATTCACAGGCTATCCGGGCGGGGAATTTTATCTTTTTTTCCGGACAGATACCTCTTGATCCTTCAAGCGGAACCTTGGTTGATGGCGGGATTGAAGCACAGACCCGTCAGGTGATCACCAACATGCGTGCCATGTTGTATGCCTCTGACTGTGATTTTTCTGATGTTATCAAAACCACCATCTACCTGACGGACCTCGCCGATTTTGCAACGGTCAATGAGATCTATGGTGAATGTTTCAGTGAAGTGCCTCCGGCGCGGGCCTGTGTGCAGGTAGCGGCGTTGCCGAAGGGGGCGATGGTTGAGATCGAATGGATTGCAACTGTGAAACAGTAGACCTGGCGGTGTATCATCTACAGTAATCACAAAATAAAAGGGGCGGCCTTTCTAGGCCACCCCTTTGAAATCTTCCACCAGACAGTTTAGCTGGCTTTTTGCACAGCCCCTGAACGGATGCAACGCGTGCACACCTTTACGCTACGCACGGCGCCGTTCTGGACGGCACGCACCTTCTGCAGGTTTGGCTTGAAAACCTTCTTGGTTTTATTATGTGCATGGCTGACATTACAGCCGGTCATCGGTTTTTTCCCGCAAACATCACATACATTAGCCATTTTCTCGTTCCTCCTATTTGTTCTGAACGGCACCTTCTAACATGGATGAAACTGCTTTGCAAGTATTTCTTAGCCCAGGCCGACTTTTAACTCTCTTCCCAGATTGGCGACGATTGTCCAGGCCAGCAGTGCCGCACCGGCGCCGTCCATCTCCGGGAGCAGGACGGTATTGTCCGCCCAGTACAGGTTCCTGCCGGCCCGCAACGGCAGGCCGGCCAGCAGCATGGTTTCTTGACGCTTCACTTGCGGCGTTGTTCCCTGTTCGCGGCCCAATGCGTCGAGCCGGTACTCGGCAAAGGGCAGGACCGGCCCGAGCTGTCTTCTGATCTCATCAGCCGTTGCATCCTCGGTGCTGTGGACCAGTCCATATAACTGTTCGTCGGCCTGTTCAATGGCCATCCGCAATGGCAGGCGGCCTCCGCAGATCACCCGCGTCCCCAGCAGCCTGGATAATTGCCCGGCAAGATTGTCGGTTTGCCATGCGGCACGAACAGGGGAAGGGGGAACCTGCACCGGCTCGCCGGCCGCGAACAACCCAGCCAGTCGCTGGTCGCCGATGAGGAAGTTGTCGGCGCTGAACCGGCCGCCCGATACGAGCTGCCCGCCTGTCCATCGCGAGCCGTCAAATTCGAAGGGCTTCAAATTCTCCAACTCGGCCCTTGCCCCGTGAAACTGGTCAAAACGCTTCTCCAGCGTCTGGCTGAACTCGGCTCCTCTGACGTTCTCAGGTCTCTGGGCCTGCGCCCACAAGATCGCGGCACGTGCCGTGGACAGGTTGTCGACCGGGGTCAACGCAAGCCCCTGCAACAGATCGGTCAGGAATGCTCTCGGTGGGCCCGCGAAGCCCGAGAGCTGATCCGCGATCGGTCGTTCCAGCACAGACTGATTTACTCTGTTGCGCACGCAGAGCAGTTTAAAACGCGCCTTTGCCTTGAACGATGGCCAGGGTAGGCCGCCGTTCTCCCAGAACAGCTCTTCCAATCGCTGCCCCTGCTCCTGGAGCCCGGTCAACCAGTCGCTGATGGCGGGTCCGGAGGCCCCGAACTCCCGCTGCAACTCTTTGTCGAGGGAGATATCGTTGCTGACGGTCAACCTTGAGTGCTCGGAAACGATCTGGATCGGTCGCTGGGCCATAAAGCAGGAGCGGCCGCCCAGTACGCCGAGGATTTTTTCCAGGAAAAGAGAAGAATGAAACCATGTCGGGGCCTGCATCCCGGTTTTGCTCAAAAACAGGACCCTGCCGCCCTGTTTGACCAACAGGGCGGCGGCGATCTGTGCCGCCAGGGAGCTGCCGACGATAGCGATATCATAATGTTTGCTCATGGTTGGTGGCCTTGCGGAATCAAGTACCCATCAGCCGGAATTCTCTTGCTGCCGAAAGATGGGTGGGCAAGTTCGCAGATCATGAATGGCTCATTCAGGGTCATGAGTTGCGGCGGCCTTGCTGCCTGCTGGTTTACAAATCCTCCTCCGAGAAAACCTCGAAGCCTTTCTCGATCAGTAGCGCCGCGGTGACCCCGGTGCCGGGGACCCTGGCCTCGCCGCGATAAATCAAGTGCACACCGCAGGAAGGACTGCGCTCCTTGAGTAAGGCGCGACGACAATGACTCAAGTGGCCGATCTGCAGGACCATCCGTGCACCACGACAGAAAATGTCGTTCATCGACTTCCCGGACGCCGAGACAGCATGTCCTTCTCCGGCGAGGACGTCGAAGCCGCTACCGGACTTGAAGAAGGTTTGCTCGCGAGGCGTGGACATGCCTGCGAGCTGTTCCGGGCAGACCGGTATCGGCAGCAGGTCTTCTCTCTGCAGGTATTCCATAACTGCCTGGGAACGTTTGGCTTTGCCGTCGTAACGGGTCGCCAGGCCGAGCAGGCAGGCGCTGACCAGAATCAGTTCCTTGTGACCGTTGGCAGATTCCCGGCTCATCGTCAATCCTCCAGGGACGGGTTGACAAGTGCAGATTGACTGGCTGGGCAGGCCGGGTCAATGGAGACTTGTCGGCCATTAATGCGTACCCGGTTTTCAGCAACCAGCTGAATTGCCCGGGGGTAGATTCTATGCTCCTGTTCAAGGATGCGGGCGGCCAGAGTCTCCGCCGTGTCATCCTGGAGAACCGGTACGACGGCTTGGATGAGGATCGGGCCGGTATCAACACCACCGTCGACAAAGTGGACAGTGCAACCGGAAAAGCGGGCACCGTAATCGATCGCCTGTTGCTGGACGTGCAAACCGGGAAAAGAAGGCAGCAGGGCCGGGTGGATGTTAATCACGCGATCGGGGAACGCGTCGATGAATGTCTGGGTGATGATGCGCATGAAGCCGGCCAAAACGACAAGCTCGACATTGGATTCCTGCAGGGCACTGACGACGGCGGTATCGAAGTCCTCGCGACTGGAAAAATCACGATGGTTGATGCATCGGGTGGCAATCCCGGCCTGTGCAGCGCGTTCCAGTGCGCCGGCCCCCGGGTTATTGCAGATGACAACGGCAATTTCGGCATCGAGGCTGCCATCCTGGCACCGGTCGATGATCGACTGCAGATTGGTCCCGCCACCCGAGGCGAGGACCCCTATGCGTAATTTTTTGAGCATGGAAGGACTCCGGAAGGTCTAATAATTCTTGCAGTGTAAAGCTCAGAGCTTGTTATTAAACAAGTTCAACCTGTTCGCTCGCGTCGTCGCATGCGGCAATCTCACCGATCACGTAGGCCTGCTCATTCAGGCCGTGCAGGCGCGACAGGATGTCATCTGCATCGTCCTTACGTACCACCAGGACCATGCCGATGCCGTAATTGAAAGTGCGAAACAGCTCTTTCTCCTCGAGATTGCCAGCTTCACGCAAAATCTCGAAAAGCGGCAGTTTCGGCCAGGCGTCCTTGTGGATGACCGCCTTGCAGTGACGCGGTAAAATTCTCGGGACATTCTCCAGCAAGCCGCCGCCGGTGATGTGAGCCATGCCCTGAATCGTGAAGTCGCGCAGCAGGTTGAGAATCGATTTGACGTAAATTCTGGTTGGACGGAGCAGTGCGTCACCGAGGGACTCGCCAAGCTCCGGCAGTACGGCTTCAAGGCCGCCCTCCAGACGTTCGCTGATAATCCTGCGGGCCAGGGAATAACCGTTCGAGTGCAAACCGTTTGAAGCGATGCCAATCAGCACTTCGCCAACCTGGATGGAGGAACCGTCGATGATGGCATCCCGGTCAACCACGCCGACCGTAAATCCGGCCAGGTCGTATTCGCCGTCATTGTAGAAGCCGGGCAGTTCGGCTGTTTCACCACCGACCAGCGCACAACCGGCCTGTCGGCAACCTTCTGCAATACCTTCGACGATCTCAGCGGCTTTTTCCGGTGCGAGCATGCCGGTTGCCAAATAATCGAGGAAAAACAGCGGTTCGGCCCCCTGGACGATGACATCATTGACACACATGGCAACCAGATCTATGCCCACCGTGTTGTGTCGGTCAAGCTGGAAGGCAAGCTTCAGTTTCGTGCCGACCCCATCAGTCGATGAAACAAGGACCGGCGACTGGTATTTGTCCTTGTTCAGAGAGAACAAACCGCCAAAACCACCGATATCGGTGAGCACTTCCGGGCGGTTGGTCGACTTGACCAGAGGCTTGATCATATCGACGAAACGGTTGCCGGCTTCGATATCGACGCCGGCGCCTTTATAGGTCATGCTGGAACGATCAGACAAGACTGGTCTCCTTGTGTGCAAAGGGTAGCGCTATTAAATAAATCACCCCCCTGCGGGTTGTCAATCGCAAAGCATTAAAAGAGCTGTAATCTGCGATCTGGAGTGAACCTTGGCAGGATTGATTTCAACTCTTTACAGGCCGGTAACGGTATCCTATTATGAATCACCTTTTGACATTCAAGCTGATGTAGAAAGCAAAATCTTGCAGCACAATGGCCAACTCATTGATTTGCCAGATGGTGACAGGATCACACCGATGACCCGGGGTGATCTGTCTGCTGTCTGCCAGCTTGAATGTGCCAGTCAGTACGATTCGTGGAGTATGCGGCACTTTGCTGACGAATTAGTCAACCCGGTGGCGAAGATTGACTTGTACTGGTGCCGCGATGTCCTCGCCGGTTTCCTCTGCTCCTGGCTGATCGCCGGGGAATTGCAGATCCAGAACCTGGCAACCCTGCCGAGCATGCGTCGACGGGGGATTGCCGCCCGACTGCTTCAGTATGCCATCGAACGCAGTCGCATCTCTGGCCTGAATGCGGTCTGTCTGGAAGTACGCACCGGCAATGCGCCGGCGATTGCGCTTTATCAACGATTCGGCTTCGTTGCGGCGGGCAGGCGGCCAGGTTACTACCCGGACGGTGAAGACGCCCTGTTAATGACATGTCAGATGAATGCTGAGGTCGATTAAGACAGCATCCTGCTCAGGAGAGATATTAAGAATGAAGAACTACAGGACCAAGATCATTTCCAACCAGGAAATCTCGCCCGGATATTATCGGATGCGAATCCTGGCACCAGGTTTCGGTGAAACTGCCCATCCCGGTCAGTTTGTCATGTTCCGCGTGCAGCGCTCGCTGCCGCCGCTGTTGCGTCGACCGTTCGGCATCTTTCGTACCGGGTTCCTGCCGGCGGACTGCGATGGCCTGCCGCACAAGGAGTTTGTCGAGCTCGTCTATAAGGTCGTAGGTCGGGGAACCACGATCATGGCGGAGCTGCACGAAGGAGACAAGGTGGAGCTGCTCGGCCCGCTCGGCAACGGCTTCGACGCGCCTTCATGCGATGGCGAGAGGATTCTTGTCGGTGGCGGGATCGGCCTGGTCCCCCTCTATATGCTGGCTGGAGAATTGATTGAAAAAGGCTGCAATGTCCGTCTGTTGATGGGCGGCCGTACGCGCGACGATATCTTTGCGGTAACCGAATTCGAACGTCTCGGTGTTGAGACCTATGTCTCCACCGACGATGGCAGTCTTGGCGAAGAGGGGCTGGTGACCCAGGTCCTGGAGCGCAAGCTGCAGAAGTTCCCCAAGGCTGAAGTCTTTGCCTGCGGACCGATGCCGATGCTCTGCGCCGTGCGTGATATCTGCGTAGCCAACAAGACGCCTTTGCAGGTCTCCCTTGAAGAGTCGATGGCGTGTGGGGTTGGCGCCTGCCTCGGCTGTGTGGTCAAAGGGGCAGGGCATACCGAGGAGCGCCCGAGTTACCTCTGCACATGCAAGGTCGGGCCGGTTTTCAAAGCCCAGTATCTCGACTGGAATGCTCTGGCACAGAGTCATGGCTGCGGGGGGTGTGAGTGATGA
>Ga0316201_10002615_pt1 | contig 12880 bp, 6 predicted proteins | sample CS6wburrow_MG_FD_204516 | JGI IMG/M metagenome (GOLD analysis project Ga0316201, IMG submission 204516) | Coastal sediment microbial communities from Delaware Bay, Delaware, United States - CS-6 worm burrow | ecosystem: Environmental > Aquatic > Marine > Coastal > Sediment | place: USA: Delaware... | reverse complement strand
GAATTTCGTACACCTCGACGAGCCGAGCGGATGCCCCGGCGTCCCTGTAGAGCGGTTCGAGGATGTCAGCGACGGTCGCCTGGTGCTCCGAGGACTCCAACAGGCGCTCGAGTGCGCCGAGGGCAGAAGGGTTGCTGGCGTCGTTGGCCAGCACGTCACGGTAAATCTCGATGGCCGAATCGGTCGACCCCATTCGCTCCTCGCGAATGTCGGCCAGACGAAGAAGTAGAACCGTCTGTTCGCTCGGCTCGTCGGTCATCGAGAGCTGACGCTCGACGTTGTCGGCGAGGTCGCTCCAGAGGCCCTCACGCGCTAGCAAGGCGTCGAGCGCGACCAGCGCCTCGCGGCTGCTGGGATCTAGCTCGAGGATTTCGTTTTGAAGCGCAATCGCCTGGTCGTTCTCCTCGAGAAGGTCCCCATGAATGCGAGACATTTCGCTGAGAACGCCGATCTTCTCATCGGGATCCGCGTGCGCTTCGGCGCGGGCGCGCAGGACGCCCACGAGCTCCGGCCAGCGCTGCGCGCTCCGGTAGACAGCATCGAGCAGGTCTAGCACTTCGAAGTCGCCGGCGTCGGATTCGAGCACCTTGCGGTACGCGGACACGGCGGCTTCCGTGTTCTGCAGCTGTGTGTCGTGAATCTGTGCGGTCTTGATCCAAAGCGACCGGCCGAGGGCTGGGTCCTCGACGCTGGCCGCCAAGTCGCCCGTGAGCTCCGCCACGGACTCGAACAGCTCGTGCTCGCTCGCGAGCAGCTCGAGACGCTGCAAGGTTGCCATGTCCGACGGCACTTCGCGGAACGCCTCGCTCAGCGAGGCAAACCCCCGATCCGGGTCTCCGATGTGCTGGAAGTATGTGTCTGCAACGCGCGTCAGCAGCTGCAACCTCTCGCGAGGCACGCTGCTGAAACCATGTTGAACCCGAAGCGCGTGGACGTACGGCCCCCAGTCCTCGCTCATCTCGTAGACGGGCTCGAGGACTCGCGAAGCCTCCGCGGCCACTTCATCATCATCGAGCAGCTGCTCGAGCCGGGTCTTGGCCCCCTCGTGCTCGGCGAGCAGTGAAAGCACCTCGCGGTAGAGCTCCACTGAGCGCGCCTTGTCGTCTAGCTGCGATTCGCAAACGCGACCCAAGCGAAACTTGAGCGCCGCCAGCTCTTCGGAGCTCTCGGGACCCGCTTCGATGCGTCGCTCGAGAAGCTGACCGAGATCTTGCCAACGTGTCTCCACTTCATAGAGCTGCTCGAGCGAGCTACTGGCCTCGCTCTGCTCGACCCCATATTCATCGACGATGCCTTCGAAGGCTTCGATCGCATGCGGACGGTCATTGAGCGATTCGGCAAAGAGCCGGGCTCGACGATAGGCGATCTCGAGCCGGGCATCCGGATCCTCTTCGAGCTCCATCCGCCGTGCGTAAATGTCCAGCAGATCACGGAACCGCTCCGTTCGGATGTACAAGTCACCGAGCGCGTCGATCGCGTCGAGGTTGTCGCTCTCCGCCTCGTAGACGAGCTCGTACTGGTCGATGGCTTCGTCGATTCGATCGAGCTGCGCCAAAGTCTGCCCATAGCTGAGCCGAATCGGCACCGCCTGATGCGCATCGGACACCCCATCGATGGCAGACTCGAAGCCGGACACCAAACGGTCCCAGCCGTTGACCTCTTCGGCCAGACGCTCGACGTCGACGCGCGCCTCGTCGTGCGTCGGCGAAAGCGAGAACGCCTCCAAGTAGCGCTCGAACGCAACCTCGGGCTGCCTCAGGCGCTCCTCGAACACATGGCCGATTTTCCGTAGAAGCTCGATCTTCGCATCGTCCCCTTCGGCGTGCGCAAAGCGCACCTCGAGCACCGAAACCAATTTGCGGGCGTCGTGCGCCTCCTCGTAGATCGGCGTCAAGGCCTCGGCGGCCTGCACGTTGTCCGGGTCGGTGCCCAGAATCTTCTCGTACACGCGGGCCGCTCGATCGGCTTTGCCCTTCTTCTCTTCCCAGAGCCGCGCCGCCCTGAACAGCAGCGGGACGCGCTCCTCGGCGCTGGTTTCTTGCGCCTCGGCCTGCCGCTCGACGATGCGAATCAGCTCGTCCCACTTCTCGTTGGCTGCGTAGAAGGCCTCGAGCTCATCCCAGGCACCGAGCGAAACGTAGCGTCGCTTGAGCTGCTCCTGCGCTCGCCGATCGGAGGGATCGAGGTCGAGCAGCTTCTTGAAGGCGCCGATGGCCCCCTCATCGTCGCCGATCTTGTCGGCGTAGATCATCCCGAGCTTCTGGAGCTGCTGCTTCATCGAGGCGACGTCGTTGTCGCTGGCAACCAGGATCTCCAAAACCTCGGCCAGCGGCTCCCACTCCCGCGCGCGCTCGTAGAGCTGGGCGAGATTGCCGAGCGCGTTCGGATTCTCCGGGTCGCTCTCTAGGACCTTCTGCCAGAGCTCGATGCAGACCTCGGGCTTGCGCAGGCGCTGCGTCGCGAGCTCGGCCATCTCGCCGTAGCGAAGCAACTGGTCATCCTCGGACAGGAGCTCGACCTCGCGCTGCATCGTGCGAATGAGCTTCTCCCAGTCGCGACGCTTCTCGTACATCTGCTTTAGGCGCTCGATCGCATCCGTGTCCTGCGGCTCCAGCTCCAGAAGATGCTCGAAGCACTTGATCGCCTCGGCCTGATTGCTCGACCGTTCGAGGTAGAGAGTGCCTGCCTCACGGAACAGCTCTACCTTCTGCGCTGGTGCTTGAACCAGCTCGGCCTTCTTCAGGATGGAGCGGATCATGTCCGACCATCGTTTCTGTTCCTCGAACTTCGCGATCGCGTCACCGAGCTTTTCGAGCTCAGCCTCTTCCGCCGCCGTCAGCTCCCGAACCTCATCCCCCGATTGTTCTTCCGACATCTTGCCTAAGCCCCCCTACGGCGATTCGGTTCTAAGTTCTGCGAGACGGTCCCGCGCAGCCTTCACGTAGTGCTCGGGCGCATCCGCACCCGCCATCATCACGTACTTGTCCAGGTAGCGTTTGGCTTCCTCGTCGTTGCCCTGAAGCGCGTACGTCCATCCAAGCGAAAACAACGCATCGCTCATGCCTGGGACGATCCCAAGCGCCGATTGGAACTCCGCGATCGCCCCGTCGTACTTGCGCTGCTGCTGGTAAACGGTGCCGAGCAAGTGATGAACGTTTGCTTCCTCTTCGGTTCCAGGCGTCGCAACCTTGAGCGCCTCGTTCAAGACCTGTGCAGCCTGCTCCGGGTAACGGAGGTCGGCGTATAGGCGGCCGAGCGCCGAGTACGAGGGTAGAAAGCGCGGACCGGTCATGATCGCATCGCTGTACTGCTGGAGCGCGTCCTGCGGGTCCTCGAGCTCCTCGGCGCAACGCCCGAGCTTGAAGTGCGCCTTGAACAGCGTCGGGTCCAGCTCGAGCGATTCGCGGAGCGCCGCTTGGGCGCCCTTCCAGTCTTCGAGCTCGATGAGCACCGAGCCGAGCTTCTCGTGGTAGTCGGCGGAATCGGGTTTCGCGACGATGGATCGCTCGAGCGCCTCTCGCGCCGCAGAAAATGAGCGCATCTCGATCTGAACGATCGCCAGGTTGAAATACGCCTGGTGATTGGTCGGATCGAGCACAGCGGCCTTCTGGAGGCTCTGCGCGGCTTCATTGAACCGCTTCATCTGCGCGAGCTCGACCCCGGCATTCATCTCGTTCATCGACTCCACCCGGGCACGCGAACAATTGCCGCCCATCAGGATTAGACCCACCAACACAAATCCGAACATCTGAGCCCGCATGCTTGCCTCCTACGCTTGGAAATTCACAAGCACTTCAATCCTACAGCATTTGTCTCGCAGCCAACAACAGCAAACACAGCTCTTTTTCAGCTGTTTCACGCTTTTTGGCCAGTTTCAGACCAGGCGCACTGCCCTGAACCTGAGGGCAGGCCGTGGAAAGCAGGGATATCCGAAGGAAATCTCGCTTTTGGGTCGCTGGCAGGAAGATCACTGGCCCGCTGCGTCGAGCAGGAACGGATAGTTCACGACCACCACGCCGCCGCCGTCGGGCGCCGGGAAGGTCCACCTGCGAACCGCCTGGACGATGCAGCTCTCGACCGCCTCATTGCGAAGGCTCGAGCTCCCGATCATTGCGGACTGCACCGAGCCTGTCGGCGAAATCACGAAGCGCGTCGTCACTCGGCCGGAGAGATCGGGCCGCGCGTTGAGCTGTTGCTCGTAGCAGAACTTCACCTCGTTGATGTGGCGTCGCACCACGCGCCGGATCACTTCCTTCGACAGAGAGCCCCGGACTTCGGCGCCGCCACTTCGAACCTGCGGCACACCTGCTGCGCGTCCGCGGAAACCGCCCACGCCGCGACCGTAGCCGCCCTCGCCTTCGCCTCGACCGCCACCACGGCCGATCGTCCCGAAGTTGCCCATGCCGATGGTGCCTTGGCCGAGCCCGCCGCCACCGCGACCTGTGCCACGAAGACCGAGCCCGCCGAAGCCGAAGTTCTGACCAATGTCGTTGCCGGTCATCGCGCCGAGCGCGCTAGTCGGGTCGTTACCGAGCGCGAAGTCAGCGCCGTACGGAGAGGTGGGCGCGTTGAAAGAGCCCTGCATCGACGCAAGCGTTCCAATGATGCCCGCGGTGCGCGCGTTCTCTTCGGCCTGCTGGCGCGCCATCACCGGGTCCGGATTGTCCTCCGGTCCCTGAATGCCGTACTTGTTCTTGGTCTTCTCGGCTTTCTCGTCGCCCATCTGACCTTGCTCGCCCTCGTGCGCCTTACCGGTGCCGCCACCTTGCGAGTCATCGCCGTTGAGCCACTCGGGCTCCGGCTCTTCGAGCTCTTCGGGCTCCATGAGAAACTGAATCAAGCGCGAGTCGGTCGCGAGCAGGTCCGAGGAAAGCCCGCGCGGACGCGGGGGCTGGAAGTAGAACATCGTCAAGACGAGGCTCGCGAAGAGCGCCGCGCCGGCGACGTAGATCATTGGACGGATGTCCATCTTCGCGTGACCGGCAACCTTCTTGCCAGCCTTCACGTCTTTGATGATGAAGGTGAAGTTCCGATGCTTCATGCGAACCGTGCCGCCCTCGGGCACGGGGAACTCCAGGGCTCCGGAGACAGTCGAGCTCGGCCGGAAGTCGCCCTGGCCGCGCATCAGGTCGAACGAACGGGTCTGATCGCCGATCGTCGCCTCGCCCTTGGCCCCCTCAGGAACAATCGCCGTGACGCCAGCGCCTTCGGCGATACAAAGCGGCATCCGGTCCACGCCGATGGCGTCGTGCCCGAGCACGAAGTCGACCTGGTCGACATCAGGCTCGCCCACGTAGTAGTCGCGAGGCGGCGTCAGGTAGTCGACGTTCAAGACGCTAGTATCGCCCCAGAGCACGGAGACCTCGATCGAGCGCTCGTCGGTTTCGATCTCGTGCGCCGGAAGCGCCGCCGTTGTCGCCATCAAGCCGTACTCGGGCCCATCTTCCCCGCCTGCCCTCACGAAGGGCGTCTTGGAGACGCGAGTCGCTCCCACCTCGAAGGGATTGAACTTGGGACCGGACTCGTCCTGCTTGCTCGGAGGCGCTGACGGCACCTTGGCCCGCGGCTCCGACTCTTCTTTGATCATCGCACTCATGGCGCGCTCATCGACAACCGGCGTCGCACGCCCGCCGCCCGCGGCCATCGCAACGGGCGGGCGCGAAGCCACCGCCACCGTTCCGGTGATGATGTCGACGTGCAGCCGCTTCTTGCCGACCTGGATCTCGTCACCAGTCTGCAGCTTCCGCTTGTTGATCTTCTCGCCATTGACGAGCGTGCCCGACGCGGAACCGAGGTCGATGATGAACACCTCCCCTGGGCCCGTGACCTCGATGACCGCATGCATGCGGCTGACCTTGTCGTCATCGAGGCGAACATCGCTCGTCTGCAGACGACCGATCTTGATGATCTCTTGGCTCAGCGTTTCCGTGCTGAGCAACTCGTCCCCGTCGTAGACGGAAAACGCGACCGACGTATTGTGGCTCGACTCACTCACCCGGATCCCCCATTACAAATCTTCCACAGATTTCAGCATCTCGGGAATAAAATGCTCACGAATCTGAATCAGGGACGCGCGACGCCCTCGACGCCGCACGATCAATTGCTCGCCATCGGGCCGCACTAGGTCGCCCGTCACCAGGTCGTCCTCGAAGTCGTAGGTCGTCTCCGAGCCCGGCAGGTCCTGCGCTCCAGCATCGGCCGCCCAGAGGGAAGGCCCCGCAAGTAATGCAGCAATAACGATAGCTTGCGCGATGAAATTCGAAAATATCTGTTCCATGATTCGTCCTTAACCCGCGATCTGCATGGCCTCGACCGAGATGTCGATGTTCTGCATACGCCCCGGTCGGCACTTGGGCGCGCCGCGGCCCTTGCCCGACTTTGGCGCGCAACGATTGTTGACGTCTTGCACGCTCGAACGGAATTCGGATTGCTTGCCTGCTCGCTTCAGGAAGTCGCTGAAGTAGCCCTTGGCCTTCTTGAGGTCGGCGACGGAACCCGACATGTAGTCCTGATAGAGCACACCGAGGTTGAAGTACGCTTCGGGGCGATTCGCATCGAGCTGCTTGGCTCGCTCGTACTGCGTCTCCGCTTCGGCGAAACGCTCGAGCCCGCGAAGCGCAGTCCCCAGGCCGATGACGGCATCGTAGTTGTTGGGCTGAAGCTCGACCGCCCGAGCGAAGGCCTTGCGCCCGTCCTCATATCCACGGAACGAGATGGTGACCTCGCCGAAATTCATCTGCGCCTCGAAGAGGTCCGGATCGAGGGTGATAGCCTTCTGGAAGAAGCGAAGCGCCGAAATGACGTCGCCCTTGTAGACCTTGATCAGCCCCCAGGTGTTGTAGATGGGCGCGTAGTCCGCATCGAGCATCTGCGCCTGACGGCAGACGACCTCGGCGAGGTCGAGCTCGGCCGCGTTGCCCTTTCGGCCACGGTCGTAGTGCAGGAGCGCCATCTGGTTGAACGCCGCCAAGTAGTCGGACTCGATCGCCAGGGCGCGGCGGAGGTTCTTGAGCGCCTCGTCGCTTTGCCCTTGCGAACGCTGGACGACCGCAAGGTTGGTGTACCCGGAGGTGCACTGCGGGTCGTCCTTGATAGACTGCTCGAATGCGGACTTCGCCTGAGACGTGCGGCCGCTTTCGAGGTCTCGAAGGCCTAGCGCCACCCTGGCCTTGCAGAACTTCGCATCGACTTTGAGAGCCGACTCGTAGTGCTCGTAAGCCTCGGAATCGCCGCAGCGTGACAGAGCAAGTCCGGCCATGTACTCCGCCTCAGCGAAGCCCCCGCCCTGTGCATCGGCGGCGTTCTCGAACGACTTCGACGAGGAGTTGCACTTCGACGAGGTCCAGCCGCTCTTCTCGTTTGCCTCGAACTCATCGAGGGCCGACTCCCACTTGCTGTGGGCTTTCTTACTTACGGCATTGCCATCCGCCTTCGTGATCGCTTCGCCGCCCGCCGTTCGCGCCACATCCGTTGCCGGGGTGGTGGACTGCTTCGAGCTCGTGCTCTCACCGCCGCAGCCCAGGAGCAGGGCCATGGCCACGAACGTTACCTTTTGACTTCGCATCACGGCTCCTCCCTCTTGGCAACCGCATCTTTCGAATTGAGCCTCTGCTGATTGATCGCTCCGAGATCCACAGCACCGGGTTCCCCGACGGTGGCCTTGACGTAGTTGGGTTCGCCGCGAAGCTCGGCCGCAACCGGGTACTTCGTAGGGTTGAGCCCGTTGAGCTCCTGCTCACAGCTGCGCGACCATTTGTTGAACCAGCGGACCTGCGTCGCGGTCTTCAAGCAAAACTCGAACTTGTCGATCGCTTGGCGCTGCAAGGGCTCCGAGACATCGTCCAAAGCGCCCACGTAGATGTCGAACAGCCCGGCGTCCTTCTCGATTTCGCGAGGAATCGGTGCATCGCGGAACTCGTCCACGAAGCTCCGGTACATCTCACCGGTTCGCGACGCAGCCGCAATCTGCCAAGGCGCGGACTTCATTTGAACGCCGTCGACGCTGACGGTCATCTTGGCGACCTTGGCGTAGTCGGCTTCAGCAGCCCGAAGCACGCCCTGCTTGCGAGTCACCCACTTCTTGAACTCGTTGTCCGACCACTTCTTCACCTTGGCCATGCTCTTGCCACCGCGATACTGAGGGAACGCGACCTTCTGGAAATCGGCGAACTTGTACTCCGACAAGTAGAACTGCGACTCCGCAGCGCTGTCGAGCGCCTGGCGAATGAAGAGCGTCTTGCTCTCCTTCGAGGTGTTCTTGAGGGCGCGAATCCTCTTCGGCGCGCCCGAGGTCCAGCCCTTCACCGCCGCTTGGAAGTGCTTCCGAGCTTCGGCCTTCCGGTTCATCTCCCAGTACGCCCTTCCGATGGCCGTGTTCGCCTGAACGAGCTGATGCGGCATGCCGACCTTGCCGTACTTGGCCAGGTAGTCCTTGTAGTGCGAAATGACCTGGGGCCAGCGGCTCTGCCTCTCGTAGATCGAGCCAATCGAAAACAGGACCTGCGAGGTCTGACGCGGCAGCTTGCGCTTGTAGTTGCGCGCAAACAGGTCCGAATCCTCCATCGCGGTCTTGTCGTCCCCGAGGCCGATCCGGAAGAAAGTCGCCTGCTCGAGGCCTTCGATGGCGTTCGGACAGGTGCCATTGGCTTTCTCTTCGGCGCTACACTTGGTGCCGTCCTCGCCCGGGAACTTCCTGGCGAACTGCTCGTAGTACTTCGCGGCCTGCTCGTAATAGGCGAGCGCCTGGAAGTTCTGGCCAATCAGGTACACCGCCTTCTTCGAGAGCTTGCTCTCCGGATAGCGTTCGATCAGCACGGTTCGCACCTGGATGGCGCGGCCGAGTAAGTGCGCAGCCTCGAAGTTGATCGCCGCGTTGTAGAGCATCTCGTCCATCTCGCCGCACTCCTCGTGGCGCCGGAAGATGCGAACGTAGGTCGCAGCCGCCTTCTTGAACTGCTGAGTCTTCTGATAAGTCTCCGCTTCCTTGCGACGGACCTGACACTGCAAGCTGCCGAGCGTCCCGCAAAGGTCCGGGTGTTGCTCCATTAGCTGCTCGGTGCCGCAGTACGAGGCTGACATCGGGTCGATCGAGGCGCTCAGCTCCTGCACGCAAGCAATCCGCGGCTCCTGAATCTGCGTCCCGAGCACGTTGAGGCAGTCGAGATACAGGTTGGCAGCGTACTCGGCGAGCTCGCTGTCCTTGTGATTGAACGCGATGTCGCGGAAGAGCACCGCGGCCTCTTCGAAGCGATTGGCCTCGTAGTAGATGCGAGCGCGACGATACTTGATCGTCGATAGATCTTCTGCCTTGTCGACGTAGCAAACGTAGCGATTGAAGGCCTCCAGCATGCCCTCCTGCAGCGGTGTGAGTTTCTTTTTTGCGAACTTGTTCGCCGGTTTGGCCTTGGCGTTCTTCGCCGCGCGCTGGTCGCTCTTGCTGACGAACCGGGTCTCGGTCTCTCGCGGAACGTACTGCTGCTGGTAGAGGTTGTTGTAGCAAAGCACGGCGGCGTAGGCGGCGTCACTGGTGAAGTCGCCCTGCGGGTTCAGCTCGACGACATGGTCGAACGCCGGCCCACACTGGCCCCACTCTTCCATCTTCCAAAGCAGCTCCGCGTAGAAGTATGAAATCTTGTACTTGGTCGGCCAGTCGCGCTTGTCGATGTTCGGGAACTGCATCTGCTCCATGTCGGGGAACTCTTTGAGCAGCGTCCGGTAGAGCACCGCGGCCTGGGACATGGTCTTCTTGTTCTTGGTGCCCGGAGATTCGTCCGTCCCGATCGCCTCGCGGTGCCAGGAAGTCCCGAGCCAAAGCATCGTGGTGGCCGTCTCGACCTTGCACTGCTCGACCTTGTCGGCGGGCTTTGCGCCCTTCTTGAAGGTTCGATAGATGTCGACCAGACGCTTGAGCTCGACGATTTGCTCGTCCTTGCCCTGCGAGGAAATCACCGCGCCTGTGACCTTCGTCTGCCATTCACAAAGCGAGTTGCTTCGCGGCGCATCGGCCATGAGCTTGTGGTAGACGGTGATCGCCTGAGGCCACTGACCGGTATCGAAGTAGAGATTCGCAAGATGCTCGAGCATCTCGTGCGCTTGGGCGTCGTCCTTTGCGTACCGTCGGAAGAACTCCAGCGCCTTCCCCGGCGAGCCGTACCTCGAGTACGGCAGGACGAGGTCCTTTCGCGCTTGGCGGGCGAGATTCTTCGCGTCGCTGGCGTACTTGCTCGTGCGGGCGAACTCGAGAATGTCGACGAAGCCCTGCAAGGACTGCCTGTAGCGCTCGCGGTTGTATTCGACCCAGGCAACCTTGTAGAGCGCGTAGCCATACACCGAGTTCTGCTTGGGCGGGAACTCGAGCACCTTGCGATAGAACTTCCCCGCTGCCTCCATGTCGCTGTCGTTGAAGTAGTACTCCGCGAACGACAGATAGGCGTTCGGCACGAAGCGGCTCCGCGGGAAGTCCTTGATGAGCCGTCGGTAGACCGAGCGAGCCTTGTCGAACTGGTCGAGCTCCTGGAGCGCGAACGCCAGCGAGAACAGAACCTCGTCCATCCGCTTGAAGTTCGGATGGTCGCGAACGAGCGTCGCGTAGGTCCGGATGCTGTCCTCGCGAACCTTGTCGAGCTCGGCCTCTGCGGCTTTCTGCCCGCCACGCGCCTGCTCGCAGCGCGCCTTGTCGCCGTCGCGTGTGCAGGCCTCGTAGACGGGATCGTCGAACGAACGCACCTTTGCGTTCTTGGCGATTTGCATCTCGAACTGCGTCTCGGCGAGACGCAAAAGGACTTCGGGCCGTCGCGGATCGTCTTCGGTGCTGTTCTTGACGAGACGCTGAAGAATCGCGATTTCGCGCTCCAGTAGGTTTTCTGCCCTGGCGCGTGTCTGCTCTCGACCGAGTCGTGTGCTCATGTCGATTTGGAGCGACGGGCCGGTCGCCCCCTGCTTCGCACTCCTCTTCGGCTCCGTCGCCTTCATCCGCGAAACGGGCGCAGTCCCACCCTCTTTCGCCGCTGACTTCGTGGCCCCATCTGGACACGCGGCGATCTCCCGCTGCGTGCTCTCCGGAATGCACATTGGAGCCGTGCTCATCGGCGCTTGCTCCGCCGCGGCCCCGCCCCCGATCATCATCGCCAGCAACCCGCAAAGGAAGCTCGCCGCGTACTTCGATTTCGTTAGCGCGTGCATAGGTTGGTCACCTGCTGTCGATAGAAGCCAAGCTCGTCCCGCCACCATTCCCCGTTGAACGGCCAGAGCTGATGTTCTTCGTCCACATTCACGTCGCCGCCCTTCGATTGCTTGGCGAGCGACATCTGCTGTTGGAGCTCCTGGTCGATTTGACCGCGGCGGAAGGTCGCGATTTCGAGCTCCACCGTGTCGACCTGGTTGCTCAGGTCTCGAAGCTCGCCAATCAGGCGCTTGTAGCGGCCGCGCGCCAGGTCGCCTGCCTGGTCCACTGCGAACGCTTTGGCCAATGACACGTCCTCGAGAATCTTCTCGCCGACGGGCGAGCCCGCGAAGGCCTCGCCCGATTTGTCGAGCCGCGCTTGTTCCCTGTCGAGCAAGGCCACGTACTCCAAATGCTGAAGCACCGTGCGATCGCTCAAGGCGGTCGAGACAATCGGACGGACGCGAGGCGAAAGGTCCGCATCGCCGCTTTGCACCTTCCTCAAGAACTCGAAAAAGTCGGCATTGTCCTGATGCTTGGCCAGCACCGAGTCGAGCTCCTTTTTCACCGGGTCGTAGCGGTCATGAAACTTCGCCACCGTGGCTTCCGCGTTGTCGACCTGACAATTCACGAAGAACGTCACGGCCTTCAACACGAGCGCTTCTGGGTAGAACCCTTCCTCGAAATAGGGCGAGTACAAGGTGTGCACATTGCCCAGCGCGCGGGAGTATTCATCCGCCAAGAAGAACGCCCAGGCCGACTCGAAAAGCGAATCGAGCCAGTACTCGCTCGACTGGTCGATCTTGGTCCAGGACTCGACCGACTGGCCAAGCAGGGTGCCGTCGATTTGGCCGTTCTTCCCTTGATTCGCCGCGGTGTAGTAGACGCGCGCAAGAGAAATCCAGGCGAGGTTTCGCATGCGGTCTTCGTCGACCCCTTCGACGTCACCGGCATCAATCGCATCTAGAATTGCGCGGAACGAGGCAATGGCGGGACGCGACTTGCGCATGCGGATGAACGAAATGCCCTCGAAGAACTTCGCGTACGTATACTGCGCCGAGTTCGCGTCAACCTCTTGGAAGACGTCGATAGCCTGCCGGAACGAGGCCTGCGCATACAGGTGACGACCCATCAGGTAGAGAAGCTGGTTGTAGCGCCCCGGGTCTTTCTCCTTGAACTCATCGAGCGCGCCGATGCCGTAGCGACCGACCTTCTCGATGATTCCGGATGACTCCGGAAGCTTCGACGCCAAGAGCCCGAGCCACTCGAGCGTCTCCGCAAAGTTGAGATGAGCCGGACCTTGCGCGCTGATCTCATCGAACACGGTGAGCGCCGACTGGTAGTAGCCCATCTGGTAGAGCGACTGTCCCAATAGGAACTGCGCGCGCTGACGGTTGCCTCGGCCGTCCTTTGACTTGCCGGCCGCCACTCGCTCGAAACCCATGGCAGCGGTTTCGTACTTCTTGGCCTCGAAAGCGCTCAGCGCATCGGCGAGCCGCTTCGACGGCTTGCCCAACTTCACGGGCGCGCGGCTCTGCCCGGTTTCTTCGAGCCCGAAGCTCATGTCCTGCGCCCCCACGGTCATCGGCAATGCCAGACCGGACAGCAACACAGGCACCGCCCAAAAGCGGATCCCCTTCATAAAGCGCTCCTTCGCGCGGGACCTTGGTTTTCCAAGTTTCCCCCTGACCCCCAAAAATTCGAACGAAACCGACCCCT
>Ga0316201_10002614_pt1 | contig 12881 bp, 10 predicted proteins | sample CS6wburrow_MG_FD_204516 | JGI IMG/M metagenome (GOLD analysis project Ga0316201, IMG submission 204516) | Coastal sediment microbial communities from Delaware Bay, Delaware, United States - CS-6 worm burrow | ecosystem: Environmental > Aquatic > Marine > Coastal > Sediment | place: USA... | reverse complement strand
GAAGGATTACTCAATATTTCCTTGAAAGCGATCAATCTGAATAAATATCTCGAGGTTTCTTCGTTGATATTCAGATCATAGAAACTGTTTTCTTTTTGAGATTTAAGGAGGCGTGTCATATTAGTAGGTCCTACATTGTAAGCTGCTGATGCAGTGCTCCAGGTTCCAAATTTTCTTTTAAGCCACTTGAGATATTTGGCTGCAGCCCTGGTAGACTTCTCGATGTGGTATCGTTCATCTACCTCACTATTGATTTCAAGCCCCCATTCTTTACCGGCCAGTTTTCTGAATTGCCAATATCCCTTAGCACTTGCTGAAGAAGATACATTTCTCAGATTGCTTTCTGCAACAGCCAGGTATTTAAAATCATCAGGCACTCCTTCTTCTGCAAGGATCCGCTCTATGGTTGGAAAAAATTTATTGGCCATCTTAATATTGAGAATGGTAGAGCTGTGCCAGTAAGCATTCACCAACAATTCTCTGTCAATCCGCTCTCTGGTATCAGGAGTATTTGGTACTTCTTCTCCGGCCCACGTGTAGACACTCTTAAGCTTAATGGGTTTTACGATCTGTGGTAAATCGAAGTTTTCCACTTTTGAGACCACTTCTTCTTCTGATCCTTCAAGTGTGTATGATAAAGTAATGAGTGCCGTAAATATCAATGCTGCACCGAAAGCAAATATTGAGAATCTTCTTTCCATCATAATCGAGATTATAGGGTTAGGTAGTAGTTTTCTTCTAAAAACACTTCAATTATAATTATACGAAAATAAAAAGCCCTAAGACATATCACAAAGGGCTTTTAACTTTTCTATTTTTTTAACGTACGAGGCCGCTTAAATATTGGAACAGTGCTGCAGGGCTCTCCATACATGATACTCTGAGCGTATGGCTTAAGTCCCTGAGTCAATTGAAGATAGGCAGCTGCGGGTACCGGACGATGACTACAACCCTTGATGACAATTCTCTTTTCATGGTACTCGGATAGATCCATTCCCTGAATCACCTTATAGTAATGAGCTTTGAGGTATTCTTCTTCGCTTCCTGCAAATATATCTGCAGCAATACCTTCAGCATATCCTGTAACCAACATATATGCCCAAACTGGAATAATGGCATCGGTAGAACATAATACAAGAAGAATTTTGTTCTGATATTGTTGCCAGTCGAGCTCTTTAAGCGCCTTTCTGAAATCTTTTTCTTTTAATATCAATCCATGAAAAAGATATTCCTTTATGTCGAAGATGACCATCTCATATTTAGGATAATGATCCTCAAGGTTCAAGGTGATCAATCCACTATTGGCAACCCGGTTAATTAAAACATCTTCTTTTTTGTTCATTCTTCTTCTTCTGGTAAATTAATAATGTATGCGGATTCTTCAATGGGTGCTGCCTCTCCGATTTCCTGGTCTGCGATCTTAAAATCCTTGGTTTTAGGCAATTCATGCAGATCAGCAATTCCAAAGTAATTCATAAACTTTTGACTCGTTGCATAAAGGAGAGGCCTGCCGGGTCCATCGCTTCTTCCTGTAATTTCAACAAGTTCCTTATCTAAAAGTTTCTGAATGCTATAGTCGCAATTGACACCTCTGATCTTTTCAATCTCACTTTTGGTTACCGGTTGCTTATAGGCAATCAATGACAAGGTCTCTAGTGCTGCTGTTGATAGCCTTTTCTTGGTGGATTGCTTCAGATAACTGGCCAGGGTATCATAGTAAGCCCCTTTGGTTATAAATTTATACCCTCCGCCTATCATGGCCAATTCGAAGGCATATTCTTCTGCCTGATATTTATCTTGCAACTTTTCAATTGCTTCAGCAATATCCTTTTTAGGAATATTTGTATCAAAAGCATGATCCAGCGTTTCCCTGATTTCCGATTCTGTAATTGAGTCCCTGGAAATAAATACCAAAGCTTCAATATGTAATATTAGATTAGAGTCCATTATATCCTTTCAATAAAAAAAGTAATGGCAAATATACAGTGGTGGATTGATATCGTACTTACTAACTGCAGCTAGATAAGAAAAAGTTGATACTCAAGATCAGGACAACCAGCAAGAATCCCATAAAGCAGGTCTTTATGTTGTCTCGGATATTAATCCGTCGCCGGAGTTGATTCAGCCTTGTATCTACTTCTGTATTGGGGACTAAGCCATAAGAGAAATTCCCATTCTTTTTTTCCAGTGTTAAGTCACACAACTCTTCACCTATAAAGAGGGAATATTTTTTAGTATCCTTAATTGAAAAATCGATGAGGACGATGCTGGAATTCACATACAGCATGACGTGGCCTGAATTTTCACCGTGGTATAACCCTACGTTATATTTACCACCAAAGTCATCAAGATATGTCCATCTCAATTGTCCCACAGGTTGGAGTTTTTCTACATAATCAAATCGTCCCCTTTCTTTCGATCGGGACAATTAATATACAAATGAATCGATGGTTAATCAATTTATTTAACACATATTTTATAATGTCATGCTTAAATCTTCCAATATGTCAAAATTTTACATTTTACAACACAATAAATCAGAACTAAAATCGGTTTGCGAGCTTTTTTGCAAAAGATGACAAATAGTAAATACCTTAGCCAGATGATAGATAAAGAAGCTTTAAGAAAGAAGATTAACGAGCTGATCATTAAATCAGAAGCAGAAATCATAGACCTTGAAGATATGGCAGCACCAGTCAGTCCCGAGAATTCTATAGGTCGGGTATCAAGAATGGACGCCATTAATAATAAAAGTGTTACAGAGGCTGCCTTAAGGAATAAAAAGGAAAAGCTTTCCAAGCTTAAAGTAGCCCTCAGCAAAATTGACTCACCAGGCTTCGGCCTTTGTGCGATGTGTAAGCACCCTATACGCGAAGCGAGATTGATCTTCATGCCGGAGAGTAGCAGATGCGTGAGGTGTGCAGATCGGTAAGCAAGTGATTCTCTTGAAATATTCTTATACATACCCTATCTTTCGCATCCGCATTAATCAACAAAGATCTAGTTATGAAGACAATTAAAGGCCCTGCCATATTCTTAGCCCAATTCATGGGAGACCAACCACCTTACAATTCCCTGGACTCTATCTGTAAATGGGTAGCATCTCTTGGTTATAAAGGAATTCAGATCCCTACATGGGAGAGTGGGCTCATAGATCTTCAGAAAGCTGCTGAAAGCAAAGGTTATTGCGATGAGTTAAAGGGAAAAGTTGCTGAACATGGACTTGAGATTACTGAGCTTTCAACCCATCTTCAGGGACAATTGGTTGCAGTTCACCCGGCGTATGATCAGATGTTTGATGGATTTGCAGCTGATGAAGTAAAAAACAATCCTAAAGCAAGAACTGAATGGGCAGTGCAACAGGTCAAATGGGCAGGATCTGCCAGTAAAAATCTTGGGCTGAATGCTCACGCTACCTTTTCAGGAGCATTATTATGGCCGATGATGTATCCCTGGCCACAACGTCCGGATGGATTGGTGGATATGGGATTCACTGAACTGGCCAGAAGGTGGAAACCCATCCTCAATCACTTCGATGAGTGTGGTGTGGATGTGTGTTATGAAGTACATCCTGGTGAAGACCTACACGACGGAATAAGTTATGAGATGTTTTTAGAAAAGGTTAATAATCACCCAAGGGCTTGCCTTCTTTATGATCCCAGTCATTTCGTACTTCAACAGCTGGACTACCTTGAGTACATTGATTTATATCATGAACGCATCAGAGCATTTCATGTAAAAGATGCTGAATTTAATCCCAGTGGCAGAGTAGGCGTCTATGGAGGATATCAATCCTGGGTCAATCGGGCTGGAAGATTCCGCTCATTAGGAGACGGACAAGTGGATTTTCAGTCCATCTTCACTAAATTGTCACAGTATGGATTCGATGGATGGGCAGTGATGGAATGGGAATGTTGTATTAAGTCTCCTGAGCAGGGTGCAGAGGAAGGGGCTCCTTTCATTGCAAATCACATCATCCGTGTCACAGATAAGGCATTCGATGATTTTGCCGGAGGTGATACAGACGAGCAATATCTTAAATCCATTATGGGTCTATAATCTTAATGATTTCAATAAAACAACATATAGTCGGTAAAATATTTCTTCAATATTGTTTCTAGTTTGGAAGATTTCATACCGCTATTGTCTTTTATTATCAATGTGTAAGCAATTAGATCTTTAGTAAATTCATCATTGGAATATTTCCTGATGATCTTCTGCCACGCATCATGAAAATTTTCTTCTACCTTCCCCTCCCAGTTGAATGCCGGGGTGTTATCCATACCTGTTAAGACAAGAAGTTTTAAATGTTTCTCGATCGCATCGCATTTCTCTTTCAAAGGAAAGTTAGGGAATTTATCATTGAATTCTTTCCACTTCATTGCTCTGACTGCAACGTCTTCAATAGGAATTACAATGCCACCATCACTTTCAAGAGGAATGAGCTTATCACTGATGATTCTATTTACATAATGAAGGTAAGCCATTGTTACTTTGGATCCTACCTTATCTTTTAGATATTGATAATCAATTTCAGGGTAGAAACTTCCTTCCATTGCAACAGGTTTCATCCCATTTCTTCGGAGTTTCTGAAACATGGGTTCATCACTTTTCAAAAACGCTTCTATAGACATATCCGGATATGGGAGATCACTTAAAAGATCATAAAGTTCTTCTGAAAGCTCAATCATATAGCTTTCTAAAATTATAGACATTGCTGTGGTCTCAATTTCATTTAACCCTACAGATTGATCATTAAAATAATCATATGCTTTACCACCATTTTCAAGTGATTGACGGCCTAATTGTAAAAGATATTTATAAAATTTTGATAACAGCATCCTGGTGTCTTTAGACAAGTTGAATTCAGAGATCTGTTGAATGGCGGCACCATAAACCCACCCTTTTCTGTTATCTGCAAACCTGATTTGATAGAATGGAGCTCTGTATATGATTCCTCTTAACTCGACTTCTTCTTTTATGACACTTATAGGACCGGTGGATTCAATAATACTTCCTTCTTCTAGCATAAATATTGTTTGGCTTGAAAGACCGGGTTCATTTCTTACCCTAAGATTATCAACTTTTGCAAGGAAACAAGATTGTGCGTATGCTGAAAAAGTTACTGCAAAGAAGAATATGAAATAAATTACTCTGTACATGATGGTGTTTCTTTCTAGCAAGTTAACCTTAAGAAGTTAATTGCAAACCAGAAATACGTCAATGGATGATATCTGTGATTATTTGGTTTTTCAGACAGTTTATTTGCACTATAAATTAAGAATTCAGTTGTCGTTCCTTCCTAATCTCCCCGATATGATAATATGCATAGATTTTATCAATTAAATTATCCTTTATATAATACCACTCACTGACATCAAGGTAAAACTCACCTTGAGTTCCAGTATATCTTACACATGCTTTTTCATCTTCATAAATGGCATCATGCACGGTAAAAGTGTACCCTAAAAATTTATCTTCATTTTTATTAATTAGATCCAGATATGCCTTTCTACCGTGGGTCGACCCGAAAGGACTGGTGTGTATAAATGATTCACTAATTGGGATATTTTGGTAATCACCTATGTTCCAACATTCGAACCATTTTTCAACTAATTTTTTGGAGGTCATTATAATTGGTTTTTATCATTTTAATTTCAATATTTCAATCACTCTTTTCCCCACTTTAAATTTTTCCAACCTTTTAAAATCCTGGTGTGTTCTTTTTTGATATTTATCGTGGATGATGGCCATAATAGTTTGGTTATGGGTATGCTTTTTAAGTTGTTCAAGCATATGATCAATACCTGAATCACGTGACCATTGTACCAGGTTGCCATATGGTACATCCGTAATGATGATATCAGCTTCAGATGAAATGGAGCCGGAATTATTCAAAATGTCATGTTGAAATGATTCGACAGATATATTAAAATCATTGTCACTTACAAGGGCCATCAACTTATCAATGTAAATGAGAGCAGATTTGTGGGAATCCTTTCCATACGCTTGAAATAAATCTGTCAACTGCTTTTTCCTGCTATTAAGTCCATCCATAGAAAGCAATGAAAGGTTCTTTCTTGCCCACATTAATGCCTCCGTGTCTATGTCAGAGGCAATAATATGTGAAATTGATTTTCCATTCAATAATCCAATGGTGGTTAATAAATATCCCCCTCCGCAACAAGGGTCATAAAGTGTTATGGAGTCACCAGAGCCATAATGGTCGAGACATCTGTTATAGATTTCATTTCCGAGCCGTACAGGAAAATTAGGAATCCCGGGAGCTGTGTAAAGAACACTTCCGGCAGCGAGAAAATCGTAGGATTCAACTTTACCTGTCCTGTATTTCATTTAGTAAAAAATGTGATTTTGAACTTCTGTAAAGTAATTCTTTCAAGTGATTATCACAAGGCTCTCAAGAAGACTCTGACTTTATTCAGTTGAAGCATCCCTTTTTGATGGACATAATCATGCTTGAGACATTTACTTTCCATACATTTGCAGGCTTAATTCGTTAAAAGATACTGCCCTGGATGATTAGGGCTTAAATTCAAAATAGGAATATGGACTTCAAACAGTTAATCTCCCACTGCAAAGAATATGGATTCATCTATCAATCCAGTGAAATATATGACGGCCTGAGTGCTGTTTATGACTACGGGCCATATGGTGTAGAACTTAAAAACAACATCAAAGAATACTGGTGGAAGTCAATGGTGAATATGCATGAAAATATTGTAGGTATTGATGCGGCAATATTTATGCATCCTAAAACATGGAAAGCCTCCGGTCACGTAGACGCTTTCAATGACCCATTGATCGATAACAAAGACTCAAAGAAAAGATACAGGGCTGATCAATTGATTGAAGGCTATGCTGAAAAGATTGAAATTAAGATCAGGAAAGACGTTGAAAAGGCCAGAAAGAGATTTGGAGATGCATTTGATGAAAATCAATTCAGAACCACCAATCCCAGAATTGTTGATCGTCAGAATAAAATTGATGCAGTTTTGAAGAGATTGGCTGATGCAATGAGGGATGAGGATATGGACGATCTCAAGGCTCAGATAGAAGAATATGATATCGCTTGTCCTGAAAGTGGATCAAGAAACTGGACTGAAGTACGACAGTTTAACCTGATGTTCTCCACCCAGCTGGGAAATATTGCCGGTGAAGAAGGAAAGCTATATCTGAGACCGGAGACAGCACAGGGAATATTTGTCAATTTCCTGAATGTCCAGAAGTCAACCAGGCAAAAGATTCCATTTGGTATCGCACAGATAGGAAAGGCCTTCAGAAATGAGATAGTTGCCAGACAGTTTATCTTCCGTATGCGTGAATTTGAGCAGATGGAGATGCAGTTTTTTATCCGTCCCGGAGTAGAAATGAAATGGTATGAGTACTGGAAAGAAACGAGGCTTAAATGGCACAAAGCCCTGGGGACACCTGAAAGTAAGTTGAGATATCACGATCATGATAACCTTGCCCACTATGCCAATGCTGCTGTTGATATAGAATTTGAGTTTCCTTTTGGATTCAGGGAATTAGAAGGTATCCACTCCAGAACGGACTTTGACCTTGGATCGCATTCTGAATTGTCAGGTAAGAAAATGACCTACTTCGACCCGGAATTAAATGAAAGTTATGTCCCTTACGTGGTTGAAACCTCAATCGGTTGTGACAGGATGTTTCTGGCACAGGTAAGTAATGCATTACAGGAAGAAACTGTACCTGATGCAGACGGTAAAGAATCTACGCGAATAGTGATGAAATTACATCCATCACTTGCACCTGTTAAAGTGGCTGTTTTGCCCCTTTTGAAGAATAAGGAGGAATTAACCTCTGCTGCCAGGGATGTGTACAGCACGTTGAAGAAGCATTTTAATTGTCAATATGATGAAAAAGATGCCATCGGAAGAAGGTACAGAAGACAAGATGCCATCGGAACTCCCTATTGTGTAACCATAGACTTTGATACACTTGAGGATGGCACAGTAACAATCAGAGACAGGGATACACTTGAGCAGAAAAGAGTGTCTATTGATGCACTAGTGGATGAGATTGACGTTGCTCTTCCATTATAAGAGTCATACATGATCTGATGGAAAAGCAGATGATTGATGTTCCCGTTCTGGTAATAAAACAGGACGAAATGTAATTATTCAACATAGATGAAAACACAGCTCTGCTTATGGTGTTTCTCACTATATTAGTTGTTTGGTTTTTTTTAAAATAATTCATGATAGAAGTTCCTACACATCAAGATACATTCAATGAAGAAGACATTGATCTTAGGAAATTTATATACATCAAAGGTGCCCGATCCAATAACTTAAAGGACATTGATGTAATAATTCCTAAAAAGGAACTGATAGTGGTTACAGGACTATCAGGATCAGGGAAATCTTCTCTTATCATGGATACCCTCTACGCTGAGGGCCAGAGAAGATATGTTGAAAGCCTGTCTAGTTATGCCAGGCAATTCCTAAATAGGATGAAAAAACCTGAGGTTGAGTATATCAAAGGAATATGTCCAGCTATTGCCATTGAGCAGAAAGTATCTTCGAGTAATGCCAGATCTACGGTAGGTTCATTAACTGAAATCTATGATTATTTGAGACTGCTTTATGCTCGTATTGGAAAAACTTATTCTCCCATTTCAGGAGAAATCGTAAAGAAGCATGAAGTTTCTGATGCCGTTGATTACATCCTGTCACAAAGTGATGATTCTAAAGTACAGCTCTACATCTTTCTTCAGCATAAATACGAGCGTCCGATTAAAATGGATCTCTCATTGCTTTTGCAAAAGGGATTCACCAGGGTTAAATACAAGGGTGAGATACATTATATCGATGAGCTTCTTGATGGCCCTTTCAAGGAAGTTGAAGCATTAAGTGCGGAGTATGAGAAAGAAATGATGGTCCTGGTAGATCGCTTTACTGCTAAGGATGAGGAAGAAAATCGAAAAAGGATAGCGGATTCACTCAATACTGCTTTTTCAGAAGGGGAGGGAGAGTGCTTGATTGAGGTAATAGGAAAGGAGGAACAAGTATTTAATAATCGATTTGAATTGGATGGAATAGAGTTTCTTCAACCTACTCATCAACTCTTTAATTATAATAATCCATACGGAGCGTGTCCCAGGTGTGAAGGTTATGGGAGGGTACTCGGGATTGATCCAAATAAAGTCATCCCTAATGATAATCTATCAGTTTATGATGGAGCTATTGCTTGCTGGAAAGGAGAGAAAGGATCTGCATGGTTGGATCAGCTGATATTAAATGCCCACAGATTTGACTATCCGGTGCATACACCTTATAAAAACTTAACTGAGGAACAACAAGATCTCCTATGGACAGGAAATCAATACTTTGATGGTATTGATGATTACTTTTCTGCACTCGAAGAAAAGACCTACAAAATTCAAAATCGCGTCCTGCTTGCTCGCTATAGAGGGAAGACCAAATGTACAGAATGTAAAGGCGGAAGATTGAGAAAAGAAGCCGGATATGTAAAAATCAATGGAACAAGCATTAGTGAGTTGATTAACATACCGATTGATGAAGTGTCAGATTTCTTTAATTCCTTGAAACTGACGGATCATGATACACAGATAGCCAAGCGTATCCTTATTGAGGTCAATAGCAGACTGGATATCATGAAAAATGTAGGATTGGCATATCTGAGTCTTGATCGGTTGTCTGCTACCCTCAGTGGGGGAGAAACTCAACGTATCAATCTGACGAGAACCCTCGGAAGTAATTTGACCAATTCATTATACATACTTGACGAGCCATCCATTGGCCTTCATCCCAAAGATACAGAGCGTTTGGTCCAGGTACTTCACAAGTTACGTGATCTCGGAAATACTGTAATTGTAGTTGAGCATGAAGAGGAAATCATCGATAGTGCCGACAGTATTTTGGATATCGGTCCTAGAGCAGGAATAAATGGTGGTGAAATCGTGTATAACGGTCCATATAAGGAATTCAAAAAAGGTGTGGAAGGAAGCCTGACATCTGATTATTTATCAGGTAAGCGAAGCATCCCTATTCCAGACCAAAGGCGCATTTCTTCCAATCGCATCCTGGTGAAAGGAGCACATCAGCACAATCTTAAAGATATTGACGTAACCATTCCATTAAATGCACTGACTGTGGTAACAGGTGTGTCCGGTTCAGGAAAAACTACTTTGGTCCGCCACATCATTTACCCAGCATTGAAAAAAGAACTGGGTGAAGCCATTGCATCAAGTCCTGGGAGACACGGCTCTCTTGAGGGTGATCTTTCGATGGTATCTTCTATTGAGTTCATTAATCAGAATCCAATAGGCAGATCTTCAAGATCTAATCCGATTACTTATGTAAAAGCTTATGACGCCATAAGGAAACTATTTTCTGATCAACAATTATCGAAGATCAGAGGATTTAAACCCAAGCATTTTTCATTTAATGTGGAAGGAGGCAGATGTGAGACCTGTAAGGGAGAAGGATATATTACAGTAGAAATGCAATTTTTGGCTGATGTAAAATTGTTGTGTGATGAATGCAATGGACAGCGGTTCAAATCAGATGTACTGGAGGTAGAATACAATCAAAGGAATATCTCTCAGGTGCTGGATCTCAGCATTGATGAGGCCATGGAGTTTTTTCAGGATAGCAAGGAGATCATCAATAAAATCAAGCCACTTCATGATGTAGGATTGGGGTATGTAAAATTAGGTCAATCATCGAGTACCCTATCAGGAGGAGAGGCTCAACGGGTAAAATTAGCCTCATTTCTTGGGAAGGATTCCAGGATAGATCCTATTCTTTTCATATTCGATGAGCCTACTACTGGCCTTCACTTTCACGATATCAATCGGTTGATGGATGCCCTGAATGCACTTGTAGAAAATGGACATACCGTCTTAATAGTAGAGCATAACCTGGACGTGATTAAGACTGCTGATTGGATTATTGACTTAGGGCCTGTAGGCGGAAAGGACGGAGGACATCTGTTATATGAAGGGCCACCTGAAGGTATCCTCAAGGTTAAAAATTCTTATACCGGTCAATTCCTAAAAGAAAAGCTTTCTTAATAATTGGAGAAAAATTCTTAACTTTAGTAAGAACAATCTACTCACCATGAAACGATTAATACTTTTTGCGTTTGCACTGTTGATGATTTCTGCCTGTCAGAAGGATTATCAATCACCAGAAGAACAATTGATTACTGCGATTGAAACAAAAGCTAATATTGGAGATGGACCATTGGATGCAATGATTTTAAAGACAGAAAAGTTGTGTGGAAAAATTGATTGTTCAGTCAATATCATTGAGCATGGAAATACAACCCTTACTATTTATTCAAAGGAAGATATTTTTATGAGAGCCCCTTCTATATATTTCCGATTGGCACAATGGACTGATGCTCCAAGTGTGGTTGCCATTGGAAAACGAGGAGAACTATTAACAGATGAACAAGTTGAACACAAGTGCAGGGGTAATTGATTTAATAGTATCCAGTATCCAGTATCCAGTATCCAGTATCCAGTATCAGGGGAAAGTTGTTTATTTTATGTTGGTTGCTGTAACTGTTGACTATTATTTTTCTTTCCTAAACCACATATCTCTTACACGGCCATTGCTGACTCTGATCCCTTTAACGTCACCATTTAACCATCGTTCTACCTTGATGTCAGAAAATGGGAATATAGCTCCTTTGACCCTGTCGCTACTTAGTGGGTATAAATTAAAAGTGCCATGTCTCTGATGATAACATTTTAATGATCCGTCTTCTAATTTAAATGTATATTCGGTATCTAACTCAGGGCTGTAATAAGTTCCGAGAAGCTCATCAAAATCGTTAAGGTCAGTCATTAGTCTTTCACCATAAATCATCTGTCCGTTTCTATTAATGACCATTTTTTTACTTCCTTCAGTAAAGTAAACAGAAATTCCACCTAATGTATTAAAATAGCTTGTATCGCTTCCGGGAGCAATAGTGAACTCCGGGGTTTCACCATGAGCAATCATATATCTGTTTCCTTCCCGGGAGTACACATCAACAATTACCCCATCTACGTAATAAGATCCTTCATGCGGTTTAAACCTGCTGATGTCTTGTTCGATCACATCTTTAAGCATAAAATAAGATGATGTAGGACCTGGCACAAAATCTGACTCTTCCTGAACATTTAGCAGATGCCTGGCAATCTGAGTAGCTTTTCCACCGGGATTAGAAGCATTGAAATTACCAATTACCATTACGCCAAGTTGATCATCAGGTAAATAGATCAAGTTACTTCTATATCCCCCTATTGAGCCACCATGAGACCATCTCCTGTGACCATGGAAATCTCCTACTCCTATGCCCAGTGCATATCCCAATGTGTCGCCATTATTTAATATTCCAGGAGTGGTCAATACTTCAATATTTTGGTGTCCGGATCCCAGGTGAGCCATCCATTTACACATATCACCGATGGTTGTATAGACATTTCCATTACCCATGTAATTATAAAATTCCAATGGAGTCGTAAATGTGGTGGAATTAACCTGTGAGTAAGACTTGGCAGTTCTGGTATATACCTTGCTCATATCTTCTCTGAAATCTGTGTCGTACATTCCGAGTGGATCAAATATGTTTTCATTGGTCCAGTCCTTGAAATCCTTACCGGTTACTCGCTCTACAATATAGGTAGCAAGAACAAAGCCCGTATTACAATAAAGATATTCTTCACCTACAGGGAAGTTTAATTCTTTCTGCCGGGTTACAAATCTTAAAAGATCATCATTGGTCATTGGATCTCCTTCTCTCCATCCCGCCATAGCAAGCATATTCTGGAAATTTCTGAATCCGCTGGTATGGGTCAATAGGTGCCTTATGGTGATGGT